>TARA_R110000850_G_scaffold257589_2_pt1 | contig 51298 bp, 37 predicted proteins | sample TARA_R110000850 | Tara Oceans TARA_R110000850 (sample SAMEA4397586) | marine metagenome | biome: Polar Biome; feature: [SRF] surface water layer (ENVO:00010504); material: water (ENVO:00002006), including particulate matter (ENVO:01000060) such as... | depth 5 m
CTCCCAGTTCAGCTTCCGGTCGAAATAGGAGGTCAGCGAGGTGAACCGCACGTTGCCGAGCGATTTTTCGACATTGAGGCTGTAGATGCCCGCCTTGTCCACCGTTCGCTGCGGCAAGCGGAACGACGAGGTGAGCTTCTCCGTATCCCCAAGGAAGAACTGCGCCGGGTTCTTCTGCTCGTAGCGCTGATAGAAGAGCGCGGGGCGGATCGACCAGGTCGCATCCGGCTCCCACTGGAACGACAGGCGGCCGACGAAGCTGTCCGCCTTATTGTGATCCGACACGCTGCGGCTCGTCAGCGCATCCTGCGCGAGCGGCGTGTAAATCGGCGAGGGCGCGCTCGAATAATTCGAGTTCTGCACGAGGCCAGGCGCGTTATCGATGTAGCCGCCGTCGCGGCGGTAGAGGAAGCCGGTGCGCATCGCGAGCGTATCGGCCACCAGCGGCAGGTTGAGCACGCCTTCCACGTTGTAGGACGGATCGCCGTGCGCCGTGGTAGCGGCGCCGACGGCGGCGCTTCCGGAAATCGCCGACGTATCCGGACGCGCGCTCACGTACTTGATGGCGCCGCCCATGGAGCTGCCGCCGTAAAGCGTGCCCTGGGGACCCTTCAGGATTTCGAGGCGCTCCATGTCGAAGAAGATCGGGTCGAAGGCGCCGCTGAAGGTGGTCGCAATCGTGACCAGCGAGATGTCGTCGAGATAGATGCCGACGGTGGGCGCAGAGGCGACGGTGCTGACGCCGCGGATGTTGTAGTTGCCAAGGCCGCGCTCGACGCCCGCGAACGACAGGCCCGACACATTGCGCATGACGTCCTTCACGTCGACGGCGCCATTCTCGCGCAGTTGGTCGCCGCTCAGCGCGCTCACCGAGATCGGCACATCCTGAAGACGCTCGCTGGTTTTGCGCGCGGTCACCACGATTTCACCGGCGTCGAGCACGGGCGCCGTTTCGGCCTCCTGCGCCTGGGCGGTGCCGAGCGCGATCGACGAGACGCCGAGTGCCAGCAGGCTGCGGCTGAAAGTGACGGAAAATGCGTTTTTCTTCATGTGTTTCCCCTCTTTTATCGTTCGCCGCCGGGCTTTCGCCTCTGGATAGCGGGCTGAGTTCGCACCATGCGGCGCGCGGGCAGCAACGTCTTTTCCATTCTCCCGAACTTTGTTTGCGCTGCCCCGAACCGGACAGGCACCGCAGATTTGGAGCCCGCTCATAGATTTTTCGCGGCGGCGCAAAAGCGCGTCGCGGCAACATCTTCCACCCTTCCGGAAACCCGCTTTCCAAAAGAGCCCGCTTATGACCACACCCATCGACTGGCACGCCCGCGCCGCCGCGCTCGCGCTCCCCACACGCCCGTTCATCGACGGCCGCTTCACCGACTCTGCGAGCGTCGAAGGCTTCGATTCGATCAATCCGGCCACAAACAGGCCCGTTTGCACGCTCCCCGTGGGTGCCGACGACGACGTGGACCGCGCCGTTGCCGCCGCCCGCCGTGCGTTCGAGGATGGCCGCTGGTCGAAGGCGCCGCCGCTTCACCGCAAGGCCGTGCTGCTGCGCATCGCCGAGCTGATCGAAGCAAACGCGGACGATCTCGCGCTGATGGACGCGCTGGAAATGGGCAAGGCGATCTCCGCCGCGCGCGGAGAAATCGCCTTCGCGACCGGTTTCTTCCGTTATTATGGCGAGGCGGTGGACAAGCTTTACGGCTCCGTCGCGCCTTCAGACAGCATCACGCTGTCGCTCGGGCTTCTGGAACCGCGCGGGGTTGTGGGTGCCATCGTGCCGTGGAACTTCCCGCTGATCAACGCGGCGCTGAAGGCCGCGCCCGCGCTTGCGGCGGGCAACAGCGTCGTCCTGAAACCCTCCGAAATCGCCTCAACCTCGGCGCTGAGGCTTGCCGAGATCGCTTCGGAGGCGGGGCTGCCGGACGGCGTGCTCAACGTGGTGCCGGGGCTTGGCCCGACGGTCGGGCAGGCGATGGGACGCCACGGCGACATCGATCTCATCAGCTTCACCGGCTCCACCACGACTGGCCGGCTGTTCATGGCTTACGCCGGGCAATCGAACGGCAAGCCGCTACTCCTCGAATGCGGGGGCAAGTCGCCGCAGGTGGTGTGCGCGGACATGGCGGACGACCTTGAAGCGGTCGCGGCGCGGGTGGCGCACGACGCCTTCTGGAACCAGGGCCAGTGGTGCGCGGCGAAAACGCGCCTGATCGTGGAAGACAGCTTCCACGACAGGCTCGTCGAGGCGGTGATCAAGGCGGCTGAGGCACGCGTGCCCGGCGATCCGCTCGACCCGGCAACCGGTTTCGGCACGATCGCGACGCGCGGCCAGCTCGAGAAAATCCGCGGCTTCATCAATCATGCCCGCACCGAGGGCGCGAGCGTGGCGTTCGACGGCGGCACGTGGGGCGAAACCTCGACTGCGCCCGCCGTGCTCACCGACGTGCGCCCCGACATGACCGTCGCGTGCGAAGAGGTGTTCGGCCCGGTGCTCTCAGTCCTGCGCTTCCGTGATTTTGACGAAGCGCTCGCCATCGCCAACGACACCGCCTACGGCCTTGCCGCCAGCCTCTGGACGCGCGACGCGCGGCGCACGCAGGCAGCGGCGCGCGGCCTCCGCGCTGGGCGCATCACGGTGCGCGCAAGCGCCGCGGCGGGCGAACACAGCGGCTTCGCGATGGGCGCGGAGCCGTGGGGTGCCTCTGGCTTCGGCATCGAAGGCGGCATGGACGGGCTGCGCTCCTACTGCCGGATCAAAGCCGTGGAGCTTGTCAACTGATGCTTGCCGAACACGCCTTGACGGAAACGGGCGGCTCTCTGGACACGCCGCAGGGCGAACCTATAGTCGGCGCGCTGCACTTTTCAGGGACGCGCGCGTTGGACAACCGCCTCGACATCGCTGAAGCCCTTTTCGATCCCACGCTCCAGTCCGTGGTCGATGCCCTGAAAGTGAGCATCGGAAGCCGCCCCGGCCCTGTCGGCAACGCCTTCCTCCTGCGGCCCCAGAGCGAGATCGTGAGCGGCTGGTACAACGGCGTGACGATCCGCCCGGGCTTCTCGCTGGTGCTTTCGGACCTCCGCTACGCCGAGGAATGCGTGTACCGACACGTCTGCGGCGAATATCTGAAGCTGCATTTCAAGCTGGACGGCACCAGCGTCATCGGCAGCGATCAGGAAGAAAACGTTCCGGTTCCCGCCGGGCTGATGTCGTTCCTAGTCCAGCCCACGCACAGCGTGAAGTACGAACGCATCGTGGGCGAAAGCCGCGAACGCTCGATCACGATGATCTGCAGCAAGGATTTCGTATCGGGGCTGCTTTCGCCCAACATGCCGGACCTGCCGGTTTCGATCGCGGACTTCCTGCGCGCCCGCGCCTCGCACTTTTCATACGACAGCCTGCCGATGCACCCGCAGATGCGGCCGATCGTCGAGGATTTGCTGAGCCCCCCGGATGCGGGCGCGCTCGGCAACTTGATGATCGAGGCGAAGGCTCTCGAACTGCTGTGCTTCGCGATCAAGCATATTCTCGGCAGCTCGCGGACGGCCGAAACGGTGCGTCCGCGCGACCGCCGAAAAGTCGAGGAGCTCTGCCAGATCCTCGACGAGGACACGCAGGCGGCGTTTTCCATCGCCGAGCTCTGCCGCCATCTCGCGTGGAACGAAACGCAGATGATGGAGTGCTTCAAGCAGGTGACGGGCACGACGATTTCGAACTACCGCCAGCGCGTGCGCATGGACCATGCGCTGCGTCAGCTCTGCGATACCGACGCCTCGATCACCGAAGTGGCGTTCAACGCCGGGTACGAGCACCCCAGCAACTTCGCCACGGCCTTCAAGCGTACCTTCGGCTTCTCGCCACGCCTCGCACGCACGCGCCTCAACTGATGAATTCCGCCGACAGCTTCAGCGCCGACTATCGCGGCGCGCGAACCAAATTCCGTGAAGAGGCCGCAGCCGCGGGTGCGGCACTCGAAACCGTCCAGCACCCCGAGCGCGGGCCGGACGGTGGCGAACTCTTCACCGATGTCGCCGCGTTCGGCGTGGAAGGCGCCGCGCGCGTGCTGGTGCTGATCTCGGGCACGCACGGCGTCGAAGGCTTCTGCGGTTCAGGCGCGCAGGTCGATCTGCTGCGGCGTGGCGAGATCGCGCGGCGGCCCGAAGGCGTCGGCATCCTGATGATCCACGCGGTCAACCCCTACGGCTTCGCGTGGCTGCGCCGCGTGACGCACGAGAACATCGACCTCAACCGCAACTGGATCGATTTTTCGCGGCCTCTGCCCGAAAACCCCGGCTATGACGTCCTGCATCCCGCGATCTGCCCGCCGGTGTGGGATGAGGCCGCACAGGCCGCGTCCGCAGCGGCCGCTTCTCGCTACGCTGAGGAAAACGGCGCGCTCGCCATGCGCGCGGCGATGATGGGCGGGCAATACAGCCATGCCGACGGGCTGTTCTATGGCGGCACGGCGCCGAGCTGGTCGCGCACTACGCAGAGCGCGATTCTGACGCATTATCTCTCGGGCGTCGGCAAGGTCGGCATCATCGATTACCACACCGGCCTCGGCCCGTGGGGCTTTGCCGAGCAGATCATCGTCTCCTCGCGGGAAAGCGAGGGCTTCCGCCGTGCCGCACGCTGGTACGGCGCGGCGCTCGCGTCCGTGGCGGATGGCCAGTCGGCCTCGGTGCGTATCGAAGGAGACGGGCTCAGCGCCGCCCCCGCGCAGCTGCCGAAGGCCGAGATCACCGGCATGGCGATCGAGGTCGGCACGCACCCCACCGATCACATCCTTGCAGCGCTCCAGGCGGATTGCTGGCTCCACGCGCACGGCGATCCCACCGCCCCCGCCGCGAAGCCGATCAAGGACACCATTCGGGGCGCATTCTACGGCGACGCGGACGACTGGAAGGGCATGGTCGCGGGCCAGTCGCTGCTCGCCGTGCGACAGGCACTCGCCGGGCTTTCCGAAGGACTCTGAGCCTTCCCCCTCTGGCGCGACGCGTGCAAAGATGAGATGCACGCGGAAACAGAACGTTGCGGGGAGGTAAGATGCGTCATTTGCCGTGGATCGTGTTTGCGGTGGTGGGCGCGTTCGCGCTTTCGGTGATTGCGACCCAGCGCGGCGAACCGATCAATGCATTGTGGATCGTGACGGCAGCGGTCTGCGTCTTCCTCGTCGCATACCGCTACTACGCACTCTACATCGCCAAGCACGTCATGCGGCTGGACCCCAGCCGACCGACGCCCGCACTGCGGCGCGCCGACGGGCTCGACTATGTGGCGACCGAAAAGACCGTTTTGTTCGGCCACCACTTCGCCGCGATTGCGGGCGCAGGACCACTCGTGGGGCCGGTGCTCGCCGCGCAGATGGGCTATCTTCCCGGCACGCTGTGGATTCTCGCGGGCGTCGTCGTCGCGGGCGCAGTGCAGGACTTCATGGTGCTGTTCATCTCGATGCGCCGCGACGGGCGCTCGCTCGGCGAACTCGTGCGCATGGAAATGGGCGCTGTTGCGGGAACGATCGCGCTGTTCGGCACGCTGATGATCATGATCATCCTGCTCGCCGTGCTGGCGCTGATCGTCGTGAAGGCGCTCGCCGAAAGCCCCTGGGGCATGTTCACCGTCGCCGCCACCGTACCGCTCGCGATGGCGATGGGCGCCTACGCGCGCTGGATACGACCGGGCAAGGTCGGCGAGGTGTCGCTGATCGGCTTCGTCGGGCTCATCCTCGCGATCATCTACGGCCAGCAAATCGCTGCTTCGCCCGTATGGGGCCCGATCTTCACCTTCACGCCGGTGCAGCTCTGCTGGCTGCTGATCGGCTACGGCGCGGTCGCCTCCGTGCTGCCGGTGTGGCTGCTGCTCGCGCCGCGCGACTATCTTTCCACCTTCCTCAAGATCGGCGCGATCGCCGCGCTCGCGCTCTGCATCGTCATCATGGCGCCGCCGCTCCGTATGCCCGCGCTCACGCAGTTCGTGGACGGCAGCGGGCCGGTGTGGGCGGGCACATTGTTCCCATTCCTGTTCATCACCATCGCGTGCGGCGCGGTTTCGGGCTTCCACGCGCTGATCGCGAGCGGCACGACGCCGAAGCTGATCGCCAGCGAAGCGCACGCACCGTTCATCGGCTATGGCGCGATGCTGATGGAGGCGTTCGTGGCCGTGATGGCGCTGGTCGGCGCCTCCATCCTCGATCCCGGCATCTATTTCGCGATGAATAGCCCCGCCGCCGTGCTGGGCCCGGACGCGGCAAGCGCCGCCGCCGCCGTAACGAACATGGGCTTCCCGATCACGGCGGACGCGCTGACGCAGGCCGCGAAGGACGTGGGCGAGGCAACGATCATCTCGCGCACCGGCGGCGCGCCGACGCTCGCCGTCGCGATGGCGGAAATCTTCAGCCACGTGATCGGCGGGCCGGGCATGAAAGCCTTCTGGTATCACTTCGCGATCCTGTTCGAGGCGCTGTTCATCCTCACCGCCGTCGATGCCGGAACGCGCGCCGGGCGCTTCATGCTGCAGGATCTGATCGGACTTGCCGCACCGCGATTCCGCGATACGAACGCGCTGGCCCCCGGCCTTGTCGCCACCGGGCTCTGCGTAGCCGGCTGGGGCTTCTTCCTCTATCAGGGCGTCACCGATCCGCTCGGCGGGGTCAACACGCTGTGGCCGGTGTTCGGCATTTCCAACCAGATGCTGGCGGCGATGGCGTTGATGTTCTGCACCGCCGTGCTGTTCCGCATGAAGCGGGAGCGCTATGCGTGGGTGACGGCGATCCCAACCGCATGGTTGCTGATCTGCACGGTGAGCGCGGGTTGGCTGAAGCTGTTCTCGCCCGACCCGAAGATCGGTTTTCTCTCACACGCGGCGAAGTTCTCCGAAGCCGCTGCGCGCGGCGAGGTGCTCGCGCCCGCGAAGTCGATGGCGGAGATGGACCGGATCATCTTCAACGACCGCATCGACGCCGCGCTTTGCGCAGTGTTCCTCGCGGTCGTGCTTTCGCTGCTGTTCTTCGCGGTGAAGACCTGCATTGCGGCACGGCGTAGCAGCGAGCCCACGGCGCGCGAAATTCCTGCCTCGGCGGTTCCGGCCGAATGAGCGGCTTCCTCGCCCGTCTGCGCGAAACCGCGCACCTGATGGTGGGCCTGCCCAGCTACGCCGCCTATCTGCGGCACATGGCCGAGCGGCATCCGGAGCGCACGCCGATGAGCGAGCCGGAATTCTTCCGCGACCGCCAGGAAGCGCGCTATGGTGGCAGGAACGGCGGACGCTGCTGCTAGGGCCGGGAAGAGACCACGAATGCAAACCCGCCGCACTGCCGGTGACCCGAACGGGAAATCCATCTCTGCCGACGCTTCAAAGCGCCTGCCCCGCACGCAAAAGGGCTGGCGCACGCGCGAGCGGCTGATCACGGCCGCCGCCACCGTGATCAATGCCGAGGGCTATCAATCCTCCACCGTGGAGAACATCGCGCGCGAGGCCGAAGTGCCGATCGGGCTCTATTACCGCTACTTCAAGGACAAGGCAGACATCGCCTTCGCGGTGCTGGGGAAAGCCGCCGAGGACTTTCGCGGGAGCCTCCTGTCTCTGGCAGCGCAGCGTTCGCTGTTTGGCCGCGAAATGGCGGTGCATGAGCTGCTGTACGAAACGCTGCGTGACAATTTTCGTGTGGTCAGCAGCTATTTCTCGGCGCGCAAGGAAGACGGCAAACTGGTCGCTTTCTTCCAGGACCAAACCACGCAGTTCATGGAGGACTTCTATGTCTTCCTCACAGAGCTGAATGTCGTTCCGCCGATCACGCGGCGAGACTTTGAAGTGCTGGGGCGTGCGCTCATCGGCTTTTCCGAAAACACGCTGCACCGCAATTTCGCCGGGCTGGATGCGGGCGTGGCGGTGCCGACGGAAGACCGCTCCATGATGGTGTGCATCATGTCGGAACTGCGCTACCGCGCGCTCACGTGCGAGGATCCGGCCGCCGCCGGATATACGCCGGTGTGGACCATGCGGCTGCGGCGCGGCAAACGACCCGCGTTCGCGCCGCGCGTGCTGGACAGGGCGTTCGACATTCCGATGGAAGCCGCATCAAGCGTGGCGCAGCCCTCTCCCCAGCGCGCCGACGCGCGCGCCACGTTCGCGCAGATCGAGGCGGGCACACTGGACGGCCTCAACATCCATGGCTCGGCAGCGCTGAAGCTGAGCGATATCGAAGCGGAATCGGGCATCACGCGCGGCGCGATCTATTATCACTTCAAGAACAAGGATGCGCTGGTTCGCAAAGTGTTGGTGGATTGGCTTAGCCCGCTTGAGGGCGATCTGGACGACGCCCACGACAGCGCCGACGCCCCGCCCTACGAACGCCTGCACGCCACGGTGAAGACCTTTGTAGAGGCGTTCTGCAACGCGCCCGGCGCGCTCCGCGCGATTCACGAGCTTGAGCCTGTGGACCCCACCGTCGCCGAGGCGTACCAGCGCTGCCGCTCCGTGTTCGCGCGCCGGCTCGCCAAGATCATACTGGATTGCGGCGAGGGGCCGGAGCCCACGGCCGAAGCGCTGGGCTTCGTCGTGCACGCCATGATCGCCATGATCGAGCGCCTCGCGCGCGACCGCTTCATCTTACCCGATGCCGCGTTGCAGGAAGCCCTGCCCGGTGCCGACGAGATGATCGCCGCGCTCGCCGCCATCCTGCATCGCATGGCCTGGAGCGTGGACCCGGCGGGCGAGCATGGCCTCCCCGCGCCGATTACCGCGAAGCCTCTATAACCCCTTGAACGCGGGCTTGCGCCGTTCCTGAAACGCGGCAACGCCTTCTCGCACATCCTCGGTCATTATCGCTTCCATCTGCAGGCGGCGTTCGAACACCAGATGTTCGCGCAGATCGTGTGCGAACGCGCTGCGCATTGCCCGCTTGGTGAGCGCCAGCACCTTGGTGGCCTTGCGCGCCAACGTCGCTGCGAGCGCTTCAGCCTCGGAATCCAGCGCATCCCGCGGCACGACGTTCCACACAAGGCCCCATGCTTCGGCCTGCCGCGCGGAGATCGGCTCATCGAGCATCGCAAGCGCCAGCGCGCGCCGCTCTCCGAGCAAACGCGGCAGGTGAAAGCTCACCCCGGAATCGGGCGCGAGCCCAAGCCGCGAGAACGCGCACATGAAGGTCGCGTTCTCGGCCGCAAAGATGTAGTCGCACGCCAGCGCGAGCCCGAATCCCGCGCCTGCCGCCACGCCATTCACTGCGCACACGGTCGGGAACGGTGCATCGGCCAACGCCTCAATAAGCGGATTGAGGCCCTCCGCGATGGGTGCCGTCAGCGCCTCGGCCGAGCGACCATCGAATTCGAAGCCCTCCCCGAGATCCTGCCCCGCGCAGAACCCGGCCCCCTCGGCGCGCAGGAGCACGGCACGCACGGCGGGATCGCCGGCGGCCTGCTCCAATGCTTCGCGCAGCGCGGCCTGCAGCACGGCGTCAAGGGCATTGCGTTGCCGGGGTCGATTGAGCGTCAGGCGCAAATAGCCATCGACCCGTTCGACCTGCAAGGACGGCTCGGACATCATGCGCTAACCTTAGCGCTTGTCGTGCTGGCGCGTGAAGACGGGATCGATGGCAAACCAGGGGGTGCTGTCGAAACCGATGCCGCGCAATCCGCCGATCGATCCGTCCGCCGCGAGTTCGATGTCGAAGGCCCAAACGGGTAGCGCAGGGTTGTCCCACATCACGGCATAACGCCCGCCGGAGAGATGGGTGAGCGCGCCCTCATAGCCGGTACGATCAAGACGTACGCGCGCGCCTTCAGTGACGTGAAACGCGCCCAACCGATTGGCATACGCGCCCACGAGCGCCGAGGCTGGCGCGATCGCGGGCAGGCGCTCGCTCACCTGCGGCAGAGAGGGCCCGGCGGTCAGGGCTTTGCGTAGAGGTTCCACGCGCGCCAGAATATCCGCATCCGGCAGCCCGATCAGCGGTCGGACCGCTTTGAACATCATCGCGGCGGGCACCGCGATGTTGCCGGCATTGGTGAGGGCGACAAAACCGATATCGTCTTCGGGCGACCACGCCATCCACGACGTCATGCCGTCGATAGCGCCCCCGTGGAGCGTGTAGATCGCGCCGTCATAGGTCATGCTTGCAAGGCCGAGGCCGTATCCGAGATTGGTGACGCGCCCGGGGTCTTCCAGCGCGCCGACCAGCTGGCGTATGTCCATCATCTCATCGTCGACGAACACATGGCGCAACTGCTGTAGCCGCGCGGTCGTTTCCGGGCGCAGAATTTGTGCGCCGTCCAGCGCGCCGCCATTCATCATCATGCGCACATAGCGGGCCATGTCGCGCGCAGTGGAGTTGATCGAACCGGCGGCCGATGCGCCCAGCACAGGATGGTACGGCACCGGCGTCGGCACACCGGCGACGTACGCGTGCGGCGTGGCGACGTTGCCGCGCGCCGTGATATCGAGCGTTGAGCTGGAGCGCGTCATCCGCAGCGGCTGCAGCACTTTCGTGCGTACCAGCTCTTCATACGACAGACCCGTCGTTGCCGAGGCGGCGGCGGCGGCCACGGCAAACATCGTGTTGTTGTAGGCGAAACCGGCACGGAATGTCCGTGCCGGCGGCATGTGTGCGACAGAAGCCACGAGTTCGTCCGCATTCGCGCCGAACATGTACCAAGCCGCCAACCCCGATTGCGTGGCGAGGCCGCTTCGATGACCGAGCGCATCCTCGAACGTCACATTGTCGTTTGCGTAAGCGTCCTGCATCCGAAAGCGCGGAAGAGTATTCACGATCGGACTGCGCAGGTCGATCGCGCCGCTGTCTTCGAGCGCCCCGAGCGTCACCGATGTGAAGCTCTTGCCGTTCGAGCCGATGGCGAACACCGTATCGGCATCGACAGCGCCGCCCTTGCCCTCCTCGCGCACGCCGTAGCCGCGCAAATGCAGCACGCGGTCGCGCCGCACGATGGCGATCGCCATGCCCGGCACGCGCCAGGTCCGCATCGCCTGTTCGACATAGGCATCGAACGCAGCGAAGCTGGGCGCTTCCTGTGCCGCGGGTTCCCCGGCATACGCGACCGGCGCAGCAAGCCCCAAGAGCAACGGCAATCCGGCAAGGAGCAGTACCAAAGTCTTTCTATGAACCACAATTCGCCTCCGTTACCGCGCGATCCTGTTTACGCATGATCAAAATGAAAAGCCCAGTTCGACACCAAGCGTTCTGGGAGCGACCAACATCGTGTAGTCCGTGCCGAGAAAATCGAACGACAATTCCGACGCGTCGTTGTCGAAGATGTTCTTGCCCCAGAATGTGAGCCGCCAGCGCCCTTTCGCGCCCTCGATGCCGACCTGTGCATTCACGATCGTGCGCTTTTCGTGAAGATAGTTCGGATTGTTGAGCGAGGAAACATAGGCACCGTCCCGATAGGAGATGTCGCCGCCAAGGAAGCCGGTCAGATTGTCGCTGATCGGCTGCTCGTAGCGACCGGCAAGGCTCACGGTCCAGCGCGGGGCGTTCTGCAACCGGTTTCCCGAACAGGCCACCGGATCGCCCTCCCCATCGACGCTGCACCCGAGGTAGGTTCCGTATTTCGCATCGGTATAGCCGATGCCGCCCATGATCGTGAGGTGATCAGTCGGCGCCGCGAACAGTTCGATTTCGAAGCCGTCGCTATCTGCCGACGCCGCGTTGTTCACGATGAAGGTCGTGCCGACGAGGCTCTGCTCCTGCTTGTCGGCATAATCGATGTGGAACGCCGCGATGTTGAGACGCACGCGGTCGTTCATCCACGAAGTCTTGAGGCCGATTTCGTAGCTGTCGACGAACTCGGCGGCGAACGATAGATCAGACGGCGTGGTGCCGATGACCGTGGCATTGAAGCCCCCGGCCTTGTAACCACGCGAATAGCTCGCATAGGCGAGGATATCCTCGGTTGGCTTGTAATTTATGTATGCGTTGCCAGACCATTCGCCCTCGTCGGTCGAATTCCTGAGCGCCGGGACTTCAATGGCGATGCCGAGCAGAGGCAACAGGAATGCGCCGGGCGAAAGCGTCTGCGCAAAGTCGAGATCCTTGTTTTCCGCCGTGTAGCGCAGCCCGCCGCCGATCGCGAGGCGTTCGCTGATATCCATCTCGACGTTGCCGAAGAGCGCCCATGAGTCGGAATTGACGTCCGCCGTCGTGAAGGCTGTTTCCGGCGAGCCTAGCACATCGGCGCCAAGGTTGGCGGTGGTGATCGAATCCAGCTCCTCGTGGAAATAATAGGCGCCCACAACGTAGGTGAATGATGCGCTGGCCGGGGATTGCAGGCGGATTTCCTGGCTGAACTGCTCCTGCTTTTCGGTACGCCCGGTGAAGGAGATATCAGCCACGCTGAAATCCTGGTCGAGCAGCCCCCTGGTTTCATGCCTGCGCAGCGCCGAGATCGACACGAGATTCGTCCATCCAAGGTCGGCATCCACGCGTACCATGCCGCCAAGCGATTCGCGGCTGCCGAACGATTTGAAATTGGTGCCGATACGGCGCTTCGATACCGGATACGGATCCGCCGCCGCGAGCGCGCCGCCGCGAATGTCCATCATGGAATCGGCATTGTCGTCTTCGTAGTAATCCACGGCCGCGCGAATGCGCACCGTTTCGCTGGGCTCGAAAACGAAACTGGCGCGGGTGTTGAGGGATGACTGGCCGTTATAGTCCGCACCCGTGGCGAAATCCTTCAGAAAGCCGTCGCGCTCCCTGATTTGGGCAGACAGGCTCGCCCGAAAGCCGTTCCCGCCGATCGGGCCGCTCAGCCGAAAACCGCCTTCGATCAGATCATATTCGCCTGCCGACACCTGCGCGGACGCCTCGAACGTATCGCTAGGCGCAAGCGTGGTCAGACTGATCGCGCCGCCGATCGTATTGCGGCCGAACAGCGTTCCTTGCGGACCGCGAAGCACTTCGATCCGCTGCAGATCGAAGATCGGAGTCACGAACGCGAACTGACGGCCGATGTAAACCTCATCGATATACATACCGATGCCGGTTTCAAATCCGGGATTGTTCGACGTGGTCGAAAGGCCGCGGATCGCGAACGTATCACCGCCCTGGCCGCCGCCGGAATTCACGACGTTGGGCAGGATGCCGGCAATGTCATCGACATTGGCGAGCTTCATGTCCTTGATCTGCTGCGCGCCGATCACGGAGATTGCGATCGGAACGTCCTGCACGCTTTCCTCGCGCTTGCGCGCGGTGACGACGATTTCTTCCGAAACGGTCTGCGCCACGGCCGGCAAGGACACAGTTGCTCCAGTGCAGCTTGCAGCGAGCAGACAGACTTTGAGTGTACGTGACATAAGGTTTCCCTCCCTTTTTCGCGAACCCGCGTTGCTATATCGCCGCGTACGCCGTGACGACGCAGGCGCCCCCCAAACCGAGATTGTGTTGAATCGCGCGCCTGGCGCCATCGACCTGACGCCCCTCTGCATTGCCTCGCAATTGCTCGACGAGTTCGAAGCATTGCGCGAGTCCTGTTGCACCCAGCGGGTGGCCCTTCGACAGGAGCCCGCCCGAAGGGTTCATCACCCAGGCGCCGCCATAGGTATTGTCTTCATCGCGCACGAGCTTTTCGGCTTCGCCTTCGCGCGCGAAACCAAGCGCCTCGTACATCACGAGTTCGTTGACGGTGAAGCAGTCGTGAAGCTCCACCACCTGCGCATCGCGCGGACCCCAACCGGCCTGTTCATAAGCCTTCTTTGCGGCGGCAGCGGCCATCTTCGGGCCGATGAGCGCCAGCATACTCCCCGTATCGAACACATCGTCATGATCGGTTTCGAGCGCCTGCCCGACGATCTCTACACGGGGCGTGAGCCCATGCCTGCGCGCGAACGCTTCCGTGCACAGCACCGCCGCCGCGCCGCCGCAGGTAGGCGGGCACGCCTGCAAGCGCGTGATCGGCGGACTGAGCGGCGGTGCGGCCATCACCTCTTCCAAGGTGATCGGCGTGCGGAACAGCGCCTTGGGATTGTGCGCCGCATGGCGGCGTGCCTTCACCGCGATCTGCGCGAACGTTTCGGGCGCCGCGCCGTAACGCTTCTGGTATTCCTTGCCCGCGTAGCCGTAGAATTCGGGCAGATACGCGCCGTCCGTCTGGCCGCCCGCAGCAGCGAGCTTTTCGAGATGCCGCCCGAGCGGCGCCGGGCGGTCGCCATAGGCCATCAGGATCGGCCCCGGTGCCATCTGATCGAACCCCACCGCCAGCGCGCATTCGGCCTGGCCCGAAAGGATCGCCTGCCGCGCCAGAAAAAGCGCGGTCGAACCCGTGGCGCAGGAATTGGTGACGTTGAAGATCGGCACGCCGGTGAGGCCAAGCGGATAGATCGCGCGCTGGCCCGCGACGGAGTCGCCGAACACGTAACCGGCATAGACGTGCTCGATATCCCGGTAGCCGATCCCGGCATCTGTGATCGCGGCAAGCGCGGCGTCTCTGCCGAGTTCGGTGTAATCGGGGCTCTTGCCGGGCTTGTAGAAGTCCGTCATGCCCACACCGGCGACCAACACTTTCATCATAACGGATCTCCCTCCTCGCCCCTTTCAGAGGCCTTGTGTTTCGCCCGCCGCCCCGCTTGACCAGGGGCGCAGTGGAATATCGATGAAACTTGCGTCGGCGCCGCCGACATCGACGCTCCAGATCGGGTCGCCCGTGGTCGGATAGCGCGCGAACGTGTCCCGATCCGCGCCGGCGAGCAGCAGCACCAGCCGATCCCCGGCAGCGATGCGCGCCGCGACCGGGAATGCATCGAAGACGATGCGCGCCATTTCGCCGGGCACCACCGGCTGGACATCCGCGCGCCGGAACGAGCGCTCCAGAGCGCCACCCTCTTCGCGCACGCGCCGATGCAGCACCCGGAGCATCCCTTCCGTGAGATAGACCAGGCGACCATCGGGACGCTGAACGGCGAGATAGGCGAACACCGCGCCATCTTCGTGCGTTGAACTGAGCGTCAAGGCGATGCGCGGCGCACCCGCGAGTTCGAAATCCTGCGTGAACGGCGCGGAGGTGAAACGTACCAGCGATGCATTCCGATCGGGCCAACCCGCGTAGTCGGGAATGACGCCGGTGTTGGCGGTCCAGCGATTGGCCGCACCCGTCGTCGCATTGAAATCGACCTTGTATGAGACCGTGATCTCCGATGCGCCGGCTTTGTCGCGCAGATCGTTTTCGCCGAGATAGAATCGACGCGGTTCGATGCCGACCGGCGGCCACACCAGGGTTTGCCGCCACACATCGGTGCCGAGGATCGCGTATCGGATCGTGCGTGTCGCCGCACTGGCCAGCGCCCGGTCGGCGAAATCCGCGAGCAGATCGAACTGACGCTGCACGGAAGGAACCGGCGGCTGCGGTTGCGGCTTGAACGGGTCGGCACCGGCGTAAGCGCCATGCGACGCGGCGGTGATGCGCACCTCCACCGGCACGCCTTTGGAGAGCGCGAACCTCTCCAGCGCCGATTGCGCGGTGCCCGCGTCGAGCCAACTGCCCCACACCTGTGCCGGCACGCGGGCATTGCGCACGGCGTCGGCGCGCGCGACCGTCCCCATGCCTGCGATGGAAAAATTTCGTCCGGGCAGCGGATCGTCGGCGTACGTGACGCCGAGCAGATCGATATCGAGCCGTGCATTGGCGAGGTGATCGCGCAGCGCCGTGCGCGCCTCAGCGTAGCTCTCATCGCCATCGACCGGTCCGATATGGATCATGCCCGCGCAGGCCGCCGCGTCGGCGATGCACGCCACGCTGCGATCCTTGCCCGCGACGGCCGCACCCCACAGATCGCGCATCATCGCGTTGGCGACCCCGCCCGGGAAGAACAGGTGGCGATAAGGATCGCTTTCGGCCGAGCGCACGATCGCCGCGCGGATCGCAGGTTCGCCCAGCGTCGCGCCGAGATCTGCGGCGTCGGCGCTGTACGAAAGCCCCATCAGCACGACCGCGCCATTGCTCCAGCGTTGCGAAGCGGCCCAGCGGCTGATCGCACCGACATCCGCGATCTCGGTGTCGCTGAGTTCCGCCTCGCGCATGCCGCTCGACACGCCGCTGCCGACGGAATCGAACACCACGAGCGCATAGCCGCGCTGCGTCCATTCATTGGCGAAGTGCATCTTCACTTCGCCGCGGCGGCCATAGCGGCTGCTCACCACCAGCGTCGGCACGCGTTCGTTCGCGGCGTGCCGGGGAAGATAGAGATCGACCGCAAGGCGGTCGCCGCCGGAGCCCTTGACGTATAGCGATTGCGCGCGCTGAGGCAGGTCAGCCGATGGATCATCGGCATGTCGAGCGACCGGCGCACACGCCGATATCGCAGCCAGAACGAGCACGCTGGCCACCATGCGCGCTGAAAGGAAGCGGGCGCCGCGCATCTCAGTTCACCGCGCGTTCGGCGCTGGCCCAATAGCGGGCGCGGAGCGCTTTCTTGTCAGGCTTGCCGAGCGGCGTCAGCGGCAATTCGGTGACGAATTCCACGCGCTTGGGCGCACACAGCGCGCCCTTGGCATCGCGCACGCACGCGATCAGAGCGGCCGCGTCGGCAAAGTCCCCGCGCTGCGGCACGACGACCGCCAACACCGCCTCGCCCCACTTCTCGTCAGGCGTCGCCACCACGGCTGCAATCGACACTTCGGGGTGGCGATTGAGAACCTCTTCGATGTCGCGCGGGATCACGTTGAAGCCGCCGGAGATGATCAGGTCTTTCTTGCGATCCTCGATAAAGAGGTAGCCGTTCTCGTCCATCCGCCCCATGTCGCCGGTGCGTAGCCAGCCCCCGCCCATCGCCTCTTCGGTTGCGTCGGGGCGGTTCCAATAGCCTTCCATCACCAGCGGACCGCGCGCGCAGATCTCCCCGATTTCGCCCGGCGGCACGGGATCGAGATTGTCGTCCATCAGCGCCACCGACGTTGCGGCGCTCGGAAACCCGCACGACATCAGCATGTGCGGGCGCGTGAGATCATGATCGGCCTTGCCGAGCACGCTGATGATGTTGGGGCACTCGATCTGCCCGTACACCTGCACGAAGATCTGACCGAAAGCCTCGATGGCCTTGGCGAGCTTCGCGGGCGACATCGGCGAGGCGCCGTAGACCAGCGTCTGCAGCGGCCCCGCGCCGCGCTCCCAGATCTCCGGCCGGTCGAGGAGCACATAGATCATCGTCGGCACGAGGAAGGTCGCCGTGATGCGATGCGTGTGCAGCTCGTCCACAAATCGCGCGGGATCGAATTTGGCGCGGAGCACGAGTTCGCCGCCGCGCAGCAGGGTGGGAAGAATGAACAGGAACGAGGCATGGCTGATCGGCGTCACCGCCAGAAAGCGCATCTCCTGCGGCAATTCGCATTCGCTCGTCTGAAGCAGCAGATTGGTCACCAGCGAGCGGTTCTTGTGCACGACGCCTTTCGGCCGGCCGGTGGTGCCGCCGGTGTAGACGACGAACGCGGGCGTATCGCCGCCTGTCACCGCCTGCAGCGGTGCAGGTTCAGCCGCTTCAGCCGCCGCTTCGATGCTCGGCGCGTAATCGAGGCCGCCGAACGACATCGTACGCATACCGGGGCACTGCGCCGCCACATCGCGGCCGTGCTGCGCGAAATGGCGATCATCGACGATGAAAAGATCGATGTTCGCGTCCTGCAGCGCGAACGCATGGTCTTCCACATTGGCCTTGGGATGGAGCGGCGTGTAGCGCAGGCCGAGCATCAGCCCGGCCGCGAGCGCGACAACCGCTTCAACGCGATTGGCGGAGAGCAGGGAAAACGCGCTGCCTTGTTTCATCCCCGCCGCGAGATAGGCACCGGCGTAGCGACGCATGTGCTCGCCCATCTCGCGATAGGTCATGGAACCGTGATCGTCGCTGAGGGCAACCCGATCGCCGAAGCGGCGCGCAGCGCGCACGAACAGCTCGCCGAGCGTGCTGGAGAGATGGATGTCGTCGTTCATGATATCTTGCCGTCGATGCTGCGTTCGAATGCGCCAAGGGCATCGTCGATAATCTCGACGAGCCTATCGATATCCGCGCGCGTCGAGATCAGCGGCGGGCATACCATAAACCACTCGCCGAACTGCCCCCCGCCCGTGCGCCGGTGCAACATGGCGAGCCCGCGCTCCATCATCAGATGCTCGATCCGCGCGGGTGCATTGAGTTCAAACGGATAAGACTCTCTGGTTTCCTGATCGGCGACGATCTCGATCGCGAGCTGCAGACCGCGCCCGCGAATATCGCCCAGCGAGCGCCGCCGCTTCTGCACGGTCCTCAGCTGGTCTTCGAGATAGGCGCCGGTCTCCGCGCTCTGCGCCACGAGATTGCTTTGCACCAGCTCATCCAGAACCGCGCAGCCGATCGCGCATCCCATCGGGTTTGCGACATAGGTGTGGCCGTGCGCGAAGCCGCCGACGGCGCGCAGTTCATCCACCAACGCCGAAGAGGTCACCAGCGCGCTGATCGGCGCATAGCCGGACCCCAGGCCCTTGCCCAAAGTGAGGATGTCCGGCGCTGCGCCCGGGACATAATGCGACGCGAGGAATTTGCCGCATCGCCCCGCACCGCTCATGATCTCGTCGTGGATGAGCAACACGCCGTGGCGATCGCAAATCTCGCGGATACGCCGATAGTAGCGATCCGGCGAAACCAGCGCACCGGTGGATGTGCCCCCGACGAGCTCGACGATGAAGGCGAGAACTGTCTCCGGCCCTTCGCGCCTGATCGCCTCGTCGAGCGCCTCCGCGCAATAATCGACATAGGCGTCCGCATCGAAGCCTTCCGGCGTGCGATAGGTGATCGGCGCCGGGATTTTCGGCATCGGCACCATCATCGCTCCGAACAATTGCTCCATCACCGGATCGCCGGTGACGCTGAGCGCGCCAAGCGTTGCACCGTGATAGGATGGCATCCGGCTGATCACCTTGTGGCGGCTCGCCTGCCCGCGCGCGAGGGCGAGCTGGCGCGCGAACTTCAGCGCCGCTTCGGTCGCTTCCGATCCGCCATTCAGGAAGTAGGCTGAATCGAAATTGCCTCCACACAGTTCGGCCAATCGGCCTACCAGTTCCTCATCGGGCCGGCTTTCCCAGATGCGGGCATACGCGAAGGTGATCTTTTCCATCTGCGCGCGCATGGCGGCGAGCACGCGGGGATGGCTGTGGCCAAGGCCGGTCACCACCGCGCCGGACGACCCATCGAGATAGAATTTGCCGTCCTTGTCGAAGATGTAAACGCCTTCGCCGCGCACTGCGATGGGGAATGAAGGCGCGCCCGGCGGCGAAATGAATCCTTGTGCCGACAGGCGCATCAGTTCGGTCCCTTGAATGAAGAAAGTTGAGCCTGGGGCTGGCGCACGGCACGGCGCGCCCAAAAGCGCTCGATACCGATGTAGGCCATGCCGACGGCAAAGCCCGTGGCGGAGTTGAGGATCAGCGGCAGCGCCATCGCAGGCTGCGCCAGCAACGAAGTGACGATGAAGATCGCCAGGCCTTCCTGCCGGATGGCATGTTCGCACACGATGGCGGTGCGTTCAGCCCGCGCCACCGAAAAGAGGCGCGCGAACAGGAAGCCAGTGCCGACCATCAGCAGATTGAGTGCCAGCACCGCGGGCCAAACGCGCGCCACGGCCTCTACGAAGGTCTCGCGCTGCTGCCACATCAGCAGCAGAAAGATCGCGATGATAACAACCGCCGCGACATGGCGCAGCGGCGCCTCGATCGCGTCGCGCACGCGGGGCAGATATGCCCGCACCAGCATACCGAGCGCCACCGGCAGCAGCGAGATGCGCGCCACAGGGACGATCGCCTCCAGCGGCGAAATGGAAACGCGTTCGATGCCGCCCATGAAAATGGCGTAGCCGATGGTGAGCCACAGCGGCGCGAGCACGCTGTAGGCGACCGACCCCGCCGCCGTCATCGAAACCGAGAGTGCGAGATCGCCGCGCCCCCAGAAGGTCAGCAGGTTCGAAAGCGTGCCGCCGGGGCAGGTCGCGACAAGATATATGCCGACTGCGAGCGCAGGCGCCGCACCACTCAGGTGCGCCACACCGACACCGAGCGCGGGCACGATCACCAGCAGACACGGCAGCGCCACCAACAGCGCCTTGGGATGGCGCACGATACGCGCGAAGTCGTCCAGCCTGAGCGCCAGCCCGAGCGAGAACATCATGATCGCCAGAGCAATCGGCAGAACGAAGTCGTAGACCATTAGCGAGAGCACCAAGCCATCACAGCGACCGCCAGGGGCCTGCGCCCTGCCCCGCCCGCCTCGGCAAACGCAAGGAAAGCGGCGGAAAACGTCGACCTATGCTGCCCATCGCCCCAATGCCCCCCCTTTGTGCATTTGTTATACCCATACCTCATCCTCACATTTATGCAAATGATATAAAGTGAGCGCTGGTTGGTCGGCGGGGATCAACCAAGCGCGCCGGATAGTAGGAGTCGGAGCGTACCCTACGCCGCTGCTGACAGGGACGACGCACCCAGAGGTCCACCAGCACTACCCGGCGCTTGCGGATGCGGGGCGCCTTCCCATGATCGCGGTCGAGATGGGGCGCACCGCATTTGCCATCATGGACGAAACTTTCATTCACACACTTCATAGTGAATATTGACTCGATCGTGAGTATTGCGGATAAATGACCTCAGATCGGCGATAACAAGCGCCGACGGGGAGGAGAGGTCTTATGAAAGCTGGACTTTTTGCGTCCGTCTCGGCGGCCGCGCTTTTTGCATCATCCGTAACGGCCATGGCCCAATCGACCGGCGCTGGAGCCTCGGCGGAGAGCACGGCAGCACGAGATGTCAGGCGCGACGAGGATATCATCGTCACAGCGACCCGCCGAACGGAAAGACTCCAGGATGTCCCGCTCAGCGTCACAGCGTTCGGACAGGAGGATCTCGACGATCTCGGCATCGTCGGGTATGAGGGCATTGCCCAGAATACGCCCGGCATCGTCGTCAATCGGCCGACTCAGAATTTCAACAATTTCACGAGCCGCGGCATCAACACCAATGGTTACAGTGCCGGACTGCAGAGCGCGGTGGCCATCTATGTTGACGAGCTGCCGATTTCCGCGAACGGAAACTCAACGATCCTCGACCCCAACCTTTACGATGTAGAGCGGGTCGAATTCCTGCGCGGCCCACAGGGCACGCTGTTTGGCTCGAATTCGCTCGCGGGCGCCATGCGTATTCTGACGCGTAGCCCCGATCTCGACGAATTCCAGGCGTCCGCCAGCGTCGACCTTGGCCTGACCGGATCGAGTTCGGTGCGCCAGCGCTACAACGCAATGCTCAATGTCCCGCTCATGACCGACCAGCTGGGCCTGCGTGTCACTGGCTACTATCGCAACGAGGACGGCTGGATCGACAACGTCGGCACGGGCATCAAGGATTCGAACAGCCTCGAAGCCTATGGCGGGCGCGCGATCCTGCTGATGCAGCCGAGCGATCGCATGAAGGTGAAGCTGCTCGTATCCTACGAGAACAGCAAACCGGCGGATTCGGCGCTGACCAACCCTACGCTTGGCCGTTTCACGCGGCGGTCCGACCGCCCCGATCTGTTTCAGGGCAAGCTCACGAACTACAATGTCACGGTCAATTACGAGTTCGATTTCGCCGAGCTGATCAGCTCGACGACGTTGTCGGATTATGACGCGTCCTTCTACGTCGATCTCGCCGGAACATTCGCGCAATCGATTCCCTTCGCGCTCGACGCTTATGGTTATGACGATCTGTTCGTCCAGGAAACCCGGCTGGTTTCGCGTACATCCGGGCCCATCCAATGGGTCGCGGGTTTCTTTTATTACGACAAGCGGCGCACAGTCGATTTCGCCTATCGCTCGACGCAGGAGTTTCTCGATGCGCGCGGCCTGACCGGCCTGCCCGACGAATATTATCAGCGTTTCAACAGCTATACGGATCAGACGGAGATGGCCGGATTCGGCGAAGCCTCCGTCCACTTTACCGACAATTTCTGGATTACGGGCGGGCTGCGCTACGGGCGAACCGAGGTCCAGTCCTTCACTCGCGGCGGCGGTTACAACAGCAATTACCTGACCTACGCCCTTTTCGGCGTTACCAACAGTCCGCTCACGGTAACACCCGTCAACGCCGCGACGGGATTGAAGGTCAGCGACGATCGCGTTTCCTACAAAGCAAGCGTTTCGTGGAAACCGATGCCTGACCTTACCACCTACGCGACAATTTCGACGGGATTCCGCACGCCGGTCGTGAACGCCCGCGCGGGCCTCGTCAGTGTGATCAATCCGAGCGACATCGTCATTCCCGACGGTGCGAAATCGGATGGCGTGACAAATTACGAGGTCGGCATCAAAGGCCGCTGGCTGGGCGGCGATCTTACCACCAACTTGGCAGCCTATTACATTGATTGGAAGGACATTCAGGTTCAAGCGAACCGCGTGTCGGATTCGATCCAGTTCGCGACCAACATCGGCGGCGCGGAAAGCTACGGCCTCGAGTTCGAGGTTGTTGCAAAGCCGGTCCAGGGCTTGAGCCTGGCCTTCAACGGCTCCTTCAACAGAGCCAAGGTAACCGAATTGTCGGCGATTGAAGCCGCGATTTCTGGTGCGGAGCCCGGTGTCCGACTTGCCTCGCCGCGCTTTCAGGGTTCGAGCACGCTGCGCTACGATTTCTCGATCGGCAATGACAGGAACGCGTTCGCATCAGTCAACGTCTCTCACACGGGCGCGTTTCCGAACCAGTTCCCCAACGTGCCGGGCAATCCCAACGCGGCAAGTCCCACTTACGATTACACCGAGGCGTGGACGAACGTGAATTTGTATGCGGGCGCGAAACTCGGGAGCCTCGATCTCACGGCGTATGTCGAGAACCTCTTTGACGACAGTTCGATCACTTATGTTCACCCCGAGGCTTTTCTCGATGGTCGCTATGCCCGGCTGCGGCCGCGTACGGTTGGTGTCCGCGCCAACTACCGCTTCTGATGCACCCGGAGCGGAGGAAAGGTTCGATGATCCGCCTGCACGTCGCGCTCATACTGACGGCTCTGGCCGCCGGTCCGGTCGTTGCCGCCGAACCGGTGGTGGACGCTCCGGCAGGCGTGCTTCAAGGGGCAAGTGATCGCGGCGTGCGGGTCTTTCGCGGGGTTCCATATGCGCAGCCGCCGCTGGGTGAACGCCGTTGGCGTCCGCCCGGCGCGCTGCCGCGTTGGGACGGCGTTCGCGATGCGTCGAAATTCGGCGCCGCGTGCATGCAGCCCAAACCGCGCGCCGCCAGCATCTACGCCTGGGCTCTGCCTGCGATGAGCGAGGACTGTCTGTCGCTCAGCATATGGGCACCGGATACGGCAAAGCAGGCCCCGGTCTTCGTATGGATTCACGGGGGCGCACTTACGACCGGGTCCGGAAGCGATCCGATTTACGACGGCACGGCGCTTGCGAAACGCGGATTGGTGGTGGTGTCGATCAACTACCGGCTCGGCGTGCTTGGTTATCTCGCGCTTCCGCAGCTCAGTGCGGAATCCCCGGACAGTGTTTCAGGCAACTATGGCCTGCTCGATCAGGTGGCGGCGCTCGAATGGGTGAAGCGCAACATTTCGGCCTTCGGCGGCGACCCTGCCAATGTCACGGTCGCAGGAGAATCCGCAGGCGCGCTTAGCGTCATGGCGCTCATGGCCGCCCCCGCCGCGCGTGGGTTGTTCCACAAGGCGATTGCACAAAGCGCCTATATGGTGTCCGCCCCCGCCCTGCGCGACCCGCTGAACGGCATGGTCCCCGCCGAGGACCAGGGCAGCAGCCTTGCTGTAAAACTCGGCTCAACCGATCCGGCCGCGTTGCGCGCAATGGATGCGACGACCCTGACCGAAAACGCAGCAGGCACCGGGTATTTTCCGTTCATCACGATCGACGGCAAAGTCCTGCCGCGCCAACTGGTCGATACGTTCGACCGGAACGAGCAGGCGCCGGTCCCGATCCTCGCAGGCTTCAACAGTGGCGAAATCCGCTCACTGCGTTTCCTCTTGCCGAAGCCGCCTGCGAATGCAGCCGCCTACGAGGCCGCGATCCGTGCGGGCTACGGCGATCTCGCCGACCTGTTCCTCGCCCGTTATCCGGCGAAGACGATCGAGGAAAGTATGCTCGCCGCAACACGTGACGCCATGTACGGCTGGACCGCCGAACGCCTCGTTTCAAACCAGGCGGCGCTCGGGCAAGGCGCATACTTCTATCTCTTCGATCACGCCTATCCCGCGACGCAGGAATGGAATCTCCACGCCTTCCATGCCGCGGAACTGCCTTATATTTTCGATACGGCCGGCAAGACGCCACCGCTCTGGCCAAAAATTCCGTCAAGCCTTTCGGAACGCAAGCTGAGCGATGCGATGGGAGACTATTGGGCAAGTTTCGCCGCGACCGGCAAACCGCGGGCGAAGGGCTGGCCGGATTGGCCATCCTATGCCGAAAATCGGGGTTTCCTGCATTTCGCGGATGTACCCCGCGCGGGCAACCATTTGTTTCCCGGCGTCTCGGCTCTGCACGAGGCGGTCGTGTGCCGCCGTCGCGCGGCGGGAGATATCGCGTGGAACTGGAATGTCGGGGTTGCAGCGCCACCCTTGCCGCCGAAAGCCAAGGGGTGCCAATGAACGACGGTTCGATGCAATATTATGGTCTGACGCTCGACAAGTTCCTCTCCCACGCCGCGAAATGGCATCCCAACGCTGAAGTGGTGTCGGCGGGACCGAATGGTGTCCGGCGCATTTCCTATAGGGCGCTGCACACGGGTGCGCGCCGCGTTTCGGGCGCATTGCACGCGCTGGGCATCCGCGCCGGCGATCGCGTGGCAACCCTCGCGTGGAACACGCAGGGGCATCTCGAGGCCTGGTACGGCATCATGGGCATGGGCGCGATCTGCCACACGCTCAACCCGCGTCTCACCGCGACACAACTCGGCGGGATGCTCGCCCAGTCGCAGGCCGCGCTGCTGCTCGTGAATGCCGATCTTCTGCCTCTGGCACGGGAGGCGGCCCGTAATCTGCCCGCGCTGCGCCGTATCCTTCTGATCGATACGGATGAGGGCGCGGAGGATGCCGATGCGCTCGCGCCGCTCGTCGCCGAGGCGCCGCACGATATCCCGTGGGGCGATTTTTCGGAGACGGCGCCGTCGGGGCTCTGCTTCACTTCGGGCAGCACCGGCGCGCCCAAGGGCGTCACCTATACGCACCGCGGCTGCTACCTGCACACGATGCGGCAGTTGCAGGCCGATGTGCTTGGCCCGACCTCGCGCGATGCGATCCTCGCCGTCGTGCCGATGTTTCATGCCAATGCGTGGGGGTTGCCGTTCGCGGCGCCTGCGGTGGGGGCAAAGCTGGTGCTTCCGGGACGCCACAGCGACGGCGCGCACCTGGCGCGACTCATTCGCGAAGAGGGCGTGACAGCCGCAGCGGGGGTGCCCACCGTCTGGCTCGGCCTTGTCGAGCATCTGGAGGCGGAAGGCGGAGATGTGCCGACGCTTGAACGCATCCTGGTGGGCGGGTCTCCCATGCCGTCGGCGCTCATGGAGCGTATCGAGCGCCGCCTGGGCGTCGAGATCCAAACGAGTTGGGGGATGACCGAGCTGTCTCCACTCGGGACGGCAGCGCTACCGGGCGATCCGCGTCGCCGCGCCTCGCTGTCGGGCCGCCCCGCGATCGGCATCGATCTGCTCATCACCGATGCCGAAGGATGCCCGCTTCCCGAACAGCGCGGAACGGAAGGCCATTTGCGCGTGCGCGGCGGCACGGTCGTAGAGCGCTATTTCGGGCAAGATGCGCCCGCCACCGATGCCGACGGCTGGTTCGACACGGGCGACCTCGCACGTATCGACGAAAGCGGAAATCTCACCATCACCGGCAGATCCAAGGATCTTATCAAGTCCGGCGGCGAGTGGATCAATCCCGCCGAGATCGAAGCCCTGGTCAGCGCGCTGCCGCGCGTGTCGCTCGCCGCCGTCATCGGGCGCTCCGATCCTAAGTGGGGTGAGCGGCCGATCCTTCTCGTCGAGACATGCGGCGATTCGATCAGCGACGAAGAATTGCTTGCGCCGCTGGCCGGGCGTATCGCGTCCTGGTGGGTTCCCGATGCAGTCATCCGCCTTGATGCAATGCCGCTCGCACCGACAGGCAAGATCGATAAGATGCAGTTGCGGGCCGAATATGGTCAGGCCTAGATTCGAACGGCAGCTACGCGACGTGACGATTTCGAAAGGGAAGTGATTTTGGCGTCCAAGGTAAAGCCTCAGACGAAACGGCCATCAAAGGCGGAGCAGCGCGCCGAAACGATGGAACAAATTCTCGACACTGCCGAACAACTGTTTTCCAAGCACGGCTTTTATGGCGTGACGCTGAAGGATGTGGCAAAGCGCGTGGGCGTTCATCATACGCTCCTCAACTATTATTTCGACGACAAGAAAACGCTATTCGATGCAGTATTCGCCCGCCGTGCTGTCGTTACGATTGAAAAGCGCACGAAGGCGCTCGACGACTACGAAAAAGCTGCGGCCGGAAAGCCGACTGTCGAGGGCGCGCTCCATGCGTTTCTCGATATCGACCTCGATCTCTACATCCAGGGCGGCGAAGGCTGGAAAAACTATGGCGCCTTCTGCGCTCAGGCGTCGAACAGCCCCGAAGGCGCCGAATTCATGGACAAGTATTTCGATCCTGTCGTGCTGCGGCTGATCGAAATCCTGAAAAAGGCGCTGCCCGACGCCGCCGAGGAAGACATCTTCTGGGGCTATCATTTCGTCACCGGGGCACTGATGCTTACGCTTGCGCGCACGGGGCGTATCGACAAGCTCTCGCACGGACTTTGCCACTCCAACGACTATGAAGCCGTCAAGCAGCGTATGGCGCGCTTCATGGCGGCTGGTTTTCGCGAAATATGCGATCAGCTAAAGGCCGAGCGGACAGGCTGAACGGCTAGGTCCCATGCCGGAACTGTCATGTCTTTTTGATTAACTCACGTGTGAGTTATTATATGATGAGCAAGGAGGAGAGCATGAATCTGGCCGGGCGGGTGGCGATCGTAACAGGTTCTGGCGGAGGGCTCGGCCGTGCACATGCACTGCTGCTCGCGCGCGCAGGTGCCCGCGTCGTCGTCAACGATGTTAACGAGGCTGCGGCGGAAAGTGTCGCTGCAGAGATCGTGTCCGCCGGCGGGAAGGCGCTGTCCGCACCGGCCTCTGTCACGGATGAGGCCGAAGTCGCGGCGATGGTAGACGCCGCCACCAATGCCTGGGGCGGCGTCGACATCCTGATCAACAATGCAGGCATCCTGCGCGACAAGAGTTTTGCGAAGATGGACATCGCCGATTTCCGGCTGGTCGTCGACGTGCACCTGATTGGCGCCGCGATCTGTTCGAAAGCGGTGTGGGAGCAGATGCGCGCGCGTCGTTATGGCCGGATTGTCATGACGACGTCCTCGTCGGGCCTCTATGGCAATTTCGGTCAGGCCAACTACGGCGCAGCGAAGATGGCACTTGTCGGGCTGATGCAGACGTTGGCGCTTGAAGGCGAGCCCTATGGCATCTGCGTCAATTGCCTCGCGCCCACGGCGGCAACACAGATGACCGGTGGTGTGCTCGCTCCCGAGGCACTCGCGCGGCTGGCTCCGGAGGCCGTAAGCCCCGGCGTGCTCGCGCTGGTGAGCGAGGATGCGCCGACGCGTGCAATTCTTTGCGCGGGCGCGGGACATTTTGCGCGCGCCAACATCACGCTCACCGAGGGCGTTTTCATTGGAACCGGGGATGACGCAGCAGAGCGCGTCGCCGCACAATGGGAGCAACTCTCGGATCGGCGCGGTGAGATCGTACCCGCCTACGGCTTCATGCAGGCGGAACGCGAACTGGAAAATGCCGGCTACACCGAACAGACGGTGTCCGTCGCGCGCTGATAACGAGCACGGCGGAGGGGCCGAGAAGAGCCCAGAGCCGATTTTGATGGGAGGAAGAATATGGCAACCGAGAGCGAAGCCTTGCCCGCCGAGGCGAAAGGTCAGAGCGACAAGCTCGTCATCACTGCGTCATCGCTGGGAACGGTGTTCGAATGGTATGATTTCTATCTCTACGGACTGCTCGCCACCGCCCTCTCCCGGCATTTTTTCTCGGGCGTCAATGAAACCACCGGTTTCATCCTCGCGCTGATGGCCTTCGCTGCAGGCTTTGCGGTGCGCCCCTTCGGCGCGCTGGTATTCGGCCGGGTCGGGGATGTCGTCGGACGCAAGAACACCTTCCTCGTCACCATGGCGATCATGGGCCTGTCGACGTTTGCGGTCGGCTTCCTGCCGGGTTACGACGCCATCGGAATTGCCGCCCCGATCATCCTGATGACACTCCGATTGCTTCAGGGTCTCGCGATCGGCGGCGAATACGGCGGTGCCGCTGTCTATATCGCCGAGCATGCGCCGCCGGGAAAGCGCGGTTTTTATACGAGCTTTATCCAGACGACGGCAATGATCGGCCTGATCCTCGCCTCCACATTCGTGGTCGGCCTGCGCAATTTCATGGATGCGGAAACCTTCAACGACTGGGGCTGGCGCCTCCCCTTCATCTTCTCGATCGTGCTGCTTGGCATCACCCTCTGGATACGGCTGCAGCTTGAAGAGAGCCCGGTGTTTCAACGGATGAAGAAAGCGGGAGCGACGTCGAAGGCGCCGCTCCGCGAAGCGTTCGGGGAATGGCGCAACCTCAGGCTCGTTCTCATCGCGCTGTTCGGCGCGGTCGCTGGTCAGGCGGTCATAGGTTTTGCCGCACATCTCTATCCGCTCTTCTATCTCGAAAAGATCGCGAGGGTGGACGGCGCCACCGCCAACTTCCTGGTCGCGACCGCGCTCCTGATGATTATCCCAAGCTTCGTCTTCTTCGGCTGGCTGAGCGACCGCATCGGACGCAAACCGATCATGATGACAGCGTGCGTGATTGCCGTTTTCTCGTATTTCCCGCTCTACAAGGCTCTGGTTACGGCAGCCAATCCGGCAATGGCGGCGGCTGTCGAAAGCGCACCCGTGCAGGTCGTCGCCGACGCAGACGAATGCTCGTTCCAGTTCGATCCGATCGGACGGAACAGTTTCGACACGACAAGCTGCGACATCGTGAAGACCTATCTCGCACGCGGCGGTATCAACTATTCAAACGTCAACGCCTCTCCCGGCACGATCGCGACGGTCCGGATCGGCGATGAAGCCTTTACCGCACCGAACCCTGCCTTGCTGAAGGGTGAAGCGAAAACCGCCGCCGTCGCAGCGTTTCAGACTGACGTGCAGGCTGCGTTGTCACGAGCAGGCTATCCGGATTCCGCCGACCCCGCCTCGGTCGACAAGCTGAAGGTCATCGGCATCCTCTGTATCTTCGGTGTCCTTGCCACGATGGTGTATGGTCCGCTCGCGGCGCTGCTGGTCGAACTCTTCCCGGCGCGCATCCGATACAGTTCGCTTTCCCTGCCCTACCATATCGGCAACGGCTGGATCGGCGGTTTCATGCCGACGATCGGCTTCGCGATGGTTGCGGCCACGGGCAACATCTATCAGGGTCTCTGGTATGCTGTTGTCATCGCGGCGATCACAGCGGTTGTCGGCATCCTGTTCCTGCCCGAAACCTACAAGCGCGATATCGAAGCCGATTGATCGCGTCAGGCCCTCGCCGCCGCCGCCAGAAATTGGCGGAAGGCGGCGATCGTTGTCGCAATCTCTCCGGGATCGATGCAGCGCGCGTCGTCGTCCTCGACATGATGAAAGCGGTGCAACCCGAAAACGCCGGCGACCGACGGATAGCCCGCAGCGACGATCGCCGCGAGTTCGCCCGCCGAAAGCGCGGCGGCGGAATAAGGACTTTCGAGGCCTGCAAGACCCGCGAAAATGCAGCGGGCAAGCGGCAGGTGCTGGGGGCTGACGGCAAGATAGCGCTGCGAGTCCGTGCCCGCCAGCGGCGCGAGTCCGAACAGCCCTTCGTGCCAGTCCCGCGCCGCGAGATTGGCGCCGAGGTGCAGCCAGAAATCTGTATCCTCGGGCTTTGGCGCCACCGCCTTCAGCGCTTCTTCCGCGCCCAGATTTTCATACTCGTGCCCGCTGTTGCAGAGGAACGCGAGATTATGATCGGGCAGCGCAGCGGGCATCCGGCGCGCGAGGTCGAGCCATGCCGCGATGCCACCCCCACGCTCAAGCGCAGCCGCACTTACCTGCCGACGATGAGGATTGCATTGCTTGGCAGCTGGGTCGCGACCGATCTTTTCGGCGGGCTGAACATCCTGCGTGTGATGGAAGATCTCCGCGACGCGACAGGCGAAACGGTCGTCCTTGCCGCCCGGAGCGACCTTCAAGTGCAATATGTTCATGTGGTCCATTCCAACGAAGCGCTGCAGTTCGCCGTTGCGCCCGGCACGCTGCGGCCGCTGGCCACCTCGGGATTCGGGCGACTACTGTTGAGCGCGGAGAAGACTGCGGACATCGAAGCGACCATCCGACGAATAGATGCGCGCCGGGCATCCCATGAAGCGAAAATAAATCAACGGGAGCTGATGGCTGACCTTGAGGCCGTGCGCGACCAAGGATTTGCAACGTCCGACAGTCGCGTCACACCCGGCGTCTGCACGATGGGCGTTCTGCTTCTGCCTACGCCTTTCGGCCGCAGGTTCGCCCTTGGCGTGGGAGGCCCTTCGGCCCGCATCAGCTCCAAAAGCATCGCCATCCTGGGTTTCCTGCGCGAGGCGGCGAAGATCTTCGAGACGGCCGTTAAGAAGGCGCGCACAACCGGCGCCTGATATCGTGTGCCCAGCGGCTACGCCCCAATTCTTTTTATAGGTGTGGATTTGCCTTCCACGCACAAGCTCAGACGCGATTAGAAAATCCTGTTCACCAGTCAGCGAGAGGTATTTGCGTTTAATCCCGCGAAGTTTGGCCGCTACATCTGCACTCGAAAAGGCAGGGGCAGGCATCGTGACAACTTCCACATCGATGTATCTGGTGCATGAGACTGCCTTCTGGATTTGCGACGAGGCAATCACCTCGAGCTCAAACGCAGCGGGATAACCGGCAATGGATAAGATGCTGAACAACTCGGAAGCCGATATCTGGCAAAAAGCGGATCGCCATCTGCTGAAATACATGGGAACAGGTGGAACGTTCACCTCATTCATTCCCACCCGGGCCGAGGGATCGTGGCTCTACGACGCCACGGGGCGCAAGGTGCTTGATTTCACCTCCGGGCAGATGAGCTCCGTGATCGGGCACGCTCATCCGGACCTCGTTGAGGCTGTGCAACAAGCCGCTGGTACGTTGGACCATCTGTTCAGCATGATGATCTCCAAGCCAGTCGTGGACTTGGCTGCCGCCTTGGCGGAACTGGTACCCGCTCTTCCGCGCGCGATGTTTCTGTCTACCGGCGGGGAGTCGGTCGAAGCAGCGATCCGGCTCGCGAAGGTGGTTACGGGCAAATGGGAAATCGTCGGCTTCGCCCAATCGTACCATGGATCGACCGGGGCTGCGGCGTCGGCAACGTATTCCCTGGGGCGAGGCGGCCAAGGGCCGCTCATGCCGGGATCTTTCGCCATCCCCGCGCCAAACCCCTATCGGCCACGTTTTGCCGGGGTGACGTGGCAGCAGGAACTCGACGACAGCTTCGACCTTCTGGATCGTCAGTCCACCGGCAATCTCGCCGCCTTCATCGCGGAGCCGGTTCTCAGCACAGGCGGTATCATCGACCTGCCGCTCGGGTATCTCGCGGCACTGAAGAAGCACTGTGAACGACGGGGCATGCTCCTCATCCTCGACGAGGCCCAGACAAGCCTCGGTCGCACCGGAGAAATGTTCGCCTTCGAGCGCGATAATGTCGTGCCGGACGTGCTTCTGCTTTCGAAGACGCTCGGTGCCGGTATGGCCATGTCATCGGTTCAGACGTCGGATGCGCTCGCGGAAGAGGCCGAGCGGCGCGGGTTCTTTTTCGTCACCACGCACGTCAATGACCCGCTTCCCGCCGCTGTCGCCTTGAAGGTCCTGGAGATTGTTCAGCGCGATCAGCTTGTCGAAAGGTCGCGGGTTCTCGGCAGCCGCCTCCGACAAGGATTGCAGAACCTGATGCAACGTCACCAATGCATCGGTGACGTTCGAGGCAGGGGTCTGTTGCTTGGGATGGAGTTCGTTCCGTTCAAGGGAAAAAGCGCGACTGACCTTGCCCGGGAAGTTACTGAGGTTGCGCTGGAGCGCGGTCTGTTTGCAAACATCACCGGTGCATATTCAGCAGGCATTCTCCGGTTTGCTCCACCAATCAACTCGACGGACGAAGAGATTGATTTCGGCGTGAGCGTTCTGGACGCTTCCATTTCCCAAGTCGCGGAGTCTGCGGGCAAATAAGCTCAGGGACAAAAAACGACATTGGGCGTACAAGGGGTCAGGAGACCTGCATGCACGAATATGCGGACGTAGGATTTGAGGTCGTCGGGAACGTTGCCGTTGTCGAGATGAGGCGACCGCCGCACAACTTCTTCGACCTCGAGCTGATGAACGCGCTCGCTCAGCTTTTCGAAGACATAGATGAAGACGCTTCACTTCGCGCGATCGTTCTGACGGCGCAGGGGACCGCGTTCTGCGCCGGCGCAGACTTCAGCACTCCGGGCGGCCCGTCCCGAGATATCTACCCCGCCGCCGCACGAATGTTTGCAACACGCAAGCCCATCGTTGCTGCAATACAGGGGCCTGCCGTCGGGGGCGGCTTCGGACTGGCACTCGTTGCGGATTTCAGGGTTGCAGCGCCGGAAGCACGATTTTCCGCGAACTTCGTGAAGCTTGGCATTCACCCGGGCTTTGGCCTGACGCATACCCTTCCCCGTTTAATCGGCGTGCAGAAAGCATCGCTCCTCATGTACACGGGTCGGCGTCTGAATGGGGAACAGGCGCTGGCTTGGGGGCTTGTCGATGAACTGGTTGATCAGTCGGAACTGCGCGAGGCTGCGCTGAAGCTGGCAGGCGAAATCGCCGAGGCCGCACCGCTCGCCGTCATCTCGACACGTGCAACGCTGCGCCAGGGTCTCGTCGATGCGTATCGCACGCAGGTTCAGCACGAAAGCGACGAGCAGACCAAGTTATTAGCCACCGCGGATGCTCGCGAAGGGATGGTCGCAGTCGCTGAACGGAGACCTGGTCGCTTCATCGGCGCCTGAGCTATCCGATGAAGCGAATCGTGCCTGTGCGGCGTTCCCTAGTCCCCGTGCGGTCCGCTCAAATGCGCACCGGTTGAGAGCGAAGTGGTTGTGTCGCTGGGTATCGAAGGCGGGATGGGCATTGGCCGCCGAGACTAGCCTCTCTTCAGATAACGCCTTCGTTCTGCAGGCTGTTCATCTGCTGCCGACTCATCCCCAGAACATCACCGTAAATCTCCTCATTGTGCTGGCCAAGCTCCGGCCCCGCCCAAGCGACCTCTCCCGGCGTTTCGGAGAGCTTGGGGAAGACATTCTGCATCCAGAGGTTCTGAAAGTGCGGATGCTGCACCTTGATGATGGCTTCGCGCGCCTTGAAATGCGGATCTTCCAGCATATCGGGCGCCTTGTAGATCTTCCCTGCCGGCACGCCGTGCGTCTCCAAGTGCGCCAGAAGATCGGCGCTGGACCATGATTTCGTCCAGGCGCTGATCATGTCGTCCAGTTCCACCTGATGCTCGCCGCGCGCATGATGCGTGGCGAAGCGCGGATCGCTTCCAAGCTCCGGATGCCCCATCGCTTCCGCCATGCGCTTCCAGACGCTGTCCTGATTTGCCGCGATCAGAATTTCGCCGTCCGACGTGGAGTAGACATTCGAAGGCGCGACCTTGGGCAGCGTCGCGCCCGTCCGTTCCCGCGTGAAGCCGGCCTCGGTATATTCGGGAATCGTCGATTCCATCATGGCGAGCACCGCCTCGTAAATTGCGGAATCGACCACCTGCCCCTGCCCCGTGCGATGCCGATTCTGCAAGGCCATCAACGCGCCAAGACAGGCGAACGTGGCGGCAAGCGAGTCTCCGATCGACAGGCCGACACGGCTTGGCGGCGTGGACGGATCGCCCGCAAGGTTTCGAATGCCGCCCATGGCCTCGCCGATCGATCCATATCCGGCACGTCGTGCGTAGGGGCCGGTTTGTCCGAAGCCCGTCACGCGGATCATGATCAGCCCCGGATTGATGGCCGAAAGCTGATCGTAGCCCAGATTCCACTTCTCCATCGTGCCGGTGCGGAAATTCTCAAGCAGGAAGTCCGACTTCTCCACAAGGCGCCGCACGATATCCTGACCGCGCTGATCGCGAAGGTTGAGCGTGATGCTCTTCTTGTTGCGCGCGACGACGGGCCACCAGACCGGCTTGTTCCGCCCCCACTCGCGCATCGGGTCGCCCGCGCCCGGCGCTTCGATCTTGATCACCTCGGCGCCGTGATCGGCCATCAACTGTCCGCAGAAGGGTCCGGCGATCAGTTGCCCCATTTCGACAAGCCGCAACCCCTGCAACGCTCCAGACGCCATCATTCACTCCTTCAGAGCTTCCGGATCAGCGTCAGCCGATCCGGAAGGCTTCCATTCTACGGCCAGTCGCCGGGGTCAGAACTTGTATGCCAGTTCCAGACCATAGCTGCGGCGTATACCCGCCGTCAGGAAGTCGCCGCCGAATTCCGGCGCGGGAATGACTTCCGCCACGTAATTCTTGTTGAACATGTTTTCGGCAAAGGCACTGACCGACCAACTGTCCGACTTCAAGCCGACGCGCAGGTTGAAGATGCCGTAGGGATCGCGCTGCGAGTTCTTGAAATTCGCGGCCAGCCCGAAGATCGTCGGCACGGTATTGTCCTGGACGGTGTGGAACCAAGTCTTGCCGGTAATACGGTAATCGGCGCGCACCAACAGCGACAGTGCGTCGCTGAGCGGGGCGTCGATCTGGCTGCCGATGTTGAGCGTGTAGTCCGCCGTGTAGGGAGACTTGTTGCCTTCCGTATACGGCCGCGCATCATTCCGCTTGATCTTGCTGTCGGTCACGTTGAACGAACCGAACAATGACCAGCCATCGATCAGGCGGAAGCTCGCCGAACCTTCGGCGCCGTACAGTTCCACCTTGTCGATGTTGGAGACGACGCGCAGCAGTCCGAACGGTCCCACGAAGAATTCGAAGAACTGCATATCCTTCACGGTCGTATGATAGCCGGCGAAGTCGAACGTCAGGCGTCCATCAAGCGCTTTGCCCTTGATACCCGCCTCGAACGCGCTCGATCGCTCCTTCCGGTAATCGTCGAAGATCGACAGGCCCGATGCGATGGTGGCGTTGAAGAAATTGTCGATAACGGCCTGCGAACCGCCGTTGTTGAAGCCGCCCGACTTGAAGCCGATGCCCCAGTTCGCAAACAGCGAAAGATCGGGGCTGACCTTGTAGCTGAGCGTGACCTTGGGCTGCAGCTGCTTGTAGGTCTGGCTCCGGTCGGCGAGAATGCCGCTTGGGTTGTAAACCGGATCGAGCCCGGGGTTCAGATAATAGTTCGCGGGCGTTGTCGCAGTGCCGTTCGGATTTCCCGTGAGCACGTTGCCGACCCAGCGTGTCAGCCTGCCCGTGGGCACGTTGTTACTCGTGCTGCGATCTTCAATATCATAGCGAAGCGCAACGCCGATCTTGAAGGCTTCAGTCACATCATAATCAACCGACCCAAAGGCCGCATAGACCTTGGTCTTGAAATTATCATCCACCAACGATTCGGTGCGGTTTGTCGGGTCGGTCGTATAACACTCGCGAACGACGCCCTGCCCGGTATCGAGGCCGAGGTTGATACAGGTCCGGCGGTCAAGTGACAGGAAATATCCGCCGAGCTGCCAGCGCAGTGAATCCGTTTCGCCGACAAGACGAAGCTCCGCGCTGAAATCTTCCTGATTGCGGCGCTGGTACTGTGTGCCGTCGCACGTTGTAGGCGAATACGGCTGCGCGCCGACAAACGCGCCCCCGAGATAGGTTTCATCGAATGGCGCCTGGTTTACAACAGGCACCGTTCCCGCCGCGGTCGCCTGACATGTTGATTCATTTCCGAAGAAACCGAATGCACCGCTCGTGCCATCGGCATAGAAATCATTCTTGATGTTGCTGTAGGCAACGTAGCCGATCAGATCGACCCCGCCGAGCGACTGCGTGAGGCGCGCCGACGCCTCTATGGTCTTCTGCGTGTTCAGCGGATCGATGTTCGGCGTGAAGATAAACTTGTGATCGTTTATGTCGATGTTGAAGGCCTTGTCGGCACCTTCCAGCGCCGGAATCTGGAACGCCGCATTGAACGCGATCGCACCGCTGCGGACCTTGCCGTAGCGCGCCTTCAGATCGATTTCCGTAGCGTCGCTCGGCGTAAAGACGAGGCGGCCGTTCACATTCCAGCGCTCATAATTGTCCATCGAGGCGGCTTTGGTACTGTTGCCCGGGTAGAGCGTCTTGTTGATATCGCTCGGTAGGAAGCTGTTGCGGAAATAGCCATCCCCGCGCCCGTAGTCGCCGTTGATGACGAAACCCACGGTGTCGCTGAGCGGCCCCGCGATCAGCGCGGCGGCTTCCACCGTATCGTTGTTGCCGTAGCTGACGCGTGCACTGCCTTCCAGTTCGGCGCCCGGCTTCTTGGTGGTGATGATAACCGCGCCTGCGGCGGCATTTCGCCCGTAAAGCGCGCCCTGCGGGCCCTTCAGCACTTCGATCTGCTGCACCGATCCCTGGTCCTGGTTCAGCGACGAAGTGTTCGATTTCTGGATACCGTCGACGACCAGCGCGACATTGCTTTCCGCATCGCGTGCACCGTTGATGCCGCGTATGTTGATTTGCGTATCGGCCGCCTCCACGTTTCCGGTGACAATGGTAACGCCGGGCGTCAGCTGCACGAAATCGGCCGCGACGCGGGCGCCCGTGTTCTCGATGGCTTCCGCTGTCAGCACCGAAACCGCCGCCGGAACGTCCTGCAATTTTTCGTCGAACCGGCGTGCCGTCACCACGATTTCGCCACCCACAGGTTCGGCGGTCTCGCTTGCCTGTTCCTGCGCGTAAGACGGCGCGGGAAGCGAAAGCACGATCGCAAAAGCGGTCGTGAGACACGTTGCAAGTCTAAGTTCGGATTTCGTCATGGTATCCCCCTTGTCCCTTTCCAATGCTGTTGCCCTGAACGCTCGCTTGCGGATTGATCCTGTTCTTGAAACCTCTACGCGGAATGCCGTTTGACCCATTGTTTGGAGATGATGATCCGCTGCATTTCATTCGTTCCCTCGCCGATACACATCAGCAGCGAATCCCGGTAATAACGTTCGATCTCGTATTCCTTCGAATAGCCGTAGCCCCCGAAGATCCGCATCGCCTCCTCGGAGTTCCGCACCGCGGCTTCGGACGCGAAGTACTTCGCCATTCCCGCTTCCATGTCGCAGCGCTCGCCGCGGTCGTAGGCTTCGGCGGCGTCCTGGGTGAGAAGTCGCGCAGCCTTCGCGCGCGTCACCATCTCACCGATCTTCAGCTGGATGGCCTGATGCTCGCAGATCGGTTTTCCCATCGTCTGGCGAACTGTCGCATAGTCCGTGGCGAGCCGCAGTGCGCCTTCGGCAAGCCCCACACCGCGCGAGGCGACATTGATGCGGCCGAGTTCGAGGCCGCCTGTCGCCTGAAAGAAGCCATTGCCCTCGACGCCGCCGATCAGGTTCGCGGCGGGGAGCCGGTAATTGTCGAAAATAAGCTCGGCACTGTCGATGGCATTGTAGCCGAGCTTCTTGATCTTCTTGCCGACCTCGAAACCGGCGATCTTCGGCGCGATGAAAAGGCTCATGCCTTTATAGCGCGGCTCCGCCTTCGGGTCGGTCTTCACGAGAAGCGCGAAGCAGCTTCCGTGGATGCCGTTCGATATCCATGTCTTCGTGCCGTTGATCACGTAATCGTCGCCGTCGCGCACCGCAGTCGTACGGATCGCCTGCAGGTCCGTCCCCGCGTTGGGCTCGGTGAGCGCGAGGCCGCCGCGTATTTCCCCGCTCGCGAACTTCGGCAGCCATTCCGCCTTCTGCTCCGCCGTCCCGAAACGCTCGACGGCAGCCGCCAGCATCAGATGCGAATTGAAAATACCGGTGATCGCCATCCAGTACGACGCGATCTTCGACACGACCTTCGAGTAGGTGGTCGCCGGAAGACCGAGGCCCCCGTAGTCCTGAGAGATTGTGGCACCAAACAGGCCCATTTCCGCCATCTGGGCGACCAGTTCTGCCGGCCACAGATCGTTGTGATCGTGGTGCATCACGACGGGGCGCACTTCCTTATCGATCCAGCGATCGATCGAATGCATCAGAACGGCCTCTTCTTCCGGGTCGATCGTGCGGGTGGCGTTTGCGGATGTCATGTATTTTCCCTCAATCGTCAGCCGGGCCGAAGCCCTGCTTCCACACGAGGATCGACCGTTCGAATGTGCAGATGATGTCGCCCTTCTGGTTCTTACCCGTCGTCTTCACGGTGACGATGCCCTGCTCCGGCCGCGAGCTTGACTCGCGCTTGCCCAGCACTTCGCTTTCGCCATACAGCGTATCGCCGCAGAACAACGGATGTGTGAGGCGGATATCCGTCCAGCCGAGATTGGCTACGGCCTTCTGCGATACGTCACTGACGCTCATGCCGACAAGAAGCGCGACCGTGAGCGGCGAACACACGAGCGGCTTTCCGAATTCCGTCTTCTTCGCATATTCATAATCGAAGTGCGCCGGATGCGTGTTCATCGTCAGCAGCGTGAACCACACGTTGTCCGCATCGGTGATCGTCCGGCCAGGCCGGTGCTCATAGATGTGCCCAACCTCGAACTCTTCGAAATAACGGCCGAAGGTTTCCCGGAATCGCCCCGGTGCAACTTCGATGACACCCTTACGCATTACGGCTTTCTCCAAATGCGGCGAGATGCTTCAGCCGGCGCATGAACGGCGCCTCCAGCATCCGGCCCTTGAACATGACAGCCTGCCCGCCAGCTTCGGCAAACGCCTGAAGCGCTGCGCGCGCTTCTTCGATCTCGGACGGCTGCGGGCGCAGCACGCCCTGAATGATCTCGACCTGCGCCGGGTGGATGGCGGCCTTCGCCGAGAACCCAAGGCTCTTTGCGCGGCGCACCTCTTCGGCAAGACCATCCGGATCGGCGATATGGATGAATGGCACGTCGATCGCGGGAACGCGCGCCCGCGCACAGGCGAGAATGAACTGCCCGCGTGCCGCCGCGAGCGGTTCCCATTCAAGCGCGACACCGAGTTCGGCGGAAAGATCGCCGCCGCCGAACATCATTGACACCACCGCGTCCGCCGCCGCGATCTCCGCTGCCGCAGCGAGGCCTTTCGCAGTTTCGATCAGCGGGATGATCGCGGACGCGCCGACGGCCTGCAGCGGCGCAAGCTCGCCCACACTTTCCACCATCGGCACCAGCAGCAGGGGCAGCGGCCCGGCATCCCTGAGCGCCAGCACGTCGCGCAGCCCGGCTTCGGTGCGCATCCCGTTTACGCGCACTGCAATGCGCTCTTTCGGCAGGTCGGCAAGCGCCGCGATCACCGCCGCCCGCGCCTCGGCCTTCGCAGCCGGCGGCACCGCATCTTCAAGATCAATACACACCAGCTCCGCACCTGTCGCCAGCGCCTTTTCAAAGCGCTCCGGCCGGTTTCCCGGAACGAACAAAAGGCAGGAGGCGGCGCGGTCCATCGATCAATGCTGCGCGAAGAATTCGAACAGGCGCTGCGAGAAGCGGCCGCGCTGGTCCTTACCGGCAAGAACATGCGCCGCGCCTTCCATCACGAATCCGGTCGCGTTCGGTAGCGCCTCCTCGATGGGTTTCGTCGTGCGCGGCCCGGTGATGGTGTCGAGCGGCGCGTGCATGATGAGTGCGGGGGTCTGCACCTGTTTCAGATCTTCGATGACATCGTAGTCGATGCTGGCGTCGATGAAGCGCGCGTGCGTTTCGATCTTGCCCTGCAATTCGCGCCACGGACCCTGCGGCCCAATGAGGCGATCCGCATTGGCATTGTAATAATCCGCGCTAAACGAATAGGCGCACACGAGCCGCTGAAATGTCGCCCAGCCGGCGTCGCGGTGGATATCCAAAAACAGCCGCAACTGATCCGCCAGCAGCGGGTCCATCGTTGCCCATGCGCCGGTGTTCACCAGCGTCCGTGCAAGATCGGGTCGCATGATGGCGATCTGCTGGCAAACGCACGCGCCGATGCCGACCATGCCGAGCAGGTGGACGTTTTTCAGCCCAAGCGCATCGAGCACAGCAATCGCGTCGTCGGCATAGACGCGCATGGAGATCGGCGTGTCGGGATTGTCCGTGGACTCCGCAAGCCCTCGATAATCCATCAGGATCACGCTGTAGCGGTCAGTGAGGCCGAACGGCAGGCCGGCGCTGTTGCCATGACAGAACGTGCCCCAGCCGCCCAGGCAGAGAACCGGATCGCCTTCACCGACGATTTCGTAATGAATCACTGCACCATCGGGACGCTTCAATTCAGGCATCGTTACGCTTTCCACTGATCGCTTCAATGACCTCTTCGAGGCCCAGAACGTCGGCGTAGCGCCGACCGACGTCGGCAAGGTTCGCCTGATGCGGGCCGATCTCCTGATCTCCGCAGCAGGGCTCCGGCACCATCACCCGGTAGCCGTATGAAAACGCGTCGATGATCGATGCGCGCACGCAGCCGCTCGTCGTGCAGCCCGTCACGATCACCGTGTCCACGCCCTGCCGCGTCAGGAACGTCTGCAGCGGCGTGCCGAAGAAGATCGACGGCGCGCCCTTGATGAAATGAAAGTCGGAAGGATCGGCGATGCGCGGATCGAGCTCCATTCCGGCATCACCGTAGAACATGTCCTTGTAGACCGAGCTGACCTTCCAGTGCGCCATGTCGCGCGGGCTGTTCCAGCCGACGCTGCATGTCGCGACCGGCACGTTGTTCGCGCGGGCGACCTTCAGCAGGCGCGCGGTGTTCTCTACCGCCTGATCGACATGGCCGGAGCGGCCCATAGGATAGGCGCTATCGGTGAACGCCCGCTGGAAATCGACGACCAGCACGGCGGGCTGGCGGCCAAACCCGATATTGCCCTGGTCGCCGTAGCCGGCTGCGGAAAACCCGTTCATGGTTCACTCCGCCGCAAGGCGCTGCGGCATCGGCACGGGTTCGCCGCGCTTGCTGAACCAAGCAGTGGCGATCGGCGAGGCGACGGGATCGACCGGCGGCTGGAGGCCCGTTTCCTCGAAGCAGCTGGCACGGAGTTCCGCGATTGAAGGCCCGAATTCGAACGCATTGACCGGCGGGCGGCTGCCCCGCATCTCCGCGCGAAGGGCCTCGGTCGCCTTATCGTCAACCACGCCGTCATCGGAAATGACCACGCCATAACGCCGCGCGCCTTCCGGGCTGACGAGTCCAGCCTCCACGTCGTAGGCGACGGCGGCTATATCGCGTTCTAGCGGATCGCCCCAGCCGCCACCTCCCCATGTGTCGAAGATCAGGCGGTCGCCGGGCTGCACGAAGATATGATCGATCTTCGACGGCAGGATTTTCTCCTCGCCGTCCGCGCGCACCAACAGCTTGCGGCTGCGCTTGCCCGGCTGTCCGCCCTTCACGCCCCACGGGTAGGTCAGCCAGCGGTCGTCGTGGATGGAGATTTCACCTTCCACATCGAACACATATTCCGTGCGCACGCCGTTGCCGCCGCGATGCTTGCCGGCACCGCCTGTATCCGGCAGCGATTCGAAGCGATCGATGCGGATCGGGAAATAGGCTTCGATATATTCGTTCGGAACGTTACGGAATTTCGGCCACAGCGAATGCCCGTCCGGGCCGTCGCCGCCCGGCTTGCCGGGGATGCCACCGAAGCCGATCTGGAACAGCAGGAACCAGTCGTGGCCCTTGTTGAAGCCCGAATACATGAAGTGTGGGCTGTCCGAGAATCCAGCGGCGACGAGGAAATCCGGATTCGCCGAGCCGAACAGGCCACTGATGATGTCGAAGATGCGCCCAAGCGCGTGTGTGCGTCCGTTGAGCGCCGCGGGTGCGATCGGATTGAGCAGCGTGCCCTTGGGGATGCGCACGTCGATGAGATCGATGTAGCCGTCGTTGAGGACGATCTGCGGATCGTACACGTTCACCATGAACTGCCCGCAGAACATCTTGAACATGCGCTCGTTGAGCAGGAAGTTTACGCAGCCCGCCGATTGCGGATCGGTGCGCGAGAAATCGAAGATCAATTTGTCGCCTTCGCGCCACATCTCGCAGCCGAGCTTGTAGGGCCCGTGGCCGGTGGCGTCGTCGCAGATCCAGTCCTCGAACACGACCTTCTTCTCGGGCATCGTCGAGACGATCAGCGCGCGCATCGCCTCACGGTTGCGCTTCAAAAGCTGGTCCTGCGCCGAACACAGTACGTCCGGCCCGAAGCGATCCGCCATCTCGATAAGACGCGCCGCGCCCGTGCGGCACGCCGAAAGGATCGCGAAGAAATCCGCCTCGTTCCAGTCCGGCGTGCGCGTGTTGCGCATCGCCATGCGCAGCAGGTCCTTCTGCAATTCGCCCTTGGAAACGATCTTCACCGGCGGGATGACGATGCCTTCCTGCAACAGATCGGAAGACGTCACCGGCATCGAGGCCGCCGTCATGCCGGAAATGTCCGACATGTGCCCGAACATCGCGGTCCAGCCGAGCAGACGCCCTTCGTAGAATACCGGCATGCAGAATAGCCAGTCGTTCAGATGGCTGATCGCACCCTGACAGGCGTAGGGATCGTTGGTGAGGAGGACGTCGCCTTCGGAAACCTCCCCGTCATAATTATCGACGAAGCCATCAACTGGCGATCCGAACTGCCCTGCGAGCATCATGCCTTCGCGATTGGTCAGCACCGGGAAGCCGTCGCGCTGTTCGCGGATGATCGGCGAGATCGCGGTGCGGAACAATATCGCGTCCATCTGCACACGGGCATTCTGGAGCGCGTTCTCGATGACATCGAGCGTGACCGGATCGACATCGACCGTCGGCCAGGGCGTGGTGTTGGTTTCGATGAGCCTTGCCATCTTGTGCCTCCAGTTCTCAGCGGTCGTCGCGGATGAGCAGATTGCCGACGGTATCGACCGTCGCGTGGCTGCCGGGCAGGATGAGCGTGGTGGAATCGAGCTCGGTAACAATGGCCGGGCCGTTCACGCGGTCCCCGGCGAGCAGTTTGCGCCTGTCGTAGATCATCGCGTCGTGCCACGCACCACTGTCGAAGACGCGCGTGCTGTGCACGGCAGCGCGCGCCGGATCGCCATCGCCTTCCGCCAGCGTGTTCTGGCCTACGTCCGCGCCCGGCCCCTGTGCGATGACGCGCAGGTTGACCAGCTCCTTCGCCTTGTCGAGACTGAAGCTGAACATCTGCTCGTGCAGGTGATCGAACCGCTCGGAGGCCTTGGCGAGGCCATGCTCAGCAAATTCGGCAGGCGGCAGTGAGACTGTGATGTCTGCCGATTGGCCCGCATAGCGAAGGTCCACCTGATACACGATCTCCTGTGCATCTTCGGGAATACCTTCGACATCGAGCGTGGCACGCACGCGCTCCTCAAGCTCATCGAGAAGCCCCTGCAGCTCGGCCACATCGATCCCGTCGACCGGGCGGATCATGGTGCGTGCTGCCTCGTCGCGCAGGCGCGTCGTCGCGTCGCCCACTGCGCACAGCACGCCGGGACCACGCGGCACGATGACAGGCCACGCCCCCAACAGGCGGCCGAGCGCGTTCGCATGCAGCGGCCCCGCGCCGCCGAACGCCATCAGCGAGAAGTTGCGCGGGTCGTACCCCTGCTCCACCGAAACAAGCCGCAGCGCGCCGAACATGTTCTCGTTTACGATGCGGACGATCCCTTCCGCCGCCGTCTCCAGCGTGAGGCCGAGCGCGTCGGCGATTTTCTGCACGGCCTGCTGCGCGAGGTCGCGGCGGATCGTCATGTCGCCGCCAAGCCGCGCATCCGCAGGCAGATAGCCGAGCACGACGTTGGCATCGGTTACAGTCGGCTCCGTGCCGCCCTTGTCGTAGGCTGCCGGACCCGGGACTGCGCCTGCCGACTGAGGGCCGACACGGAGCGCCTTGGTAAGCTCCGGCACGGTCGCGATGGAGCCTCCGCCGGCGCCCACTGTGCGTACGTCCACCGAGGACGCGCGAACGATCACGTCATGCACCACCGTCTCGCGGCGCACCTGCGCCTCGCCGCCTTCAACGAGGCAGACGTCCGTCGACGTGCCGCCCATGTCGAAGGTGATAATGTTCGGGAAACCCGCCTGCTTGGCGACCCAGATCGCGCCGGCGACGCCGCCCGCGGGGCCGGACATCAGCAGGTTGACCGGGAAGTCGGCTGCAGACGCCGCCGTGGCGAGGCCGCCATCCGAACGCAGGATCGAGAGCTTCACCTCGCCGGTTGTGCGCGCCTCCAGGTTATTTTTGAGATTGGAGACGTAGCGCGACACCACGGGCTTCACGAACGCGTTGGCCACCGTGGTGATGGCGCGTTCATATTCCTGCATTTCCGGCAGCGTGTCGGAAGACACGGAAATCGAAATGTCCGGAAGCTCCTCGCGGACGATCGCCTCCACGCGCTTCTCGTGCGCGGCATTCACATAAGAGTTCATCAGCGAGATGGTGATCGAGCCGACGCCGCTGCCCTTGAAGCGCTGAATGTCCGCGCGCAGGCGCGCCTCGTCGAGCGGACGAACGATCTCGCCGCTGGCGCTGATCCGTTCGGAGACTTCCAGCGTGTGCTTCAGGGCCGCCATCGGCTTGCCCTTCACGAAGTTGATCCACCCCGAAAGCGCGCCGGGCACGAAGCCACGCGCCAGATGCAGAACCTGCCGATAGCCTTCGGTGACAATGAGTCCCACGGACGCACCATTGCCGGTCAGCACCGCATTCGTCGCGACTGTGGTGCCGTGCATTACGTGCGTGATGTCCGCCATATCGAGGCTGTTTTCGCGGCAGGCTTTCTCGATCCCGGAAATCACCGCTTCCGAAGGATCGGACGGCGTCGACGGCACCTTCGCCGTGTAGGTCCGGCTGGCCCCTTCATCGAGCAAGAAAATATCCGTGAACGTCCCGCCGACGTCCACTCCAACCCGAAGCCCCATGCCACTCCCTCCACTCGCGAAACGGATTTCATCGTGCCGGCACCCCTCCCCAGGGTTTGGCGGCACATGTCGCTCAACCCGTAAGCTGACAAAGGGCGGCAGGCAGGTCAATGGAAAAGTTCGAACTTTTCGTTTGGTTAGTTTGATTTGTTGAATTCTTGTGATTTTCGAGCCAAGTACGAACCGCTGACGCGGGCCGTGCTGGCGGCAACAAAGGAGAACAGAGTGACCAAGGTGAGCGCCGGACGGCGCCCGAGGTATGAAGGGGTTTATGCCGATCTGCGCGAACGCATCGATTCGGGCGAATTCGCCGTTGGCTCACCCTTTCCCACCGAAGTGCAATTGTGCGCCGAACTCGGGGCAAGCCGCTACGCCGTGCGCGGCGCTCTCCAGCAGCTTGAGGAGGAAGGCCTGCTCAGCCGCCGCCGCGGCGCGGGGACCACAGTGCTGCGCCACACCCCCATCCAGACGTTCCGCCACGCCATCGGTTCCCGTGCGGACCTTCTACACTACGCACACGCCACGCACATGCAGTGGGAAGAGCAGGAACGTCTCAGCGCGGACGGGCAGCTTGCCCGCCAGCTTGGCTGCGACGAGATGCGCGAATGGCACACCATGCAGGGCGTGCGCTACGATGACCACCACATGCCGCTTTGTATCGTACGTGTATACGTGGATGTTACGCGGGCGACGCTGCCAGACGAAGACGGATTTTCGGACGAACCGGTCTACGAATGGCTGCACCGTGTTCACGGTATAAAGCCGTCGGGCCTGTCGCAGGATATACGCGCAAAAATGCTGACACCTGCCGAAGCGGGCATGCTCGGCGAACCCATTGGCGTTTCTGCGCTCCAGATCATCCGGCGCTATTTCGATGCCGCCAACAGCATCTACCTGATTTCGGTGAATACGTTCCGTTCGCGCGATTTCGTTTACAACATGCGGCTGGAACTGAAGGACTGAACCTCAGCTTCGCGCCCATCCCCTGGCACGGATCGCAGCGCCGTCCGCGTCCAGCGTCGGCGCGCGCAAATGCACCTCGCCAGGCTCGTCCGCGAACTTGACCGGCGTTCCGACGACGCGCCCGCCGATTCCGTCATCGACGAGCATCTCGCGGGCCGCCGCGTGCGGGTGATCGAAACCCTCGGCCATGTTCAACACCGGCGCCCAGCTGACCTCCACGGTCGGCAGGAACGCGCACCAGTCATCGAAGTCGCGCGCGCTGAAAATTTGTCGCAGTTCGCCGATCAGCTGTTGCTGGACAGGCCCGGGCTCAGCCTCCGCGAACGGGATCAACTCCTCCCGGCCGAGCGCCGTGAGCAGCGATCTCGCGAACTTCATTTCGCGGCCCGTGAGTGCGATGAAACGGCCATCGCGCGTCTCGTAGAGATTGTAAAAGCTGGAGCCGCCGACGGACCTGTGCGTCCGCGTCGTCGGCGGCGAACCGCCCGCCAGCACAGGTCCTGAAAGATGCGCGGTCCAAGCCATCAGCGCGTCGTACATCGAGGCATCGACGATGTCCCCGCGTCCCGTCGCGGTGCGCCGATAAAGTGCCATCAGCACCCCGACGAGCCCCGTCAGGGCGCTTCCCATATCGGCAGAAGGAAGCCCAGGGACCACCGGACGTTCATCGCCATTGTCGTTGATCGCCAGAAAGCCGGTGTAGGCCTGCGCGCCCATGTCGTGGCTTGCCTTGTGGGAGAGCGGGCCGGATTGCCCGAACGCAGACAGCGAACAATAGACGAGGCGCGGATTGCGCGCGCGCAGCGTCTGCGCATCGATGCCCAGTTTCGCCGCGACGCCCGGCCGGAACCCTTCGATGAAGACATCGGCCTCGTCCGCCAGGCGCAGCAGCACCGCCACGTCCTCGGCCTTCTTGAGGTCCAGAACAATACTGCGCTTTCCGCGATGGACGTTCTTGAACCAGATCGAAAGTCCTTCGGCATCATAGGGGCCGAACGCACGGCTCGGCTCGCCCCCCGGTGGCTCGATGCGGATGACGTCCGCGCCGTGATCGGCCATGATCTGCGTCATCACCGGCCCCGGCAGGAACATGCTGAGATCGACGACCTTAATACCTTCAAGCTTCACAGATTCCCCCTTCAGGCAGCGTCGGCGGAAAAGCGACCGCGCAGCGCCGGACCATCCGCATCCAGCCCAGGCGCAGCGCGCTGCGGAAGACGCGCGCCGTCGAAACGTAGTGGGTTCGCGAACATCCTGAGCGTCCGGCCGGCTGGATGCGGCACGTCCTGCACCATGCCGACCTCGGCCACGAACGGATTATCGATGGCCCCATCCAGTGATTCCACGGGTGCCGCGGGAATCTGGCCTTGCAGAATTTGCATCCATTCCGCGCGCGTTCGGGTCATGAACACGGCATCGAGCACGTCTGTGAGCACATCGCGGTTCTCGCGGCGGCTGGCCAGATCGGCGAAGCGTGGGTCCGCGCCAAGCTCCGGCCGGCCGATCAGCCTCACAAGGATTTCCCAGAACTTCTGGTTCATGCAGCAGATGTAAAGCCAGCCGTCCGCCGTCTTGTAGAGCTGCACGGGCACGGTCGAAGGATGCGCCGAACGCGGCGTCTGCCGCGTGATGACACCTTCGTTCAGATACCAAGTGCCCTGATAGGCGAGCTGGTGGAGTGCCGCGTCGAACAGCGAGACGTCCACATCCATGCCGATGCCGCTGCGCTCCGCGCCCCTGATAGCGCTGACGAGGCCGAATGCCATCATCATGCCGGTCATGTAGTCGACCATCGAAAGCCCGACGCGCGTGGGCGGGCTGCCGGGGTCTCCGGTCAGCGCCATGAAGCCCGCCTCCGCCTGCATCAGAAAGTCATAGCCCGGCCAGTCGGCGCGCGATCCGGTGCGGCCATAGGCGGAAATGTGGCCGCAGACGATGCGCGGGTTCACTGCCGAAAGCGCGGCATGGTCAAGGCCAAGCTTTGCAGGCAGGCTGCCGCGCAGATTGTTCACCACCGCGTGCGAGTCAGCCACCAGCCGGTGCAGCAGCGCCCGGTCGGTGTCGGCCTTCAGATCGAGGATGAGACTGCGCTTATTGAGGTTGAAGCACTGGTAATAGAGGCTGTCGGCCTCGCCCAGAGTCAGCGGCCCGGTCTTGCGCGCATAGTCGCCGTCCGCGCCTTCCACCTTCACCACGTCGGCGCCGAGATCGGCAAGGAACATGGTCGCATATGGCGCGGCGCCATATTGCTCAAAACTAATGATTTTCAGGCCGTCGAGTGGCAACGCAGTCATGAGCCCTCCCCTTTTCGCGGGCGGAGACTGCCGAAAAGGCCGGAAACAATCAATATAAATGTTCGAACTTTTAAGTGGGATTGATCGGAGAGCGCCGATGATGATGCTCGGTCGCCGCCTCGAAGGCCGCCGCCACACGGAATAGCATCGCCTCTGCTCTCCACGGCGCAGTGAGTTGCATCCCGATCGGGAGATTTCGCCGATCGAAACCGCACGGCACGCTCAGCGACGGCAGCCCGGCTGCGCCAAGATCATAGGTGTTGCGCGCCACAAGTCGCGTCGTCGCGACCATGTCCGTAGCCTCGGCCCAAAGCGGCGCGGTGACGGGCGTCGTCGGCGTAAGCAGCACATCGATCCCGGCTGCGAATGTATCGCGAAGCGCCCGCTGAAACTGCTGAAGAAGGCGGATGCAGTGCGCGTAATCGGCGCCGCTCACTTGATGCCCCAGCTCTATGCGCCGCCGGACTTCCGCGCCGATCCGGTCCGCATGTTCGGGGTACACATCGCGGCGCGCATCGGCGACATCGGCGAGCACGAAGCGGAACGCGCCGCCGCTGCGCAGTGTCTCCGCCTCGCCCAACGGCACGTCGACGAGCGTGCAGCCCAGCCGTTCCAGCACGGCAGCGGCGGCATCCACGGCGCGGGCCACATCGTCCTGCAAATCCTCGTAGAAAAACGCACGCGGCAACCCGACGCGCAGGCCCTTCACGCCCGCGTCCATTCCTTCCAGTAGCGGCGCCGGGTCCTTGAAAGATAAGGCATCGCGCGCATCATAAGCCGCAATGGCCGCATACAGTCTTGCAGCATCCGCCACGGTGGCCCCAAACGGCCCGACCACATCGCAGATCGTGCTGACATCGAGCACTCCATGGTTCGAAACGCGCCCCAATGTCGGCCGTAGTCCCACCACACCGCACAGCGCGGCGGGCACACGCACCGAGCCGCCCGTGTCCGTGCCGATCGCCGCGGGCACGATCCCCGCCCCTACCGCTGCGGCCGATCCGCTGCTCGATCCGCCCGTGATGCGCGCGGCGTCCCACGGGTTGCGGCAGTTGCCGAAAGCAGCGTTTTCCCCGGTCGCGCCGAAGCAGAACTCGCTGAGGTGCGATTTCCCGAGCAGCGTCGCACCCGCATCGCGCAGGCGGCGCACCACTTCGGCATCCCCGGCCGCCGGCGCCGCATCCCGATAGACTGCCGATCCGTGCATCGTCGGCTGCCCCCGCCAGTCGATGCAGTCCTTCACCAGCACCGGCACACCGCCAAGCGGGCCTACGCCGGCCTTCACCTCCCGGTTGAGCCACAGCACGGCATTGATCGACGCATTGACCCGGTCGGCTGCGTCCATCGCCCGCGCAATGGCCGCCTCAGCGTGATGTGCCTCACCCTGCATCTTCATCCTCCACCCTTCAGCTTTGGTCGAACCAACAACGCGACGCTTCCGCCGATCAACAACACGACACTCGCAAATGCGAAGGTCCCGCCATAGCTGCCCACGATCTCATAGAGCAGGGCAAAGCTCGCCGGCCCGACCATGACGCCTGCGAAGACATAGACGAGAGAGCTGCCCATCACGCTCCCGACGTCGGCAGGCGCAGCGTGGCGGAGTACCTCCGCCATCGCGACGCCGTTCCAGCCGTTCAAGCAAAATCCGAGGAAGCTCAGCACCCCGACCTGCACATACGCCGGAAACGCGGCCATCCAGGGCATGGCCAGCAGCGCAGCCCCACTACCGAGGCCCACGACCGCCAGCACGCCGAACCCGGACCCAAGCCGGTCCGCCACCACGCCCCAGCACACCCGGCCCAGCACGCCAAAGGCCTGCACGCCCGCCGCAGCCGATGCTGCCGGGATCAGCTTCCACCCGCAATCCGCCGTCAACATCAACACCGTGAAGGTGGAGAGCGTCAACTGAACCGAGGAGTAGAGAAAGCCGATGATAGTCAGAACGCGCAGGTCACCGCGCCTCCATATCAGTCGCTGCTCTTTCAGCAGACCGCGCAGTAGCGGCACCTTGTTTTGCGGCGGTGTATGCGGCACCTTATGGCCCGCCAGAATGACGAGCAGGGCGCTCGGCAATAACGCCAACAGGAGAAACGCCTTACGCCAGCCTATCACCGCATCGAGCAAGGGTAGCGAAATGCTGATCAGCACCACCCCAAGCGGTGCCGCCGCCTGCTTGATCGAAAATACGACGTTCCGCCGAGCAGGGGGCGTAACGACGCTCAAGATCTGAGACGAGGCCGGATTCTGGAAACCATAGGCAAAGCCGATGAGCAGAGAGGCGATCACGCCGACGGAGATATTGGCCGTTGCCAGCCCGACCAGACCAAGCGCGAACATACCCAATCCGAATTGTTCGGTGCGCACGGCGCCCCAACTCCGGATCAGCGCGCCCGACAGCACGGACCCAAACGCGCCGGCCGTGAAAAGCAAGCTCACCTGATAACCCACAACATAAGCGTCCACGCCAAAATCCGCAGCAACGCGCGGCGCGATGGGAGGCAGCACCAGCGCCGTGCTGGTTGCCAGCAACTGCACGAGCACAGTGAGAATCAGCGCCTTGCCCAAGCTGTCGGCAACCGAACGCGAATTTTGTTCGAACAACTTTTGACCCATGCCCTCGCATAAAGCGAGTTTGCCGTAAAGGCCAAGAAGATTTGCCGACAAAGACTGACCGGTCCCCACCAGGTGGCCCTGGGGATTGGTCATCTGGATCCAGCGTTAGTTTCCGACTTGCCGGCCCCTGAGCTTTCCCTGCATGGCGCGTCGAATCAGCTGAAAAGTCTGATACGCTCGGTGGCCAGAGTGCGGCGTACACTCCAAGAGGGTGCTACCACAACAGTTCCTTCCGACAACGCGAACTCCCAATCTGATCCGCCCCAGTGAATGGAAAACAGATGATGTTTCGACTTGGCGAGGTCGATCAGCCTGGCGGCCATCGGCAGGCCCGTGATTGTCGGATTCGAAGCGACG
>TARA_R110000850_G_scaffold121623_4_pt1 | contig 50845 bp, 84 predicted proteins | sample TARA_R110000850 | Tara Oceans TARA_R110000850 (sample SAMEA4397586) | marine metagenome | biome: Polar Biome; feature: [SRF] surface water layer (ENVO:00010504); material: water (ENVO:00002006), including particulate matter (ENVO:01000060) such as... | depth 5 m
CTTGAGCGCTTAGCTGAGCATAAGCCCAGAATTGCAGAGCGCGTGCTGGCAAATATGAAACAGGCCCACAAATGGGGCGTGCGGCGCGGATTAATAGAGGGTCAACCGCTAGCCGCCATAAGCGCCAAGACCGACCTCTACGTTAACCGCATGAGGGAATCGGGCAGGGCGCTAAGCGATGAAGAAATCAGAATTGTGTGGCGAGCCATGGAGCGCTCACGAATGCCCAGGCGTTCGCAGATATTCGTAAAACTGGTTTTGCTGTATGGCTGTCGCCCAGGAGAGTTAATGCGGGCTGAAAAGGGGGAGTTTGATTTTAAGGAGGGGGTTTGGACGATACCGCCAGAGCGGCATAAAACAGGAAGAAAAACGGGAAGGGCTCTCAAGCGTCCTATTATTAATGAAGTGGCGCCACTGATAAGCGAGGCGATGAGGCTGTCGCATAGCAATGAGCTATTGTTTAGCGCGGAAGCGTCAGACAAGCCGATGCATCAAAGCTCTACATTGAGTTACCCTAAAAACATCCAGCGAGTTGCGGAAAAACAGCTTGGTTACCCAATGCAGCACTGGTCGATGTACGACCTCCGTAAAACTGCGCGTACCAACTGGTCTACCCTGGCCGAACCCCACGTTTGTGAGTTGATGCTCGGCCACGTTCTTCCCGGTGTATGGCAGGTCTACGACCGCCATAGCTATCTGGAAGAGCAGGGGGCGGCATATCGGAAGTGGCATGAGCGCGTCACGCGCATTGTGTCTGACGCGCCTCCCACGCCTTAACATCCTCTGTCCGCCAGCGCGATTCCGAGCCGTGCCCGCCACGCATGATAGGTGCGGGAAAGCCCTTTTCGCGCTGCCAATGATTAAGCGTGCGTGTCGATCGACCGTAGCGCTTGCATAGTTGCGATGTAGAAATCAGGTCATCCATTACAAACTCCTTACCAGTTTTCAGTTTCAATAAACTCGCCGCACTTGTGCTCGCGTGGCGTGACAATGTGGCCGGAATCAATTCTCATAGTGCAGTTATCCCAGCCGAGCATTGATATTCGGTCGGTGCCTGCCACTGGTGCCGTTTTCGTGCACTCGCCAACACTTGCGCCAAGCGGATCCCAATGATCACAGCCAGCACAGCAAGGCCCGTTATCTTCATAGAACTGCTTGATGCACTTTCGGGTGCTATCGATCTTTTCTTGCTTGCTTCGAACGACGCGCATTCCCATTCGCCTTGCACTCACATCGCTGCTATCCATACTTTCCTCCCGCGCAAAAGAAACCGCCTCTTGGGCGGCTATTCAAAAAAACTTTCGTATTCGCTTTCGGGTACTCGCTGCGGCTTTAGCTCAATCTGGAGCTCTTTGTGCCAAAGTCGGCCAGGAGGCTCTTCGGAATGCTTCTCTTTGGCTTTTTCCGCCATAAAATCCACAGCTTTCAGATACTCTTCTTCTCGGAAATTGCCTAGGCACATAAAGTCATCACATACACGCCAGACCACGCGCTTGGTCTCATCAGTTTTACGCTTGATCAGGTCTGCAACGATGGATTGCGCGTTATAGAGCTGGTCGGTATCAAGTCGCGCCAGGTATTTGGGAATACCCATTTCAAGATCGCGTTTGGTGGCGGTGAGCAGGAAGCTATAGCCTTCCATTTCGTGACCAGTTGGCGGCTTGAACTCAAACATCCGCAATCCTTCCGGCATGCATAGCCGCGTGCACGCCTCGCGAATCATGCGACTAACTTCAAAGCTGTCATCAATGCCGTAAGCTTGGGTGATATCTCTTGCTAGCCGACCGTGGTCAGACAAAAAGAACATATCGATCGTGATCGCCTTACTTGCCCAATCGTCGGGTATGCCGCACTCATCGCGCAGCTGCTGCTCTGCTTCCCGCTCTTCAAATACTGTTGGCATCATTCTCTCCATTCGTAAAAAGCCGCCCTGGTGGCGGCTGTTAACGTGTATATTCGCGCTCAAGCATTTGCTTGAACCACTCAGGCCATTCCGGCGTTCTCTTGATGCCGTAGCGGCTTGGTTCGTTTTCTCGTCTATAACGGCAGGCGCACGTTGCCGGAACGTAGCAGCCGCACTTAGGGCATATACCTCTGTGCATGGGTCACTCCTCCTTATCCACTCCCTCAAGCACAGCCCGAACATGCTCTTCCAGAAAGTCGCAGTCGTCGTAAATATCATTGCCGCCTGCGTTGCTGTTGTTGATGTCTCGGGCAGTGGCCCGTAGGTCGCCATCGATGCTCGATAGCACGAAATAAAGCTCTTCGGTTAGCACCCGCTCTTTAGCCGTGCCATCCAACTGCAACCGGTGAATGTACTCATACAGGCACCGAGTCAGCGCCGCCGTGGGCGTGTTGCCGCTTACGCTGATATGGCCGTCCTGGGCGTCGGGCATGTGGCAGCGCCAATAATCACCGTCTTGTCTTAGTCGGGGCTTTTGCATGCATCCTCCGGCTTGGGTGCGGCGGCTAGCATGCATTTGTGATGCGCCAATACGCATAACGCATCCGCGCTGCCAATATCCTCAGCTAATCTTGTGGCCATGCCTGCAGGCCAAATAACCGGCACCGCCTGCCAGCCATCTGGACACGCGGCTTGATATGCCTGCCAAGCCCAGCTAGTGCCAATTGCTTTGTATTCTCCTCTGCCTGTCTGTCCCGTATCAAGACCGCGACCCTTGGCCCACGCCTCAAACCGCTCTCTCTGCGTCATACATCACCCCGCTTAATCTCAACGCCAGGGATGCGACCGGCCTTGATGGCGGCGTAGATGCGCGAGCAATAAGTCAGGGCATCGCTTTCGGCGTCGGCAAAGGGGTCACCGCTTAGCGCGGCTTCTGCCATTTCGTTCACTGCGTCATCCTCTGCGCGTTGCTCGGGCGTGCGGGCAGGGCGAAAGGCTTTAGCGATAGCGACGCCACCAACCAAACCGTGCGGGCAAACATATGCAGCAAGCTTAACTCCACGATCATCAGTAAAATGGCTGTAGATTTTTACCTGAGTTCCGGCAGGGTCTCTTATCTTCATGTGCTCCGAGCTTTCGGCTATCTCGACAATGCTATGAATGGGCGGCAAGCCATCATCATGCCCGCCCCATGGCTTGGCGCCGCCAATCTGCCGCTCTTTCAGCGCCCACTCTGAATCCTCTTCGGGCGTGCATACTGCAAACTGGTCATCAAATGCTGTGCTAGTCATAAATCACCCAAACTGTGCTTTGTGGATTGGCGCGAACAGCTCAGCGCAACGCTCGGAACTTAAATGCCCTGGAAATACCACCTTTGTATCGGTATTCCAGAACTTTCCTTTTTTGTCAGTGCAGCGTACCGAGTAGTCTCGATGCGTGATGCCAAAGCGGTTCTTGCGGCTCTTAACATCAAACGAAACGAAGTAGCTATGCCGCGTCGGATTTCCTTCACCAGCGCATACGTTGGTGACTGGCTCGCCAAACTCCATATTGCCGACGCGCTTTTTCGATTCCTCAAGTAGTTCAGATAGATTCATAAACACCTCGCATAAAAAACCGCTAATCGCGGCCATAGTCCTTAAACAGTCGTGTCGATAATCGCCAGTACGGCATATCGGGTATGCGCCTACGCACCACCATCGCGGCGATGCGGCGGGCGCTGGGTAGGTCGGTTAGCATGCTCAAACTCCGTGCAGCGCACGATGATGTGATGATCTGTTTTGGAAAGAATGGGCATCGTAGAGAATGGCAGGTGGCTGCAGTCAGCAATGGCGTGCTTGCAGGCCATGCATAAGCTGCCTTTAGGATAGTGGGTCACAGCAATCCTCTTTCATGCTTGCTCATCCAGACGGAGAAAACGCCTTCAAGATGCACTCTAACTGGCAAGACGGAAGCGTTGTGAGCCTCGCTTTTAAAGCTAGCTGCTCCTATTTTTTGCTGTTCCGCATCGCGCCGCACGAGGCTGGTTGTGGCAGCGCTATCAACTAAGGCTTGAGCATGTCGGTAGTCGTCTTCATCGCAATCACCTGGATAGGTTGCAAGACGGTGTAAGGCTCCTTTCATGTGCTCCACATGCGCAGCCAGCGCCGCCTCCCGCTCCTCTAGCTCGGCAATGCGGGCGTCCCGATAAGCAAGCTCAGCGGCAATGTCGCTTTTGTCGTGAAGTCCTTCGCCGGTCATTGCGCTCAAGTGGCGGCAGTAGTGACCACCGGCTTTATCCAAAGCCATAATGTCGCGCTCTGCGTATTGGTTATCCATGGCTCGCCTCCTGCCTGGCGTTAATCATTTCGCGGGTTTCAAACATGGGATGCCCGCGGCTCGGAAAGAAATTGACCTGCCAGTAGAGGGAGTTAAATGAATCAAACTCAATGTCGCGGCGACAGTCAGCGCAATACCAGGAGCGCGATCCGTGATTGAACCAGATTGCAGGTGACGCTTGGCAGCGAGTGCGGTTACAGCTTCCGTCTTCCGTGCCTTTGTCGGCTTTGTTTGGGCCGTCATAATCTCCGTAAGCCATCACGCAGCCCTCATCGATACAAGCTGCCGACGCAGCTCTTTATTGCCTGCTGTCAGCGCTTCGTTATCTGCTTCAAGCGCAGCGACACGCTCGACTAATGCCCGATTTTCGGCAATTAACGCCGCCTTATCCGCTTCAATGTCCTCGTATCGGGACGTAAGCTGCTCGTTAATCGCCTCAAGATTTTCTAGTGTTCGTTCCATGTGACTCTCCAGTAATGATGTAGCGGTCGCGGCTAGGCCCGATCAATGGCTCTTGACCTGGGTCTAAGTGCCACGGAAAGCGGTGCAGGCACTCGTCGCACTGCTTCTCGCTGATTGATCTAAACAGGCGTAAGCGGGTGCAGCCGCATTTAGGGCAGTGCTTGGTGGTTGTCTTCATGCGCTGTACCGAGTGGCGTAATTGCAAATATCCCGCGCTGTGCTGAGCCCGCAGCCGTATTTAAGAGCCAAGCGCCGCAAGCTCATACCGTGGTGCTCTCTGTCGTAGCGCATAGCTCGCACCTGGGCATCGCTGAGCACCGCCTTTTGATGGCATTCGCCGCAGCGGTGGCCGGTGGGTGCGCGGGCTATCATTTCTCACTCCTTAACCGCTCTAGCACCAAGCGCACATCCACCAGCCTTTCCCAGCCGTGAACAACATCGGCATACTCATAGCGCGTGATGCGGTAAGGCCTTGGCTTTCCGTCTGGTGCCTCTGGTAGCTCGCTAGCGGCATGCTTTGCCAGCTTTAGGCGGTCAAACCAGCTTGCTTGGTGCAGGTGGCTATTATTGACGCCACTCTCTAAGCACCACCTGACTCTGTTCATCACCACCTCCCAGATAGTAAAAAGCCCCGCTAAGCGAGGCGTTAATCCATATAAATCAATAACTTATCAGAACGGAATATCGTCCGAGAATTCTTCGTACTGCCCAGGATCAGGCGCGCCGTAGTTATTCTGCGGGGCGTTGTGCTGGCCCTGCTGTGGCCGACTCTGCTGTGGGTTCTGGTTCTGCTGAGTGTGACCGCCTTGCTGATTGTTCGTGTAGCCCCCTTGAGGCTGGTTGCTGTGGCCTTGCTGTGGTGTTTGGTTCTGCCCACCTTGCTGGCTAGCCTGTCCTGCCAACTTCAAGTCATCTACGCGCAGCGTCACCGCAAATCCAGGTTCGCCATTACCCTTTTTGTATTCGCGGGTGCCGATCTCACCGGTAACGTAAACCTGCTGCCCCTTCGTGAGGTACGGCACAACGCCACCTTCTGCGCGCTTTCCCCACAAACTGCAGTCAAGCCATAGCGTGCTTTTGTTGTCGCCAAAACCGACATCAACCGCCATGGCAAAGTTAGCGACTGCCGTACCGTTTTGCGTGAAGCGCGTTTCAGCATCACGACCAAGACGACCAATCGTTGCGTATACACCCATATTCTTTGCTCCAATAAAAAGCCCCTGCGTGAGGGGCTAGGCTGCTTTGATTTGCTTGATTGCGTCCCTGTACCCTGACCAATGCGCTACGCCTGCATCTTCTAGGGCATATAGCCGTGCCTGGGCCGCTAATAGCTGGTCATATTCCTTGCGACTGATCGTCACTTGCTCGGGCGCTTTGACCTGGCTGCCACGCTGGTAGTTATCGGCAGCGGCTTCCAGTCGGCTGGTGTCGATTGACTGGCTTTCAACTCCACGCATTGGCGGTTCTGGTATGGGTTCAGGCTCCGGCTTACGCTCCTGTGCTTGCTCGGCTTCGCGCCGCACTTTGGCTTCCTCTTCCTGGCGAATGCGTTCACGATCAGCGTCTAGCTTCTTTTGCTCCGCTTCTTTGTGCTGGGCGATGCGCGAGTTGATAACCGCCTGCATGTCATCGCGCTTTTTCTGTATCAGGTCGCGCCAATCACTAAACAAGAAAGCGTATTCACCTTGCTCTTTGTCCAGCAGCACCTTATTGCCGTTGACCTCGTTAGCCAGCTGCTGGCATTCGATCTTGACGCGGGCCACTTCGTCATCGGCAGCGGCTTGCAGGGTGGCGATGGTCTTCTTGCCTTTCATCGCGCCTGCAATGTCCAGGCTGTGCGCTGGGCTAATGGGGCATTCAAGGCTGTGTAGCCAGCCGGTAAAGCATTTCTCTGCATTGCGACGAATATCGCCTCGCCGATTTTCTTTCTCAGCCTTCACCAGTTTGTCGATGTACAAGCGCTTCTGTCGCATCGTTTCGCGCAGCTCGTCGATGGTGCTGAAAAGCTCGGCAATGCTGGCAGTCTGCTCTAGTGCGCGCTGCTTGCTTTCTTCAAGCTGTTTCTCGCCTTTCTGCAACCACTTAACCGTGCTGTCAGCGTCGGCAAAGTCTTTATCGGTCGTTAGCGTCGTTTTGATGCCGTTAATCATGGCTAGCGCCTTGGCTTTGAAGTCTGGCAAGTTGCTAGCCTGAACGCCGCCGGTCATTTGAATGCTAAGCGCGGGCAGTTTGTCCGGCGCCTCGCCTTGCGGCGCTACCTTCTGCTCCTGCGGCTCATAGGCTTCTAGGTCAGCTTTGAACTGCTCCCAGCCAGCGAGCAGCGAAGCGATACGCTCGGGTGTGGTTTCGTACCAGAACCAGTTGCAGTCGTTCTCGGTGCCGTCACTGGCCATAAACAGGCACTTCTCGGCACCGCTCACGGCTAGCTGCTGATCCATCTGCACCTTGTAGTGCTCTGGCAGCGTTTCGACGGTCGCGGTGCGCAGATCCGCGTTAATCATTTTGTGCTCGAAAATAACGTCTTCAATCATGGTGCAGCCGTCGAAGCTGGCCAGCATCCAGGGGTGGTCGTCACTGGTCGCGGTGCAGGGGTAAAGTTCCTCGCCAATGATTCGCTCGGCAATCGGGCGGGCGCTCGCTTCGGTGGCGTGCCCCTTATCGAACAGCCGCTGCTGCGCTGGCGTGACCTCCGGCATTTCGCCAGTGTATTTCTGCTTGAGCAGATCGGAACGGTTGGTGTATTTGCTGACCCCAGCCATTGCCGGGGCTTCGCTTGCAGTAAAGCAAGAGGCGCGCAGCGCGCCCCATTCGATTGATCCCTGAACCACGTCATGTACGTTCATGCTGCCTCCTGCTCGGCTAGGTTGCGGATAGTGGCTTTCTGCTCATCACTCAGCTCACCCTTGCTGCTGACCTTTTTGATGATGTTTTCGGGCGTCGTCTTGCCTTCCTGAATAGCCTTTCGCCAAGCGGGAAGGTTGCTATCGAACGACTCGGCGGGGTAATGCGGCAACGCCTGGGGCTGCTCGGCTTGTCGCTGCGGGTTAATCTCGCGCTCTTGCGGCATATCCTCAGCTTCCTCGCGTGAAATAAGCCCGGCCAGCGCATCCGCAAACTGGTCACGCAAGGCAAAGCCACGCGCCCGAAAGGTCTGCATACGCTTCGGGTACTGCGACCATGGGCCAGCCTTGCCCCACAATCCCGCCTTCTCGGCATCCGCCTTGCTGAACGTCACCGTGTGTTTCTCGCCGCCTTTGCGCCAAACGGTGCAGTGGGCGGTCATCGCCTGCTCGTCGTAATGCTCCTTGATGCCGCCAAAGGCGTGATGGTTTTGCACTAGGGCCAACATGGCATCGCCATAAATGCTGGGCTTGCCGTTGATCACTGCGATGTTCTGCAGCGCCTGAATAGGGTTAAGGCCAAGCTCTGACCCCATCATCATGGCCACCAGCGTATCCTGCGGCTTGTTCTGGTAGTTCTTCGGCACCATCTGGCTGCTGGACAGCATTTCTGCCATCTGCATCGCCTCTCCCATGCTGTTAGGGCGAAGGGCAAAGCCGGTGCCGCTGTTGTGTTGCGTCACATTGCTCATATAAACTCCTCATTGATTCGTTTCGCGATGGATCAATCCGGCCCGCTCCTATCTCACTAGGTAAGCGGGCTTTTTTATAGCGGCTGCCAGCGAGTAGGCTCGCCCTCGGCTAAAAACGTAGGATCAGAAACGCACCACATCGCCCCAGGCTCTTGGCTGACCTCGCCAATGCAATTGCCGTGCTCGTCATAGTCAGGCCGTGTATCGCCCCATTTGAGCCATTTGCCGGTGGTGATCCGGTTGCCGCGCCGCAAAATGATCTGCGTGCCATCGCGGGGCGCTGATTCGATAGAGGGCCAGGGGTTGAGTAGAGCCTCTAGCTCGTCCTGCTCGCGATGATCTAGCTTGCGGCTACCCTTTGTTACGGTGAAGACGGCACGGCTGGCAGCGTCGAAGTCTGCGCTGGTTACTCGCCAGTCGTTCATTGCTCAATCCTCTTGAACTCAACGACCCAGACCCAGGGATTAGCTTCCCAGCTTCCAGCGCCGTTGATTGATTCCCAGAGCGCGGCAAAGTTATCGGCTGGTGTAAAACATTCCCCGCCGCTATCTGGGTCGCTATATGTTGGGCGCCATCCTGTAAGCTCCATTCCTTCGGCCTTAGCATCCGCTTCGCTAATCTCCTGAAGTCGCTCAACGCGAACGCTGACGATCTGTAGCGTGATGCGTGAGGCCCAGCGGGGCATGTGGATAGACGGCCGCCAGTTAGGCGCGCCAGAGCGGTCGAACCCTTCACGAAATACAGCAGCGGTGTAACCATCTGTCGGGTGCTCAACCTGTGCGATAGTCCCGGTACCAACGCTTGCGCGATAAGCGGTGCGCGGCAGCAAGGCATGGGCTTCACGCACCCAAAGCTGATCACCGGGGCGACCATATGGGCATAAGCTGTAATCACCGCCGTTGACCTCGCCCGCAATCTCGCAAGCCACAAGCTGACAGCCTGATCCGTTGCGGTCTTTGGCAGGCTTAACAATCCGCCGCGTCTGCGTCTTCCGCCCATCAAGCAGGGCGCGCACCATATCGCCATTGAATAAAATTGGGCGCTGCTTCATACCACCACCTTATTAATCTCGCCGTGCGCGGCCTTGTTGAGCATTTCGCCAATGCGCCGCCCAACACTTAGCGTCGCGTAGTCGTTGGCATCGTTAACGGCATCGGCCAGCTCCATCAGCTCGCCTTGCTCCATGTTCATAAACAGGGCATGGATAGCGCTAACGTCGCGGCCATCGGGTAGGTAGCCATCTTTGATCAGCGCGTCATATGCCGCTTCTCGGCGCTCGTCGCGGTCATCGTCAGGATCAATGCCCACAATCGGCCGGCTGTTGTTGTCGGGTACACGTAGTGCTGTGTTCATGTCATGCCTCCTGCTCAATTCTGCGAGCGGCTTCTAGGATTGCTTCTTGTCGCTGCTCTTCACTAAGCACAGGCATCGGGATAAATGGGATGCCTGCCTTCGCGTAGATGTTGGCGACTTCAAGCGCTTTGCGGGTTTCAACTGGGCTCGCTCTGTTCATGGCGCGCACCATAGCTGTAGCAATGCAGGCTTCACGCCCTGCAACCGCTGCGCATACGCTGCTAGACGCTTGCTGTTCAACCGCTCTTGGTGATCGGCTGGCTTGTCGTCTGCACTGCGGCGTGCTGGCGTCTTGCGATAAACCGGCATGCGGCCGTATTGCTTGAGCAGGTCAACGACGCGGGTAGTCTCTGGCACTAATCGCGTCACGCCGTCTTGTTTAATCGGGATCATCGCGTCACCTTCTTGATTAACTGGGGCGGGTAGCCGTGGTCTTTTGCTGCCACGCGGGCTGAACGACGGCCATAAAAAAGCCCCATGTCTAAGTGGGGCGTTATCGTGTGCTGCCTGGGTTCGCGTACTATCCAGCGGATGATCATGTTTCACCTCTTGCCTTAGCCAAGGCTCGACGCGCCTCCTTAACCGCCAAGTGGCTGTTTGGCCAACCGTGATCCTGCATTGACGTGACAGCCTGTTCTAATGCTATATAAAGCTCATGAGCTGCGATTATGAGGTTGCCGTTTGCTATTTGCTCGCCGGTGTAGCCTGTCGATAGATCATCATCTACATCGCCATTTGTTGGCGTTATCTCGCAAATATCCTTTCCCTTTGAGGTAATAAGGCCATCCTGCGAGTCGCTCCATAACCAAGGCCGTGGCGTTGCTATTAGGTCACTCATACTCATAATCCCTCTTCTGATCTCGCTCTAGCGCCAAGTCAGCGCGCTTCTGGTCGTTAACAAGCCGCAACCGGAAGCGCTCGGCATCCTTGTCTTGCGATACCGGCCTGGGTGCTGTGCGGCGCGTGATGGTGATGTGTTTGGTGTGGGCGGGCTTAGCCATGGGCCTGCCCCTTCTTTGCAGCTTGCTCTTCCTCGACTCGGATCATGCAGCCAGCAAGCCGCCCAGCCCTATCAGGCTCATCGGCGCCAAGCAGGATTAACGTGTTGCCGTGATCATCGGTCGTCATGATTGATTCAGCGCCTTGAACGTTGGCTGCTTGCTTTAGCGCTGATATAGCAGCATCAAGTACTGGATTAGCCATCGGTGCGCTCCAGTCTGGACAGCCTGTCGAGCTCGTCCAGCATGGAGTCAGAAGCCCGCCCAGCATCCAAAAAGATTTTGTCGTCCATATGCTTGTAGCCATTGCGCCCCGCATTAACCATGATTGCTTCCATGGCCCGCACAGCCACCTCCTGCCGCCGCGCCTTCTCAATCAGCGCGTCTAGCTCGGCATCGCCGCTTTCGGGTATGCGCAGATCAATGCAGGCGCGCTCGCGTTTGGTGAAGCCAAGAGCCGAGTCTTCAAGCACCCCATCGCCGTTTAGTTCGTATGTAGCATTTGCTGGCTGATCAAGATTTTTCATAAATCACCTCTCATAGAATTAGGCGCGCCGCCTGCTGTATTTGCGCCCTCGCAGTGCCAGTGGAAGGGAAGCCAAGCGGCGCGGGCATGGCGACTCGGTAAGATGCCATGCCACCAGCAAGGGGTAGTGGCCTAGCTGATCTCGCCGTAGCCATCGCAGTCAGGGCACTCAACAACACCGCTTTCGGCATACCCACCTAGCCGCTGGTCAATTTCACCGGAACCACTGCATGTCTCGCATTCCATCGCCTCCCCCTCGGGTAGCTGCGAGTTTGTAGCGCCGCATTGATGGCACTCGGTATGCGTTAATGCTGATAACGGCCCTTGCCAAGTAACCAGCCCGCCGCATTGAGAACATTTCATAAGTCACCTCTAAGAATTAAAAAGCCCGCTAAGTGCGGGCATTAGATTTAATCGTTTTCCTTTTCGCATTTGATATTGATTGTGATGTTCTTGTTATCACCACCAGAGTTAAGCATTGCCATATTTGAAGCCTCGACAGAGCCGCAGTAGCCGTATTCGCTATTCAAGCGCTGAATGGCGTATTGCTTAATATCTTCAAGAACTTTGTTTTCCATAAGTCACCCGTTGTTTGAATTGAAAAAGCCCCTCAAGCGAGGGCGCAGGCATATCCGTATGCAAGGAGTCGATGCCAGGACAAGCATCGGAAAGAGTGGCTGTATGCATACAGCGGCACGGGGACGCTATGGCCTGATCCCGCGTAATCCCCAGCATTTCTGGCTTAGATAGCCAGCGCTTGCACTCTTACCGATGCCCTCTCTTACGAAAGGGCTGATGCAGAATTGGGCAGCTAAAGCAGCTTGCAAGGCTGCACGAATCAGCTTTATGCCCGGGCTGGCTACTCAAGGCTGCCGCCTATAGAGCGCCTTTCAGCCACTCGCTTATTTCGCTTCGCGGTCACCGCATCGGAATACTGCCTGGGCCTTCCCGCCGCTATCCGTCGTAGCGGGCAAGCAGTATTACGATGCCCTCTCTATTCTCAGCGGAGAGGGACGCTTTAGGCCGCATTACCCAGCGGAACGGGTGGTGCTCTTTTGCGTGTGATATAGGCTGTATCCCTCAATATGATTCTGCCGGACAACATCAATGTAGGCCGTGTAGTGGCTCATCACTCCGCTATTAACCAGCTCACGGCACGCCTTTCCAATATCTCGCTCCGTTACACCTTTATGCAGTTCGCCATTTGATAGAACGACGTCCCAAGCTGGCTTACCATCTACCCAGTGCGGGTTAGTGGCCTTTGGCTTATCCATACCCACCTCCTGTTGATTAGCGGCTAACTGGCCATAACCTTGTTTTTAGCTCGCGTCAGCTCGTCGCGATCAATCCAAACGACCATGCCAAATTGCTCAGTGCCGCTTAGGTTGAAAGGCTGCTCGGTCGCGAAAGCTAGCTCGTTGTACTCCTTGCGCTTGTTCATGCTGACCAGCGAACCGTCAATCGGCTGGATCATTAAGTTGTCGTTGCCGATTTCAGTCAGCAGCTCAACAATTCCTGCTTTATCTGCCATAACGCTCTCCTGTGTAATTCGTGATCCAATATCGAAAAGAGCTTTGCCGGGGAATCGAACACTCCGGGCGTCCACCGAATGACGTCAACCATCAAAGCTCTTATCGATGCGCCCTGTCGCCAAGGCGCTAACCGGTTCTGACCCCGGCGTGGTCTTCAGTCGAGCGGCTGCGTTAAAGCCGGTGCCAACCGCACTAGGTTCTAGCCTCTCGGCATGCGCCTAGCGCCCCACTTGGGTCTCTCGAAAGCACTCATCTAGTGAGCGGATGCATTGGCCCAAGCACCGGGGGATCGCAGATTATTTAAAGAGCGGCGGCCTGTTAGGGCCTGAACACGTTGTGCCGCGTTCTTGCTATACAATTTAAGCATGCTGAAATGATCCGTCAAGGGTTCTACTGAAATAATTTAAGCATGGTGAAATTTAAGGCAATAAAAAAACCCGCGTTAGCGGGCTGCGTTCAAGGGGGGGGGTATCTACTTAAATCTTTTTCCCAATAAATAAAGCGCGGCATAGATAAATGGCCACGTTAGCATTTGTTCCTCTCTATCTAGGTCGAGCATACCTGCTAGCGGTACAGAGATGACCACCACCACTATAAAAATAATTGCCAGCCAAAAACCACCTACAGCGATATCGTAAACCAGCCCGATAGCGCTCTCTAAAAACTGCGGGTGCCGCTTGAACAGAAAAGAAAGGAGCCACATAGCCACTAATGCGAATAGAAAAAGCATTACCAGTAGGCCGCCAGGGCCGCCCATTCCTACGCCGTCGTATCGCATTGCTAATCAAATACCTCCCACCAAAAAACGCGCCCTATAATCTTAGGCGCGTCAGGATCGGCGAGCGTGTAAGTCTCTTCTGGGTATTCATCTGCGTTATCACTAACAAGGCGCACGCGTCCGAGCGGCATTTTGTAAAGACGCTTAATGCGCAGCATGCCGCCGTGGTCGAGGGCGTAAATCTTGCCGTCGATAATATGCGTGGTGCCTTTATCAATGGCGATAGGAGAGCCATCAGCAATGGTAGTTTCCATCGAGCTGCCGCTGGCCGTGGCGCAGGCGGCGTTCTCTGGCGATACACCACGCTTTGCAAGTTTTGATAATGGAAACCGCATTCTATACCCATGATTCTCGACTACCTGGGTGCGTCCATCACCGGCAGCAAATTCCACTTCATAGAAGCAGGGCAGCTCTACCTCATCGGGAGACAGCGGGCTATCGCCATCCACCACTTCAGTGTCCTGGAATTCAAATTCGTTTGCACGGGTAGCGTACCCAGCACGAGGCTCCTCCGGCCCATCGTGCATCCCGCCCTTGCCATCAACCAGCCATGTGTATGAAACCCGCGTTGCGCGGGCCAGCTTAAGCAGGCGCTCGGCGGTAGGCGCTTTGGTGTCTCCGTTTAGCCACTGGGTTACAGCAGACGGATTGACGCCGCACGCCTTAGCGATCGCGCTTTTCGTTTGGCCACTTTGGTTTATGGCCTGACTGATTCTTTCTTGAATGCTCATTTTAGCAAGCTTAAACGAAACCGATTTCAGTATGCTTGCGGGATTGCTTTCAGCATGCTTAAATAATTCCATACACGGAGGGTTCCCATGAAGACCATAGACGCCATTAAGCACTTCGGCGGAAAGAAGATCGATTTGGCTAAAGCGCTAGGTCTTTCTCCTTCCGCCATTACGCAGTGGGGCGATGACGTTCCACTACTGCGGCAATACCAGCTTGAGCGCATCACGAAAGGCGCGCTGAAAGCTGACCCAATCGCCGCTTAACCCAAACCGCCTGCCTGTGAAGGCCGCGTTATCAAAACGGTACAAAGGAATACACATGTCCCGATACCTCGCAGATGACCGTCGCCGAAAACAAGAGGGCGAGCATTTAACCAACGTTGTGAAAGTGCGCTTTACCGATGACGAACTCATCGACATAGAGCGCGCCGCCGAAATGACCACCGGTGGCCGTATTGCGCCATTGCTACACGACCTAGCACTGGAAGCGCTGGAAGCAAGACGCATCCAGCAAGCCCAGCTGCTTGACGACTTGGCGCATGGACGTGCGCTTGATGACAGCGCCCGACAGACCCTAGCCAACCTAATGGCCCGTAACGCTGAACGTCACTTGCTGGAAAGAGTGGCACAGCACGCAATGGCCTGAAAGGGCCGAGGAGTACGCCGTGTTTGATCGTCAGATAGTGGCACAAGCGGTGGCGAGCATGTCGCCCGCAGGATTAGCTGCCGCTCAACGTGAAGCCGCGCAGCGTCATATGAGCGTCGAGGATGTGGTGCTGGAGGCGAACCTGCAGATGGTTCAAGAGCAACTGTATGCACTTCGCCGTCCGTCACCTTCGTTAACTGTTATCCAGGGAGGTCGGGCGTAAGTCCGGCTTTTCCAATATTAGGCCCTGAAAGGGCTAAGCCCAAAACGGAAAAGCCCGGCGCTGCTGGGGAGCATGCCGGGCTTCGAATCACACATCACTTGGATAGGAATCATTATGTACCAGATAGCAGATTCTAACAACCCGACCATGAGCAGCCGCGAAATAGCGGAGCTGACGGGAAAACAGCACAAAGACGTTATGCGAGACATTCGCGTTATGTGCGAGCAAATGGAAATCGACTCGGCGCAATTTTGCGCTCAGTACCAAGACAGCACAGGGCGCACGCTGCCTTATTTCGAATTAGACCGCTATCACACAGAAGTGCTGGTAACTGGATATGACGTTAAACGGCGTGCTGCGGTTATTAAGCGCTGGTACGACTTGGAAAGTGGTAAAGCTCAACCTGTCGCCCATCTCACCAATATTCCCGCCACCATGGCGCTGGTGGAGTGCGCTGCAAATCTTTTGCGTGCTTCTGACTCCGGTCGCGTCGTCATGCTGCGTAAAGCTGGTCAAGCTATCGGCGCCGATACCAGTTTTCTCCCTGACTACACCGAAGATAGCGCCCCTGGCCATGTGGGCGCCATGGATACCGCCAGCGCTACTCAGCTACTGCGCGAACACGGCATCACTACCAGCGCCGCTGCCTTTAATGAGCGCCTTTACCAGATCGGCCTATTAGAGCGCCGTGAGCGCAAGTCTACTGGCAAAAACATCAAGCACTTCTGGTGCATCACTAACGAAGGCTTGGCCTATGGCAAAAACATTGTCAGCCCTCAGTCACCCCGAGAAACACAGCCTCACTGGTACCACAGCACGTTTGGTGAATTGCTGGCACTGGTTGGCTTGGAGCGTGCCGCATGAGTATCAAAAGGGCTCCTCGCCCCGAAAGCAATTTCTATTTGCTGAATAAATCCATTAGCGAAGACCAGCGCCTATCCTGGGCTGCTCGCGGCCTTTTGGTGTTTCTGCTTGGTAAGCCTGACCACTGGCAAGTATCTGTAGCTCACCTTATTAAGGAGACTCAAGGCGCCTATAAGAAGTCTGGTCGTGACGCTGTATACGCAATGCTTACTGAGCTTGAGCAGTCTGGCTACCTAATGCGGGAGCGTGGACGCGGCGCTGCTGGTGAATTTGGAAAGGTTGATTACGTCGTCACCGAGACACCGCATACGGATAATCCGGAAGTGGTGGATTCACCGGATACGGGTTATCCGGATACGGCTGAACCGTATACGGCAAATCCGACACTAGTAAGTACTGAAGGTTTAGCAAGTACTGAGGAACTACCAAGTACTGATCAAAGCAATGTTGCACCCGACGCTGAAGCGCCGGTCGCTGCCGGTAACGTGGTGGCTATTCGTTCTGCTGACAAACCTCGCTGTGAACTGCCCGCTGATATGCCCGGGCCGAAAGATCAAAACGCCAAAACGTTCAAGGCCTGGGCTAACTACGCCATGGCTTACCGCCGCCGTTATCGCGTGTTCCCTATCTGGAATCAAAAGACCGCTGGGCAGATGGGCCAGCTTGTCGATCGTGTTGGGAAAGATCTAGCCCCGGCAGTGGCCGCGTACTACCTGGGAATGAACACGCAGTTCTACGTAACCAAAAATCACCCTGTAGGCCTGTTGCTGGCTGACTGCGAAGCCATCGCCACGCAAATGCAGACCGGCAGCCAGATGACGCAGACCCGCGCCCGCCAGATGGATTCCACGCAATCCAACTTGAGCAACGTTGATGAAGCCAAGCGCCTGCTGGCGTCAGGCTGGGGAGACGACTGATGTTGACGAAAATCGATGCTGAAGAACTCCTAGAACAGCTTTACGCCACTGCCGAAGTGCTGGGAAGCGAGATCAAGCCAGCCGCCGCTTCGCTGATGATTCGCGACCTACGCCAGTATCCGCGTGGCGAGATTGAGCAATCCCTGGCGCGCTGCCGTTCCGAGCTAACAGGCCGCTTAACCCTGGCCGCGATACTTGAGCGCATGCCTAGCGCCGACGCTTACCTATCTGCCAATGAGGCCTGGGCGCTTGCGCTATCTGGTCAAGACGAGATGGACACCATCGTTTGGACGCAGGAGATAGCGAACGCCATGGGCGCTGCTGATCGAGTGCTTGAGCTGGGCGACAAGGTGGGCGCTCGCATGACGTTTATCGCCACCTATGAACGCGAGATTGCCAAGGCTAAAGCGGAGGGCCGCAAGCCGCAGTGGATTGTCTCGTTAGGCCTAAGCCAGGAGCGCCGCCAGGAAGCCATTCAGGAAGCGGTTAAAAAAGGCCTGCTTGAAGCACCAAAAGTCGAGCACCTTCTGCCCGCGCCTCACGGTTTTAAGGAAGCCGACAAAGACGCTAGCGAGGAAGAAAAAGCGAAGGTGAACGCCAATATACGCCAGATTCGCGAAATGCTAAGCGATGACGGCCAAGCTAAGGCGGATGCCGAAGAGGAGCGCCGCCGTCAGTTTGAGGCTCGCCGTGAAGAGCTTTTACGGCAGGCAGAAGACCGCCAGCGAGGTGTCGCATGAGCAGAGATATCTACACCGATCCGCGTGAAGGTGACCGCGTTCAGTTCAATATCCATGGCGAAAAACAACCGCAGGCGCCGGTCATCGTGACACAGGTGAATGAGCGCGGCGTCAGCTTTATAAGAACCGATAAAGGCGGCTTTAGCTTTTCAAGCTGGGAGTTATGGCAGAGCAAAGAACATAAGACCCAGACGCTGCTATCTGGCCCTGTTCAGGTTATTGGCGGAGGTTCGCATGAATCCCGCACATAAACCCTGGCAACGCTGGGAAGTAGATTTTGTAGCCGAAAAATATCCTGACCGTACCTGGGATATCCATGAAATCGCCAAAACGCTAAAACGGCCGGCACCTCATGTTTACAACATGGCCAGCCGCCTAGGCGTGAAGCGCCCAGGCCCAAAACTAGACCATGCACGCATCGTAGAGCTGCGCGCAGAAGGCTTATCACTTATTGGCATTGCCACGGTGCTTGGCTGCAGCAAGGGCGGTGTTCAGCGAGCCCTAAAGCTAGCGGGAGGTAGCCATGAATCCTAATCACGAGGTGTGGGCTGAATGGGAAGATGAGTTCTTGCGCCAGGTCTACCCGCTGCCGGAGTGGTCGGCCAACGACGTCGCCGAAAAGCTCGAGCGCTCCAGGGCTGCAGTTATGAAGCGCGCCGCCATCTTAAAGGTTAAGCGCCCGCGAGACCGCCTGGACTATAAGGCCATTCGCTCGCTGAAAAGCCAGGGCAAAAGCTCAGAACAGATTGGCAGAGCGCTCAATTGCTGTCCGCGAGCTGTTCGCTACGCCCTCAAAAAGATGGCTGAGGGGGTGGTATGAACATCATCAAACGCACCTACGACCGCCTAACCGGCGTGCTGGGCTATGACTACCAGGGCAAGCCGCTGCGTAAGGGCGATTTGGTTGAGCCTGCTCCGCATACATTTTCGTCACCTGCAGCGCGTTGCCAGATGACCATAGTAGGCCTTCCGGGGCGCAAGCAAAAAATGATTGATGGCCGCCGCCCTGCCCTGGTTTGCGTAAATCCAGAGGGGGATTTAGTCGGCGTTTCATCTTGGACAGCAATTCGAAAAATCACGCCGCCAGAGCAAGAGGCACGCTGGGAAAACGTCGAGCGCGCCACTGGCTGGAAGCCGCAGGTTCGGGAGGTGGAGCATGGGTAACGAACTGATTATTCCAGTGCGCTCCATTCAGGAAATGCAGTACGCCATCGCCCGAGTTAGCGCAGCCATCGGCAAGGGGCTTGAAAGAGCCCCGGTCGAAGTGGCGCTGCGGCATCGGGAGGATAAGCGAAGTGTCAGCCAGAACAAAAAGCTATGGCTCATGTTGAGCGACGTTGCCAAACAAGTGAAATGGCCGGTTAACGGCGCTATGGCCCTACTACCCCCGGAGGACTGGAAAGACATTCTTAGCAGCGGCCTAGACAGCGAGCAGCGTGTAGCCCCAGGCATTAACGGCGGCTTCGTCATGCTCGGCAAGCGCACTAGCAAGATGCGTAAAGCGGAGTTCGCCCAGCTAATAGAGCTGATCTATGCCTTTGGTAGCCAAAACGGCGTGCAGTGGTCGGAGCCTGCCCTGGCCATCTATGACGAATACCGGGAGGTGGCGGCATGAGCATAAAAGCCAAAGTATGGATAACCATCATCATGTTTTCTTTGCTGGGCGTAGCCATAGGCATGGATATGGGGATAACCGGGCTGACTGGTTATGTAGTTGGCATCTGGGCTGCATCTCTCTGGGTGTTTGTTCTTGGGAGGAAGCAATGATGCTTAAGCGGAGAACACCCCTCAAGGCCAAGAAGCCCATGGCCCGCAAGCCGCTAGCCAAGCGCCGGAAGAAAGCGCAGTCGGCAAAGCAGAAAGATTGCCGCTGGCGGAGTGAGCAATACCTGGCGTTCGTTCGCTCGCTGCCGTGTTCGGTGTGTGGCATTAGCGGCTGTGACGCCCATCACGTTATCGGCCTTGGCTGGGGATTGTCGGGCATGGGTCTAACCGCCCCAGACAGCTTCGCTCTTCCACTTTGCCGAGCACACCACCAAGAAGTGCACCTATTCCCGCTGATGCAGTACAGCCAACCGCAATGGCTGCGCACCACCCTGCGCGCTGGCCTAAATCAATTCACCGGTGCCGATGCTGAAGCGCTGCTTCATGCGCTGGCGTTCATCGAAGCTAAGGAGGCGCCATGAGCAATGCTTGGCCCAAAAGCGTAAATGACGTTGCCCATAAGTGGCATAACGAAGGTATCGATTTGCCGCCCGTAGGCACTAGATGCCGCCTTAGTATTAGTGATGCCGTTTACATTGACCCGCTTCACATGGAGCGCAACGGCAAAGAGGTCGAGATCATCGCGCACATTGCGAACGGCAATCTTGCTGTGTGCGTTTGCTGTGAACACTGGGCGAAAAATGAGGTTGGCGAGTGGTGGGTAGCCGCCTTTAACAGCAGTGCATTCAAGCCACTTGATGAGCCGTTTTGGCCAAAAGTGAATACTGAGGTCGCCCAATGAACCAACGCGAACTAAACCCCATCACCAGCAGCGCAATTAACAGCCAAGCGCTCGAAACGGCTAGAGAGCTGGGTACGTGCAGTGATGGCAAGAAATGCGGCGTGCCGCCCAAGGTCGGTGATGACGCTTATTGCCTGGACTGCCCGAATAGGGATGAAAGCCCAGGCGAGCAAGCAAAAAGAGTTATTGCAGATGGCCATGCAAGAGGAGTTTTAAAAGAGTTGCCACCAGTCACTGGCAGCCTAGAAAAACAGGCCCGCTACCAAGACGCCAAAGGCGAGGACTGGATAGATGAGTTCGCCCGCACCGCTACCGCTGACGAGTTCCGTGGGGCGATGCGATTCACTATCGGGAAGTACAACCGGCGCGCGGGGAAGAAAGACGCCCTGCTAAGCGAGATCCGCAAGATGCGCGACTACTGCCAGCGCTGGGAAGCGTATGAGATGGCTTTGGGGGATGAGCAATGATCATGATCGACTCGAAGATAGCCCAGCGTTTCGCAAAAGCAGATGCCGATAAGCAGGCTGCTGACGAAGCGCTGCGTGCAGTTCTCTCAGATACGAATGAGCCTTCCGTGTATCTGCAAAGACTTCGAGGTCCAGAAGAGGAAGCTGCGCGCAAGGCTGCCGCCGAGTGGAGTGAAGCAGCCGGTGCCATGGCAGCGGAGATACGCGCTGGCGGCCACCACTTAGCCGAGGACTATTGATCATGAGCGACTTAGCCCTGGGCCGCATGAAGGCCGGAAAGATGAACCAGACAGAAGCGGCTTATGCCGCCCTGCTGGAAGCTGAAAAGCAAGCTGGCGAGATTGTCTGGTATTCGTTCGAAGGCATGACGTTCAAGTTAGCAGATAACACTCGTTACACACCGGACTTCGCCGTTATGCGCGCAGACGGCTTGATGGAAATGCGAGAGGTAAAAGGTTTCTGGCGAGATGATGCTCGGGTAAAGATCAAGGTGGCGGCCGAGATGTTTCCGTTCCGCTTTATCGCCGTGAAAAAGCAAAGCAAGAAATCTGGCGGCGGATGGAGCCAGGAGGTGTTCGAGTGAGCCAATTCAACTGGAGCGAATCGTGCTGGTGTTCAAAGTGCGACGAGGCAGAGCGCGCCAAGAGCAGCAACCCGATGAGCTACATGCGCATGAACCTATGCCCTACCTGCGGCAACAAGCGCTGCCCTAAAGCGACCGACCACCGGAATCAATGCAGTGGCAGCAACGAGCCAGGGCAGCCAGGGAGCCGGTACTGATGACTAGCGGAGTGGACATGAGCACAACACCTGAAAGCCGAAACATGCCGATAGGTATTTATATTTTTTTGGTCAGTATCTGCGCCTCGATGTGGATCCACCCAGTGGCCAGCGCGGGCGTATCAAACCTTGCCGGGTTCTATCTATGGGCTGTAGGCGTATTCATGGTGGTCACGGCCATATTTGCGCTGTTTTACGATGATGGCCAAGGCGGCTTTAGGAAACCTCCAAGATCACTTAATTGGCTGACTCGCTTAGCTGGCTATGGCGGTATCGCATGGCTTGCTTACCACGGCTACTTCGCACTACCCGGCGTCTATCTGTTTGCCTGCGCCATCTTCTTGCTTGTAGGTGCTCGCTATAAGAAGGCTGGCAAATGATCGAGCGCCCAACAGCATGGCCCGACGGTCGCCCGCTAGGAGGAGAGAACGGCTATTCACCCGAGTGGTACGCATGGGCGCGTGAGTGCGAGGTGAAGTTCGTTATCAGGGAAATGCTCAAGGTGCCAAAGGCAAGCCGGAAATCGGAACACGCAAAGTGGCTAAACAAGTTCCCGCACGCAACACGCGACGCCATGAAAGACGTTTGGGATGAAGTGGTTGCAGAGAAAAGCGCAACACGCCAGGGCCACAAAACGCAACAGATGGGCAATAACGCAACGAAAACGCAACAGCAGCGCAACGGGGAGCGGTGACAGGATGATTACGAGAGATACGCGACTAGCCTGGGCACTGGCCCGCGATGACGGCATGCGAAGCCAGCACGGCGTGATTGTCGATAAGCTGGAGGTTGGCACTGATATTCAAGTAGGCGTGCGAGGCGGCGTTGGGGCTGGCGTTAATGCTGACTACTCGCAGGTGGCCAGCTGCATCGCTGGAATGGCAGCGCCGCTACAGTCAGTCGGTGATGCGCTTAACTGTCGTGGCGTGTTGAGCGATAAGGCCTACAAGCAGGCCGCGTCTGTTGCTGCCTTGTCTGCGGCGCAAGTAGTAGGGCGCAAGCTGAGCGGCTTTAACCAGTGGTCACCAGAACGCCAACGCTTACTGTACTGGGTCGCGCTCGCTGCTTTAGAGCGTGTATGGGTAAAGCTGTACGCAATCCCTGAGAAGCTGGACTACAAGGGTAGGGAAGAAGGTCGCACACTGGACGAACCATGGAAGGTAGGTAAGTGGCTGCGCGGTAAGCACGGGCAAACACTGCCGCTGAAAAACTGGGGCAAGCAATGGGCGGGCGTCTGGGTATTGCTGCAAGATGCTATCTACGACATGGACGCCGCTGGCATTGATTTGCTAGACGAGTGTATTCACAAGCAGAAGGCGCGCAACAAAGGGAGGCGAGCAGTCTTGCAGGGGTAGGCGATGTGGACTACTATATTCCTAAGCTGTGCAAGCTACGCTTAAATCAGCACTTAATTCATCGCCTCGCCATCGTGCGGGGCGTTTTCATTTGAGGCCCTGCCATACCCTGGCGGGGCTTTTCTGTTTCTGCCGCCTCGGCTCTGATCCCGATAAACATGGGCGGCACCTATTTCTCACGCTGTGAAGCGTCGGAGTCTTATATATGCCCTCATCACTAAAGCAACGCTTGGTGGCGGCTGTCATTGATCGTGAGGGCGGTTACGTCAATCACTCGTCAGATCGTGGCGGCCCCACTAACTACGGCATCACCCGCGCAGTCGCTCGCGAGAACGGCTACCAGGGCGATATGCGCGACCTACCTAAGTCGTTGGCCGTGAAAATCTACGAGGCACGCTACTGGACGAGCATTCGCCTCGACCGCATCGCGCCGATCAGTGCCACGCTTGCAGAGTACCTCTTTGACTTCGGCGTGCATTCTGGCCCAGGCAGGGCGGCGGAAGAGCTACAGCGCACGCTCAATGTTCTCAATAGCCGCGGCAAGCTGTTCCCTGATATGAAGGTAGACGGTGCCGTTGGTCCCGCAACGCTTAACGCGCTCACTGATTACCGCAAGCATCGCGGCGGCGCTGGTGTGCATGTGCTGGCTGAAGCGATCAACGGCGTCCGTATCGCGTTCTGTCGTGGGCTAGCTGAGCGTGATGAGCGACAGGAAGACTTCGCCTACGGCTGGTTTCATCGTGTCGTCAATCTGCGCAATGACGTAGAGAGCGATTACGGCGAGCGCCTGGCCACCAACCTGTATGCGGAGATTGATTCTTCGCAGGGGGCAACGTGACCATGACGGAAGTGCCAAGCCGAGACACCCAGCTCGACCGCATAGAAGCCAGTATCACGCAGGTGCTGGATCGCCTTACTCGCATGGAGGAAAGGCAGAACAATCACGCCGGCCAGATCGAAAGCCAGCAGGTTCAAATATCAGAAATGTCAGTCCGACTGCGCGAGATAGAGCTAAGCCATGCGGTGGCCTCCACTATGTCTAGCCAGCAAAGCAAGACGCTAATGGGGCGCTGGGCGGTTGTCGGAACCACTGTTCTTGTGCTGCTGGGCGCCGTAGGTTCATTTGTTGGCAATGTACTAATCCAGTATTTCAGGGGGTGGTCATGAAGCTGATTCCCAATTCCCGCCAAGCATCCAAGATGTGGAGCATTCGCCTTGCCGCGTTAGCTGCCGCCCTGGCTGCTGCTGAAACCACGCTCCCGCTCTGGTCTAACGTCATCCCTGACGGTGCATTCGCTGCGCTTTCGTCTGGCTTGGCGGTGGCCGCTGCCGTGGCACGGGTCGTTAAACAGGCGAATATTCATGAGTAGCTTATGGGCAAAGTTCACTGGCGCTCTAGTGATGATCATCGGCCTGCTTGGCGCAGCGCTGCTGTTTGTAGGTGGTCAACGTGACCGAGCAAAAGAAGCTGCCAGCCGCGCGAAGGCGGAAGCCAAGAGCAAGTCAGCCGTGCTTGAAGCGGAGCGAAGCATTGATAACGCTCGCGCTCAGGCCCGCGAACAATCCAGCGAGGTTCAACGTGAAGCCGATCAACGTCCTAAAGGTACTCGCCCTAGCGGTAACCTTCGCCGTTAGTGGTTGCACCACTACCGAATACATTCACGTATCACCTGAATGCACGCCGCCGCCTACGCCAGTCTTACCCGAGGTCGACCAGGGAGAACTATGGGATGCGCTAGGCGATGAGCGTTACCGAGAGCTTGAGCGCTACATCAATGGCGTATGGGCATATTCAGATGAACAAGGCGCGATGCTTAAAACTCTTTGCGAGAGCGAGTAGGCGCATCGAGGCGTGGCTACGGCTGCGCTGGGTGATGTTTGTCATTGTGCTATCCGCTTACTACCACCACAGACGCAAACGGCATCGGTGAGCGCCCTAACTAAACCGTTATCAGCGGGTGATCTAGCGCTCACACCAGGGCGCTCAACCAATGTCGTATTGGAGACAGCATGGCTAGCGATGCCGCCGATAGTCCTACTAAGCACCATTTCGTGCGGCAGCGCACCTATGAAGATTGCGGCTGTGCAGCCATTGCCACACTGCTCAATATCACATACGAGGAAGCCGCTTCCGCTTGGCGCGGTGCGCTGAACAGAGCGCCTAACAAATCTAACTACCGTGATTTAGTCGCCGTGCTTGAAAGCCTAGGTAAAAAGACTAAGCGCGGAAGAACCTTAAACGGTATTCGTAGGGTTCGGCCTGAGCCTGGAGCAAAGATCTCTCACTGGGTCGTCCTCGCGAGCGATTGGGTCTACTGCCCAACAAGGGGCATCTTTCACAAAGACCATTACCCATGGCAAGCATGGGGCGATGGGTTGGAGATACGATGAACGACCAAGCGATTTAGCAAGAGATTTACGATAAGGGGCTAACAGCGCCACGAGTTACCTTCAATCAGATTCAAGCGCTAATGGAGCAGGTTACGTATCACTGCCACGTAGTGCCTGGCACAACCACCACCGTTTGCACCGCCATTGATAAGGATGGCTTCACTCTAGCTAACGGCATGAGCGCATGCGCATCGCCTGAGAACTTTGATGCTGAGCTGGGCGCGAAGATCGCCAAGCAGAATGCAGAGCGTCAGGCAATGGAAGAATTGTGGAAACTTGAAGGCTACGCGCTGAAGAAGCGATTAGTCGAAGGTAGCTAATTCTCGCCGTGAGGCGACACGCCACGCTGTGAAGCGTCGCAGGCCATGCCGTGAGGCAGTGCCACCATCGCCGCACGCTGTGAAGCGTCCGGCACCTACTTACGGAGGCGCTGCCAGCAATGGCGGCGTTTTTTATGGCGAAACGACACGACTGGGAGCTGATCGAGCGCGAATATCGCACCGGTCGTTTCTCGCTAGCACAGCTTGAAGCGCGCCACGGTGTTAACCGCTCGAATATAAGCCGCCGCGCCAAGAAGCATGAATGGAAGAAGGATCTATCAGGCAAGGTGCGGGAGCGCACGCAGGAGAAGATCACTCGCGCCTCGCTGCCACCTGAAGCACTCGCCGAGCTAGATAGCGAAGACGAAGCCGTTATTGAGTACGCCGCCAACGAGAACGCGGCAGTGGTCAAAGGGCATCGTAAATCACTGGAGCGCTGGCGGGGCATTGCCGGGCGTTACGCTGAAATACTGGAAGAGCAAGTAGCGAAGGGCACCATTCTTGTCGATGTAGGTGAGGGGGTAACCGTCGAGATCGACGTACCGCTTGAGTACGTCGGCAAATGCCTCGGTCACGGCACCCAGGCGCTTGAGCGCATCGTCAAGCTTGAGCGGCAGAGCTACGGGCTCGATACGGAAAGCAGCAAAGAGAACAGCCATGAAAAAGCACTGGATGCCTTAGAGGCACTTGAATGACAGAGCGCGAGCTAGAGATTCGACGCCGACTGCGTGACGACTTCGAGCATTACGCGCCACGGTGCCTAAAGATACGCTCCAAGGCGGGCAAGATTGAGCCATTCGAGCTGAACAAGGCCCAGAAGCATATCCATGCCTGCATTGAAGAGCAGAAGCGCTTAACCGGAAAGGTACGAGTGCTGATCCTCAAAGGGCGGCAGCAGGGCGCGTCTACCTACACGGAAGGCCGATTCTATTGGCTTGTGAGCCACCGTAAGGGTGTGCGTTCTTTCATCCTGACGCATGAGGCTGAGTCTACAGCCGCACTTTTTGAGATGGCCGAGCGCTATCACGAGCACTGCCCATCACTGGTTAAGCCCAGCACCGGCTCAAGCAACGCTAAAGAATTGGTGTTTGATCGGCTAGACAGCGGCTACAAGGTCGGTACAGCAGGCAACAAGGCGGTAGGTCGAGGTACAACGCTGCAGTTCTTCCACGGCTCTGAGGTAGCGTTCTGGCCACACGCCGCAGAGCACGCCAAAGGTGTTATGCAGGCGATACCTGATGCGGATGATACCGAGGTGGTGCTGGAATCCACGGCTAACGGTATCGGCAACTATTTCCACCAGCAGTGGCAGGCAGCCGAGGCGGGAGATAGCGAGTACCTGGCAATCTTCGTTCCCTGGTTCTGGCAGCCTGAGTATCGCAAAGCGGTACCGAAAGACTTCAGCCTGACCTCTGAAGAGGAAAAGCTGGTCAAGCTGTACGGCTTAGATGACGCCCAGATCATGTTTAGGCGTAACAAGATAGCCGAGCTATCCGCCGATGGCATCGAAGGCACAAGCGCCTTCCGGCAAGAATATCCGATGACAGCACAAGAGGCGTTCCAAGTGTCCGGTGGTGACACTTTGATTCAGCCTGAGCCTGTTGTTGCGGCCCGTAAATACAAATGTCTGGGCACTGGCCCGCTCAAAATCGGCGTTGACCCTGCCCGCTTTGGGGATGACAGCACTGCCATTATCCGCCGGCGGAATCGCGCCGCCTACAAGATCGAAATGCACCGCAAGCGCAGCACGATGGAGGTGGCGGGGCTTGTCGCTGCGATCATTAAAAACGAGAAGCCTGCCCAGGTCGCTATCGATGTGGGGGGTATTGGTGCGGGCGTCGTGGATCGTCTCGAAGAGCTGGGATATGGCGACATTATTGAAGCCGTCAACTTTGGCGGATCTTCAAACGACCCTGAAAAGTACCGCAATAAGCGCGCCGAGATGTGGTGGGAAATGCGCGACTGGCTCGCTGACGAAACCATGCCGGTGATGATTCCTGACAGCGACGCCCTGCACGCTGACGTATGTGGCCCACGCTACCGCTATGACAGCAATCAGCGCCGCATACTCGAAAGCAAAGAAGACATGCGTAAGCGCGGCATACGCTCGCCCGATGCTGGCGATGCCCTGGCCCTTACCTTTGCAGAGCCCGTTAGGCGCAAGCAGGCCACCATCGCTGAAACCGTCGTTGCCGATAGCATCGCTGGCTACTGATCCCCGCCGTGAGGCGGCACATTCTTACACAGCCGTGAGGCTCTGATGCAATCAACTGATCAAGACACTACCGGCGAGATGGCCGCAGAGCGCCTACAGGTTTTCGCTGCGCGCCTCTCGCGCCTCGCTCATGAGCAGGTGCAGAAACGTAGCTCGCTTGAGATTCGCTGGCTCAATGATTACCGGCAGTACCATGGCGAATATGACGATGAAACAGCCGCCCACCTAAGAAACAGCGATGGCTCGCAGGTCTACGTCAATATCACCCGCAACAAGACGAACGCCGCCGAAGCGCGTCTGCAGGACATGCTCTTTCCTACTGATGACCGCAACTGGGGAATACAGCCAACTCCTGTACCTGAGTTGGAGCAAATCGAGCCCGGGCAGATGCAGCAAGGCCCGAACGGCGAGCAGGTGGACGCGTCGCAGATTGCAGAGGAAATCAAACGCGAGGCCAAGAAAAAAGCCGAAGCGATGCAGACCGAGATAGACGATCAGCTCAAGGAGAGCCGCTATCAGATCAAGTCCCGTGACAGTATCCATGACGCGGCGCTAATAGGCACCGGTGTTCTGAAAGGCCCGGTGATTGTTGGGCGGACTAAGAAGCGCTGGCAAACCGACGAAAGCGGCACGTCAGTTCTGGTCGTTGAAGAATCACTAGAGCCAAGCGCGGAGCGTGTAGACCCCTGGGACTTCTACCCAGACATGAGCGCTCGAACCATTGAGGAAGCGGAGTTCATCTTCGAACGCAGGCTGATGACCAAGCGACAGCTGCGCGACTTCTCGCGCCTCCCTGGCACGTTGACCGAGCAAATACGTGAAGTCGTCAAGGCAGGCAAGGACAGCACGCAGATTGCCAAGGATCACACTAATGACATTCGTGCCATCACTGGCGTGGATAGTGTCAGCACAGATACCAAGTATGAGATATGGGAGTACCACGGCCCTATTGGCAAAGAGGAACTGCTTGATGCTATGGATCAGGCTGGTGATTCGCTGGAAGACGAGGAGATAGACGAGCTGGATGACGAGATAGAGGCGGTCGTCTTCTTCTCCGGCAACCATGTTCTCAAAGTAGTGCTGAATCCCATGGACACCGAAGACCGCCCGTACTCGGTCTTTAACTGGGAGAAAGATGAAAGCTGCATCTTCGGCTTTGGTATTCCCTACCTGATGCGCAACCCGCAGCGGGTTATCAACGCCGCATGGCGCATGATGATGGATAACGCAGGCGCTTCTGTGTCTGACATTATCGTCGCTAACAGAGACATGATTGAGCCAGCCGATGGTTCATGGTCAAGCCAGCCAGGTAAGAAGAAACTCTACTTCCTTAAAGACAAACAGCGAAGCGTTCACGATGCGTTTGGCAGTTTCACCATCCCTAACCACCAAGCCGAGCTGGCCGCTATCTTTCAGATGGCTCGCCAGCTAGCGGACGAAGAAACAAATCTGCCCCTCATCGCCCAAGGCGAGCAGGCAAGCCATATCACCGACACCTCATCCGGCATGGCGATGCTGATGAACTCAGCCAATATCGTGCTGCGTCGAGCGGTTAAAAATTGGGACGACGACATTACCCGCCCAACGATCACTCGCTTCTACGACTGGAACATGCAGTTTGGTGAAGACTCCGGCATTAAGGGTGATTACACCATCGATGCACGCGGCTCGGGTGCGCTACTAGTGCGCGAGAAGCAACAAGAAAACCTAATGATCTACGCCAACATCTCAGCACAGAACCCAGAGCTGGCAATACGTCGCGATTGGGTAGGCTTGGACAAGGAGATGGCCAAAGCGCTTGAAGTGCCTTATCACAGCATCACGCTATCGGAGGCTGAGGTAGACAAGAAGCGCAAGGAGATGGCCGAGCAGGGTAATCCAGAAGCTGAGATCAAGATGCAGGAGCTGCAACTCAAACAGCAAGAGCTGCAATTGAAGGCCCAGCAATGGCAGCAAGACGGCCAGATGAAAATCCAGCAGCAGCAGTTCGACCAGCAGTACAAGGCGGCGGAGCTGCAAAGCAACCAAGAGATAGCGCGGCAAAAAATGGCAGCCGATAAGGGTATTACCCTCGCGAAACTTGAAGCCAACCTGGGGATAGAAAGCCAGAAGCTTGAGATAAAAATGCAGGAAACCACGGCCAAGCTTCAAAACGAGCGCGACAAAACCGCAGCCCAGCTAACCGATAGTCAGAACGAGCGCATGGCGCGCCGGGACAATATGGATAATGGGTATGACTCCTATGGCTAAGGTCGATAAACATAGCGATACCTGGCAGGCCGTCAGCGACTTTGTCGCCAGTGAGCGTCAAGACGCCATCGAACTGCTGATCGCTGACAGAGAGTCCGAGCAGCAGCGCGGCAGAATCGCCCAGCTTGACGCACTGCTTCGCCTTGCGACGCCAAGCAAAGACGCCCCGTTAGTAACCGACACTTATCAGTAACCCACCTGTAAGCCGCCTGTGAAGGCCGCTGGAGGCAGTATGTACGAGCAAGACAACGATACGGCACACAAAGACGCAGAAGATGCCAATGCCGACGCTTTTTTTAACGAGTTTGCTGGCGAGGGAACGGCAGCGCCTAATGAGCGTGAAGCCGACGATGGTGAAGCATCGGATGAAGGTGAAGACCAAGCCCGCGACAATCAGGGCCGCTTTGCAAGCGACGATCAAAACGACGGCGACGACGGCGACGGTAGCGACGCTCAGGGCGACGACGAAAACCCTGATGATGAGCTGGAGCGTCTGCGCCAAGAAGCCCAGCAGTGGCAGCACCGTTATCAGTCTGACATTGGTCGCGTAAATGCCTACCAGCGCAAGATCCAAGAGCTAGAGCAGCAGAACCAACAGTTAAGCCAGCGGTCAGCCGCCAGCAAGGGCAATGCGGCAGGCGAATCAGCCGAAAACCCGCAAGGCTCCGGCATGACTGACGAGGCATGGCAGAACTTTAAAGAAGATTTTCCAGATATGGCGCAGGCGATGGAAAAGCGCCTATCTTCGATCTCGCAGCACTACGAGCAGCGCATCGGTCAGCTTGAGAGCCAGTTGACGCCAATCCAGCAACGAGCAGAACAACAGGCTGTTGAGGGCGAGATTAAAGCGTTATCCGAGCGCCACCCAGATTATGCCGAGTACGCCGCCCCTGAAGGCGTGCCGGTCGACCAGCTGGGCCCAAAAGCTCAGCAGTTTCAAGCTTGGCTGCAACGCCAGCCTGATCCAGTTCGCCAGATGTTGAGCAGCAATAGTGCCGCTGATGCCGCCTATCTGCTCGATAGCTTCAAGCGCGAATCGGATACCCAGCCAAGCAACCAAGGATTGCAGCAACGCCGCCAACGGCAACTGCAGTCCGCCCGAACCGTTCCCACCCGGGGCGGACGCCAACGCAGCGCGATTCCTGATAACGACGAAGACGCGCTGTTTAACTACTTCGCAGACCAGTAAGGCCGCAATCGCCGCCTAACCTCTGGTTTTGCAAATCAACGCCCGCCGCGACGCAAGCGGACGAACCATTAAAGCCCTGCCTCCTTTTTGGACGCGGGGCTTTTTCATGGCTCCTCCATGTGAGCAGGCGAAAGGGCATGAACCGCAAACCTTTTCTATCTGACGCACAGGACTATTAGTCATGGCACAAACTACCTATTCAGGCCTATCCCAACGAACCGAGTTCTGGGCAATGGCCGAACACCTCAAGCACGCCGAGCCGGTCATTTGCCTAACCAAGTACGGCATGACCAAGCCGGTGCCCAAAAATAAATCCGAATCGGTGAAGTTCCGCCGTCCGGTGCCGCTTGCCCTGGCCAAAACGCCGCTAACCGAAGGTGCGGCGCCAACTTCCAAGGCCATGCAGTACGAAGACGTGTCCGTCACGCTTGACCAGTATGGCGATGTGGTCGAGCTGTCCGATAAGGTGCAGGACTTGGCCGAAGATCCGGTGCTGAAAGATGCGACCGCCATGACCGGCGAACAGTCGTCCGAAACCATTGAGTCGTTGATGTGGGGCATCTTGCGCGGCGGCACCAACGTCTTCTACTCAAACGGCTCGGCCCGCAATGCCGTTAATACGCCAATCAGCCTTGCTAAGCAGCGGGCGGTTACTCGCCAGCTAAAGGTCGAGCGCGCCAAGAAGGTCACCAGCATGGTGTCGTCCAGCGTGAAGTACGGCACCGAGCAGATCGATGCGGCCTACCTCGCAGTGGCCCACACCCACCTGGAAGGCGATATTCGTGACATGCCAGGCTTCGTGCCCACCGAAAAGTACGGCAGCATGAAATCGCTTCCGTATGAGATCGGAAAAGTCGAAGACGTGCGTTACATCCTGACGCCAGTGCTTGAACCTTTCGCTGACGCGGGCGGCGTAGAGAACGGCATGGTCTCCACCACGGGCACCAATGCCGATGTTTACCCTGTCGTCTACTTCGGTAAAGACGCTTATGGGCATATTGCGCTGAAAGGCAAAGATGCTGTCGAAATGAAGATCCGCCAGCCAGGGCAGATCGACTCTAACGACAAGCTAGGCCAAGTTGGCTGGGTCGGTTGGAAAACATGGTGGAAAGGTTTCCGCGCCAACGAAGCCTGGATGGTGCGCCTGGAAGTAGCGGCCACTGATCTAGCGTAAGCCAGCACGTAACAGCAAGTGAGCGGGGCAGCCTTAGTGCTGCCCTGTTTTTGTAAGCCGCCTGTGAAGGCCGCAATCGGAGCAACACCATGAGCGACAACCTCGACATCAACAGCCTGACCAAAGACCAGCTCAAAGAGCAAGCTAATATTCTAGGCATCGAAATAAAGGGCAACCCAACAGTCGATGCTTTGCGCGACACACTGCGCGAAGCGCTGGGGGATGAAAAGCCTAGCGATACACCTGCCACGCGTGAGGATACTGGCATCGCTGTACGCAAGGGCGAGAAGCGCTACACCATCCAGATTCATAAAGATGGCAAGGACAAGCAGCCTATTTTTCTAGGTTGCAATGGCCGCACGGTGCGCATCAAACGCGGTGAAACGGTTGTGATCGGCGAAGGGCTATACCAGAGCCTCAAGAACGCCGTTGAAAGCCGCCTTGATACTGAAACCGAAGAATGGCAGGACGTGCCTTCTTACCCGTACACGGTGCTCAGCGTCGAGGATTAACCCATGACATTCCTTGAATTGTGCCAACGGCTACGCCAGGAAGTTGGCGCAGCCGGGAATGGCCCCGCGAATGTGGCCGGTCAGTCGGGCGAGTATGCGCGGCTGATTGGCTGGATACGGCAAGCATGGCGAGAAATCCAACTAGATCGCCAATGGCGGTTTGACTGGGCTAGGGGGGTGGTAGAGCTTAACGCAAGCGATGTTGAGTACCCTCTACCCGAAGATTTTGATGACTGGCTTGCAGACACCCTGTACGTAGGCGCCCAGAAGCTGCGCGTGCTGCCATGGAAAGACCTGCGCCACGCCGCTACTGATCGACTTTCCTGCGTTGCCATTGCTCCCGATGGCGTGCTCCACCTCAACACTACGCCTGACGCCGGGACAACGCTTACCTTTGAATACTGGCGCACGCCTCAAGAGCTTGTGGGTATTAATGACGTGCCGCGCATGCCGCCGCGCTACCACATGGCTATCGTTTACCGAGCAATGATGCAGTACGGCTTGTACGAGAACGCGCCCGAGGTGGTTCAGCAAGCGCGCCTGAATGACCAGCAGATGATGACGCGCATTGCCTCGACAGAGCTGCCGACCATGACGCTGGGAGGGCCGCTCGCATGATCTACACCCCCCTAGGCGGCGGTATCGACCTTGTTACCCCGCCCGCGCAGCTTGCACCCGGCGCCTGCCTGTCTGCCGTGAACTACGACTGCCCTGTCACAGGCGGGTATCGGCGTATCGAAGGTTACACACAAATAGCCAGCGAAGTACCCGGCACCGGCCCAATGCTAGGCGTGGTGTCGTTCTCGTCGTTTGAACTGGCTGTGCGTCAGCAGGCAGATATTCCCGCCGCGGATGCTGAAAGCGACCCGACCGAATGGGCGGCGCTGTTTGTGCACGAGGGCGCGACCTGGCGCTTTGTGTCTGAGGTTAGCCTGGGGCGTCACGAATGGACGGAAGGCAACGTGCTAGGCACCGAAGGCGGGAGGCGGCTGTATGGTGTGGGCGGCGGTAAGCCCTTCACTCTGGCATTGCCTGCGACTTCGGCTGCTGATTACGCATCCATAACCGCGCTTGTCACCGCCACGGAGACACACTTTGCTGACGGTGTGACCTTCGCTAACGCTACCGATGTACTCACCCTCAAGGATGCTAAAGGGCGCGACATTACCGGCGCTACGGTGCTGGGTCGCGATGGCACGGTGCTGCTGTCACCCGCTGACGAAATTGGCGATGGCACGACCACCACGGAAATGTCGATTGACCTAGCAGGGATTGAGCCGAACGACATTGAGCGCGTGACGTTCACCGTAGGCAGCTTGCCACAGATGAGTATGATCGTGCCCGATAAGGCGCTGGCATACTCTGAAATTACCGCAGCTCCTAGCGGCGCTGTTTATATCGAGCTGTTCAAGAACCACCTGTTCCTGGGATTCACAGCAGGGAGCATTCAGCACTCGACCACAGGCGACCCTAGCGACTGGGATGCAGCTACCGGCAGTGCAGGAGAGATAGGCGTAGGGCAAACGCTCACCGGCTTGGTGCTTGGGCGTGGCGGCGTCTTGCATGTGCTATGCCGTGACAGCGTGCAAACACTCTACGGCACAAGCGATATTGACTGGCGGCTAGAAGTGACGGTGCCCAACAGCGGTGCGCGCCCTTACAGCGGCCAAAGCTTGATGCAGCCGTACTTCATCGCAGAGCGTGGTATCGGCAGCCTTGAGGCAACCGACGCTTACGGCGACTTTCGGCCGATGCAGCCAGGGTATCAGGTTGAGCCTATTTTTCTGCAAGACCGGCTATTCACCCGCGTTAAGGCCTCGGCGATCAGCAAACAACGGGCGCAATACCGCGTGTGGTTCGACAACGGCACCGGCATCTACATGAGCCCGACTGGCATTACCACTGTGCGCTTTCCTGCTCAAGTCGAAGTGGCATACAGCGGCGAGCGCGATAGCGGGGCTGAGGTGCTTCTGTTCGGTGACGACCAGGGCAACGTCTACCGGCTGGACAACAACGCCACAAGCTTTAACGGCGCACCTATCGAGGCGTTCTTAACGCTGGCTTACAACACGCTCAAAAGCCCGTCAGTGCGCAAGCGCTTCCGCCGTGTGTTCTGGGACGTGCGCTCGGGCAGTAATGCCAATATCTCCATCCTCACCGACTTTGACTATGGCCGCATGGAAACCGCGACGCCGCGGCGGGAGTTTATACAATTCCTGCTGGGCGGCGGGCTATGGGACGTAGCCAACTGGAACGAGTTCAGCTGGTCTACGCCCTCACTGGGCCAAGAGCCGATGAACGTTAGCGGCACCGGTACCGCTATCAACTTCGCTATCTACTCCAGCTCCGACAGCGAACCCCACGAAATACTCGGTTACGACATTCATTTTGAGCAGAGGAGACGACGCCGTGGCTGATCGCTATTACTCCAACACCGATGAAGGCCAGCGCTTTCAGCCGGGCACCAGGGCGGAAGCGGAACAGGTTGACCAGAAGCTTGACGAAGTGACGGCAGGCTTTCAGGAGGTAGCAGGAGACACTGACCGCAGCGTAAAGCTGCCTAGCGAGACTGGCACTAGCCAGGAGCTTGACGCCACGCCATTGCAGCGCCGCCGCATGGTCGTAGGCTTTGATGCCGATGGCAACCTGACATTACTGCAAGGCTTTGGTTGGCGGAGCGATTGGGTGACTGCCACGGAGTATTTCGTCAACGACGTGTTCCGCGATCCGGTAACAAAGAACCTATACGTCACTATCACGCGTCATACCAGCGCCGCAGCGCTCAGCGCAGACATTACCGCGGGGCGTGTTGATCTTGCGATTAATGTGGAAGACGTAGAGGCCGCCAAAACGGCAGCGCAATCAGCAGCCAGCACAGCCACCACTAAAGCAGGTGAAGCGGCAGGCTCTGCATCTACCGCTACCACCAAGGCAAGTGAAGCGAGCTCATCAGCCTCTACTGCCACTACCAAGGCAAGCGAGGCCAGCAGTTCAGCTGCTGCTGCTGCTGACATTTACGACAATTTTAATGACCGCTATCTGGGCGCTAAAGCCTCAGACCCAGCCACTGACAACGATGGTGACCCGCTCCTAATCGGCGCGCTTTATTTTAACACCGCCAACAATACCATGCGCCAATGGGGTATCGGCAGCGCCTGGTCTGACAGCTACGCCACAGTAGACCTTGAGGGCGATGCTAGCGGCGCGATTGATATGCTAGGCAATGCCCTGAATATCCGATGGAGCACAAAGACTGCTGCTTATGCGGCGGTCAAAGGCGACCGACTGTTGGCGAATACGAGCGCAGGTGCCTTTACGATAACGCTACCTTCCGCTCCCTCGTCCGGCGACGAAGTGTGGTTTGCCGACCCTGGCGCTAGCTGGGCGACGAACAACCTAACAGTGGATGGAAATGGCAACAGCATCGACGGCGAAGCGACATTTACCGCCAATCTAAACAAGGGCTATTTCGCGGCAATTTATAACGGCGCGGCATGGGTGATTAAATTTGCGGGGGGTGCGTAATGGGTGCATTGAGTGATTATATTGGCAAGCCTGCTTTCGAGTCTGCATTGCTCCATGTTGTTGATGAAAAAGTAAGTGGCACGTCGGGTGGCACTGCACCGTCGTCAAGCACGTTCTTCAATCGCCAACTGAACACGGTTAGGCAAAATCAGATAGCAGGAGCCACATTAAGCGCGAATGTCATAACACTGCCAGCAGGTCGTTACTTTATATCGGCAAGCGCTCCAGCATTATCCTCGCTGCCGCATAAAATACGCATATTCAACGCTACTGCTGCATCCGTAATTTTTTCAGGGACAAGTGAGTTCGCAGCCTCTTCTTATCAAGGCCAGACTCGATCTTTTGCTAGCGGCGTCGCTAGCTTGGCAGTGCCTACGGACATTTTGGTACAGCACTTTTTCAATAGAGGTCTCGACTCTGGGAATTTGGGGCAGAGCACGGCCAGCGGAGAGCCTGAGGTCTATACAGATTTAAAAATCTGGCGCTTAGGAGATATTTAAAATGGCATACGTAAAAATTGAAAACGGCGTTGTTGTACAAAAGCAACCTAACTTTCAAGAGGGGTTTACAGAGGCGCCCGATAATATTGTTTGCGGAATGATTTACGAGAACGGCGCGTTTAGCTCCCCGCCGCCCCCACCCACGCAAGTGCCCGACTCAGTACCCGCCCTTAATGCGCTTCTGGCACTCGATGGCGCTGGGTTATCTGACGCCTATAACGAATGGGCCAACGACCCCGCCCGCACATTTGCGGAGCAGGCGTTTATCAACAAAGCGCAAAACTGGCGACGTGATGACCCAACGCTAAACGCCGCTGGCGATGCGCTGGGATTATCGGAAGAGCAGAAAGACCAGCTGTTTATCGCCGCAGATCAACTGCTAACGACTGCCTAGACCGCCCACATGCAGCGCCCCGCGCCGCGAAAGCGGTTTTTTTATGCCCGCACAAAACACCTACACTATGACAGAGCAACATCCAGCAAGCCGGGAGGCTTCCTATGGCAGCATTCGATAGCACGGCGTACCTTAACAATAAGGTCGCACAGCTTAACAAAACAGGCCAGGGCGGTCGTAATAACTGGACGGTGGCCGACGCACAGAAAGCCATTTCCGACGCTGGCCTTAGCCTGCAAGATCATTACCAGCAATACGGTAAGAATGAGGGCGTGTCTGCTACAGGCTCATCCTCTCGACCGCAGATGGTCAATCCTACCTTTGACACCGACACCTACCTCAAAAACAAAACAGCGCAGCTTAACCAGACGGGTCAGGGTGGCCGCAACAACTGGACGGTAGAAGAAGCGCAAAAAGCCATTGCTGATTCAGGCATGGATCTGCAGTCACACTATCAACGGTATGGCGCTGCCGAGGGCGTCTTGCCCTACGCCGAAGCGAAGATGAAGCAGCAAGGTCTATTGGCGCCTCAGTCAACTGTTACAGCCAACCAGACGTCGCAAGGCCAGTTGCATCAAATGCTGGACAGTAATTCGCCACTGATGAAGCAAGCGGCGACGATGGGCGGTCAGCGTGCCAACGCTCGCGGCCTACTCAACAGCAGCATGGCCAGCGAAGCCGCCCAGGGTGCGATGATCTCCGCTGCAACTCCCTTTGCCCAGCAAGACGCCAGCACCTACTTCCAGAACAGCCAGGCTAATACGGATCGTCAGCAGCAGGAGTACATGACGAACCTGAATTACCAGAATCAGCGCGGCCTCAATGAGCAAAACTTTGGCTTTCAATCCAGCTTATCCGACCAGCAGTATCAGCAGAACCTAGGCCTCAATCAGCAGGGCTACCAGTTCGACATGGGGCGGATGCGTCAACAGTTCAATCAGGAAATGGATCGCATGGGCTATGCCTATGAGCTGGATCAGCGAAACATACCCCAGAACTACGCGGCGAACATAAGCGCAACCACGCTGCAAAATATTCAGTCGATTCAGGCTGATCCCAACCTTCAGCCAGAAGCCAAAAAGGCCGCGGTGAAAAATGTGATTGATATGGCCAACGCAAACATGTCGTGGGCGGAGGCGTTCTACAACACGCCGATGCCGGGCATGTCGATGCCGGGAGGCTCTGCATGATTCGTAAAGCCAAGCCGCAGGACGTAGCCGCCATTGTAGAGCTCGGCGTGGAGTCAGTTTCCACCATCAACCCGATACCTGAGCTGAAAATTAACCGTGAGGCCATGCGGGAAACCGCCGAGATATGCCTTAATCCGGCGCACTTCTGCATGGTGTCAGAGAAAGACGGCGTGATTGTGGGTGCTTTGGTTGCCCAGGTATTACCGGGGTTCTGGTTCCATAAACTGCAGTGCTCAGTGCTATTGCACTACGCAACGGAGTCGGGTGAGTGGGTCAAGCTAATGCGCGAGTTTGCCCGATGGGTGAAGGGACGTAGCGGCATCAAAATGGCACTCATTGAAATTGAGGACTGCCACGACCCTAAGGTGCTGCGCTTCATTGAGCGGCTCGGCTTTTCCCGTTCATCCACTAACCGTATGTATATCCGAGGGGCTAACTCATGAGTAAAGCGATTAAAGGCGTTACCCGGGCTGTCGGCAAAGTCGTCAAGGGTGCAGGCAAAGTCGTCAAGGGTGCTGTAGAAGGCGTCGGCAAAGTTGCCAAAAAGGTGTGGGATAACCCGTTGGGAAAAATCGCGCTAGGCGCTGCCGGTATGTTTATGGGCGTGCCCGCAATTCAAGGGATGATGGGTGGTGGAGCGGCGGCAGCGTCAGGGGCGTCGGGGCTCTCGGGAGCAATGACCAACATATCAAGCGCATGGGGTGGACTAACAGGCGGAATCTCTGGATCAGGGCTAAGCAGCGCATCTTCGGGAAGGTTTCTAGAGCAGGTGGCCACCGAGCAAGCAGGCAAAGGCCTTCTAGGGAGCGCCGCTTCAGGCGCAGCCACCCAAGGCGCTACGCAAGCAGCTACGCAGGCGGCTTCGCAAAGCGCAGGCGGCGGACTGCTGTCGCGAGCCATGTCCAGCCCCTACGCTGTCCCAATGGCTATGCAAGTAGGTGGCGGACTGTTAAGCGGTATGGGACAACAGCGCGCCGCGCAAGATCAGCGCGAATATGAAGAGTCGCTGAGCGAACAAGAGCGGTCACGCTACAACACCAACGTCGGCACCCCACTCTGGGGCTAAGGAGACAGTATGGCAGGTCTACTTCAACAAGGAATGGCAGAGCAACGGCCATCACCTCAAGCCCAGCAGCAGCCAGCACGGCCGCCGCAGCAGATGCAACAAGGCGCGCCATCCCAAGAGGCACCGACGCAAGACGGCGCACCGATGGACGAAAGCCATCCGGCTTTTGAGGCTGCGGTACAGCTCGCCCACACCGCGCTCTATGAACAGGGCAGCGCCGACAGCATCAATCAAATACTGGTCAGCACAGAAGACCCGGTTAGCCAGATGGCCGATATTGCCTACGAGATGACCTCGATAGCCGACGAGCGCACTGAAGGCGCAGTGCCTGATGAGCTGCTGATTCTGCTGGCCGCCAACATGCTGAATGAAGTGGCTGATATCGCCACCGCCTCAGGTGTAGAGCTTCGCCCTGCAGACCTAGCTAACGCCATGAAACAAATGATCCTTCGTTTTGTGGGTGAAATGGGGCACGACACGCGGCAGCTGCAGGCAGCGATGGACGAAATTCCGCCCGAAGAATTCGACCGTATGACGGGTGGTGCCGCGCCCGCAGCGCAGCAACCACCGATGCAAGAGTCAGCAATGCAAGGGGGTGCATGATGGCGGGACTACTAGCGGGCGCCATGATGGGGCTAGGCGAGGGTATTAATCAGTCGGGTAATTTTCTGCTGCGCGCAAAAGCGGATGAGATCAAGGAGGCGCGGCTGCAGAAGTATGAGATGGCACGCGAGCAGCGGCAGAACCAGCGGCAAGATGTGCAATGGAATCGAGAGACGGAAGCCGCGTCAGCCGCAGCTCAGATCGACGAGCGTCGCCGCCAGGAGGATCGTCAGTGGGAGCTATCAGATGCAGAGCGCAAGCAGCAACATGATCTAAGAATTGCAGGCATGCGCGCTAGTGGTCGCGGGGCTAGCACGCCTAGCCGCGTTACCGAGGCTGAAATACTTGTCAGCAGAGGCGTGTATCCATCTTTCCAAGAGGCCTATCAAGCAGTCCGCGCGAGCGCAGGCCAGCTTGATCCAGCAGAGCTGGCGAGGGACGAACTGGAGTATTATTCAGGACAGCTTGAGAGCATCATGGAAGATCTAAACGACCCGGCTGTAAGGGCTGGAATGGCTGATAGCGAGATTGAGCGGCTAGAAGAAAGAGCTGAAGATATTCGATCGCGCACACCCAGCCTTGAGCAAAAGGCGTTTGGAAGTCAGGGTGCAGCACCGCCTCCCCAGGTAGTAGCGCCGCCGCCAACGCTCAATAGCGGGACGAATCCACCGGCACGTGAGCGCGGGCTTCTTCCTGGCCCAAGGAGCGGCCAGGAGGGCGACATTAACTCTAGCGCTGATGCTATTCTAAACAAGTTCTTCTAAGCCTAAAGGGAGCCGCGTGTGAACGCCGCCGATCAAAACCGTACCCCGCCTAAATGGACTGACATTGCCAACGACCCAGACTTTAAAGCTGCGGACTGGCAAACAAAGCAACGAGTACGCGGAGAGTTTTACCGTCGCGCCGTTGAGCCCGAATTGCCTGAGGATCTACGGGCCGATGTTCAGAGTCAGTTTTTCAGTCGCACCGAGGCAGACGTATTTGGTGAGCGCGAAAGTGACGACAGTCAGGCCCCTGGCTTTGCAAGCAACGCACTGCGCAATGCGGGGGAGCGTGGTCTTGATTTGGTCGGCAACGCTATTCAGTTCGCTGGCAATGTTGCCGAAAAGGGCGAGCGGCGCATCACCGAGGCCCTGGGTGGCATCAACCCTGGCGTCATTGGCGGCAGCGCAGAAGAAATGCGCGCGCGTGGCTATGAGCCTGATGTAGAGCTGGGCGGCTACGGCGTGGACTTTACTATGCGCGCCAAGCCAGAGGACACCAGCACAGGGCTTATTGACACCGGTCAAGCGGTCGAAGATATCTCCCTTGGCTACCAACCCAACTACACCATTGACCGCGCCCTTGATAATCCAAGCCTTAAAACGCTAGCGGGCGCTGCTGCTGAGCAAGGGCCAGCGGCATTGGCCGATATGGCGGGACTTGTGGTTAGCTTGCCTGCGTACCTGGCGTCACGCACGCAAGAAATTGGCGAGGCACGAGTTAGAAACGATAACCGTGAAGGAATGCCGGAAGGCCGAGACTATGCAGTGTCCGGCCCGACCGCCGCCGCATCTGTTTTGCTCGACCGCTTTGCACTCGGGCGTTTACTGCCAGGCGGTAAAAATGCAGTCACTAGTATTCGCCAAATCCCTGGCGCCGTTGGCCGGGCTGCGGGAACGGAAGGCTTAACCGAGGCTATTCAAGAGGGCGGTATCGAATACGCGGGTGAGTCTGTAGGCACCGAGACGGGCTGGAACCCGGTGACCGCTGGCCGCCGTGCTGCTGGCGGAGTGATTGTAGGTGCGCCCACGGGCGGTGCTGTGCGTGGCGCCACCGCCGGGATGGAGCTAAGCGGCAACAGTCAGCGGGGTAATGGGGAGCCAGTTCCGACTGAGCAGCCGACGCCCACCCAGGAAACGGCCCCTTCTCCCGAAGCCGAAACAGCTAATGTTGAAGCGGTAGGTACAGCCGCTGAGCTAATCGGCCGGCCTCGTTTTGAGCTGTCATCCGCTGAGCGTGAGGCGCGCGACTCAATCAGCTATGGCGATGCGTTTAAGTCGCTGCGTGCAGAGGCTGAGTCGCGTGGCGACACCGAGGCAGTCACTGAGCTAGATGCTATTAGTGGCGATATTGCCGCGGCGCTGGAAGCCGAAACAATGGCGCGCGCAAGTAACGATGTCGAGGCATTGGCACCAGTTCGGGTGCAGTTGCAGGGAGCGTCAGCTAGATTTTCGCGCGTGATGGAGCGCTTGAATGCGCCGGATGCATCTAGTGAAAACGGCCAAGCCCAAGCCAGTGAAGACGGGGATGCTGAGTGGGCGCGACTCTGGCGCGAAGAAGGCGTACAAAACCCTGAGCAAGGAGTCGAAAACGCACCAACTATTGATATTAGTGGTTCGCGTGAACAGGTGGCGCAGCAGACAGCGCCAAATATAAGCGCTGATATTGAGAGTGCGCGGCAGGCAGTCGCCCAGCGGGGCGGCGATGCGCTACAGCAGGCCGTAGCGGGGCAAGCTGCAGAATCACAGGCTCAGGCGTCACGGCAAGCCGCTGAGAGCAATCCTGGGCTACTGGCGCAACGCCAGCAGCAGTCTAGTGATATTGGTCGACGTATTGATCAGGCCATGGCAAATGTAGACAGCTTGCAGTCGCGTGTACGCGATTCTGGTATTGAGGGCGGCACAAGGCTGCGCAAAGTATCGGAGGTCATTGGCCGGGCCGACAAGGCCGTGCAAGCGGGTAATATTGAGCAAGCCACCCGACTAATGGCGCGCGCGGAAAATATAAGCAACAGCCTGAGTGCCGAAACAGATGCTGCGTTAATTAATCAGCAGAGCGAAGCGGCCGCAAACGAGCAGCAGCTAAATCCTGCCCCCACTACAGAGGTGGAAGCGAGCTTAAATCAGGTCGCGCCCGCGCAAGCGTCCGCCAATAACGGTGATGCGCCTGTTCAAAACCTACAGTTCCGGACAAGCGGACAGCCCTTTGCTTCTGAGCGCGCCGCCATGTCCAGTGGTTTTGCCCGCAGAGCGCAGCGCAATAATCAGCCTGTCTCTGCTGTGCCGGTAGAAGGCGGTTTTGCTCTGGACATGAACCCCCAGGCACAACCCGCCAGCCAAACAGCTGCTGAACCCTCTGCGACTATGGAGGCGAATGCCGCCACAGAGATCAATCAACCTGTAGCGCCAGAGCCACAGGGAGCAAGCGTAGGCGCAAAGGTCACTCATAGCGGCAGGGAGCGGACTATTGCTGACACCATGCCCCATCCCACGGCTGGCCGTCAGCTGGTTTCTTTTGAAGATGCGCCGGGTACCTATGTATTTGCTGACGAAATTACAGATAGCGCCACGCCGGGAGCGCAAGCGTCTACGGCAGAATCAAGCCCGCAAGCGGGAGAGATAGTCGATCAGCCAGCTACTCCAGTGAACACAGGTGCAGCAAGCAACGAGGCGCCTGTGAGTCAGGAGCCAGTAGCTAAAAAGAAAAAACCATCAAAGCCTCCTAGGTTAACGCCTCGCCAACAGCGAGTAAGTGAAGCGTTTGGTGGTGCGGTGGCGGGCGATACGGTCACCCTGCTGAATGACGTCGGCTACGCTAAGGCGGGCAACGCTTACACCATCGATTCCATCAACAAGGACGGCACGCTCCAAGCCACTAACAAAGAGCGCGGCAGTTCGGTACTGATCAGCCAAGGTGAATGGACGCTGGCAACCCGTAGAGCCAAGGCGCCTGTCGCAGAGGTGGTGCAGCCGGATACTTCAAGCGCAGCACTAGACCAAGAGCATGATAGCGCCTCGGCATCCGATGACACTGACTCGTCAACTGCTACTAAAACCGAACCCAGCCAGCAATCAGAAGATCAAAAATACTCTTTAAAGCAGGATGACACGCGCCCTATAAACCGGAAAGACATAGAGCAGGCCTTGGCTGGATCGCCCGAATTGGCCGATGTAACCGTTATTCAGTCCACAACGGATTTACCCCCTCAATCCTTGTTAATGATGGCCCTACAGGGCGTGAACCCTCGCGACGTACGCGGCTTGTTTGTCGGTGACCAGCTGTACGTGATTGCCGATAACGTCGACAGCGTGCAGGACGGCGTAAGAACGGCGGTTCATGAGGCTGTAGGCCACAAGGGTATTAGAGGCGTGCTAGGGGAAGAGTTAGAGCCCGTGATGCGCCAAGTTTACCGTTCGCTACCCATGGATAAGCGTGGCAAGGAGGCGCTGCAAGAAGTGCTTGAAAGCTACCCTTTCCTTGATCAAACCAACCCAGAACACCAACTAACAATTGCTGAAGAGATGATTGCGCATCTCACTGAAAAGGGCTGGAACCCCGGCCCGGTTAGGCGCGCAGTGGCGAAAATCCGCGAGATGTTGCGCCGTATATTTCCAAAGATGAAGTGGACTGATGCCGATGTTATGGCGCTCTCCAAGCAGTCTCGTAAGTGGCTAAGTGATCAGCAGGCAAATGAGCAAGGCGCGGTGGATGCAGAGGCTGATATGCGTTTTTCTATGGCCACACCTCCCGGCGGCAACTTTGACCCCAATGACAGTACTAATTTCTCATTGCCAGACGAGTCATTAAAACAAACCGCGCTTCGCAAGATGGCCGACAAAATGAATCGCCTGAAGGTAACCCAAGAGGTCATTAAAAAGGCGGGCGGCAATATCAATGAAGACAATAACGCTTATCTGGCCGAGGAGCTATTCCACGGCAAAACCGAGCACGACCTTAATAAGTTCAGTGACAATTATGTTGAGAAGCTGGCTAAAGGTATGGCGCGCCGCAACATTAAGCAGGAAGAGCTAGACGCCTACTTGTACGCTCGCCATGCACCGGAGCGCAATGCTCGGATAGCGGAACGCAACCCTAATGACCCCAAGTACGCAGACGGTGGTTCAGGCATGACCAACGCCGAAGCCGCCGCCATTATGCAGGAGGTGGAGAACGGCGGTAAGAAGTCCGGTTTTGAACAGCTCGCAGCCATTGTTGACGATATGCTACGGCACCGCAGAGAGACGATGCGCGACGGGGGGCTGGAAAGCAGTAGCACGCTTGATGCGTGGGATGCGAGCTATGAGTATTACGTACCGCTTAAAGGCTGGGCAAATGACGAGGATGTACCTACTGGCCAGGAAGGCGGTGGGCGCATGCGTTCGGGTAAGGGTTTCGAGATCAGGGGCAAAGAGGCAAAGACAGCGCTAGGCCGGTTGTCTAAAGCGGCGTCGCCATCCACGCAAGCCATTGTCGATACCACCGAATCAATTATTCGCAGCCGGAAGAACGAGGTAGGTAACGCCCTGCTTTCAATGATAACTGATAATCCAAACCCAAGTCTTTGGCAGGTGTTCACCAGCGAGAAGCCCGACACTCAGCGCACAAAGGTAACCAGAAAAGACCCAGATACCGGAGAGGAACGAATCGAAGTAGTTGAGCGACCAGTTGCTATGGATATGAATGAAGCCTACTTCAAAACCAAGAAGCTGGGCCGAACTTACTACATTAAGATTAACGATCAGCGCCTTATGAACGCTATGCGCAACGTAGGGCCTGAGCAGAATGGGATTGCCATCCAGACCATGGCATCCGCGACGCGCCTCATGTCCGCGATGATGACCAGCTACAACCCAGAATTCATGCTGACTAACTTTGCCCGCGACATACAAACTGCCATGTTTAATATTGGCGCGGAGCAGACGCGCGACGACGGCAAGATCAAAGGGCAGAAAATTGCCAAGCAAGCCGCTCGTGATATACCTCGTGCCATGAAAGCCGCCTACCGCGGTCTTTCAGGTAAGGCGGGCAACGGCTCAGGCAATGCGCAATGGGATCGCTGGTTTACAGAGTTCATGGAGGATGGTGCAAAAACGGGTTATTTTGACGCAAAAGATTTGAAGGGGCAGGCCAAGGAAATACGCAGCATTATGGGCCGCGCCAATGGGGGCACGCTAGGCAATATGATGCGGGCGAAAAAGTCCGTTGCCGATTTCGTGGAAAACATGAACGGCGCCGTTGAGAACGCAGTGCGCCTATCGGCTTACGTTAATGCGCGGCGAGTTGGCGTGTCTCGCAAACAGTCAGCCAGCCTGGCCAAGAACTTAACGGTCAATTTCAATCGCCGCGGCGAGGCGGGTACGGCGCTGAATGCGGCTTACATGTTCGCTAACGCTTCCATACAGGGCACAATGAATGTAGCGCGCACCATGGCCACCGTGAAGAACGCGCCCGTTGGCAGCAGTCGCATGAACATCTGGAACCGGATGAACACGGCCCAGAAGCTGGCTGTCGGCATGGGGGTGGGCTCTTATGCCCTAGCGATGTTTAACCGCATGCTGTCGGATGAGGACGATGACGGGGAATTGTTCTATGACAAAATTCCTGATCACGTTAAAGAGCGCAGCCTAGTATTGATGACAGGGGGTAAAGACTACATAAAAGTGCCGTTGCCATACGGATATAACGTGTTCTCAGTCGTTGGCACCCACGCCGAAAAAGTAGCAGCTGGGCAGTCGTCGTTGACTGATGCTGGGAAGAATTTAGGCCTTGCGATTCTAGGCAGCTTCTCACCTATTGGTTTTCAAGATTCTGATGATGCAGGAAATTTGCTGTTTAATAATGCGACTCCTACTTTAGTGCGATCCGTCTCTCAGGTGGTCACCAATGAGGATTTTGCAGGGCGCACTATATACCCTGAAGATGGGGAGTATGGCATACCTACCCCAGATAGCTCGCGGGCTTTTCGTTCTACGCCAGAAGCTTATAAAAGCATTTCAATGTTTATCAATGAGCTAACAGGCGGCAGCGAATACCGTAGCGGGTGGGCTGATGTAAGCCCGGATGTTCTTCAGCATGTTGTCAATTATTACGGTGGAGGTGCCTGGGGATTCACAGAGAAGGTGACGGATGGCATTAAGCGCGTAGCGACAGGCGAGAAAATAGAAACCTATCGCATACCATTTGCAGGACGCTTTGCGTCTAGTGTCAGCGAATATGGCGATATCCAGACCTTTTACGAGCGCCGTAATGAAATAGGGCAGCTTTCAGAAGAGTTTAACAACATGCCTCGCGAAGAAGTAGAGGGCTTCTACGCAGAGTACGGCGATAAGATAGCGCTACACGATCTAGCAAGCGACACAAGGAAGACGCTAGCCGAACTGCGAAAGGTGCAGGATGCCATTCAGCAAGATGAGCGCCTAACGACAGAAGAGCGCGAAGCCCAGCTGGATGAAATAGAAGAAGCGATGGATGCGGAAGTGGATTTCTTCAACCTGCTATATAACGAGGCTGAAGGTAAGGATCAATCAGAGAAGTAGTGTTTCTTTTCAAGGTACTGCAGCCGCTCTAGTCGGCGGCTGTTATCTTTATGCTGCTCATTATCTAAGTGCATCCAGACCACAGGCGCCAATAGAAAAATACAAACAACCATAACGACAGGCGCCTTGATCCACCATGGCGCGAACTGAAGGTTGTCATTCTGCCACGCCATCAAGAAAAAAGCGGCCGTATACGATTGGGCTAATAATATAAATTTCACTGTATTGAGCATAGTTTTTCTCCTTATTAGAGCCAGTGAGCAGGCTGCCCTATTACGTCGGAAAGGCTAGCCCTTGCAGCAGGGAAGTGCGAGGGCCTCGTTTAAATGCTTAAACGACCCCGGGCTTTAGAAATAAACCAGCGAACTTGCTCATATTCTTTAAAAACATCAAAGCTAACATCGCCGCTTGATCTGGGTGCGATATTCGTATCGATTTCGTAATAATGCGAAATTGGATCATCGCTATCCGCCGTCTCTGGATCCATGACTACAATTGTAAGAGAAGTTATAGTGAGTGGAGATCCGTTATAAATACTGGCGGAAAACCTTCCCAGCACAAAGCCTGCTGTACCATCAATTGCATTTATGTCGTCTTGAGAAAAATCCAGGGATACAGGTTCGTAGGAAAATCTATCTCTGCAAGCCTGTGCGCCTAGGGCTAGTGCTGCTGATTCAGATTTAGAAACACTGATAATGCATGCCTCTTCTGATACCCAAGGCGCTGCGACGCTCAATGTATACCCACCACCTGCCACTAAAACTCCCGTTGCCGCTATAAGCGCTGAGGCTGTTAATAGCTTCATTATTCCCCCTTGTCGTCATCCTTAAGGCTAACAAGCCTCAGCCTTAGCTTATTCATAGCATTCTCAAGGTCTCGCTGAATGACATCAATGTTATAAGGATTTTCGCTTCCCTGGTCATTTAGGAGCGTTTCCGAAAGACGCGAAACGATCTCTGCATTAAGGCTACGATCATTTTTCTTTGCTGCCTCTTTGAGCGCGTCACGCATTTCGGCTGGCATGCGCAACGGGTACGGCGCTGGTTGCTTGGTCTCGCTCATATTCTGATCCTCACACTATGGCAACAGAATGAGGCAGAGCCAAAAAAGAATCAAAGAATCTATATTGACTCTATTTTGGTTAGAGTCTATTGTGATATCACAACGCAACGACAGGAGGCACCCGATGTACAAAACCCAAACGCGCATGCCTGATGAGCTGGCTGAATGGCTCAAGCATTCCGCAAAAGAGAACCATCGCTCAATGAATGCCCAGCTAGTTCATCTATTGGAAAGGTGTAAGCGCAATGAAAATGAGAAACCAGCAGCCTAAAAACGAAGAAGCCCCAGGTGCTGTAACACCCAGGGCTTCGGATACACAGAACCAACTCTTCACAGAAGGAAACTGCAAAATGAATAATAGCACTCAAGAACAATCTTCGCAGCTACCCGTTATCGCCGGCCACGAGATCAATACCGACGAGCACGGTCGTTTCAACCTGAATGCCATCCATCGTGCCAGCGGAGAAGGGGAGCATAAGCGCCCATCAAAATGGCTTGCTACAGCACCGGCTCAAGAGCTAGTTGATCACCTTGAGGTTAAAAGCCCTTCAGAGGGCTTTAAGAATATTGAGTCACGCAAGGGGCGCGGTGGCGGGACTTATGCTCACGAACTTCTGGCAGTTAGTTACGCAGGCTGGATGAGCCCATCTTTTCAGCTAGATGTAAATCAAGCGTTCCTCGACTACCGAATGGGCAAGCTGCAACATGCCGAAACAAAGCCCGCTTACGAGGCCCTACCAAACCCTCTTACTCCTGCTCACCAGCGCGGCATCCAAAAAGCAGTAGGGCGCCGCTGCTTTAATTTCCCAGAGCCAGCACGGCCCAAAGCCTATAAGCGCATCTACTCACACTTAAAGGATCGCTTCGGCGTGGCGAAGTATGACCAGATTCCCGACGAGCGTTATACCGAGGCGCTGGGCGCGGTCGAGTCATACTCATTCAACGGCGACTTCCTAGAGGCTGAGGCGCTACCTGAAACCAAGCAGGTTAAGGTACTGGATCTCGACGCATGGCTTGATATGAATTTCTACATCAAGCACCGCCAGATGGATTCGCGGCGCGTCCTGATCACGCCTCAGTCTCTCATTGACTCAGAGTATCGCTCTCCAACCTTGCGACTGGTCAAAGAAATGGAAGCGGAAGGGCATAATCTGGATGCTTGCCGGTTAGAAGTGCTCAGCCTGCGGCACCACCTTTCAAGCTGCATCAGCAAAATCGAGCAGATGATGGGGGTTGCTCAGGGTATCCATGGGCAGGGCGTTAGCTTTACTCGCCCGCATTGATAGTAAGCAGTATATATAAGCCGCCTACGGGCGGTTTTTTATTTGCACGAACCAGGGCTAATGGTAGGTGCTTACGGATAGTTGCTAGTGGTGAATACAAGCATTAATACTGGTAGCATCTAACAGCTACCCAAAGGCAACTGAATCCTACAAATAGCAAGGGAACACAATGAAACGACTAATTTTTATTGCGGCAATGACTGTTGCTGTATCTGGCTGCGCCACAAAACAGTACCCTCAGCCTGCGCCTGTCAGCAGCAGCGAAGCTGCTTATATGGACTGCCAATCAGTAAATCGGGAAATAGCCGAGGTTCGGAGTCAACAGGCTCAGATTGAAGAGACAGGATCTTTTGACGGTCGCACGGTGCTAGGTGCGCTTGGAGACTTCGGTATTGGCAACGGCATGGCCAAGTCCGATGCACGCAAGGCAGCAAATGCTCGCCTGAACCAACTGGAGACGCTAAAGGTGTCGAAGTGCGGTGTTGAGCCCACCTGATAAATAGCCCCGCTTCGGCGGGGTTTTAGTCTTCGGCTTTCTCACGGCTTAAACCTTCTCGCCGTCCTGCCTGTCTCAGCGTTTTGATTGCGCGCCCTGCGCCAAACCCCTTCCAGAATCATATCAGTGCGACGCAGCAGGAAGAGAGTGGTGCCTGCCGTCATGGCATCACCACCATCCAAATCTAAAGGTTTACACCTGCCACTATATAGATAGCCACGATAAAGAACGTGATACTCGATCAAACAGCTACCCGGAAAGCCTTTGCGCAGATTCTTCCAGCCGCGGCGCTCCAGCGCTTTCCGCCATAGCGTTGCGCGGTATCTACTGGCGTCTGTTTCGTCGCTCATCGGCTAGATCATCCAGGCGCTCAATGAACGGCGGCTTCGGCACGGTGACGCCGGTTAGCTCTTCAAGGCGGGCGGCTGCTTCACGGCAAACACGGTGGCTTGGCCGATCACGCAGCTTGGTGATGAGCTCTTCGTCAGTAAGCTTGCGGCGAAAGTATTCAGCGGGGGTTTCCATTGCAGTCTCCGAGCACTTTTTAATGACCATAGCACCGGAACCCTGCTAACGGTACAATGATGCTAAATTCCTATTGAACGCACCCAGGCAATTTATTTAACGGTACACGGTTGCGTACATACCCCGGATTAAATCGGCAAATGACAAACGAAAAAGACAG
>TARA_R110000850_G_scaffold129227_5_pt1 | contig 50504 bp, 54 predicted proteins | sample TARA_R110000850 | Tara Oceans TARA_R110000850 (sample SAMEA4397586) | marine metagenome | biome: Polar Biome; feature: [SRF] surface water layer (ENVO:00010504); material: water (ENVO:00002006), including particulate matter (ENVO:01000060) such as... | depth 5 m
GTGGCGGCAAGCGTTTCGAGATCGGTCTCACGGGTGATGTCGGCCGTATGGGGGGTGATCTTGCGGCTTGCAGGGACGGGCGAGCGCGATACGGCGTGCACGAGGGTCATGTCCGGCCGCGCGGCCAGCCGGGTCGTCAGGGCGCGCCCAATGCCGCCCGATGCGCCGAATATGATCGCCTGCATGATGCGCTCCTTCTGGAGAAACATAAGGCGGCCGCGCCAGAGGGAAAGCGCCCTGCTCAGGCGGCGCCACATGCCGGACGTATGTCACGCGGGGCAGGCGGTCGGCTTAAGCCGGATCAGAACGTTGGGGCTGCAGCAAAGTGTGCTGGAAAACCGCTTGCCTTTCCTCCTCCAACCGCTGCGCGGCGGCCTCGACCGCTGGCGTGGGAGGATAATGCCGGTCAGGCTTTCGAGACTTCGAACTGGCCCACATTGATGCGGCCATCGAGGAATCCGGCTTCGCAATAGGAGAGATAGAAGTTCCACATGCGCCGGAAGGGTTCGTCGAAACCGAGGGGGGCGATCTCACCCCACTTTTCATTGAATGTGCGGGCCCATTCATTACAGGTGCGGGCATAGTCCTGGCCGAAATAGTGGACCCCGTCATGGCGGAGGCCCGCTTTGGCGAACTGTTCCTTAAGCGCGGTCTCGCCCGGCAGCATGCCGCCGGGGAAAATGTAGCGCTGGATGAAGTCCACGCGCTTGCGATAGCTGGCGAAGAGATCGTCATCAATGGTGATGATCTGGAGCGCGGCCTTGCCGCCCTGTCTGAGGCTTTCGAAAATCTTGGCGAAATAGCTCGGCCAGTAGGATTCGCCGACGGCTTCGAACATCTCGATGGAGGCAACGCCGTCATACAGGCCCTTATGGTCGCGATAGTCTTCGAGGCGGATGTCGACACGTTCGGACAGGCCCTCGCGCTGCATGCGCTGCATGGCATAGTCGCGCTGGGAGGGCGAAATGGTGAGGCATGTCACCTGACTGCCACGATGCTTGGCGGCATATTCCGCAAAGCCACCCCAGCCGCAACCGATTTCGAGGATGCTGCTGGACGGGCCGGCATCAATCCGGTCACAGATGTTCCTGTACTTGGTCTGCTGGGCCTGTTCGAGCGACTGGTTCGGGCTTTCATAAATGGCCGAGGAATAGGTCATGCTGGGGTCGAGCCAGAGGCGGTAGAAGTCATTACCCAGATCATAGTGGGCCATGATGTTGCGCCGGGCGCCGGAACGGGAATTCCGGTTGAAAAGGTGGCGCACCATATTGGCCCAGCGCACGACCAATCCGCCGCGTGCGAGCTGTCCGGCAGCTTCGAAATTGGCCGAGAAGAACTGCAGCACTTTCGTCAGATTGGGCGTCGACCACTGGCTGTCCATATAGGCCTCGGCGAAGCCGACATCGCCGCCGGCGAAGGCGAGTTTCACGAAATTATAGTCGTGAATGATGATCTCCGCGGAAGGGCCGGTCGCGTCATTGCGGTAGAGGATCTTGCGGTGGTCCGGCAGGGTGAATTGCAGGGTGCCGTGCTGGGTGCGCAGCAGGGCGAGCGCGGCAAGGCGGAACGAGGCCGGGATGCCCTTGAGGCGGCGGATGGACTGGGCCGTGGCCAGGATTGGATCGCTCATGCGGCATCTTTCTTGATGTGCTGGTCTTCAACAGGTGATTCAATGGCCACTGTGGCGGCCTGTTCCGGGGGTGTGGGCCGGGGGTGGTACGTCGCGCCGCGGAGCCAGATTTTCAGGGCTTGCCAGTGGATGCCGAGCGTGACGCCAAGGCTCGAGACGGGGCGCGACAGGGCTGTGGCGAGCAGGGTGCGCGCGGTTGCCGGCTGGCGCCGCACGATGATGTTGGCCATGTGCAGGCGTGCGCCATCTTTCAGGCTTTCAACGACAACGCTGAGGCGGTCATCGGGCGCACGCAGGGTGAACCGGTAAGTGCCGGTGACATCGAAGAAGGGCGAGACGTGGAAGGCCTTCCCGGCTTCGTGCTGCGAGCGGTTTCCCGAGGCGGCGGCGACGTAGGCATGGGTGTCGCCGAATGTGTTGTTGACCTCGTAGATAATGCCGCGCAGGTCGCCGGAGGGGCCGTAGCCGTACCAGAGCGAGATGGGCGAGAACTTGTAGAAGAGGTGGCGGGGAAGGGTGACGAGGCGGATGGCGCCGCCGTCAAGCGCGACACCTGCTGTGGCGAGCATTTGCTCAGCCCACGGGCGAAGCGGGAGGCCATCGCGCGCACCATGATCATTGCGCGAGAAAGAGAAGAGGTTGGGCCGCTCGACAGAGAAGAGAGCGGATTGCCGGTCTGCCTCGTCAAGACGGTCAATGTCGATATCCATCAGGGCGAGGTCATAGGCAAAGCGCCGCTCGAACGGCACGTAGCGCGCATGTACCGTCTTGCCTTTCCACAAATTGAGCGCCGGAACCGTCAAACGGACACCTCTGCTGCAATCTCCATGAGGGGAGTTTTGCGCGTTGGCTGGCGGATGTCCACGCCTTTTGACTCCCACGGAACCTGCCCGCCGAGCGACAAGGCTGCCGACAATCCGGATTTCAGGCCGTCCTCATGGAAGCCGCGGCCCATCCATGCGCCGGCAAACCAGATGCCGTCCCGGCCCTGTATGCGTGTCAGCCCGCGCACGGCGGCCTCGGCTGCCGCATCGAACTGGGGGTGGTCGAATTCATAGGCATGGAAGGTGAGATCGTCGCGCGGAGCCACTTCCGGGTTGAGCGTGATGAAGAGCGGGCGGCTGTCATCAAGGCCCTGCAGCCGGTTCATCCAGTAGGACAGGCAGATGTCGCCATTGTCCTGCTTGATCACGTTCCAGCTGGCCCAGGCATTGCGGCGTGATGGCATCAGTGCGGGATCGCGGTGCAGGTAGATCGTGTTCGGACGGTAATGCACCGAGCGCAGGAGGAAAGACTGGTCCTCGCAGCTGTTCTCCACGAGGGCGAGCGCCTGATCCGAATGGGTGGCAATGATGACGTCGTCGAATACGTGGGAGTGGTTATCTGCAGTGATCACAGTGACCTTGTCGCCGAAGGGGAAGACACGGATGGCCGGCGTGCTTGTGCGGACGCGGTCGCCCAGCGCCATGGCGGCGGCGCGCACATAGGTCTGGCTGCCGCCGGTGACGGTGCGCCATTTGGGGCGCTCCTTGTGCATGAGACGGTGGTTCTCGAAGAATTGGAAGAAGCTTCGGGCGGGATAGTCCAGCATGCCGGCCTCGGGTGTGGACCAGATGGCAGCGCCCATGGGGAGGATATAGTTGCAGCGGAACGGCTGGTCGAAGCCATGCCGGTCGAGCCAGGCGCCAAGGGTTGTGTCCTCGATCCTGCCTTCGGCCAGTTCGGTGCGGGCGAGGGTGTTGAATTTCAGGATCGTGCGCCAGAACCGGTGGAATGCCGGATTGAGCAGATTGCGCTTCTGGGCGAACATCCCGCGCGCCGTGGAAGCCCATTCCCAGCCGTGGCGATCGGAGACGGCGAAGCTCATGTCGGAAGCCTGCGTTGCCACGCCGAGCGCATCGAAAAAGCCGATCAGGTTCGGATAGTTCAGGCCATTATAGACAATGAAGCCGAGATCGACCGCGGTTTCGTGGCCGTCATAGTCAAACACATGGGTGCAGGCGTGCCCGCCGAGCCGGTCATCGGCTTCGAACAGGGTGACGTCCGATGTGTCTTTCAGTGCGTAGGCGGCGCCTATGCCGGAAATGCCGGATCCAATGACAGCTATGCGTTTCATGCGGCGTCTCGTCTTTCTTTGAGGGTCTCATAGGCGTCGAGGGCGCGGTCGCGCGCAGCCTTGTGGTCGACAATGGGCGTGGGATAGGTTGTGCCGAGGATGACGCCAGCAGCGGAGCGTGTGGCGGCGTCAGCCTCCCACGGAGCGTGCAGGTACTTGTCGGGCAAGTTGGCCAGTTCCGGGCACCATTGGCGAACATAGGCGCCTGTGGGATCGAATTTCTGACCCTGTGTGATGGGATTGAACACGCGAAAATAAGGCGCTGCGTCGGCGCCGCTGCCTGCCGTCCACTGCCAGCTGGCGGCATTGGAGGCTGGATCGGCATCGACCAGCGTGTCCCAGAACCAGTCCTCGCCCATTTGCCAAGGCAGCAGCAGGTGCTTGGTGAGGAAGGAGGCCACGACCATCCTTACACGATTGTGCATGAAGCCGGTATGCCAGAGCTGGCGCATGCCGGCATCGACCATCGGATAGCCTGTCAGGCCCTGGCACCAGGCTTCATAGGCCGAGTCATCGCTGCGCCAGGGCATATGGTCGAATGCGTCATTATAATTCCGGCTGGCCAGTTCCGGATTGTGAAACAGCAGCACGTAGGAAAATTCGCGCCAGGCGATTTCCGACAGGAAGGTCATGGCGCTGGATTCGTCGAAGCGGCCAGCGGCGATGCCGTGCTGGACGGCGCGCCAGACCTGGGCCGGGCCGATCTCGCCAAAGCGAAGATAGGGCGACAGGCCGGACGTGGAGGTCTTGATGTCAGGGCGATTGCGGGCGTCGGCATAGTGGTTGACCGGACCTTCGAGGAAATCCGCGAGGCGCCGGGCAGCGCCCGCCTCGCCGGGCGTCCACGTGTCGGCGAGCCCGCTGGACCAGTCCGGGCCGGTCGGGTGCAGGTTCCAGTCAGCGAGGGTATCGGAGGCCATGTCCGGGCCGGCGAGCGAGGTTGGCGCGGGGCAGGGCTGCGGGGCCCGGTATTCGGCGCGCACGGCTTTCCAATAGGGGGTGAAGACCTTGTAATAGCCACCTGCGCCGGTTTTGACCGTCCATGGCTCAGTCAGCAGGCGCACATTGAAGCTGGCGACGGAGACGCCATCCTGCTTGAGCGATTCCATGATGCTGGCGTCGAGGTCTCGTTCGGCCTCTGTGTAGCGGCGGTTCCAGAATACGCTGTCAGCGCCGGATTCCGCGACTATGTGCCGGATCACCGTGGCGGAGGGGCCTGACCGCAAGATGAGTTGGCCGCCGGCTTCGGCAATCCGGGCGGAAAGCGCGGCGAGGGATTTATCCAGCCACCATAGCGAGGCACCGCCATGCGGGCGCAGGCCGGGCGATTGATCATCCTGAATATAGAGCAAAATCAGGGGCTTACCTGTGGAAACGGCAGCATTGAGGGCCGGGTTGTCGGATAATCTGAGGTCTTCACGGAACCAGAAAAGGGCGGGGGCAGGCTTTGACAGGAATTCAGCTCCGGATCCGTGCTTGTGGACGTACCATTGTACTACGCGCGAGAGCGGGTTCTGGATCAGTGGGTGATGCCATGGGTTTCACCCCGCTCGCCGCAGGGCTATATCCGGTGATCAAATGGAGTCGCCGACATGGCCGTAAGTCTCGAAATGACACCCCTTCCTGTTGCATTGATTGCAGGTAAAGCCCGTCGACCGGCCGGAGTCTGCTGATGGATACGCAGACGCTGATCGACATGATCCGGGCGGCGAATGGCAAGCGTGTCGTTTGTGTGGGCGACGTCATGCTCGATCGTTTCGTGTATGGCCAGGTCAACCGGATTTCGCCGGAAGCGCCGGTGCCGATCATGCGGCGTACGCGCGAAGCCGCGATGCCGGGCGGGGCGGGCAATGTGGGGCGGAACCTGTCGACGCTCGGCCTGCGCACCGCGCTGATCGGCGTGGTGGGCGACGATGCCGAGGGACGCGAACTGGCCGAATTACTGGGCAAGATCGGCAGCGTGGAAGCCGACCTGATCGTGATGCGTGACCGGCCGACAACGCTTAAGACGCGCTTCGTGGCGGGGGGGCAGCAATTGCTGCGTGTGGACGCGGAGGATACGCGAGCCATCGACCTGACAGCCGAGGCTGACATTGTTATGTCGCTCGAGGACGCGGCAAAGGATGCGAGCCTGATCATCCTGTCGGACTATGCCAAGGGCACAATCACCTTGCATGTCATTGAGGCGGCCATCGCGGCCGGGCGCGCCCATGGCATTCCCGTGATTGCCGATCCGAAGGGGCTGGATTTCTCGCGCTATGGCGCGGTGGACCTGCTGAAGCCGAATGCGGTGGAACTCGGCCAGGCGATGGGCCTGCCGGTGGAGACCGACCGCGATGCGGCCGAGGCGCTGACGCAGGCGATGAGCGTGTTGCCCGCGAAGGCGATTGTGGTGACGCGCGCGGCCAAGGGCATGTCGTTCATACAGAAGGATGGCAGCGTGATTCACCGGTCCGGCGAGGCGCGGGAAGTGTATGACGTGTCCGGGGCAGGCGATACGAGCATCGCCGCGCTGGCGCTGGGGCTGGCCGCAGGCGGTAGCCTGGCAGACGCTGTGGAACTGGCAATTGCGGCGTCAGGCATCGCCGTCGGAAAATCAGGCACGGCCACAGTGTCGGCAAGCGAGCTGAACACGGCGCTGCAAATGGGCCTGCGCAATGGGGGCGTGTCACATGTGCCGCTGGAGACGCTGGTCGAGCAGGTCGAGGTGTGGCGGGATTCCAACCTGACGGTCGGCTTCACGAATGGTTGTTTCGATATCCTGCATCCGGGCCATCTGAAGGTGCTGGAGGAGGCCAAGGCACGCTGTGGACGCCTTGTCGTCGGGCTCAACTCGGACGCGTCCGTCAAGCGCCTCAAGGGGCCGAGCCGTCCGGTCAATGATGAAGCATCACGGGCGCGTGTGCTGTCGGGCCTGTCGGCGGTCGATGCCGTCGTCGTGTTTGATGAAGATACGCCCGGCATTCTGATTGCCGCGCTGCAGCCGGACCTGCTGGTCAAGGGCGGCGACTATACAATCGAGACGATCGTGGGCGCTGATGTGGTGCTGGCGCGTGGCGGGACGGTGCACATTGTGCCGCTGGTTGACGGCCAGTCGACGACGGCAGCAATCGAGCGTGCGAATGTGCGGGCCGAATGAGTGAGGTAGCCGCCAGCGTCGCGGGGCAATTGCTTCGCCAGTATGGTGATGATGCCTGCGTGATTGCCACGCTGCGGGCAGCGGAAGTGGCTGCGCAGGGCGATGTGGAGGCCCTGGCGCATTGGGACGCGGTGATCGCCATTCTCGAAGGCAGCGATTCCGGGCCAGTCAACTGAAAAGAAATGCGGCCGGCAACGCAACCCCAGCCTGCCTCGAGTGCTTAATCCAACGCATTCGAGTTGGGGGTCAGAAATGATGCAAGCCTTTTTATCCGACCATGCAGCGGTTATCTCGCTTTGCATCCTTGCGGCCATGTTTGTCGGCTTTTTCATGGAGCGGCTTCCGCCGGCGGCGATTGCCATGATCGGGGCGGCAGCCTTCATCCTGCTCGGCTTCCTGGATGAACCCGGTGCACTGTCGGCGTTTTCCAACAGTGCGCCGATCACGATTGGCGCCATGTTCATTCTTGCAGCGGCGCTGAAACGGACGGGCGTTCTGGACGCGCTGGCGAGTTCGGTCCTGCAGGTGGCAGACAGGTCGACATTTGGCGCGCTGCTTTTGCTTGGCGTGACGGTGTCCTTCGCATCTGCCTTCGTCAACAATACGGCGGTGGTTGTCATCCTGCTGCCCATTGTCATGGAGCTGTCCGAACGCCTTAAGATATCCGAAAAGAAGCTGCTCATTCCCTTGTCATATGTGTCGATCCTCGCAGGGACCTGCACGCTGATCGGGACGTCCAGCAACCTGCTGGTCGCCGGCGTGGCGCAGGATGCCGGCATGGAAGCCTTCAGCATTTTCGAGATCACGCCGGTTGGCCTGGTCACATTCGGAACGGGGCTCGCCGTTCTGCTGGGGCTGGGATGGGTGCTGCTGCCCCGCACCGCAGCAGGGTCGACAACCACGCAGGCACCCATCCGCTACCTGACCGATGCGATTGTTCCAGAGGAGTCTGCGGTTATCGGGCGTCTGGTCACCGAAGTGCCCGAGCTTTCCAAGAAAGGGATCAGCGTCGTGTCCCACAGCAGGGGGAGCCGCCGCTTCTCCAGGAGCGATGCCGACGAGTTGCTGAAGGCAGGTGACCGCGTGACCCTGCGGGCCGACCTGACGGAGCTGCTGACCCTGGTGGACTCGGGACTGTTTCGTATCGGCATCAGCCGGCGCCAGACGGATGCCGGCCCGGAAGAACGGGCACAGGCGACTGTCGCCGCGAATGATCCCAATATCGGCCGGCGGATAGCGGAGATTTCCTACCTGTCGCACCATGCCGTGACCGTTCGCGGGCTGACACGGTTCGGCAACCCGCCCGGGCCGGACCTTGCCACTACACGGCTCAAGGCCGGCGACAGGCTGATCGTTGATGGCAACCGAAGCGAACTGCACGAGCTGGCGTCATCAGGCGCGCTGGTAGTGGACCAGACGTTCAAGGCAGAACCCTTCCGGCGCAAGCGCGGGCCGCTGGCCATCGCCATTCTTGCGGCTGTCGTCCTTTCGTCGGCCATAGCAGGCGTTCCGCTGGTGATGGCTGCGCTGATCGGGGTAGGCGCGGTGCTGGCCTCTGGCTGTCTGTCGCTGAGTGATGCGTTCGAAGCGATGGACGCCGGAGTGCTCGCGCTGATCTTTGCCATGCTGATGGTTGGACAGGGGCTGGAATCATCTGGCGGCGTGGACCTGCTGGTCAGCGGCATGACGCCCATGCTGGCGACCGCATCACCGTTCTGGCTGGTGTTGATGATCTACCTGCTGACATCCGTTTTGACCGAACTGGTGACCAATGCCGCTGTCGCCGTCATCATGACGCCGCTGGTGATCGTGCTGGGAACGGGACTGGGCATCGAGCCGCGCGCGTTGGTGATTGCCGTGATGTTTGGTGCGAGCGCGAGTTTTGCGTCTCCCATCGGCTATCAGACCAACACGATCGTGCATGCGGCGGGCAATTACCGGTTCTCGGATTTCCTGAAGATTGGTGTGCCCATGAACCTGATCGTCGGGCTTGCGACAAGCATCGCGATCTACCTGTTCTACCTGGCCTGAGGGCCGACAGGCGCGCGTGCTAGTTGGCGACGCCCTTTTTGAGCTGGTAGGTGCCGCCGCCGGTCAGGTTGAACCAGTCGAGGATATCCGGGTGGGTGAGCGGGGTGTCGGAATCGTCCGGCAGCAGGTTCTGCTCGGAGACATAGGCGACATAATGGGTGCGCTCATTCTCGGCAAACAGGTGGTAGAAGGGCTGGTCCTTGCGGGGCCGGACTTCCTCAGGGATGGATTCATACCATTCAGCTGTATTTGCAAACTGCGGGTCCACGTCGAAAATTACACCCCTGAATGGAAACATGCGGTGGCGGACAACCTGGCCGATCTGGAACTTGGCAACATGTGTGGACATGGCATTGTAGCTACGATTCTCGTCTATCGGGTGGGTCAATAGCAAAGCGCGCTTCGCCGCGCGCCGACGGCGGCGGCCAAAGAGGGATTTCAACCACCCGTTGCTTTTGCGTCCACTAGCCATTTCCAGCTCCTGTGATAACAATGCCCCAAGTCATCAATTTGGGCCACACCATGGCTGAAAAAAAAGCGCCCGGGGCCCGCAACAAGCGGGGCGCCACGCGCAACGGAAAGACGGTACCGCTTTTTGCGGCCGTAGACCTTGGAACGAATAATTGTCGCCTGCTGGTCGCTGAACCCCGCGGGAAGACGTTTCGCGTGGTCGATTCCCATTCCCAGATTGCCCGGCTGGGTGAGGGCCTGCACGAGACCGGGCGTCTGTCGGATGCCGCCATTGAACGGGCCATTGACGCGCTGCAGAACATACGCAGGAAGCTGAAGCAGCATGGCGTTGGCCGGGTGCGCTGCATCGCGACCGAAGCCTGCCGGAAGGCCGAGAACGGCGCCGAGTTCATTCGCCGGGTGCATGAGGAAACGGGCCTCACCTTCAAGATCATCGGGGCCAAGGAAGAAGCGCGGCTGGCGACGATTGGCTGCCACGACCTGATCGCACCGCAGGCTAAGTCCGTTCTGGTGGTTGATATTGGTGGCGGGTCGACCGAATTGTCCTGGGTGAATGCCGAGGCGGCCCGTGACAATGGATTCAAGGGCCTGCTGGAGAAGGCGCCCATTCTCGGCTGGACCAGCCTGCCGCTGGGCGTGGTGACCCTGTCGGAAGCCTTTTCCCATCTCGATGAAATGGAATCCTATCCGCAAATGGTCGAACATGCCCGCCAGACACTAAAAACCTGGGACGGGATAGAAGACGTGCGCGCCGCCATGCGCGGCGACGAGGCCCACATGATCGGCACGTCCGGCACTGTCACCTGCCTGGCTGGTGTGCACCTCAAACTCGATCGCTACCGGCGCGACAAGGTGGACGGAACCTGGCTCAGCCGGGAAGAAAGCGCCGCTGCCGTGCAATTGCTGCGTGACGTGGGCCTCGAAGGGCGGACCAAGCTGCCGACGATTGGCGAGGAGCGGGCCGGCCTGATGCTGTCGGGCTGTGCCATCGTGGAAGCCGTGTGGGAAGCGTTTCCTGCCGGGCGGCTGCGCGTGGCTGACAGGGGACTGCGCGAAGGCCTGTTGCTGTCGATGATGTATGGGCCCAAGAAGCCAAAGACGCGGCGCCGCAATCGGCGCGGACGTCGCGGGACTGATAATCAGGCCGGCAGCCGGAAGGACACGTCAGATGTCGGATGAAGAAAAGCGCCGCTGGAAGGGCCCGACGGGCGACAAGGGCTCGTCAGGCCGGCAGATGGACGAGCGCAAGGTGTTTGCCCACAAGGCAAAATCGGAGAGTTCGAAAAAGTGGATCGAGCGCCAGCTGCAGGACCCCTATGTGCGCAAGGCGAAGGATGAAGGCTTTCGGGCGCGGGCGGCCTACAAATTGCTGGAGATTGACGAGAAGGTCGGCCTGTTGCGGCAGGGCCAGCGTGTAGTGGACCTGGGGTGTGCACCGGGGGGCTGGCTGCAGGTGGCAGTGGCCAAGGGCGCATCGGAAGTGGTCGGCATCGACCTCTTGCCTGTCGAGCCGGTGGCCGGCGCGCACATCGTGCAGGGCGATGTCAATGAACCCGCCGATGTGGCGCGCATGCTGAAAGGCCTGACCGGCAAGCCGGATCTCGTCCTGTCAGACATGGCGGCCAATACGACCGGGCACAAGCAGACCGATCACCTGCGCACGGTGGCGCTGGTGGAAATGGCGGTCGCGTTCGCCGTGGAGCATCTGGCGCCGGGCGGCGCGTTTTGCTCCAAGGTGTTTCAGGGCGGCGCAACTAGGGACGTTCTGGAAATGCTGAAGGCGAACTTCAAGAGCGTGAAGCATATCAAACCACCGGCAAGCCGGTCAGGCAGCCCGGAAATCTTTGTCATTGCCAAGGGATTCAAGGGCTGAGCCGGGCCCGACCGTGCGGGAAGCGATCAGCTTTCGTATTTGAAGCCGAGTTCGATCGTCACCTGATAATACTTGACCTTGTTGTTCTCGATGAAGCCGCGCGTGGAGGTGACTTCGAACCAGTCGAGACTGCGCAGCGTCTTGCTGGCCGTGGCCAGCGCGCCCTCGATGGCATCCTCGATGGATTTCTCTGACGTGCCGACGATCTTGCTGATGGCATAGGTGTCTGATGACATGATTTTCTCCTTTTGCTTTTCGATCAACGGACATCGCCCTGAACTGTTCCATACGGATCGTGCTTGCGCCGGGCAGGCATTGTGGCCAGACTGGATGTCAAAACGAGGGAGAGGGACATGAGCGTTACGGGCGGATGCTATTGCGGCGCAGTGCGATATGAAGTCGAGGGCGAACCGCTGATGAAGGCGCAGTGCCATTGCCGTGAATGCCAGTATTTCACGGGCGGCCAGCCGAATGACTTCATTGCGTTTCCGGATGCCGGATTCTCATATGTGAAGGGCGCGCCGAAAGCCTATACACGCGCAGGCCTGGAAGGCGCGGCAACGCGCGAGTTCTGCGCCGAATGCGGTACGCAAATCCTGACCCGCTCACCCGCCCTGTCAGGCGCGGTGATCGTGAAAGTCGGCACTCTGGACGATCCATCGGTCTTCGGGCAGCCGCAAATGGTCATGCAGACGGATGATGCCCAGAGTTTCCACCATGTCCCGGATGGCATTCCGGCTTTCGGGAGATTTCCCGGATGATCCGGCAGGGCATCGCCCTTGCATTCGGGCTGCTCTTTGTATCGGGCTGTACGTATTTCGCAGACAGGCAGGCACCGGAAACGACCGGTCCCGCAATGGCTGGCGCGTATGAAATGATCACGTTCAAGGGCAAGCGGGCCACGCGCGCCGAGGCGGCCAGGTGCGAAGTCGCTGGCGGATCGGTGGAGCCGGGCGGCATGCTGGGATATGACCAGTGCGTGCAGACCTATGCCGACGCAGGGATGTCCTGCATGTCTGCGGCCGATTGCATGGGGCGCTGCCTGCTGTCACCGGATTCCGATGATGACGTGGACCAGATGACCGATGACGGCATTTGTCAGACGACCGACAGTCCGTTCGGCTGTTATGCCGAGGTCGATGAGGGCAAGGTCCAGTGGGCGATCTGCGTCGATTGACCGAGGGCGTGATGGCGGGACGGGAACAAGTCAATCAGAGGGTTCAGTGCCAACTTTCCGCAGGCGGTGACCTCTGTTAGATTGAAAAGTGATCGACAGGGGGGGGATCGCGGTGGAGCAAGCGGTAGCGATTGCAGTACTGGTTCGAGACTATCTCGGGATTCCGCCTGACCTGACATTCTGGGATCTGGCCAATAGCGAGTTGATCATTGCAGTTGCAACGTTGACCATCGGCGTCGTCGTGAACCGGCGCGTGGGGCGTATCGCGGAGAAGGTGGACGACAACCAGCTTGGTGAGGACCTGACCAAGGAGTTACAGGAACGGGCAACCGCGCGAACGGAATCGGCCCTGAGCACGGCGGATGTGGACGTGTCCGCAGATTTCTTTGACCATTTGATGGAGGCGGACGAGGGGACCTCGGAGCTTGCGATGGCGTCCGAGTCTGCGGCGTCTGCACCAGCACCAGCGCGGAGACAGGCGGCACCTGACAGTGCGTTTTTCGGCAAGCAGGCCAATTTTATTGGTGGAGCCGATATTATCGGCACGCTCAAGGAATATGTTGATCGCGCCGCCGATCATGTCTCTGACGGCCGCAAGAAGCGAAAATACAGCAACCTGGGAAAACGCGATTACCGGGTGATCATCCTCGCGCTGGAGGATGATGGCGTAATTTCCCATTCTGTGGCGAGCGAACTGCTGACGGCATTCGACGCATGGCGACCCTATAGCACGAATGCCGCCGCCGTGCCGGATGATGTGATTGATCTGCTGCAGCGGACCAAGCAGAGCCTTGAAGATGCAAACGGAAACTTGCGGCACCATCGCCGTCGCAGAAATGTCTGAAATTGGCCACTTCACAAGCCCCTGCGACTCCCTTACTAGGCCAAAAAGGGAGCTCCCCACATGAAAATCCGACAAGCCATTACCTTTGACGACGTGCTGCTGCAGCCCGGCGCGAGCGAGGTTTTACCCGCTGACGTGAACGTCTCGACCTTCCTGACCAAGTCAATCAGCCTGAACATACCGCTGATCTCGGCGGCGATGGACACCGTGACCGAAGCCAGGCTAGCCATCGCGATGGCGCAGGCGGGCGGCATTGGCGTCATTCACCGCAATCTCTCTGTCGAGGAGCAGGCCGGCGAAGTTGCCATGGTGAAGAAATATGAGAGCGGGGTGGTGATGAACCCCGTGACCATCGCGCCGACGGCAACGCTGGGCGAGCTGCGCGAACTGAAGGCGCGCACGGGGTTTTCCGGCATTCCGGTGGTCGAGAATAGCGGCAAGGTGGTGGGCATCATCACCAATCGCGATACGCGCTTTGCCGAGGACCTGAACCAGACCGTCGCCAGCATGATGACGCGCGAGATCGTCACCGTGAAAATGGACACCGAGCCATCGGAATCCCGTGCGCTGCTGCACAAGCACAGGATCGAACGGCTGGTCATTGTCGACAATGACGGGCGCTGCATCGGCCTGCTGACGGTCAAGGACATGGACAAGGCCGCCGTGAACCCGAACGCGGCCAAGGATTTTGCCGGACGCCTGCGCGTGGCCGCTGCCTCGACCGTGGGCGACGCAGGCTTTGAGCGGACAATGGCGCTGATCGAGGCGGGCGTTGACGCGGTGGTGATCGATACGGCGCATGGCCATTCGATCAGCGTGGCGGATGCCGTGCGCCGGGCCAAGAAGATTTCGAACTCGGTGCAGATCATTGCAGGCAATGTGGCCACGGCCGAGGGCACCAAGGCGCTGATCGATGCCGGGGCGGACGCTGTGAAGGTGGGGATCGGGCCGGGCTCGATCTGTACGACGCGGATCGTGGCCGGTGTGGGCGTGCCGCAGCTGACGGCGATCGAACAGTGCGCCAACGTGGCGCAGAAGACGGGCATCCCGATCATTGCCGATGGCGGCATCAAGTTTTCGGGCGACTTTGCCAAGGCGCTGGCCGCTGGCGCGGCGACGGCCATGATGGGCAGCATGTTTGCCGGAACGGAAGAGGCGCCGGGCGAAGTGTTCCTGTACCAGGGACGCAGCTACAAGGCGTATCGCGGTATGGGCAGCCTGGGCGCGATGGCGCGGGGCTCGGCCGACCGCTATTTCCAGAAGGACGCGGCGGCGGAGAAACTGGTGCCGGAAGGCATTGAGGGCCAGGTGCCGTTCAAGGGGCCGGTCGGACCCATCGTGCACCAGATGGTCGGCGGCTTGCGCGCGGCGATGGGCTATGTTGGCGCGAAGGATATCGACGAGCTGCACAGGAAGGCCGAGTTCGTGCAGATCACCGGCGCGGGCCTGCAGGAAAGCCATGTGCACGATGTGATGATGACACGCGAAGCGCCCAACTATTCGGTGAGCCGGGGGTAGGGGAATTACATGCGCGGCTTTCGCCACATCGCCTCCAGCGGCGGCGCGCCTTCGCCCACTTCAAACAGTTTCATGTGTTCGAAGCCGTGGCTCATGTAAAAGCCGGTATTGTCGGGGTTCGAGTTTTCGAGATAGGCGGACAGGCCTTCGCGGTCGCAGGCCTCAAGCACGGGGCGGATGAGGGCCTTGCCGAGGCCCTTGCCGCGCGCGGCCTTCCGTGTGCCGATGGTGAAGAGGTACATGTGCGGTTCGTGGGGGTGGTTGGCGTCCATGACTTCGCCAGCGGTGATGGCGCGCTTGACGGCGCCTTTCCCGCCCCAGCGCATGACGCCGGCCGCAAGCGAGAGCAGGGGCAGCGTGGACAGGCTGCGGTCCATGTCCGACGTGCACCACATGGCCGCGCCGCCATTGCCCGCAAGGTAGCACTCGCCGCGTTTTGCATAGATTTCCCGGGCTAGCACGGTGAAGGCCGACTTGATGGCGCGGCTGTTGCCGAAGATCCATTTGTTGACCGGATCGTCGGCGAAGGCTTCAGCCGTGATGTCGGCCAGCTGGCGCCAGTCGGCTGGCGTGGCGGCGCGCACGTCGCCGGAAAGGTCTACCTGCATGTTTCCGCCCCATGTGTCGGTTGTTTTGTGTATCTTTCCGGCAGATTAGCATGGCCCTGGTGCGACAGAAACCGGGACTTGTGACGGGCGCGGCCTATCTCCTGCCCCGTAGCAAAAAAGGGCGGCAGGATGCAGGGTAGGGTAGCGGTTATCGGCGCGGGGCTGACGGGACTGACCGCGGCGCGGCGGCTGGCCGATGCCGGATGTGCGGTGGTGGTGTTCGACAAGAGCCGGGGGCTTGGCGGCCGGCTGGCAACGCGGCGGACCGCGCTTGGCCCGATTGATCATGGCGCACCGGGGGTTCCGCAGGAACTGGCGGCGCTGCTGGGCGGGCATGTCTGGGCGGATGGCCCGCAAGCAGCCAGATGCAGTGGATTGCCGGGGGCGAGCGCGCTGGTGCGGCCACTGGCGGAGGGGCTGGACATACGCAAGGAGACAGAGATTGCCAGTCTGGAGCGGGTGGCGGGCGGATGGCAGCTGGGCGATTCTGACGGGACCGACCTTGGCATGTTCGACGGCGTGATCCTGGCGGTGCCGGCGCCGCAGGCATTGGCCCTGCTGGGCACTGTGCCGGAGATGACAGCCGGATTGTCTGGCGTGACCATGGCGCCCGTCTGGACGCTGTTGCTGGGTTTTGAGGCCCCGACAGGGATGGCGCAAAAGGCAATGGACCTGCCATTTCCAGCAGGGCTGGCCCTTCCCATGCTGGCAAAGCCCGGCCAGTCCGGGGCGGAACGGTGGACGGTTCATGCCACGCCTGAATGGTCGGCCACGTGGCTGGAGCTCGATAAGGCAGAGGCGGCAGGACGTCTGATGGAAATGTTCCGGGCGGCGACCGGCGTGTCGCAGCAACCGGCCTACATGCAGAGCCATCGCTGGCGTTATGCGCGCACGGCCAGCCCTTTGGGCGCGCCCTGCGCTGCAAATACGGATGGCACAGTGATGGCCGGGGGCGACTGGGCGCTAGGGCCGCTGGCCAGTCATGCCGTGACCAGCGGGAAGGCCATGGCGGAACGCTGGCTGTCGCGTTAAGCCTTTGACGGTTTCCCTCCGGGGTTTTGGAGGGTAACAGGGGCCCTTCCTGCGCGGCAGGACAAAAGAGGGCTATGGTTTCAATGCGTACTGGCGGCAAAATTTCAGCGGCGATTGTGGTCATGACGGACATCCTGGACCGGCACCAGCCGGTCAAGACGGCGATGCGCGACTGGGGCAAGAGCGCCCGCTATGCCGGTAGCAAGGACCGGGCCTGGGTGTCCGGCCTGGTGCTGGACGCGCTGCGCAAGAAGAATTCGCTGGCTTCCCGGATGGGCGACGACCATCCGCGTGCGCTGGTCCTCGGCGCGCTCGCCTTTGCCTGGGGCTGGGATATTGACCAAATCGAAGCGGCAACGGGCGACGAGCATGGCCCCGACGTCCTGACGCCGGACGAACGCGCGCGGCTGACCGGCGCGCCTGACGCGGAGGTCCCCGTGCATGTCGCGGGCGATTTTCCCGAATGGATGACACCGATGATGGACCGCGTGTTCGGCGCGGACGCAGCGGCTGAAGCGCAGGCCATGGCGATGCGGGCGGATGTGGACCTGCGGGTCAACACGCTGAAAGTGGACGCTGCGAAGGCGGCCGTGCCGCTGAAGAGCGCCAATGCGGAGCCGTCACGGCTGCTGCACACGGCGTTTCACATTCCGGCGAAGGACCCGAGCGAGCGCGAAGCCTCGCTGGAAAGCATCCCGGCCTATTCCAAGGGCTGGGTCGAGGTGCAAGATGCGGGCAGCCAGATTGCGGCGGCGGCGGCGAATGCCCAGCCTGGCGAACAGGTGCTGGATTATTGTTCCGGCGGTGGCGGCAAGACGATTGCGCTGGCCGCTCAGATGAACGGCAAGGGCCAGATCTTTGCCTATGACATTGACGGCAAGCGGCTCAGCGCGCTGATCCCGCGGCTGAAACGGTCAGGCGCGACCAATGTGCAGCTGGTGCATCCGAGCGAACCGGTGCAGCTGGACACGCTGACCGGGCTGATGGATTGCGTGTTCGTGGATGCGCCGTGTACGGGGACAGGCACATGGCGGCGCCGGCCGGATTCCAAGTGGCGCGTCAAACAGGGCCAGCTGGAAAAGCGGATGGCCGAGCAGACGGAGATCCTGGCCAGCGCGGCCGTATTCGTGAAGCCGGGCGGGCGTATGGTCTACGCGACCTGTTCCTTCCTGATGGAAGAGGACGAGGACCGCGTGGCGGAATTCCTGAGTACGCACCCGGAGTTTACAGAAGAAGACGCGGCGGCGGCGGCGATTGCCTCAGGCCTGCTGACGGATGAGGGCGCGAACGTCGTGCAGCGTTTCCGCCTGCCGACCGGCAGCGTGCGCCTGACGCCGCGCCGGGCGGGCACGGACGGGTTCTTCTTTGCCGTGTTGCGGCGCGTGGGATGAATCTGACCGTCATCCTCACGGTGTTCCCGGTTGCGTTCATCGCGATCTGGTGCGGCGTGTTGTGGCTGTTGAGCCGGATGTCAGGCTGGAACGAACTCGCTGGGGACTATGGCTATCGTGGCGAGATCGGGGGCGAATCGCGTTCCTTCCAGAGCGCGTCGATCGGCTACCGGAGCTGGTTTCTGGTGCGGTTCAGGTCATGTCTTGGCGTGACGGTGGATAACGGGACGCTGATCGTGAAGCCTTGGTTCATCTTTGGCGTTTTCCAGCCGCCCATCGCCATACCGCTGGATGACCTGGTTCAGCGCGAGCGGAAGATGCTGTTCTGGACGTATCGCGAGCTGCGCGCTCTGCGCAGTGGACACGTAACGATTCTGATCACCCCGGAGCTCGCCCAGTGGATCGAGGCAAGCGCTGGCCGCGCGATCCGGCCGGCCGAAGTGCCTGAACACTAGTTGCCGCTGATAACAGGCTCGCCGGAGTATTGGGCGATGGCACCGAGGAGTTTGGTGACTTCCGCGCGTTCCTGCACGGAGAGTTCGGGGCGCCAGATGTCGAACAGGAGGACGACGCGCGTCTCGCTCGCCTCATTCTTTGCTTCATGCTCGATACTGTCGTCGAAGATGACGAGTTCGCCCTCTTTCCAGTGGTGCGTCTGATTGCCCACACGGAGCCAGGCGGGGCCAGGCACAAGCAGCGGCAGGTGGCAGATCAGGCGGGTGTTGATCAGGCCGTGATGCGGCGGGATGGCCGCGCCGGGTTTCAGCAGGGAGAAGAGGACCGAGGGTGCCTGTCCGGGCAGGTAGTCCAGCGGGAGGTCTTCGAACGCGGCGGACGTGACAGGACAGCGGGCACAATTTTCCTCAACGCGCGCGCCATCCTTCCAGAGATAGAAGGCGCTCCAGTCGTCATTGCCGACCAGATTGTGGCTTTTGACGTGGGGCTGGCTTTTGTCGCGCTCCAGATAGGGGCGGAAGGCGGCGTGGTCAGCAAGGACGGCGCGCAGTTCCTGCTGGATGGCGGGCGTTTGCGATTCGAGGGCCGGGGCCCAGTCGAAATCGGCGCGGTCATAGAACTGGATCTGGGGGAGTTCGGGGAAATAGTATTTCGTCGGCTGCTGCAGGAAGATGCCGGACTGGCCGAGCAGGATGCCAACCGACTGGTTGAAGCGCGCCGAGCGGCCTTCTGGTGGAATCTGCGCGGCGATGAAGGCTTCGTACTGGCCCGCATATTCGCCGAGGCGCGTGGCCGCGCGCTGGAGACCCGGCTTGAAGACGTCCGGAAGGGCCCCGGCCTGCATCTGGGCGACCTGCATGGCACCGCCATAGGCGCGGCTGGCATCCTGGGTCTTGCCGGCGGCGTGCTGGACATCGCCGAGCAGGAGGAGGGCACCAAGGTCTCGCGGCGCCTCGCGCAATACCGATTGCAGCGCGGTTTCGGCGTCCGCAAGCTGGCCGTTGCGGGCGTGGTTGAATGCGGCCTGTTTGCGCGCGTCGAGGGTGGGAGCCTGCGTCATGCCACGACATGGCCGGATGCCGCTGGTAAGGTCAAGATGCGGGACGTGAACCATGCCCGGCCGGGCGGCTGACCATGGCGGCGCGATCATGTATAGTGGAAGCAGCCGACTCGCACGGCCGGGACGCTGAGGGGACCAGCATGAGCTATCAACTGATCAAGTCGGAGGTGCTGTTCCGCCAGCGCCTGCTGAAGGCTTCGGGATTCGATCCCAATGGGCTGGACGGGATATGGGGGCCGAATACGGCAGCGGCCGATCAGGCCTTTCTGACGGCCAGCGCGGCCCTGCGCGACGAACTCGGTGCATTCGACACGCGCTCGGAAGGCAATATCCTGGGGCTGCACATCCGGGCCCAGTATCTGGCGCGCGAATTCATGAAGCGGGCCGCCGCCTTTCCCTTTGTCGCGCGGATCATTTCGGGTACGCGAACCTATGCCGAGCAGGATGAGCTCTATCGCAGGGGCCGCTGGGGCCGGGCGGGGCCGAAAGTGACCAATGCCAAGGGCGGGCAGAGCAACCATAATTTCGGCATCGCCTGGGATGTCGCCTTATTCGAGGGTGGCCGGTACATGAATGGCGACGCGACGCATGATGCCCAGGCCTATCGCGACCTGGCGGGACACGCGCTGGTGGACGGGCTGGAATGGGGCGGCGCGTGGCGGAGTTTTCCTGATACGCCGCATTATCAGGTGGCAAGCCCGTACAACAAGATTTCCGAAATCCGTGACCGGTTCGAAGCTGGCGAATCCTACGTCTGATGCCACGTTTTCGTTGCGGACAGGCCATTCAGGCTTGCCGTGGGCGGCGGGACTCAGCTAAACGGCGCCATGACAGAGCAAAGACACGAACGCGCCCTTATCGTCGACTTCGGCAGCCAGGTGACGCAACTGATCGCCCGGCGCCTGCGTGAAAGCGGCGTCTATTGCGAAATCCACCCTTTCAACAAGGTCGACAAGGCCTTTCTGGAAGCCTACGGGCCCCAGGCCGTGATCCTGTCGGGTGGCCCATCGAGCGTGTATTGGGATGATGCGCCGATGGCCGACATGGCGATTTTCGAAGCGGGTATTCCGGTGCTGGGCATCTGCTACGGCCAGCAGGTGATGATGCACCAGCTGGGCGGGCATGTTGAGGGCGGCACGAGCCGCGAGTTCGGCCGGGCCTTTATTGAGAAAGTGGTGGACGATCCGTTCCTTGAGGGCCTGCTGGAGAGCGGCGAGCATGAGCAGGTCTGGATGAGCCATGGCGACCACGTTGCCGAAATGGCGCCGGGTTTTGGCGTGATCGCGAAATCGCCTGGCGCGCCCTATGCGATCATCGCGGACCCTGAGCGGAAATTCTATGGCACGCAGTTCCACCCGGAGGTCGTGCATACGAGGCATGGCGCGCAGATCCTGCGCAATTTCACGCATGGCGTGGCGGGACTGAAGGGCGACTGGACGATGGCGGCCTATCGCGCCGAAGCCATCGAGAAGATCCGCAACCAGGTGGGCAAGGGCAAGGTGATCTGCGGCCTGTCGGGGGGCGTCGATTCGTCCGTGGCGGCCGTGCTGATACATGAGGCGATCGGCGAGCAGCTGACCTGCGTCTACGTCGATCACGGCCTGATGCGGGCGAATGAGAGCGAGCAGGTGGTGAGCCTGTTCCGCGAGCATTACAATATTCCACTGGTGCATGTGGATGCGTCAGACCTGTTCCTCGGCAAGCTGGAGGGCGTGTCGGACCCGGAGACAAAACGCAAGATTATCGGCGGCCTGTTCATCGACGTGTTCGAGGTCGAGGCCAAGAAGATCGGCGGGGCGGACTTCCTGGCGCAGGGTACGCTATATCCGGACGTGATCGAGAGCGTGTCGGCCCTTGGCGGTCCGAGCGTGACAATCAAGAGCCACCATAATGTCGGCGGTCTGCCGGAACGCATGAACATGAAGCTGGTGGAGCCGCTGCGGGAATTGTTCAAGGACGAGGTGAGGGCACTTGGCCGCGAGCTGGGCCTGCCGGAAGCCTTTGTCGGGCGGCATCCGTTCCCGGGACCAGGCCTGGCGATCCGCATTCCTGGCGCCATCACGCGCGAGAAAGCCGACACACTGCGCAAGGCGGACCTGATCTATATCGACGAGATCAAGAAGGCAGGCCTGTATGATGAAATCTGGCAGGCGTTCAGTGTGTTGTTGCCGGTGAACACCGTGGGCGTGATGGGCGACGAGCGGACCTATGAGGCCGTTCTGGCGCTGCGGGCGGTGACATCAACCGATGGTATGACGGCGGACTATTATCCGTTCGAGCACGCCTTCCTCGGCCGCGTCGCCACACGCATCATCAATGAAGTAAAGGGCGTGAACCGCGTCGTCTATGACGTGACAAGCAAGCCGCCAGGCACGATCGAGTGGGAATAAGATTGCGAATCATTAGCAAATAGTCAAACGGCTGCGGCATCGACTATTCTTCATGTCGGGCGCCCGCGTCGTCTTCAGAAAGAAGAAAGTTTTACATTCGGCGAGGTTGCCGTCGTTGTGTTGGATTTTCGTCTGTCATGTGTTTGGAGAGTCGGCGCAGGATCACTCTGTTGTCTCGTCGCTGAAGGGCAGGGCGAGTAGCGAGTTTCCTCGTATGGTCGAGTCTTCTCGAACACAGCTCTTTTCGGGCCGCACGCCTGCTTCCAGCCGGTCTTGCAAACACTTCACCCAGCTTGCGAGGCCAAGGACCTCACCGCGAAACTCACGCAGACGATCCATACTGGCCGCATATCGCGGTTTCAGCGCTGAACCATCCTCAGTGTAGAAATAAAGGGGATCGCCGCTCTCAAAGGGCAGAATTTCAGTCTCAACGAAGGTCACATAGCGCAAATATTTCTGCCCGACGCCTTCGAGTTCTGAATGATAATAGCTGAGGTCGAAGATGGTCACCGGATCGAACAGGCCTGCAATCTCCATCTGCTGCAGGACGCCCCAGGTATCGGGGGCGGTATCGGCCCCTTCGATCCGGAAATAATAGGGAGGGGATGCTCGCCGCTCTCGACGGCGGCCTCCCATGCCGCAAGTCCCCGGTTGATCTCGAAAACCTGCTTTTCTTCCATCACGTAGATGGAGTCCGCAAGGTCAGTGGCAAGCGCCTCTATAATCTCGTCCCGCCTCTGCTCGGCTGCCCGCGCCTCGTTCCAGTTGCCAAGCTGGATGCCGAGAAACACGCCGAGCACGACGATCAGCGTCTCGATCAGGACGGTGAACCAGTCCTGTTTGCGCAGGGCGGTTGTGAGGCGGCGGAGGATCATGGGGCCAGTTCGCTCCTGATCATGGCCAGAAGAGCGCGCTGTGCATTTGCCACTTCAATCACCTGCTTATTGGTACCATTGGTATAATAGCGAGCGGCGGACAATGCTTTGCGAAATCGAAGATCTGAGCAGACGAATTCCTGGTCAAAACCAATATCTCCCCACACAATGTCTACGTCGCCGTGCCTCGCGCCGGAAACTTTGTATTCGATCTGGCTTTCGACGTAGACCACGTGAGGATTTCCGCGCGCCAGCGTCGTGCTGAATACGAGGTCAGCCGAATCGACCGTTTCTGTCATTGCTGTCACGGCATCGCGAATTTCAGCGTTGCTGATAAACTGGAATTTCCCCGTCGCATTCAATTCATTGATCACCCCGCGCACCAATGCCGGCGGCAAGGATTTGCCCACGTGAAAAAAGGCATTGGCAACAGTGTCGCGATCTTCGATCGGAAACTCGCACCGTGACAAGCGCTCAAGGGCCACGGTGATATTCCTGTCCTGACGATCCATGAACTCGATGCGCCGTTCATTTTGCTCGATCGACACAGAGATGTCCTCGGCCAGCCGCTCCAGATAGCCACGTTCCTCGATACGACTTTGACGGGCCTCGTTCCAGTTGTTGACCTGGAGGCCGATGAAGACACCAAACACCACGATCAGCGTCTCGATGGCGACCGTGAACCAGTCCTGTTTGCGGATGGAAGTGGCGAGGCGCTGGAGGATCATGGGGCTAACGCCTCATCGATCGCTGCCTGGGCGGTGTCCGACAGCAGCAGGGCACCGGGCAGGAGTATCCGGGCCGACGCGTTCTGGCCGATCCAGTATCGCAACTGGTTTGCAAGGTCGGGCGAGGCGCGCATCGCCTCCAGCATCGCCGCGGTATCCATCCCCTTGAGCGTGTCGACACAATCACGCACCAGCTCTTCCTGCTCGCCGTCCGGAAGCCTCTGGCAATCGCGCCAGAGGGCCTCGCTCGCCGCCGGAGAGAAGTAGCCGCGCACGGCTTCGCGGTAGGCAGGCGGCGACAGGTTGACGAAATCCCAGCCATCGAGAAAGCGATAAAGGTCGAGCAGCGGTTCGCGCGTTCCGGCATCCCGCGGCAGGCCGAGCCGTTCCATCTCCGCGAAGATGTTCATTGAGCGCGGCGTGCCCCAGACTTGAGAGGCATGGAAGAAATCGACCAGAAGGTCGGCGCAGTCCGCCTCGCATTGCCGGTCGCTTTCGAGATAGGCGAGCGCCCGCTTGCCGGTCTCGACCACGGTATCGACATAGGTGATCTGGTATTCCGTGATCCGCCGGTTGAGTTCGACCTCGTCCTTCAGTTGGACGAGATAATTGCGCTCCAGCTGATCGAAGGACCGGGCGTCATTCCAGTTCGAAATCTGCAAACCGATGAACACGCCGAGCACCACGATGATGAAGTCGAGCGCGACCGCGAACCAGTTCTGGTCCTTTACATGCTTTGAAAGGCGGCGGAGGATCATGGCGGGGTGCTCCCATGGGAGAGCCCTAGTGCCTTATCGAGGACGCTGTGCAGGTTTGCGAGGCTCTGGTCGACAAGGGCGTTGTCTTCAATGTGCTGATTCCGCACCAACCGGGTCCATTCAAAATCGTTCAGAAAGGCTGCATCCTCTCTCATGGCCGCGAGATCGCACTCAAATGACGGAAATACATCAGACGGCGGAGCATTTCTAAGGTCGTCCGGTGACGGTCTGTTGCTTGCAGCGATCCTGATGAGATCGGGGTACCGATCGAACACATCGCGCACTGAGAGAGCAATGCCTTCGCGGGAGTCTCGGACGCGCGCCCGGGTGAGAAGAAAATCGCGCAAAGCCGCACGAATGCGCTCGTCTCTGAACAGTGACAAACCGCCCTGGCTTTCCAGTTCGATCAGGGTCGCGAGGTCATCCGTCGGGTTGGTAACCACCGAAGCGAAAGCGAGGCTCAGGCATTCTTCCGGATTCATATCACCATCGACTTTGCTGTAGAGGGAGACCGCGAGCAAGTCGAGGCCATCGCTCCACCGCTTGCGGAACTCGATCACCGGCCCTCGCAAAGCTTGTAGTTCCACTATCTCGTCATGGAGCTGCGCAACGAGTTTTGCTTCCGTTGCCTTCGTTTGGTTCTCGCCCGCCCACTGCTGGGCCTGAAGGCCGAGGAACACGCCGAGGACGACGATCAACGTTTCGATGAGGACGGTGAACCAGTCCTGCTTGCGGATGGAGGTGGCGAGGCGCTGGAGGATCATGGGGCGGCGTCCTCTGAAATCAGCGCCAGGATCTCGGTGGACAATTGTTTCTCGGTCTGCCGCACGCCAAGATTGTTGCTCATGTAATTCTTCATGATCATGACCGCGACATCGAATTCCGGATCGGCCCGCATGGTAGCGAGGTCATAGCTCAGGACGTTGTTACGGATGCCCGACAGGTCACTCGGTTCCAGAACAGCATCAATCTTGAAGTGTCGCCAAACAATAGGAATCTGGGGGTTTATGACGTCATAGGTTGCGCGGAAAACTTCCAGATTTATCGATGTTTGGCGGTCGTATTCTGCCAGTCTTTCCTGCAGCGCCTCGTTCTTGATCGCACTGAGCTGGCCGGCCGCAACCATTTCCGTATAGGTCGCTGACTCGCCTACCGGTATACGCATATTGCCGAGGCCTTCCAGAGCGGATTCAAAGCGCGGACGATCGATCGCACCGGGATCAAACTCATCCTCTGGCGTGCGGATCGCATCGAGAATGTATTCCGCCCTGCCAATCCTGTCTTCGTAGAAGCGGATGTGATCGTCGATCTTTTCATCAATCGTAGTGAAGTCGGCCTTCAGACGTTGATAATATCGCTCATGCTGTTCCGCATGAGAACGCTCATCGGCCCAGTTCGTTATCTGAAAGGCAATAAGGATACCGAGCACCACGATCAGAAAGTCCAGCCCGACCGCGAACCAGTTCTGGTCCTTCACATGCTGGCTGAGGCGGCGGAGGATCATGGCCTCGCCTCCGGTGAAACGGGCGAGCCGAGGGCCGAGAGGGCGTTCTCTAGCGATTGTGCAAGCCCGCTGAAGTTAAGTTTTGCCGAGACAGCCGTCGAATACTGGTAACTCAGCGTGGCGGCGACGGCGGGGTCGCTCTGCAGGGCGCGTGCGACGGCCTTGAGCTCATCAGGGCCCGCGTCGAAATCGCAGCTATCCATGAAGCCGACCACATTTCCCTCATCGTCGCGGGCGTCACTACACGTCTCGCGCATCGCGATCTGCATATGCATGGGAATGATCTGCCGCGCAGTGACGCGATAGGTGGAATCGAGGCCGAGCTGATAGATATCCAGCGCGGTATCGAAGGCGTAGAACTGCGAAAGACCGGACTCGACGACCTCTTTTGGCAACAGACCGAGATGGCCAGAAGAGATGATCTGGTCCCAGGTCGACCGTACTGGAGTGGCGTAGGCAACCTCGGTTGCCCGGTAGGCATTTACGATAATCGCCCGAGGATCGGGATCAGTCTCGCGCAGTAACTCGTCTGTGCGAATGACGCTGTCGAGGACCGCGCTGTAATAAGCGGCCTGCGACTCTATCCCGGCGAGGTTCACTTGTGTCTCGCGGGTGAGTTGCCGCCGGTACTCTTCTCCCAGGCGGGCATTGGCCCGCTCCGCATTCCAGTTGCCGAGCTGAATACCAATAAAAACACCTACCACCACAATGAGGAAATCGAGCGCCACGGCGAACCAGTTCTGGTCCTTCACGTGTATGGAGAGGCGGCGCAGGATCATTGGGCAGGCTCCGCGAACCCATGGATGGCTTCAAGCACTTCGTCGATTGACGCAATCTGACTTGCGGTCAGGGATTGCATATTGGCTTGTCCCAGAAACATCTGGCTTACGAGCGCACGAGGTCGAGGGTCCTCGCGAAGCTCTGCCACGTTCAGCTCTCCAATGTCGGAAACAAGTTGCGAGCTGTTTTCATTTGGTGCCCGAATGGTCGTGAAATAGGGAGCCAACTCCCCGACGATCACCACATAGCCGTTGGCAACGAGGTTCGAGGCATTCTCAATCGTCCTCGACGTGTTGGCATACTCGCGCAACTTCACTCTGAGTTCCGCATCTTGCAAAAGCTCCAATCGTCCGGCTGAGAGCATCTCCTGAAAGCTGATCGGCGTGGCCTGAGGCAAGCGGAAGAACAACCCATCGTTCAACAGCTGGCCCGCCTCAGCATCAGAGATCGGGTCCTGCTCGTCTTCTATACGAGTCAACAATTCATCGAGATTGACTGTATTTCGATAGTATCCACTGTTCTGTTCGACCGCGAGCGCGCGCATCTCCTGGAAATCGCTCTCGAGACGTTCCAGCAAGGCAGAAGCCCTATTGCGTTCCTGACGTGCCTCGTCCCAGTTTGCGAGCTGTATGGCGATGAGGACACCGATGACGACGATCAGGAAGTCCAGCCCCACGGCGAACCAGTTCTGATCTTTGATGTGCTTGGTGAGGCGGCGGAGGATCATGGGTTCAGCTCCGCCTCGATTGTGGCTCGCAGCCTTTCCGCGCGGCTTTCAATCCGGCTCATGTTTACGTACTGCCACTGGCTGATGAAAGCGGCCATTTTGATGTAGCCGAGAAACTCCGAGTCAGTTTTTGCGCGCTCGGTAATGGCTGCAAGTTCAGCTTGGTCGCCCAAGCCCAATGCGTTGGCACGCAGATAGCCGAGCATCGGCTGAATCTGGGCGAAGACGATATCGTCCTCGTTCGAATATTGTTCGAGCTCGTTGTAGAATTCGGTAAGGTCACTGACAAGTTCGCGATTGGATATGACGCCGATCCTGCCGGTCTGGATCAGCTCTTCAAATGTGCTGTCGGCCGCGACCAGATAGACCGATGTTGTCAACGCCGCATACGGATAGTCGATGAACTCGGGGTCAGGAGACACCACCTCGGAAATCTCGGGCCAGAATTTCGGACGGTCATATTCCGGGTCGATCTCCACCAGGATCTGTTCGGCGAAGGCCAGTCGCTGGAGGGTCGACAGCTGATGTTCCTGAGAGCGGGCCATGTTGACGTTCAGGTCGCGCGAAAGCTCTGTCAGGTAACGCTGCTCATCACGCCGGTCCTGGCGCCCCTCATTCCAGCTGGTGATCTGAAACGCGATCAGGATACCAGCCACGACGATGCAGAAATCAAGCGCAACTGCGAACCAGTTCTGGTCCTTCACATGCTGTGAAAGGCGGCGGAGGATCATGGCTCGCGCGCCCATTTTGGTCGCCCCCCGGCGGCGTCGAGCCAGTCCTGTCGGCGCGGGGCAAAGAACTCGATCACGATGCTGTCTTCAGTGAAGGTGTATTCGTGGGGCACGCCCGGCGGCAGGACGAGCATGTCGCCGGCTGTCAGGGAGATACGCTGATCGCCCGATACGACTTCAGCAGCTCCGGAGAGCAGGAGTGTCACCTGCTCATTGTAGTGGCTGTGCATGGGCACTACGCCGCCCGCAGCAACTTCCCATCGCGAGAAAGTGCTTTCATTGCCCATCACATACTGGCGCACAATCCCCGGGGCGACCGCCTCGCGCGGCAGATCGAGGAGGGTGAACCTCGTTGCGTCGGTGAGGCCTGGAGCGCTGTCACTGGCGAAAGGCGCGCGGATGAAGGCGTAACTCTCGACCAGAAAGTGGGGGTCGATGGAGCTGATGATCGGGTCGGCGACTTCGAACATCGGCGTGCCGGCCCAGCCGATCTCCTCGCGTTCCCACCATCGCTTGGCAAACCGGCTGCCAAAGTAAAATGGAGCTGTATTTTCGATATGCATCCTGATCCGGGCGCGATCGACCAGTCCTTCCTGCTCCATGCTGAACAGGGTGTCCCATTGCTGCATGATCGCGACGAGCTGGGTTTCTGCCATCCGTAGCTCGCCATGCGTAAGGTCTTCGGGCGCATGGATAGCCTTCATCCAGGCGTCAGACGCCGCTGGTGTGGCAAGGCTTAGTTCGACATGAGCCAACATGTTCGCCGCCGCCGTTTCGTGCGATAGTCGGCTCATCGCTGCATTCTGGCGGACCTCGACGATCAGGACGATCAATCCCAGCAGTACGCCGAGATTGGCCGCCAGCGTCAGCCAGCGATTGACCCGTTCAGAGGTCCAGCGAACGGCTCGCGGAGCCGCTGTCTCATCAGGTGGGCTGGGGGCTGTCGTCTCTGTCATTCCGGTCTGGTCCCGCTCGGCCTCAATTCGAGACATCCAGGGCGATGCGCCAGACACCATCCACCTTTTGCCAGAGGAGCGAGGCGTAGCCGCCGAACATCCGCGCACCATCGGCATCGAACACTTCGTAGCGCTGCAGCTCTACAAAGGCGTCCGGCGCGAGCCATTCGATGTCGACGACCTCAAGCACCCCGTCAGCCGCCGGGCTGTTCACGACAGCCTCCCAGTAGGCGGCCAACTCGTTCTGCGTCGTTAGCAAGGTCTCGCTATCGGGAGAATAGACAGCCTCGTCAGTGAAGAGCTTCAGGACTTCACTCGTGTCGTTAGTCTTGATTGCGCGCAGGATTGTCTCCGTGCGGGCCTGCAACACGACCGAGACGTCTTCACCGCCCACCATCGCCGCTGTGTGGGCCTCGGTATCTGTATACTGCTGAAAGGCCATGATCTTGCCGTCACGCACCGTGTAGGCATGCACGAACGGCACGTCCATCGATCTGCCCGTGGCCTTGTAGGTGCCTGTGTAACGACCGAAGACGATGACGCGATCATCCTCCACGACATATTTCGTGGGCGTTGCCGTGAACGCATCCCATTCGGTGGCAAGACGCACGAACAGGCCGTTCACGACCGCTTCGGGGCCCTGGTACGGGTTCAGGTCGGAATACGGATTTCCTTCGGCCTCGTTCCAGACGAGGTCCGGTGACATCGTGCTGGTCGCCAGGGCGATGTCTCCGGCGGCAAAGCCCTCATAGACGGTCTCGACCGCAGATTTAGGTTGGTCTGCTTCGTCTTGTTGGGGCGCAACTGTCGCGCAGCCAGCCAAAAGCAAACTGCAAACCAAGCCTGATATCCATGTGCGCACGGCTTCTTCCTTTATGTTTCGATGAGGTGCGAAGTTCGGCGCATTCTCGGGAACGTGCCGTAGGTCAGCGCGCGCCAGAGCCATTCCAGCGGACCAAAGGCGAAGGCCTTCATCCAGAAATGGCTGAAGACGACCTGCGCGGCGAAAAAGGCAACGACGAGGGGCAGAAAGGTCGAGATGCCCGCCTTGCCGGCCAGGCCAAGTCCGGGTCCGAATGAGGTCAGGATCAGGATGATGGCGACGCTCTGCGAGACGTAATTGGTGAGCGCCATCTGACCGACAGGCGCGAGGGGTTTGACCAGCCAGGCAAAGGTTTTGCCGTGAAAAATCAGGATGAGCGCGCAGACATATCCTGCGGCGATCAGTAGCGTCGCAACCGCGTGGGCCGTTGCCGCCAGCATACCGAAGGCTAGTCCGTCCACCATGTCCTCGGTTAGCAAATGGGCCAGTTCCAGCAGCAACCCGCAGATAAGGCAGGGCCAAAGCCAGCGCCGGAACAGTGGCAGGTTCGTTGAGGCGTTCTGAATCCAGCCTTGCCGCGCGACCCACGCCCCCATGAAGAACCGGCCGAGCGCGTAGAATACAAACGCGATAAATCCGCCGGTGAGAAGCCATCCGGAGACAGTGTTCCCAGCCATGAGAGACAGAAACGCTGGCAAGTCGCCAGATTGGGCCGCGGCTTGTTGGGCGAAGACCACACTGTCGGCACTGACCGCCTCATTAAGTGGTCCGGACACTCCAAAGACATCGAACAGATAGTTCAGGACGGGCTTTGCAAACAGTAGAAGCGTTAGCCCAGCCCAGAGCAGCGCGCGGTCCGGGAGCTTGCGGCAAGCAAACAGGATGAACGCGGCCGTCCCGTAAATGTGAAGCACGTCCCACGCGAACAGCCCGAACAGGTGAACCCAGCCGAAAACCAGCAGGATGAACGCGCGTCTCAGGTATATCGCCTTGAAAGGTGCGCCCCGGGCTTCCAGGCGCTCCATCTGAACCCAGAAACCCAGCCCGAACAGGAATGCAAACAAGGTGTTGGCCTTGTCATATACCAAGAGACGGACCCAGAAGGTGAGCGCGTCGTTCAAGGCGGCCGATGGGAGCGCTGCCAGCTGATCCGATGTGATCAGAATGTCTTCGCCGCCAAATTCGTAGACGTTGATCAGCATCACCCCGAAAAGCGCGAAGCCCCGCAGCACGTCCATGACGGCGTAGCGTTCGCCCTTGGCCGTCGGTACTGCGGTGTCCCCCGACATGCGTGCGTCCCCCGACCCAGCCATGTCAGATTGTCTTTGTCTCAGGTGCGGCGGCCAGTTGCTCGTCACGGACCTGGCCGACCGGTCTGCCCTGCATAAAGTCGGGAAGGCCGATTGCAGAGAACCGCGCCACGTCGCTCTCGGCCAAAGACGCAAAGTGATTGGCAATCAGGACATCAGCGGCCGTCTGCTCGGTGGATGACATGGCCTTTGGCCTTCAACTGACTTACCATCACTTCCCATAGCCTGGCCGATTGGTTTCGCAGCCAAGCATTCGCAATGCCCGATTATTTCGAGGTATTTCCTCTGCTCAGATTGCTTCGCTGACGGTGAAGCGGTCAACGCCGCGGAGCGTCAAAAAAGCGTCAATTCCTCATCTGCGGCGATGGGGCTGGGTGGCCGTCACAGGCTACGCGACTGCAGTCGCCTCGATCTCGACCATCAGTGCCGGGTCGTACAGGGCGGATATGCCCAGCAAGGTGCACACCGGCTGGACGCCATCGGCAGCGAAGATCGGGATGATGTCACCGGCTTTCTCCATGAACAGCGCGATATCCGTCGTGTAGATGTTCATGCGAACGACATGGGATGGCTGCATGGCGGCTTCGGCCAGGGCGGCCTTGAGATTCTCCCAGGCGGCCTTGAACTGCGCAACCAGATCGCCCGGGTGCAGGGCGCTGGCATCAGGCGCAGAGGCGGTCTGCCCGGAAAGGTAAAGCGTTCGTTCGCCCCCTCTGACCTCAATGGCATGGTTCATGTTGAAGTGTTGCAGCCAGGGCGTCGGATTGATCGTGCGTTTTTGCATGTGCGGCCTCCCGATTTGGCCTAACGGCATCATCGGTGGAGGTCTTTTGGTCAACGCTCCGAAGCGTCAAAAAAGCGTCAGAACCGTGATGCTATCGCGGGTCGGATGGCATCAGATCGGGCCATCCATACTTCTCCCACGCGTCAACCAATCCGATATCCTCAGCGAACGCCATGAAGTCAGGGTGTTGTCTGATCCGGTTCAGAGGATCGACATCGGCCCAAAGATTCATAAGGGCCGGCATGTTCGCCGGGTGGATACGCTCGCGAAAAATCTTCATGGCAAGGTCGGCATGTCCCATGAATACGGCAGGCCAGGCCACCGTTGGGTCATAAGGTTCCGGCAAAGTCTCGTGAAGCATGTCAACGAGATTGCAGTAGGTCTGTCGCGCATCGGGGTCGCCGCTGCAAATGCCCTTTGCGGCGGTCAGCAGATAGAAATCACGTGCTTCATCGGAAATCTCGGTGGCGCCGGGGGGCGACATGATCATCGTGCCGACAAACCGGCGCGCATCGTAGTAGGTTGCAACGGCGGCGTCATGGTCGCCCATGGCGGCCTGTACCAGGGCCAGGTGCAATCCGGGCATGTTCAGATCAACCATGCGTTCGCCGGCGGCGAGCGCTTTGCCGAAATCGCCCAGGTTCAGGTGCGCGATACAGAGCATGGCATAGTTGCGGGCATAGACAGGATCCTGCTCGATCGCCGCTTCTATGTAAGGTAAGGCATCGCGGGTCCTGCCGAGATAGAGCAGGCATGATCCCAACCGCATGGTGACGTCGGCATTGTTCGGCTCCAGGCTGTAGGCCTGCATGGCGTATTCAAGCGCCCGCGCCGGGTTGAAGCAGGTCCATTCATGAATACTCAGAATTGCGTAGGCATAGCCTTGCCGGGGATTGAGTTCCAGCGCGCGTCGGGCGAATTCAGCCGCCATTTCAGACCGCTCGACCTTGTCGAGACACGGGGTATAGACAATGGCCGAGATGTGAGCCTCGGCGAGAGCGGTCCAGGCTTCCGCAAATTCCGGGTCCAGCTGCACGGCCTGCTCCAGAAAGTCGACCGCCTTGGACAGCGCGCCTTCGATCATCGCTTTCTGGGTTAGTGATCGTCCCTGGAGGTAGAGGGCATAAGCGTCGCGATTAGCCGTCATCCGGCGCGGTGTCCCGGTGGCTCTTTCTGCGATCCCCAGCGCGTCATACAACCCCGCCAGCACGTTGCTTCCGATCATGACCCGGGCATTGAAGAACTCGGCCTCTGTCGCCTCGACACGGTCTGTCCAGAACTGGCGTCCGGTCGTCCCATCAACCAGGCTGATGGTGAGGCTGACGCCCTGTGCGGAACGATGTACGCTCCCCTCGACGAGATGGGAAACGCCTAGTCGCCCCGCGATTTCCGGTGCTGTCAGACCTTGTCCACATATCGCCTCCACAGACGTTCGACCGGCAAGAGAAATGTCCGTCTGCAGCGATAGCCGCGCCGACAACTCATCTGCCGTCCCTTCTGCCAGGAAATAGTCGCCACCCAATTCGTTTCGCAGAGAAAACGGCAGAATGGCCAAGGTTGTTGCTGGCCGTGGCAGCACAGGACGCGACCAGTGCTGCCACGCCGTCTGGAGCGCATTCAGGTCTGCGTCTTCATTGCGTGCTTTCAGGTCAGACAGCAATCGTTCGACGCCCCGGCGCAGGCGGTTCTCGACCTGTAATCTCTGCGCCGCCAGCCAGGTCTCGAAAGCTTCGCCGAGGTCGACGCTTTCGAGCAGACGTTGGCCTGCAATCTGGTTCAGGATGTTGGTCGCTTTTTCTGGGTCACCATCAGAAAGCGATGCCTCAAGCGCCTGAAGATCCGTCTGGACCGTGCCGGCGCGAAGGGCAATCTGCATGTTCGACGTCTCCAGAACATCCAGTCCAAATGTCTGGAGTTCGCGGTTGAGTTCATGCAGACACTGGCGGAGGCTGGCGCGCGCCTGGGGCCGGAACCGCCCTTCCCAGATCAGCTTGCTCAGGAACTCGCGCCGTAAAGGCTGATCCGGGCTGAGGCATAACATGGCCAGAAGGATACGCCCTCGGCGGCTATTGATCTCCAAGACAGTGTTTTCCGTATTTCGGAGAACAAGCTCGCCAAACAAAACAACCTGCAGCGCGGGTGTGTCATCGGGGGCGTCCTGTTGCATCTGATCCTCCGCAATAAATGTATCAACAGAGTATCTTTAAGAACGATGAAGCCGGTCGCAACACGCAAAGTGGTAGCTGATCGAGGCGCTTTCAGTCTAAGGCGAACCAGTCTCCGAAACGGTTGCGAACCGCTCGGCCCAGAGCCGGGGCACTCTCATGGTAGATATCGGATCAGGCAGGTATCGTTAGAGAGTTCACGTGTTGAAACTTGGGAGCGAAATCGCCGGAATCGATGTCGGCATTATTCCAGAATAATTTTCCAGTCTATTGAATAAAAACGAAAATATTGCTTCTTTCATTATCGAGTGGGAATAGGGTCGGCTTCTCCATGATCGCCAACCGCATTGTCCTCTCCAGCGACCACGCCGCAATAGAACTCCGGCAAGCCATTGCTGCTCATATCGCGGCGCAAGGCTGGGTCGCGGTCGATATCGGACCGGTGACACATAAGAGCACACGGAAGCAGCCGCGCGAAACGTCGCTACAGGTGATTGCCGGTTTGGCATAATCCTGTGCGGTACCGGGCAAGGCGTCATGATGGCGGCGAACAAGGTGAAGGGCATCCGGTGCGGGATCTGCGACGATACATTTTCAGCCCGTATGATCCGCCAGCATAATGATGCCAACATGCTGTCCATCGGTGCGCGTGTAGTGGGCGAAGGGCTGGCGCTGGATATCGTGGATGCGTTCCTGAGCGCTCAGTTCGAGGGTGGGCGGCATGCGATGCGGGTGGACATGTTCGGCGCGCTGGAGGGGTAGCGCAGCCCGGGCAAGGCGACGGCAGAGGCGTTGATAGCGGCTGCATTCAGCGTTGACCGGGCCCTTGCGGAAGGTCTCAGATGCTTTTCTGGTTGACCCGTTTCGAAAGGTCGGCCGGGCTTTCCTTGCGTTCGGAATAGCGGTCAACGAGATAGTCGGCGCGGTCGCACGTCAGCAGGGTGAACTTCACCAGTTCTTCCATGACATCGACGATACGATCGTAATAGGGCGACGGAGCCATCCGTCCCGCCTCGTCGAATTCCAGGAAGGCCTTGGCCACCGAGGACTGGTTCGGGATGGTGATGAGCCGCATCCAGCGCCCGAGAATGCGCAGCTGGTTGACGGCGTTGAAACTTTGCGAGCCACCGCAGACCTGCATCACGGCGAGCGTCTTGCCCTGGGTCGGGCGGACACCGCCCAGCGAAAGCGGTATCCAGTCGATCTGGGTCTTCATCACGCCGGACATGGCGCCATGGCGTTCTGGTGAGCACCAGACCATGCCTTCCGACCAGATGACAAGGTCACGCAGCTCAGCGACTTTGGGATGCGTCTCGTCCGCCCCATCGGCGAGTGGAAGGCCGACCGGATCAAAGCTGCGCGTTTCGCAGCCGAGCCTTTGCAGGATGCGCGCAGCTTCCTCGTTTACGAGCCGTGAATAGCTGCGCGCGCGCAGGGAGCCATGAAGCAGCAGGATGCGCGGCTTGTGCGTGCTGATGGCCGATGCAAGGAGGGCGTCGCGGTCAATCTCGCGGAAGCTGTCTTCATGGAGAGCGGGGCAATCAGATGTTTTGTTCATGCGTGTGCAGGTCTTTCTATCGCCTGAGAGGGGCGCTGTGCCGGGTGGCTGCGAGAGGGGCGTGGTGGCAGTGGCAGCTGGCTTGCGGACCAGCGCGCCTTCGAGAACCAGCGCCTCGGCAACTGTGTTCGAGATGGTGCCATACTTGCGGACATTCTTGTGCAGGAGATCAAGACGGGCGTCGGGCTCGTCTGTTTCCACGGTGATTTCATAGGTGACTGACAGCATTTTCGGCGGCGCGTCCTGGCGCACGCCGCGCAGGGTCAGGGACACGCCCCGCAAATTGAAATCGAGGAGGGGCGTGACGCGCTCAATGCCCTTCAGCATGCAGGCTGCGATTGAGGCAAGGAACAGTTCCGCCGGATTGAAGGCATCCGGCCGGCCTGAAAGATCGGTGTCGAGTGTCAGGACGGCGTCCTTGGTGCGGGCTTCGCTGCCATGTGCGTCAATGCGGCTGGCGGTGATTGAATACTCAAGCATGACCTGCCTCTGTTCCTGCGACCAGAAAGAATTCAGTCTTGTTCTCTGGCATTTCATCGTGTTCGGCTGGCGTCAGACGGGCATAAACCTCGATCAGGTTCCCATCGGGGTCGCGGAGCCAAAGTTCGTGCAAGGGCGTTCCGTGCCACGTGGTTCTTGGTGGCTTGTGAACCTGTGCACCGAGGTTCAGCGCGCGTTGATATGCTTCAATGACGGCTGCCTTTGATCCGACATCGATGCCCAGATGATAGAGCGTGTCATGATGGAGCGTCTTTCCATCCGTCACCAGGAGGACAAAGTTCAGGTTCAGATCTGGCCGGATGAAAGTTGCAAAGCGATGCGTCCAGTCTTTCGGCCACATTCCCAGAAGCCAGGCATAAAAGCGAGTGCTTTCCGGCAGGTCGCTGACCCTGATGCTGGCGTGGAATTCCTTCGCCTCTGGTCCGGCTGGCAAATCCATGAGGGCTTCAAAGATGGCAAGCCGCATGTCGATCTTGTCGCGTGCGCCTGCAAACCTGGCGCGGAAGTCTTCCGGCGTGAGGCCCGGATCGTCACTCGCCGGATCATCGATTGGCCAATGAAGCCGCTTCGCCGTGCCGGGCAGCCAAGGACAGATTTCCTGGGCGCAGAGCGTGATGACATAGTCGAAATCACCGGCATTCATGCCATCGACAGATTTCGACGTGTGACGGGTGATGTCGATGCTGCGCTCGGCCATGGCCGCAATTGCGTAGGGGTTTGGCTTCGTCGGCTTTGAACCTGCGCTGGCGACCTCGGCGCGGTCGCCGAAACGGTGCCGGGCAAGCCCTTCGGCCATCTGGCTGCGGGCGGAGTTGGCGACGCAGAGGAAAAGGAGACGCATGGGAGTTTCCTTCTAGTTTTCCGGGAAGGCATTGCGTGTGCGATTGGCGAACGCGACGAGGGATAGCATGACCGGCACTTCCACAAGCACGCCAACGACAGTAGCCAGCGCCGCCCCGGAGTTCAGCCCGAACAGGCTGATGGCGACCGCGACGGCCAACTCAAAGAAGTTCGATGTGCCGATCATGGCGCAGGGGGCCGCGATTTTGTGCGGCACCTTCCAGGCCCATGCGGCGGCGTAGGCCATGGCGAAGATGCCGTAGGACTGGATAATGATGGGCACCGCAATCAGGGCAATCACGAAGGGCTTCGCGACGATGGTTTCACTCTGGAACCCGAACAGGAGGACGATGGTTGCCAGCAGACCGATGACCGAGAGTGGCTTGATGCGCTGTGTGAAGGCGGTGATGGATGGTTCGCCGCCACGCTTCATCAGCGCCGTGCGCGTCAGGACACCTGCGATGAGCGGTATGACCACATAGAGACCGACCGAGAGAAGCAATGTTTCCCAGGGCACGGCGATGTCAGTGACGCCGAGGAGGAATGCAACGATCGGCGCGAAAGCGACGACCATGATCGCATCGTTCACGCTGACCTGCACGAGTGTGTAGTTCGGATCTCCCTTTGTCAGCTGGGACCAGACAAAGACCATGGCCGTGCAGGGGGCCGCGCCAAGAAGGATGAGGCCGGCGATATAGCCCTCGGCATCCTCGGCCGGGATGAAGGGGGCAAAGACGTGGCGGAAGAAGAGAACGCCGAGCGCGGCCATGGTGAAGGGCTTGATCAGCCAGTTCACGACCAGCGTGATGATAAGCCCTTTCGGCTTCTCGCCGACCCGGCGCATCGCCGAGAAATCCACCCCGATCATCATCGGCCAGACCATGGCCCAGATCAGGATGGCGACGGCAAAATTGACGTTGGCATATTCAAGCGCGGCAAGCTGCTGGAACGCGCCGGGTATGAGCACGCCGAGCCCGATCCCTGCGAGGATGCAGAGCCCGACCCAGACAGAGAGATAGCGTTCGAAATTTCCCATGAAGTGATCCTTCAGAAGCTGAATGAAAGCTGTGTGTAGCCAAGGCGTGCCAGCCAGTCTGGTGCATTGCCAGCGTCTTCCAAACGGAAGGCGGGCGGCGCGGAGGCTGCGCCGGTCACTTCGGCCAGCAGAAAAAGCGTGAATGCAGCGCGTTTCATGGCTCTCCCCGCCGCGAGGGATACGCGACACGTCACGTCCTAGAGGAGGTCGCACTTTATTTCAACATTCCATCGAATATTGATTTAACAGGAGACTCCGCGCAGTTCTGCAAGTGGCGTACAGACGTCAGGTCGTCCATGACAACAATTCTCCACGAGCATTGAGAGCAACCGATTCACGGCGTCGATTTCTGCGCGGTAGATCATGCGCCGGCCATCGCGCTCAACGCTGACGAGGCCGGAATTGACGAGAATTGTGAGGTGGCCAGAGAGCTTGTTGGGTGCAAGGTCAAGATGTCCGGCAATCGCTCCGGCCTGCAGTCCCTCTTGTCCGGCTTCCATGAGCGCCCGGAAGGCCAGGAGGCGCGTTTCCTGGGAGAGGGCGGAAAGTTGCTTCAGTGTTTCAGTGAGGTCGGTCATCTGGTGCGCGTCCTAGGCAATCATTGAATCATACAGGATTTTCGCATGACGCAAATGCCGGATGGCCTCTTCACCATGGCCCGTCACTCTTGGAGCGTGCGAGCGTGCCGGTTCCAGCGCCAGATGTGCGCTGATCCCAGAAGCAGTGCGCCAGTCACCGTGAGGGGTGTTTCATAAGCGTGCAGGGCAGGGACAAAGGCCGCTGACACGAGCAGTGTGAGACCGAGAATCGCGAGCAAGGTGAAGCCTGTTCCGCCTCGCGATTTCCAGCTCCGCACGATGGCGAATCCCGACACAGGAAGCGCAGCCGCGACAAACGCCTTGTGTACCCATTCTGCTTCCGCGAAGACCCCGGCGACCGGGAGGAAAGCTGCAAGCAGGGGCAGCGCCATGCAGTGAATCAGGCATAGGCCCGACAGGGTGACGGCAGAGGCGTCAATCGCGGCTGCACGGGCAGTCATCAGAAGGCCACCCGTATGCCGACCCGGATGTTCTGGCCTGGAGCAGGGGCGACATCTTTCAGGACGGAGGTGGAATAACGCACTTCCTCGTCAGTGACGTTGCGCGCCTCAATGAAGGCTTCCGTGCCATCAGCGCCAAAACCGAAGTCTGACAGGTCTACTTCAGCCCGCAGGTCGAGCGTGGTGTAACCGTCTGTCGGGAGTTGGCCCGCACCGGCATCATCCTGATCGCCAGCCACAGTGATGGCTGCGCCGAGTTCCCAAGCACCCCAGTCCGCGCTTGCGCCGGCATTCAGGGTGACAGGCGGGATGAAGGGGACATTGCCGCCGCTATCAAGATCTGCATTCACAAAATCAACACTGGCATCGAAGGTCCAATCGGCGCTGAGCAGGCCATTCTTAAAGGTGTAATCGGCATAGATCTCGCCGCCGATGAAGCTGGCATCCTCCTGAACGAAGGCAAAGACCGGCAGGTCGTCTGCTTCGTCCACCTCGACACCGTCCTCAATGATGAGGCCAGGTGTCAGGAAGACAAAGTCGCTGAATTCGGTGACAAAGAGGTTGATCCCGATGCCGCCATTCGCCCCGCGCCAGCGCGCTGTGCCTTCAAGGTTCAGACCGCTTTCTTTTCCGAGCGCTGCGTTGCCGACTTCGAACTGTTCGGAGGCGAGGTGCGGACCAAAGGCGAACAGCTCACTCTCATTGGGTGCACGCTCTGTGTAGGAGAGCTGGCCGCCAAAAAAGACGCCGCTTTCGAAATGCCGGTGCAGGCCGACAGAACCGCTGAGAAGATCGAAATCGACCGATCCGGAAATCGTGTTATCAAGCTCGACGGTTTCAATACGCAGGCCGCCCTCGACGCCCAGTCCGTTGCCCCATTCGCGGGTCTCGTAAAGAAAGGCGCCGATGCTTTGCGTCTTTGTCGGGGTGATGAAAGCCTCGTCGCCGAAAGCGCTGAGTTCCTTGTCGATGAATTGCAGGCCAAAGGCGCCGCTGTAATCGCCAAGCGTGTGGCCGAATTCCACGCGCCCCTCCACACCTTCGGACTTGTAAACGGTACCGGCTTCACCCGGTGCCTCGAACTCGGTGTGATCGTAATCGGCGATGGCCAGCGTCGCGACAATGTCGGTCAGGAAGCCATTATTGACGGAGATGCCGCCGCGTATGTCCACGCGGGTCTGTTCCAGGTCGATGAAGGGGGATTCTTCCCCTTCTTCCTCATGATCTTCGCCTTCTTCCTCCTCGTCATGGCCATGTTCGTGCCCGCCGTGACCGGGCAGGCCGTACTCCGCTGTCTGCTGGCGCACGGCAATACCAAGGAAGGTCGTGTCGCCAATCCAGCTCAGGCCGGCGGCGAGGGTCTGTGTTTCTGCAAAGGAATTTTCCAGCGTATCGCGGGCTTCTGCCTCTTCGTCATGTTCGTGTTCTTCGCCCTCGTGTTCCGCTTCTTCGGCCTCCTCCAGAGCGCGGAAGCGGGACGATTCTGCGAAATCCGGAATGTCGAAGTCACCGAAATCGCGCTGGGACGCCGACAACGTGAAGACCAGCGGGCCCCCGGTGAACTGCGCGCGGCCTGCCAGCTCCGTCCCTTCATTGACGCTGTTATAGGCGCCGAAAAGTTCGGCCGAGACCGGTTTCTCGGGGAGGCTTTCGACGATCAGTCCGTCGATCACATTCACCACACCACCAATGGCTTGACCGCCATAGGCCAGCGCGGCCGATCCACGCAGGATTTCGATCCGTTCGGCATCAATGCCGTCGGCGGCGACCTGGTGGTCCGGCGAGGCCGCCGAGGCATCAATCACGCCAATGCCATTGGTCAGTACCTGTACACGTTCTGCGCCTAGGCCGCGCAGGACCGGACGGCTGGCGGCCTGACCGAAAAAGGTGGTGGACACGCCGGGCTGGCGGTCCAGCGTGTCGCCAAGCGAACCGGCAAGCATTTCCAGGACGTCTTCACGCTCGATTACAGTGGCATTGCCAATCAGCTCATCTGCCGTGCGATCCGGGCCCGGTGCGGTGACGATCACAGGGGAGGCTCTCAATTCCTGGTCTTCGACCTGTTGTGCATGGGCCATTGCAGCCAAAAGCGGTCCGCTGGCCACCGCCAGGAGAAGGAAACGGGACATAAGATACTCTTTCGGTTTCGTTACGATATAACATTTGATTAGTAAGGAAAGCAAAAGTTGGCAAGAGGTTTTCACGTGGAGGGCTGTTGGTTGTTTTTCGTGTTACCTGAGGGCAACACGCCACTTGCATTCATCGCGCGGGATCGCACGAAAACCCGCCGTTTTCGGACCAGGCGCCATCGCGAAAGAGATACGTTCTAGCGCCTGTCGTCATGTGATTGGAGGCTGAATGTCCGCCGTCGAGAGTGCCAATCACCGATCAGACCAGGCGTGGAAAGCACATCCGGATGATGCTTCACACGGCCGGAAGCGTTAGTGTCGTAGAATAGCTGCGGACATCTGTTTCGGCGCCGTCGGGCGCATTTGAGATATGCCTGACCAGAAGCGTGAACGGGCCAGTGCGATCCAGCGTGATGAGAGCCTTCCCCACTTCATCTGTGCGATAGATGTCGCCATCTTCCTTTCCCGCAGAGCCGTCATAGGCTTCGATCACAGCAAGTTCCGCCCCGGCCAGCGGCTGGCCCTCGAACGTGACGGTCACCGATATGGGCGTACCGGTACGGAAGGGTTCTGCATCCGTTGCAATTGATATCGACAGTCGGCTGTCCGTCTTGATCAGGGGCGGCAAGTCGGCCTGGCCTACAATCACGATGGACTCTGAAAGGGTGGCCGTCTGAGAGGTGAGGTGTTCGGTCTCAGCTGGCAGATTTTCCGGATCCACACCGTCGGCGCCCAGGCGGACAAATGTGCCCTCGACCAGCGCAACCGCGCCCTTGCGCCCCAAGCGCTCACCGGTGGAAAAGCGATAAACGCCTGTTGCCCCGAGCTGGCTTTCCAGCATGGTCAGGGTGCTGAAGGGCTCGACCCGGTCAAACGGCGCCAATTGGCCATCCGGCGAGATGATCGTGAAACTATCGCTATGCAGGGCGGTTTCCGGGTCTGGAAAGCGATCGCTGAAACTCGCAACGACTGTGACCTTACCGCCTTCCGGAACAGTCAAACTGTTGGGAAGCAGGAAGCCGGCATGTCCAAAAGCCGCACCTGCTGGCAGCAAGAGGGCTGCCGCCGAAACACCCAACACTATGCGAATGTTCATTACTTCACCTCTTCGACCTGTCTGTCAGAGCGAAGGCGGTCAGTCAGGGCGCCGATGTCCGGGGTCACGAAACTGCGAATGACAGTCCGGGCTTCTTCAATTGCCGCATCAACAGTTGTTTGCTTGTCCTGGACTTTCCCGGCAAGGCCCAGAAGTGGGGTGTAAAGAGCCTCGGTCTCACCCTGAATGGTGATGGCAAAGCGGGTGTTTTCAGCTTCAATTGCGTTCCACTCATCGCGCACGCCCGCCCAGAACTTTTCTGTTGCTTTCCAATAGGCCTCGGCAGTCTCGATTGAGTAATCGTCGAAGCGTCGATACGTGTTCACACCAACCTCGCGTGCGATAATTTGCGGTTCACCGCTCAGGACGAGCTTGGAATTATCCTGTTCGTGAACCCATCCCTGCGGGGTCAGAACGTGCCTGTTGACCGCGTCAACGGCGTGGTAATCGTCGCGTGTCGTCATGTCTCTCCGGGGCAGGGGGCGCCACTCCGTCGGCGGCTCCCATTGCGTCACGCCATCCTCGTGGGTCCAGCGGCCAACGGCGCCATAACGCGGGGCATCATCGACCTGATAGACAGTCTGCGACCATGCTCCGGCACGTTCTTCTGCAGGAACGTCGCGCCACTCCCAGGCATTACCGCCGATGAAGACCAGGATGCGCGCCGGTTCATAGCGCCAGTCCTGTCGCCAATGCTTGACGACGAAGGGGGCGTCTTCCGGACCGACAACAAGCAGGTGCTGAAGGGAAATGAAATCGCCGCGATCTTCAATGACCCGAACGCTTTCATAGCCGCCGGAGAGTTTGGGCGCTTTCAGCCGATACCCCTCGACGAAGGACACGGTTTCCGTGAAGTCGAAAGTCACCTTGAAGTCACCGGCCATGGCAAGAATGGCCTGTCGGTCCTGTTTGAGGCGGGCAGGTCTTTCAGAAGCAATCAGGTCTGACCGCGCTGCGCTGTATGCGGTCGGGGCGGCGCCATTTGTCGTGCATCCAGTCATCAATGTGCCAGCAAGCAGCGCAGCGATGAGTGTGTAGTTGTGTCTGATCAACATGATGATTCCTCTGTATTCCCGAATTTCACTATTCCCGCTATCTCGAATGCGAATGACTTGCAATATCAAAATGACCCTTGTAGCACTGCGATTGAGAATCGTTTGCATATAGTGGGGTCCCCATGAAAGACGTTCAGACACTTGGCGCAGCGTGCGCTTTCGCACGGCCACTGCTCGCCGTTTCCATTTTATCTTTGGGTGCGCTTGGCGCGCTGGCACAGGAGACGGTTGAGGAGACGGGGGGTGACTCGAATAGGCGTTTTGACGCCATCACGGTCTATGGGACCTCGAACCCGCTGCCGGTCTTTGACTATCCGGGTCAGGTCAGCGTCATCGACCGGGAAGCGATCGACACGCTGGCGCCCAGCGCCCCGTCGGACCTCTTGCGCAATGTGCCGGGAGTCGATTTCGCCGGCGGTCCACGCCGGACAGGCGAGACGCCGAGTATACGCGGACTGTCAGGAGAGAACGTGCTGATCCTGCTGGACGGAGCGCGCCAGTCCTTCATCTCAGCCCATGATGGACGGTTCTTCCTGGATCCGGAAATCATCGGGACGGCGGAAGTGGTTCGTGGTCCGGCGTCTGCGCTCTATGGTTCCGGCGCCGTCGGTGGCGTGCTGGCCTTCGAGACGGTCGACGCGGCCGACCTGCTGCGTGAACACGAAACGGTCGGCGCGCGGGTGAGGGCAGGATATCAGAGCGCCAGCGAGGAGACTTTCGGTACGCTGACTATGTTCGGCGCGCATGATGGTTTTGACGGGGTTGCAAGCTTTGGCCTCCGCCAGTCGGGTGATATCACGCTGGGGTCGGGTGCCGACCTGTCGTCGGACGATGAGATCGATAACGGGCTGGTCAAACTTGGCTATGCCTTCAGCGACGCCCTATCAGCTGATGTTTCGTGGCAGCGTTTCGCGAACACAGCCACCGAACCAAATAACGGGCAGGGCACGCTCGGTACAGGTGATGCGATTCTTGATCGCAATGTCGAAAAGGATATTGAAAGTGAGGTCTGGCGCGCCGGTCTTGCCTTCGATCCGGCCAGTCAGTTCATTGACGCACGCCTGACCATCTACCAGTCGACGTCCTTTGTTGATGAGTTTGATACGACCGTTCCACGAACGACTCTGCGCGAGATCGAAACAATCGGTCTGTCCCTGCGAAATGCAGCGCGGTTCGATGTCGGCAGTACAGCCATGACACTCACTTTGGGTGGGGACTGGTACCGGGATGAGCAGACCGGAACCGATTCGACGTCCGTCGGCGAAGACCGAGCCGGTGTGCCGAATGGCAGTTCGGAGTTCACGGGCCTGTTCGCACAGATCGAGACCGAGATCGACAGGCCGTTCGGGCTTCCCGGCCACCTGATCGTCATCCCGGCTGTACGCTATGATGAATTCAAGAGCGACGCAGATGTCAGTACGGAAGAAAGCTCCGACACGAAAGTCTCCCCGCGCTTTGCGGCGAGCTACGGTCCCGTGAAATGGCTTCGCGTCTTCGGATCGTACTCGGAAGGCTTCCGTGCGCCGTCCATCAACGAGCTTTACCTTGACGGCGTTCACTTCCCGGTGCCGCACCCGATCCTGTTCAACCCGGCCATGGGCCAGTTCGTGTTCGTCAATAATAATTTCGTCCCGAACCCTGGCCTCAAGCCTGAAACCAGCGAAACGCTTGAATTCGGCATCGGGGTCGATTTCACGGATCTGCTCACGGACGACGATCACCTGCAGGGGAAGATTTCCTATTACAAGAGTGATGTACAAGACCTGATCAATCTCAGTGTCGACTTCACCTATGACCCCACCTGTTTCGCCGCGCCGGCGTTCTTTCCATGCACAGCAGGGACGACGAACTCTGCCAACGTCGATGCGGCGGAACTGAAAGGCATTGAGGCTGAATTCGCCTATGATGCAAACCGGCTCTATGGGCGGGTAACCTTCGCCTCGATTGACGGAACCGATACCGTGACAGGTGCGGATGTTGGCGCTTTGACTCCCGACCGGATTGCATTTGACATGGGAGTCAAGGTTCCTGAATGGCGCGCGCGGTTTGGCACGCGCATTCAGGTTGCCGGTGATTTCGAGCGGCGTGACTTGAATGGGGCCAGTGCACTTGAGATCGTCGAGGTGCGCGATGGCTATGCGGTGCTTGATCTGTATGCGAGCTGGCGGCCCGGCTTTACGGACGGGCTGCGCTTTGATGCAGGGGTCGAAAACGTATTTGACGAGGATTATGAACGCGTCTTCGCGGGCGTTTCAGAGCCCGGCCGCAATTTCAAGATCGCCGCTTCGTGGCAATTTGGTCGCTAGGCTTACTCGTTCCACTGACGTGCCGACTGCAAGATGAGGCGGGACGCCATAGATGCGGACCCTACGGAAGGGAGGAACCGCTATTTCATCGCCAGAATGGGTCGCTATTGTATCGATGTAAGTAAACATCGGACGGGAGCGACCCATGGAACAGGCACAAGACTTTCTGGACGAGAGCCTGGCGCTTGATCGTCTTCTGTCGGGTCGGCCGGATTCGGACTTTGAGCTGGTCACCCAGTTCAAGGCGTGGACCATAAATGATGTACTGAGGCACCTTCATTATTGGAACTGGATGGCGTGGCTGCAGCTGAATGACGAGGCGCTTCTGGTTGCCCAAATGAGCGAAATCGCCCGTGCAGGCGGCATGCGACCGGTCGAGCGCGCGCATGTCGATGGCGCCGGCGGACTGGCCTTGCTGACCTTGTGGAAGGCGCAGGCTCAGGCGACGGCGCAGGCTTTCAGGACCGCAGACCCGAAAGCGCGGCTGAAATGGGCGGGGCCTGACATGAGTGCACGCTCCTCCATCACAGCCCGCCTGATGGAGACATGGGCGCATGGGCAGGAAGTCTATGACCGCTTGGGAGAGACCCGCGTAGAGGCCGACCGGATCCGCAATATTGTCGTGCTGGGTATCAATACGTTTGGCTGGACGTTCCGCAATCGAAAGCTGGACGTGCCGGCGGCAATGCCGTTCGTTCACCTGACCGCGCCTTCAGGCGATGTGTGGACCTATGGGGATGAAAGTACGGCGGAGCGCATTGCGGGCAGGGCAGACGAGTTTTGCCAGGTCGTGACCCAGACACGCAACATTGGCGATACACAGCTCCAGGTTCAGGGCCAGACGGCGGAAATCTGGATGGCCTATGCACAGTGCTTCGCCGGGAAACCAGAAACACCTCCGGAAGCCGGTGCGCGGACAAAGCATTCGTCCTAGGGGCAGGGGGAGTGGACAAACCCGCCTGCGCCTGACAGCAGGGTAGGCAAATTCAAACTTTCAGGGACAAACAACCATGTCGATCCTCCTTCTCGAAAAGCGCGGCCCCATTGCAGTAATGACGCTGAACCGGCCGGACATGATGAATGCGCTTGGCCAGGAGGGCGATGGCCCGGCAGTCGCGCAGGTCTGCGCAGAAGTGGTGGCCGACAAGTCGATCCGGTGTGCGATCCTGACAGGCTCCGGCCGTGCCTTCTCGGCAGGCGGGGACGTGAAGGCGATGAAGGAACGGACCGGTGCGTTTGGCGGCAAGCCGTATGACGTGCGCAGTGGCTATCGCGACAATATCCACGTCATCGTGCGGTCGCTCTACAATCTTGAAGTGCCACTGATTTCCGCGATCAACGGCCCGGCCATTGGCCTCGGTTGCGACGTGGCCTGCATGGCAGATATCCGGCTCGCAGCCGACCATGCCAAGCTGGGCGTTACGTTTCTCAAACTGGGACTCATTCCGGGCGATGGCGGAGCCTGGCTGTTGCCACGCCTGATAGGCGCGTCGCGAGCAGCGCAGTTGCTGTTCACCGGCGATGTGATTGACGCCGCAACCGCCAAGGAATGGGGTCTCGTGTCCGAGATATATCCGGTAGACCAGTTGATGGATGAGGCAATGAAACTGGCAGAGCGCATTTCAGGACAGCCGCCGCAGGCATTGCGCCTCGCCAAGACGCTGATGCGTCAGGCCAATACGGCCTCATATGACACGATCATGGAAATGTCGGCCGCTGCACAGGCCCTGATGCACGAGACCGAAGACCATATGGAAGGCGTAAACGCGATACTGGAGAAGCGCAAACCCGAGTTCAAGGGCCGCTAGATTTCGCCGCGTACGTCATTGATGACGCCGGAAAAGTCGAGGCCGCCAAAGCCTTTTTCATCCAACTTGCCATAGATCGCCTCGGCCATTTCGCCGAGGCGAATCTCGGCACCTGACGCTTTTGCCGCCTCAGCAGCGAGATGCAGGTCCTTCAGCATCATCGCGACAGCGAAACCGGGCTGGTAGTCGCGATTGGCCGGGGATGCGGGCACCGGGCCGGGGGCAGGGCAATAGGACGTCATCGACCAGCATTGTCCTGATGCTGTCGACGAGATGTCGAAGAAGGTCTGCGCGTCGAGGCCGAGCTTTTCGGCGAGGTTGAACGCCTCGGACGTTGCGATCATGGAAATGCCGAGCAGCATGTTGTTGGCAATCTTGGCGGCCTGTCCGTTGCCACTGCCACCGGCATGGAAGACGTTCTTTCCCATGATTTCAAGCAGGGGCCTGGCGCGCGCGAAACCGTCTTCCAGTCCGCCGCACATGAAGGTGAGCGTGCCGGCCTCGGCACCTGCGGTGCCGCCTGAGACGGGTGCGTCGACCATCGTGAAGCCTGCCGCTTCAGCCTGCCTCGACGCTTCACGTGCGTCTTCAACGGATACGGTGGAGCAGTCGAGGAAAAGCGTACCCTTGGGCGCATTCGCGGCGACGCCATCGGGCCCAAAATAGACACTGAGGACGTGCTTGCCGGCGGGGAGCATGGACACCACGACTTCGGCATCGCTCACCGTTTCAGCCACGCTTGCCGCGCCTTTAGCGCCCGAGGATTCAGCTTTGGCGATGGCATCCTTGTTGAGATCGAAGGCGCGGACCTGATGGCCTGCTTTCGCGAGATTGGCGCACATGCCGGCGCCCATGTTTCCGAGACCGATGAAGGCGATGCGTGTCATGCGTGGCTCCTAGCGATCCTTGAATTCAGGTGTGCGCTTTTCGGTGAAGGCCGTCATGCCTTCTTTCTGGTCTTTTGTTCCGAACAGACCCTGGAACAGGCGGCGCTCGAAACGGACACCCTCAGTGGTCGGCAGTTCCAGCGCGCGGCCGACCATTTCCTTAGCAGCCATGAGGGATGGCAGGGAGTAAGACGCGATTTCGTTGGCAGCCTTCATGGCCTCGTCCATCAATGAATCATGCGGCACGACGCGGGAGATAAGCCCGATGCGATCGGCCTCAGCCGCGTCAATCATGCGGCCGGTGAGGACCATGTCCATGGCCTTGGCCTTGCCGACGGCCTTGGTGAGGCGGATGGAGCCTCCCATGCCGGGGGTGACGCCAAGCTTGATTTCAGGCTGGCCGAACTTCGCCTTGTCTGAAGCGATGATCAGGTCGCACATCATGGCGAGCTCGCAGCCTCCGCCGAGGGCGAACCCGTTGACCGCCGCAATGATCGGTTTGCGTGATGCGGCAAACCGGTCCCAACCGGCGAAATAGTCCTGCATATACATGTCGGAGAAGCCCTGCGGCTGCATCTCCTTGATGTCGGCGCCAGCGGCGAAGGCGCGGCCCTCGCCTGTCAGCACCGTGACGGCGACGTCCGGGTGCCTGTCGAGCTCGGCAAACAGGGCAGCGATCTCGGCCATGGTCTCGGCATTGAGGGCGTTGAGGCTGTCGGGCCTGTTCAGCGTGACGAGGGCGACGCGGCCGGTATGTTCGAAAGTGATCGTGTTGAAGTTCGCCATGTTGCTTAACCCATTGTCGGAATGATGAAGGCCTGGTCGCCGATTTCGTCGCCTTCGGGCCAGCGCTGGGTGACCGTCTTGATCTTTGTCCAGAACCGGACACCTTCAGGCCCGTGCTGGTTTGTGTCACCAAACGCGGACCGCTTCCACCCTCCGAACGTGTGATACGACACCGGAACAGGGATCGGAACGTTAACGCCGACCATGCCGACATTGACCTGCGCGGCAAACTCGCGCGCGGCCCGGCCATTGGAGGTGAAGATGGCGCAGCCATTGCCATATTGGTGATCGGAGGCGAGCGAGGCTGCCTGTTCCAGAGTTTCCGCACGTACGACCTGCAGGACAGGGCCGAAGATCTCTTCCTTGTAGGACTGCATGTGCGGTTTCACATTGTCGAACAGGGACGGGCCGATGAAGAAGCCATTCTCGTGGCCCTGCAGCGTGTGGCCGCGGCCATCCATCAACAGGTCTGCCCCCTCGTCGACACCCATCTGGATGTAGGACTCGACCTTGGCCTTGTGGGCGGCTGAGACGACGGGGCCGTAATGGGCGTCGGCGTCGGTCGAGATGCCGACCTTGAGGGTGCGGGCGGCGTCGAGCATGCGCTCAACGAACTCATCACCGGTCTTCTTGCCGACTGTGACGGCGACGGGCAGGGCCATGCAGCGCTCGCCCGCAGAGCCATAGGCAGCTCCCACAATATCCTTCACCGCCTGCTCCATGTTGCAGTCCGGCATGATGATGCCGTGGTTCTTCGCGCCGCCCATGGCTTGGACGCGTTTGCCGTGGCTGGTGCCTAGGCTGTAGACGTATTGGGCAATGTCGGAGGAACCGACGAAGCTGACCGCCTTGATGTCAGGATGGGTTAGGATCGCATCGACCGAGACCTTGTCGCCATGCACACAGTTGAGAACCCCGGCAGGCGCGCCAGCTTCCAGCATCAGCTCGGCGAGGCGAAGCGGGACAGAAGGATCTTTTTCGGACGGCTTCAGGATGAACGTGTTACCGCAAGCAATCGCCACAGCCGACATCCAGCAGGGGATCATGGCGGGGAAGTTGAACGGCGTGATGCCAGCGACGACGCCGAGAGGCTGGCGCATGGAATAGACATCGATGCCGGGCCCAGCGCCTTCGGTATATTCGCCCTTTTGCAGATGGGGGATGCCGCAGGCGAATTCGACCACGTCAATGCCGCGCTGAACGTCACCTTTTGAGTCCGCCACGACCTTGCCATGCTCGGACGAGAGCAGTTCAGCAAGTTCGTTGATGTTTGCCTCCAGCAGGCGCTTGAACTCGAACATGACGCGGGCGCGGCGCTGGGGATTAGTCGTGGACCAGCCGAGGAAGGCGGCCTTGGCGCTATCGACGGCCGCGCCGAGTTCTGCCTCGGTTGCAAGCTGGACCCGCGCCTGAACCTCACCCGTGTTCGGATTGTAGATATCGCCGAAGCGGCCGGATTTGCCGACGACCTGCTGGCCATTGATGAAGTGATGCACGTCGCGCATGGGCAGGTATCCCTTTGATTGCCATTTTGAGCCAGCTTAAGACCAGTGTTTCTTCTGGTAAATGAAGATAAATGCAGCTTA
>TARA_R110000850_G_scaffold241905_1_pt1 | contig 50398 bp, 38 predicted proteins | sample TARA_R110000850 | Tara Oceans TARA_R110000850 (sample SAMEA4397586) | marine metagenome | biome: Polar Biome; feature: [SRF] surface water layer (ENVO:00010504); material: water (ENVO:00002006), including particulate matter (ENVO:01000060) such as... | depth 5 m
CGGCCGCTATTTCTTTATGGACGTCGCGAAAGACGGCATCGCGCTCTACCAGAGCGACGACACGCCGTTCCATACGCCGAAGCCCAACCCGCCTTCCTCGACTGGTGGAAGGAGCTGGGCCCCGAGCACTATCAGGGTCATGAAGTCTATCTGCGCACAGCGACCTCGGTGGACGCGAAGGGTTGGGCGACGTTCGGCCATGTGAAGATGCCCGACTATCGGTGGGGGATCTTCCTGGCCGACAAGCAGCAGGAGCGCACGATCGGGTTCGGCGACTTCAAGGGCAAACCGGTCTGGCAACAGGTGCCTTCCGAATATCGTTCGGTGCTGCGCCGCCTGATCGTGACCCAGGGCGATACCGAGCCGGCCTCGGTCGAGCAGCAGCGATTGCTCGCACTGACCGCACCGTCGCTCTACGACATGCGCAACCTGTTTCAGGTCAATGTTGAGGAAGGGCGCCACCTCTGGGCGATGGTGTACTTGCTCCACGCCTATTTCGGCCGCGACGGACGCGAGGAAGCGGAAGACATGCTGTATCGCCATTCGGGCGATATCGACAATCCGCGTATCCTGGGCACCTTCAACGAGCCGATCGACGACTGGTTGTCGTTCTTCATGTTCACCTATTTCACCGACCGCGACGGCAAATATCAGCTCAAGTCGCTCGCCGAGAGCGGCTTCGATCCGCTCGCCCGTACATGCAAATTCATGCTGACCGAAGAAGCGCACCACATGTTCGTGGGCGAGACCGGGATCGGACGCATCGTCAAGCGCACGCTGGAAGAGATGCAAAAGCTGAGAGCCGATGATCCGGAGACCCTGCGCAAGGCGGGCGTCATCGATCTGCCGCTGCTGCAGCGCTATATCAACTTCTGGTATTCCTCTGCACTCGACCTGTTCGGCGCCGAAATCTCGTCCAATGCCGCGAACTATTTCGCCAACGGGCTGAAGGGGCGGCCCGACGAAGAGACGTTCGAGGATCATGACGCGAGCGGCACCATCGAGCTGCTCGATACGCCGGACGGGGAGCAGGAGGTGCCGACCCGCAACGCGATGAACTTCATCACCCGGTCTGCCTATATCCGCGATTGCCAGGTCGGCTTCACCCGTTGGAATCGAACGATCGCCAAGGCCGGTTTCGACTTCGAGCTGGCGCTGCCGTCCCAGCGGTTCAATCGCAAGGTCGGTCTGTGGTCCGGTTCCGATTTCGGCATCGACGGAAAGCCGGCATCGCGCGACGAGATCGAGATCGCGCTGCCGGGCGAGCGCGACCGTGCCTATGTGAAGTCGCTGATGGTGCCGGTGACCGAGATCGGCAAATGCGCCAACTGGATCGCGCCGCCCGATCGCGGGATCAACAATCATGGCTTCGATTATGAGTATGTCCGCGCGGCCTGACCGCGCTGTTCGATGAGGAAGGCCGGCGGGCGGGCCCGCCCGTCGGCGTCCGCAACCATGGTCAAGAGCGTCAGCAAATGACGCCGATGCGGAGGGTGTGTGAAGAATAGCGCCGAGGCGCGGCGGATCGAGGATCTGCCGGAAGAATTCAACGGTGCGGTCGATCTGATCGAGCCGAACCTTGCCGGCGGCCGAGCCGCCAAGACGGCGATCGTCGACCGAAACGGCGCGACCAGCTATGCCGCGCTCGCAGATCGTATCGCACGCATGGCCGGGGTGTTTGATCGCCTCGGCGTGGTACGCGAGCAGCGCGTGCTGCTCTGCCTTCTCGACACCGTCGATTTTCCGACGGTGTTTCTCGGGGCCATCCGGGCCGGCGTGGTGCCGGTGCCGCTCAACACGCTATTGGTTGCGGAAGACTATCGCTGGATCCTCGAGAACAGCCGAGCGGCGGCGGTGTTCGTATCGCACGAACTCAGCTATCACTGGACCGAGATCGCTAAGGATTTTTCGCATGTCCGCTTCGTCTCGAGCGGTGACGGACCGTGGGAGCCGCTCGAGGAGATGATCGCTTCGGGCAATCCGGCGGCGCTTGCAGCCGACACCCATCGCGACGACATCGCCTTTTGGCTCTACACTTCCGGATCCACCGGCCGGCCAAAGGGCGCGATGCACAGCCATGGATCGATGCGGCTCACTGCCAACCTGTTTGGCATCGGCGTGGTTGGATTTCGGGAGGACGATGTCGTCCTGTCGGTGGCCAAGCAGTTCTTCGCCTATGGCCTCGGCAATTCGTTGAGCTTCGTTTACGCGGCAGGGGCCACCGCCATATTGTTCGACGGACGGGCCACGCCCGACGCGATCTCCTCGCTGATCAAGACGCATGGCGTCAGCGTGCTGTGCGGCGTGCCGACCTTCTTCGCGGGCTGGTTCGCTTCGGGCGCGACGCCGACACGTGACGAGGCACCCCGATTGCGCATCGCCACCTCGGCCGGCGAATGCCTTCCAGCCCATCTCGGCGAAGCGTTTCGCGAGCGTTTCGGCGGCGACATCATCGACGGCCTGGGCTCGACCGAGATGCTGCATGTCTACCTCGCGCAGTCTCCGGGGTCTGTCCGATACGGATGCACCGGGAAGGCTGTGCCCGGATACGAATTGCGCATCGTCGACGAAGGCGGGCGGGAGGTTGCCTCGGGCGAGCTCGGCGAGTTGCAGGTGCGCGGTCCCACCGTGGCGCTTGGCTATTGGCGCAACCGCCCCAAATCGCGCGCGACCTTTCAAGGCGAATGGATGCGCACCGGCGACAAATATTCCTGCGATGCCGATGGATGGTACAGCTATGGCGGCCGCAGCGACGACATGCTGAAAGTCGGCGGTATCTATGTATCGCCGATCGAGGTCGAGGAGGCGCTTGTCTGCCATTCCTCAGTGCTCGAGGTCGCAGTGGTGGGCGCGCCGGATGCCGATGGTCTGATCAAGCCGCGAGCGCATGTCGTGGTGCGGCCCGGAGAGCAGGCCGGAGACGAGCTTGAAGCAGAGCTCAAGGCGCATGTGAAGTCGATGCTCGCGCCCTATAAATATCCGCGCTGGATCGTCTTTGCCGACGAATTACCGAAGACTGCGACGGGCAAGATCCAGCGCTACCGGTTACGCGAGACGGCATGATCCGCGAGACGTTGGAGTTGAATGGCGCCAAGCTCGAATTCGCGCTCTGGACGGGCATCCGGTCTGGACGATTGCCGATCCTGCTGATGCATGAAGGCCTTGGGTCGGTCAGGCTGTGGAAGAACTTTCCCGAGGCCCTGGCCGAGGCGACCGGCCGCGAGGTGATTGCCTGGTCGCGCCAGGGGCACGGCTGGAGCGATCCGATCTTCGAGCCGCGTCGGCCGGACTATATGCACCGTGAGGCGGAACTGCTTCCGGTGTTCCATCGACAGCTGGGCCTTCCCCGCGCGCACTGGCTGGGGCACAGCGATGGCGGCTCGATCGCGCTGATCGGTGCGTCATGGTATCCGGAGCTGGCGGTATCCCTCATCCTCGAGGCGCCGCATGTCTTCGTCGAGGACGTGACGGTATCGAGCATCGCGACGATCGGTGCTTCCTATGTGGCATCCGGCATGGGTGAGCGGATGCAGCGCTATCACGCCGATCCGGATCACATTTTTCGTAAATGGAACGATATCTGGCTCGATCCAGCGTTCCGCGACTGGAATATCGAGGCACTGTTGCCGCGGATTCATGCTCCCGCGCTGCTGATCCAGGGCCGTGACGACGAATATGGCACGATGGAGCAGCTCGACCGGATCGCCGCGGTGCTGCCCGCGACCCAGCGGCTCGAACTCGACGGTTGCGGTCATTCGCCGCATCGCGACCAGGCGGCCGCGGTGATCGCCGCAATATGCGATTTTCTCAAGGACAGGGACTGAACATGGCCGAAGCATTTATCTGCGACGCGCTGCGCACGCCGATCGGTCGCTTCGGCGGCAGCCTGGCCTCCGTTCGCGCTGATGATCTGGCGGCGGTTCCGATTGCCGCGCTGATCGCGCGCAACGCCGGTGTGGATTGGGAGGCGGTCGACGACGTGATTCTCGGCTGCGCCAACCAGGCGGGCGAGGACAACCGCAACGTCGCGCGCATAGCCGCGCTCCTCGCCGGGCTGCCAGCGGAGGTCGGCGGCGTGACGGTCAACCGCTTGTGCGGATCCGGGCTCGACGCCGTTGGCACCGCGGCGCGGGCGATCCGCGCGGGCGACGCCGATTTCTTGATCGCGGGCGGGGTCGAGAGCATGAGCCGTGCGCCCTTCGTCATGCCCAAGGCCGAAAGTGCCTTCTCGCGCACAAATGCGGTGTACGACACCACGATCGGCTGGCGTTTCGTCAATCCGGCGATGAAGACCGCGTTCGGTGTCGATTCGATGCCCGAGACCGGTGAGAATGTCGCGACGGAATTCGGGATCTCGCGCGCGGATCAGGATGCGTTCGCGGCGCGCAGCCAGATGCGCGCTGCCGCGGCCCAGGCGTCAGGGCGGCTCGCAATCGAGATCGCTGCAGTAGAGGTGCCGCAGCGCAAGGGCGGACCGCTCGTCGTCGACCGCGACGAGCATCCGCGGGCAACGACTGTCGAGGCGCTGGCGGCACTACGCCCGATCGTGCGCCCCGGCGGAACCGTCACTGCAGGCAATGCGAGCGGTGTCAACGACGGTTCGGCCGTGATGATCGTCGCCTCGCAGAAGGCGGCCGCGAAGCATGGCTTGATCCCCCGCGCGCGCATCCTTGGCATGGCGTCGGCCGGGGTCGAGCCGCGGATCATGGGCATTGGGCCGATTGCCGCCACGCGCCGGCTGCTCGATCGCGCCGGTCTCACGACCGAGAAGATCGATCTGATCGAGCTCAACGAGGCCTTCGCCAGCCAGGCTCTCGCGGTCCTGCGCGGGCTGGGTGTCGCTGACGACGACCCGCGCGTGAACCCCAACGGAGGCGCGATCGCGCTCGGCCATCCCCTTGGTATGTCCGGCGCGCGTCTGGCACTGACGCTGACCGAAGAACTGGCGCGTAGCGGCCGGCGCTACGGCATTGCAACGATGTGCGTCGGCGTCGGACAGGGTGTGACGATGCTGCTTGAGCGCGTGTGATGCGGCGCCGATTGCCGTCTACGCGTCTCGAGCATCGCGGTTTTCACCACAGATCGATGGTCATCGGAGGTGAGGCGCAATGAGTGGACTTGGATTCGACGTCGTCATCGTCGGCGGCGGGCATGGCGGAGCCGCTGCGGCGTCCTCGCTTCGGCTTCGGAAATTCGACGGCACCATTGCGATCGCGGGGGACGAGCGCGAGCTTCCCTATGATCGGCCCCCACTTTCGAAGGAGTATCTGCTGGGCGAGAAATCATGGGATCGCCTTCCCTTCAAGACCGCCGAGAAATGGCAGGAGGCGGACGTCACGCTGCTCCAGGGGCACCGGGTGGTCTCGGTCGATGCCGATGCGCATGTCCTGACGACCGCCGACGGCCGCACCATATCCTATGGGACGTTGATCTGGTCCGCCGGCGGGACGCCCAGGCGGCTGACTTGCGCCGGCCGTACGGCTGCCGGCATTCATACCGTCCGGTCCAGGGCGGACGTCGATCGCATGCTGGGCGAGATCGCATCCGCGGACAGGATCGTCGTGATCGGCGCCGGTTATATCGGGCTGGAGGCGGCGGCGGTTTTGTCCAAGCTCGGCAAGCGGGTCACCGTCATCGAGGCTCAGGACCGGGTGCTGGCCCGCGTTGCCGGCGAGCCGCTTTCTCGTTTCTTCGAGGCCGAGCATCGCGCGCATGGCGTCGAACTGCTGCTCGCAACGAGCGTCGATTGCATCGAGGAGGCGCAGGGCAGGGTCGTGGGGGTTCGGCTGACCGACGGCCGCGTCGTTGCGGCCGACATGGTCATCGTCGGCATCGGCATCTCGCCCGAGATCGCGCCGCTGGCTGCGGCGGGCGCCGAAGTCGGCAACGGTGTCCGGGTCGATGCGCAATGCCGCACGTCCCTCAAGGACATTTACGCGATCGGCGACTGCGCCGAGCATCGCAACCGGTTCGCGGGCGGCGCATGGATCAGGCTGGAATCGGTTCAGAATGCGAACGACCAGGCGATGACGGTCGCCAAGGCGATCTCGGGCGCGGACGAGCCCTATGAAGCGGTGCCTTGGTTCTGGTCCAATCAGTTTGACCTCCGCCTGCAGACCGTGGGATTGTCTTTAGGGTTCGAGGAGGCGGTCGTCCGCGGCGAGCCGACGAGCCGCAGCTTCTCGGTGGTCTATCTGAAGGGCGGCAAGGTCGTCGCGCTGGACTGCGTCAACGCAATCCGCGACTATAGCCAGGGGCGCAGGCTGGTCGAGCTTGGCGTGGCGGCTGAGCGTGATCGGCTGGCCGACACGGCGATTCCGTTGAAGAATCTACTGCCGGCATAGACCCGTATCGGCGCATTTCGTGGACGGCTCATCGGACAGCATTTTATCCGCGCTGGATCTCAACCATCTGAGAATTCTGGATACGATGCTGCGCGGACTGAGCGTTCGGCAGACCGCCGAGCATTTCTGCGTGACTCCCTCGGCAATCAGCCACGCTCTGGCCAAGCTCGATGCGACCTCGCCGACAAAATCACCGACCGTGCCGTGATCACGACTGAACAGCGAGCACACGAGCGAGCCTTCGCCGGCGCGCACGAGCGAGGCGGCTTCCTGGATATCGCGATAGGGCATCAGGGTCGAAACCAGGCCAAATGCCTCGGCGCTATGGACTATAGTTGCGTTGCCGGGGTTTTCACAACGCAGAAGCGTGGGGGCCAGGAAAGCGCCCTTGTCAGCGTCGGCCTCGATCAGGTTTCCGGCTTCGCCGCCAGTGATCAGTGTTGCTTCCTAGAGCAACTAGTCCAACTTGGTCCGGACGTCATCGCGCTGAGCAAGCCCGGCAAGCGCCCCCGTCCGGACGCCTTCGGCACGGGGATTGCCCACGGTGGTTTTCTGCAGACGCGTAACGATTGCCGTCTGCACCTTGTACATCATGTCGGTGGGCACGAATGAGCGGCGGATGCCGCAGACCGCAGCCGGGATTGAGCGGCGGCTGGCACTTCTCGATATGGTGGTTCGGGACTTCCCAGGCGTCGCTTGGCGCATCTGCGTTGCGCAGGACGGTTCGCACCCTCGCTTTGCAACCCGCAATTCCTCCCCGAAGTGGCGCACCGATGCCGCCGGCGTCAGCCGGGACAGCTTCGATAGTCACGAGGATTATCTGATGCACCGCCACGCGCTGGACGTGATGCTGGACTGGCCGTTGCTCGACCGTAGCCGACTTGCCAATCTGATAGGTCTTTCGACCTACTTAGTGGATGAGGATCAGGAGAAGCTTTGGGCAAGCGTTCGGCAATGGATCGACAGCAAGCCGGATGATGCCGAAAGAGCCGTTCTTCACGAACATAGGCGCATATCGGTCTTCTCCCGCTATGCTTGGAAGAAGGCCAAGGCCGAGTCCGACAACTGGGCCGGTACGCGCCACGATATTTATGACGCCCTTGCTCCGCGCGATCCAGTGGCGCGGCATCGCTGGCTCTTCGCAGAGCATTTTGTGACCGAGGCAGGAGACGAGATCCTCGAAGAAGACCTTGACTGCTCGAAAGCATCGCCGAGATGTGGGATAGCCAGGCCAAGTGGCATGACGAGGACGACACTGTCAGCGACCGGCTTGGGCGAAGGTGATGGTCGCCGCAGAAGACCATTCAATCATGCTTCAATGCTAGGCGTCCCCTTGGCGACTTAGCTGCAGGTTTCCCTCCGCGCTTCGCCGGCGCGCTCTTCTTCCCGAGCCCGATCTTGAGCGCGAGTTCCTTCCGCTGGGCGGTGTAGTTCGGAGCGGTCACCGGGTAGTTGTCCGGCAGACTCCACTTGGCACGGTATTCGGCAGGAGTCATTCCATGGTCGGTCAGGAGATGCCGTTTAAGCATCTTGAACTTCTTTCCGTCCTCCAGGCACACGATGTGATCAGGCTTGACCGAAGCACGCACTGACACCGCGGGTTTCAATTCCTCGGCGGTAGGAGCAGCTTCAGCACCAAGGCCCTTCAGCGCGCCATGCACACGCTCGATCAGCATCGAAACATCGCCGACCGCGACATTGTTGTTCGATACGTGTGCTGCCACGATATCGGCCGTCAACGTAATCAAGGTTTCGTCGCGCTCGTCCATTAGGCCTCCCATCGCTGTTAGCCCGGGGCTAAGGCGGACGGCCTATAGCGTCAACTGGCGCTTCACCTTCACCGACTGAAGGATGCAGACCAACCGCAGACTCATGGCAATTGCAGACTTTTATAATCGCTACGGAAATCGGTGCCGCAAATGCTCAGATATGCGGGCCGCTTTCAGCTTCGCGTTCGGGCGGTCGTTTCGTCCAACAGCGCTGGCAGTGAAAAAGCTGATTGAGTTAGGCATTCATGCGCGAGGAGTTCCACTACGCCGAGCGAAAAGTATTTTCCGTACATTTTCCGTACGTAATTGGTCGGGGGTAGCTAAGTGTTTGAAAAATGGCGCACCCAAGAGGATTCGAACCTCTGGCCTCTGCCTTCGGAGACCAAAACGATTACAGAGGAGGTTAGAAATGAGGTCTGAACACAACAGGGCAAAAAAGTAGTGGTTTGGGAATCGAACTGGAAAGGCCAAATTTGACGGTACATTTGACGGTATCAGAAACTGACACCCTACTCTCATCATTTTGAAAACATTTACAAAGTCACGTTTATTGGACTCCGGCCGTGCCACTTTTCGGAAAGCCGCCTGCAACAGCAAGGCGCCCGCCGTCCTAAACGGGCAACCCCACATAGTTTTCCGCTATACTAACCTGCGCGGCGCGGCTCGATGAGATGTAATCGAGTTCAGCGGTCTGCATGGCGCGTTCGAAGGGGCCGTCATCCTGAAACCTGTGCATCAAACGTGTTAGCGACCAACTGAAGCGCTCGCATTTCCAGACACGGCGCAGCGCCTTTGCCGAATAATCGGAGATGGCGTCGCGGTCGGCCTTTCGGAAGAAGCGGGTGAGTGCGTCCGCCGCGTAGTGGACGTCGCTCGCTGCTAGGTTGAGGCCCTTCGCGCCGGTGGGAGGAACGATATGCGCGGCATCGCCGCAGAGCAGCAGGCTCCCGTAGCGCATCGGTTCGAACACGAAAGAGCGCAGCGGTGCGATCGATTTCTCGATCGCCGCGCCGCGCGTCACTTGCGCGCGCGCCGCGGGCCCAAGACGGAGCGAAAGCTCATCCCACAGCCGTTCGTCGGGCCAGTCCTCCAGCTTTTCGGTGATCGGCACATCGATGTAATAGCGGCTGCGCGTCGCGCTGCGCATCGAAGCCAGGGCGAAGCCGCGTTCGTGCGCGGCGTAGATCAGCTCTTCGTTGCACGGCGGCACGTCAGCGAGAATGCCGAGCCATCCGAACGGATAGCTGCGCGCGAAAACCTGCCCAGCGGCTGGCGGTATCGCCTGGCGGCTCGGCCCGTGGAACCCGTCGCAGCCCACGATGAAGCGTGTGTCCACGCGGTGCTCACGCCCGTTCTTCCGGTAGGTAACGTAAGGGGCCCCGCCCTCGATATCGCGCAATGCGACCTCGGCACAATTGTAGCGAATCTCAAGGCCGCGCGCCGTACTTGCATCCATGAGATCGCGGGTCAGTTCGGTCTGGCCGTAGACGACTACATGTCCGCCAACGAGGGCTTCGAGGTCGATGCGGATCAGCCGCTCGCCGTCCGCCAGATTGAAGCCGTCATGCTTCAGGCCTTCGGCCTTGAGCCGGGCGTCGAGACCCAGCCGCTCCATCAGATCGACCGTGTTCCGTTCGAGCACGCCGGCGCGTATGCGAGAAAGCACGTGGGCCGGATCGCGGCGTTCGAGCACGATGCAGCCTATGCCTGCGCTGCGCAGGCTGTGGCCGAGCAGCAATCCGGCCGGACCCGCGCCGATGATGCAGACCTCTGTTCGCGTCATCGTGCATGTCCCTCAATCGGCGCCGAAGCCGAACAGTGCCTTCGGATTTTCCACCAGGATGAGCTTTCTGTCGGCGGCGTCGGGTGCCCACAGTGCGAGCTGGTTGAGTAGCGCGCCGGTATCGCGGCCGCCGTCCGGAATATGCGGCCAATCCGATCCCCAGATCGTTCTTTCCGGGGCCGAGCGAACGATCGCCTTTGCGATGTCGTCCACGGCGTCCATGCCGCGCTTCTTCGCGAGCCGGTAAGGCGCGCTCGCCTTGAGCCAGCACCGTCCGCCTTTGAGAAGCGCGAGCAGGCGTTCGAAATCAGCCTCGGTGAGGCCGTCTTCCTCCAGCATGTAGCCCATATGATCGATGACGAAATCGATCTCGAGCGTCGCCAGGAAATCTATGAGATCGCGAACGATGTAGCCGGGCGCGTAGAACTGCAGATGCCAGCCGAGCGGCGCCACCTTTGCTGCCGAATCGAGGATGAAGCGCTGAATCTCTGCAAGCGGAAGCGCGCGCCGCTTGAAGAGATCCAACCGGATTCCACGCACGCCGACGGCGTGCCATTCGCGAAGCGTATCCATGGCGATGTCGGGCTCGATCATGACGACGCCGCGCGCGGCGCCCCCCGAAACCTTGAGAGCGTCGATCAGGCAGCGATTGTCGGTATCATAAAAGCTCGGCTGCACGATCACGAAAGAATGCAGGCCGAGCACGTCCATCACCGTCCGGTAGTGGGCGAGCTTCGCATCGGGCAGCGTGTACTGTGGATAGCGGACGCTGGGATAGGTTTCGAGCGGGCCGAACACGTGCATGTGCGTGTCGCAGGCGCCCGCCGGCATCGCGAAGCCGGGGTGTTCCAGCGAGTCCGCATCGCGCATCGGCTGCGAGACAAGAGGTTCGATGGGAATCATGTTGCGCGTCTCTCTATTCGCAGTTGAAGTCTTGCTCCGCCAACCGCTCCCGCCAGGCGTTGCGGCGTGCGGCGATCCCGTCCGCGACGATGTCGGTGTCGATCCCGGTGAAGACGAAGGGCGAGAAGCCTGATTTCAGGAAGGCGATGAAGTCCTCCTGGACGGCGATGCCGCCGATGATGGCGGCCTTGCCGTGCCGCCGCGCGGCATCGGCCACGGCCTTGCAGGCGTCCACGAACTCGGGGCGGCGGACGTCGCCGGGAAAGCCCATTTCCGCGGTCAGGTCGTTGGCGCCGATCGCGAGGATGTCGATGCCGTCCGTGGCGGCGATGCCGTCGGCGTTGCGAACGCCGAGCCGGGACTCGATGAGCGCCTGACAGACCGTCTGCCCGTTGGCCGCCGCAGTGAGTTCGGCGGCGGGCAGTCGGCTGAAGCCACTTTGCGGCAGCCGGGCAATCATCGACCGCTCGCCTGCGGGGGGAAAGCGGCAGCAGGCCGCAAGGCGCTGTGCCTGTGCCTCTGTTTCCACGCGGGGGAGGATGATGCCAGTGGCGCCGCTGTCGAGGAGCCGCCCGATCACGCCGAAGTCGTTTTCGGGTACGCGCACCCAGGCGCCGAGCCCGAGGTCGTGCGCGCAGCTCAGGATCTGACCCGCCACGTCTATCGACATGCCACAGTGTTCGAGATCGATCCACAGCAGGTCGTAGCCGGCCATGGATGCCATGCGCGCGATATCCGGGGACCGCGCGAAGCGAATGCCGAGCGCGTAAACGGGGACGCCGCCGGCAAGCCGCGCCATAAGATCCAAACCGATCGCCGATGGCCTGCGGGTGTCGTAGCGCATGTCCCTCGTCCGAAGCTGCCCGCCGATGGAGCGGCGCTGCCAATCAGCGCGAACTCACGGCATTGCGTTGATTTGCCGGGGCCCATCGATTTATGCTAATTCAATCAAGCTCAACGATTGATTGCTCTGACATATCAATGGACCTTCGCCAGCTCCGGTATTTCGTCATGCTCTGCGAGGAGTTGCATTTCCGCCGCGCGGCAGAAAAGCTGAACATCACGCAGGCACCGCTCTCAGTGGCGATCAAGTCGCTGGAAACGGAACTGGGCGCCCAGCTGTTTCATAGAACGCAGCGCCACGTTTCGCTGACGCAGGTCGGCGCCGCGTTTCGCCAGCATGCGACAGCCGTGCTGGATCAGCTCGATCGCAGTATTGAGGAAATTCGCGAGATGGTCTCCGGCGAGGCCGGGCAACTTCGCATCGGCTTCACGACGGCCTCGTCGCTGCTCGTTTTCTTCCCCCAGATCATCCGCGCGTTCCGCACGCGCTATCCGAAGGTCGATATCCGGCTGCATGATCTGTCTTCGCAGCAGCAGATCGCAGCGCTGGAGAACAGGGACATCGATGTCGGTCTTCTTCGCAGCCCGCAGATTCCCGTGCGCTCGGATATCCACTTCGTCCAGATCCTGCAGGACCCGCTCATCGTCGCGATGCATGCCGACAGCCCGCTGCTCGCGCGCGAGCAGCTGCATATCGCGGACCTGCGCGGAGAGCCGATGATCTTCTATCCGCGAAACTCCGGCGTCGGCATTCACGAGCAGTTCCTGCGCCTGTGCGGCGAGGCCGGCTTCGTGCCCAATATCGTTCAGGAGGTTCGGGAATCCGCCACGATCATCAGCCTCGCTGCATCGGGCCTCGGCGTTGCCGTCGTGCCGTCCGAGCTGCAATGCATCAATGTTCCGAACATCCGCTTCAAGCCGCTCGCGGACGAGGGTGCCATGACCTATCTGGTGATGGCGTCGCGCGCTGGCGAAGCCAGCACGCTCGTCGCGAACCTCAGGCGCATGGTTCAGGCGTCGATCGCGCGATCGACCGCGCCGGTTGATTGCGTTTTCCCATCAATCGATGTGCAAGATTGAATTGGAATAAATCACCCGTTCTCACCTACCTCTACTGTCAGTCACGTTGCACCGCGGAGAAGGTCTGTCAGGGACGGGAACGGCGCGTCGGCTTTCTTCCCAAACCCTGCGATCCCAATTCTCAATGAACCTTCGCAAGGTGCCGGCTACTGTTCGGGGAGGCACAACAATGATCATGATATCGATGCCGCGTCATGCCGCGATCCTTCTGGCGAGCGCCGCGCTGCCGTTTTACGGACAGGCGGCCGCCGCCCAGACCGGGGGCGATGCAGTCGCCGCGGCGGACAGCGAGGTGCTGGACACCATCATCGTCACGGCGATGCGGCGCGCGGAGAACCTCGAAAAAATCCCCGTCTCCATCACGGCGCTTACCGGCGGCACGATCGAGAAGCTCAATATCGAGACCACTGAAGGCCTCTCGCAATATACGCCGAGCCTGCACATCTACGCGGAGGCGGTCGGCTCGGAAAAATACACGATCCGCGGCATCGGGCGGACGAGCGAGGACCTGAGCGCCGACCCCGGCGTCGCGATCTTCCTGAACGAGGTCTATATCCCCCGGCAGGCGGCCGCGAACCTCGCCTTTTTCGATACGGAACGCGTGGAAGTGCTGCGTGGACCGCAGGGCTCGCTTTACGGCAAGAACGCGACCGCCGGCGCCATCAACATCATCACGCGGCAGCCGACCGAGCAGCTCTCGGGCTACGGCGAAGTCGCCTACGGCAGCTTCGATCGCATTACGACGAAGGGCGCGATCAGCGGCCCGATCGTCGATGGCAAGGCGTATGCCCGGTTGGCGTTTCTCACGGACGACCGCGACGGGATGTACCGCAATCTTACCACCGGCGAGAGCGCGAACGACATCAACACGCGCGCCGTGCGTGGCACGCTGAAGATCACGCCGACGGATCGGCTCACGCTCAGCCTGATCGGCGACTGGGCGAAGAGCAAGCAGGATGGCGTGCTGAAGAGCATCATCTCGGACGTTCCGGGGCTGCGCTATGTCTTCTTCACGAACAACCCGGTGACTGGCGCGCCGCGCCCCGGCGTCACGCCGCCGGTGCAGGAAGAGAAGCTGCGGACGGCACGCTCGGCGATCAACGGCCGGCAGGGTGTCGAGACCTACGGCGGCGCCTTCAATGTGACTTACGAGGCCTCCGGCTTCGATGTCGTCGCGATCACCGGCGTGCGCGCCGAAAAGAGCTATGGGCTCGAGGACAATGGCCGCGCGCGGGAAGTGACCTCCTACACCGAAACGGCACAGGATACGTGGTCGGCAAGCCAGGAACTCCGGCTGGTGTCGAGTGAGCCGAACGAACCGGGCAGCGCCAACCGCTTCTCGTGGACGCTCGGCGTCTACGCGTTCCACGAGGAAGGCAGCCGCACGACGGATATCTATCGCAACGTCGCCCCGTTCAGCGGCATCGCGACCTTCACGCAGCGGATCAACACGGATGCGCTCGCCGCGTTCGCAGAAGCCAAGTACCGGGTTCTCGACAATGTCAGCCTCACCGCAGGCATACGCTACACGACGGAAGAAAAGGCGCTCGACGTCACCGGCATCGCGCGGCGGATTACGGGTATACCCGCAGGTGGACCCGTGTCGCCCTTCGTCAATGCCGATTACACGGCAAGCGCATCCAAGCGCTGGAACCGGCTCACGCCACGCGCCGTCTTGGACGTATCGCTCGGCGAAGGCGCGATGATGTACGCCAGCGTTTCGAAGGGATTCAAGAGCGGCGGCTTCCAGGGTCAGCCCCCGGCCCCCCCGCTCCGGGAATTCAGTCCCGAAGACGTGATGAACTACGAGCTCGGCTTCAAGGGCGACCTGCTCGACCGCCGCCTGCAGTTCAGCGCCGCGGTGTTCTACAGCGACTACAAGAACCTGCAGCTTCAAACGTTCGACATAAACGGCGCCCCGACGACGGCAAGCGCCAGCGCGCGCAGCAAGGGCGTCGAATTCGAGATCACGGCGCTTCTTGCAAAGGGCTTCACCGTCAATGCCGGAGCCTCGTTCATCGATCCCGAATACAAGGACTATATCGCGCAGCAGCCGGGCTTCAGCGATCCGGCGCATACCTTTGATCGTTCGGGCGAGCGGATTGGCGGCGTGCCCCGGTACAATCTTTCGCTGCGCGCCGATTATCGGCACTCTCTGGGCAATGCCGGTGATCTGGTTTTCTCGGCAAGCGCCGTCGCGGTCGACAAGGTGGTCACCGAGTTCAACACCCTGTGGGCGAACGAATACGCCAAGGGCGACGTTCGCCTGAGCTGGGAGTCGTTGGACGGCGGCTGGATCGTCTCGGGATGGGTCAAGAACGTAACGAACGAGAGGTACTACCGCGGCGGCGGGCCGGTGGCGAAGTACGATACCGACAAGATCAGGCTGGGCCTGATCAGCGATCCCCGAACCTTCGGCGTGAGCGTCCGGCGTTCCTTCTGACGCCTGCCCAAAAACAGCACGTCGCCGGGCTGCATCGATGTTAGTACCACCTGAAGAGACCAGGGGAGAGCGGAGCATTGCCGATAGCGATTGACAGGCGATCGTTCATCGCACTCGGCGCGGGCGCGGCGGCGTCGATTGCGCCCGCGCTTGCGAAGCCTGCCGCAGAGCGCCTGCCTAACATCGTGTTCATTCTAGCAGACGATCTCGGCTACGCGGATGTGGCCTGCTACGGCAACGCATCGCTCCGAACGCCGGCCATCGACTCGCTGGCGACCGACGGGATTCGCCTTCTGAACGGTTATGCGAATTCGCCGGTTTGTTCCGCGACACGAACTGCGCTTATCACCGGCCGCTATCAGTATCGGCTTCCCATCGGGCTTGAGGAGCCGCTCGCGCACATCAGCCCCGATGTCGGTATCCCGAGGGACCACCCGACGTTACCATCGCTGCTTCGCGCCGCCGGCTACCGGACAGCGCTCGTCGGCAAATGGCATCTCGGAAAGGCGCCGAATCACGGGCCGCTCCTCAGCGGCTACGACGAATTCGTGGGAATGCGTTCGGGCGCGACGGACTATTTCTCGCATCGGAGCGTGGTCGATGAGCCCGATCTCTGGAGAGGGGATGCGCCCCTTGAGGCAGAGGGCTATCTGACCGAGATTCTCGGGCGAGAGGCGACGGGGTTCATCGAGAGGAGCGCGCGCAATCGGCAGCCGTTCTTTCTCAGTCTTCACTTCAATGCTCCCCACTGGCCATGGGAAGCCCCCGACGACCAATCGGAATCGCAACGTGTTGCAGGTACCAAGCTGAAGCACCTCGATGGCGGAACGATGCGGACCTATCACCGCATGATTGAAGCGATGGACGCAGAGGTCGGGCGCGTGCTCGAAACGCTGGACCGGTTCGACCTACGCGAGAACACCATTATCGTCTTCACCAGCGACAACGGCGGCGAACGCTTTGCGAAGACCTGGCCGTTCAGCGGCCAGAAGTCGGAACTGCTGGAGGGCGGCATCCGCGTTCCGACGATCGTGTCGTGGCCCGCCATGTTGCCGCGCGGGAAGACAAGCGCGCAGACGGCGATCACGATGGATTGGCTGCCGACGCTGCTCGGTGCCGCGAAACGCACGCCCGATCCGGCCTATCCGACCGACGGCATCGATCTCTTTCCGTTGCTCCGCAGCGGCAGCACTGCCGAGCGAACGCTCTACTGGCGTTACAAAGGCAATCACCAGCGCGCGATGCTGCGCGGCGCCTATAAATATCTCAAAATTCTCGACAACGAATATCTCTTCAACGTCGATGAGGATCCACTGGAGCGGGCCAATCTGCAAAGCAGAATGCCCGATGTGTTCGAGGACATGACACGGTCATGGAAGGCGTGGAATCGCACCATGCTTCCTCAAATCGATGCAAGTTTCACCGAGGCCGTGATGGCCGAGGAGCAAGCGGATCACATCGGCGCGGGGTGGGTCGTCGAAACCGCCGACAATCCGGACTGAAGTTTAGTCCGCCTGACCCTTGTCCGCCGTGCGGGCCTTGCGCCGCAGGATCGCGGCGGCGAACACCGCAAGCGCAGCAACGGCGCCGGGAATGGCCGCAAAGCTCAGCAGGGTGCGGGGGCTCATTTCAGTCGCCATCAGGAAACCGCCGACGAGCGGTCCCACGATCGACCCGAGCCGTCCGACGCCGGCGGTCCAGCCGCCGCCTGCACTGCGAACCTCGGGCGGGAACAGGTCCGCGGTCATCGCCGGGAAGTTCAGCTGTGCACCGAGCAGGAGCATCCCGATGATCAGAAACCCGATCATCGCCGGTGCCGTCCCGGTCGCTATCTGGCCGACGACGAGTACAGCGAATGCGCCCAGCAGTGCGAAGCCGGCATTGAGGAAATAGGGACCGAACCGGTTGATGGCCTTGGCGGTAATGAGCGCGCCGACAATTCCGCCAAGATTGAGAACGACGGGCCCAAGCGCAGCGATCTGCGGACTCGCGCCCTCGGCAAGAAGGATGCTGGGGGTCCAGCTAACCAGGAAATAGGTGAGCATCAATGTCGAGAACAGGCCGGTCCAAAGCGCAATGGCGGGGAGCAGGCGTCCTTCGGCGAACTGCGCGGTGAACAGTTTCACCATCCCGGAGCCGAGATGGGAATGCGGGGCGACGCGGTAGGTGGGCATCGTCATGCCGACAGCTGCAGCGATCAGGCAGACGATCCCGGTACCCAGAAAGATCGCGCTGATGCCATGATGCAGCAAAGCGGAGGTGAGCGCACCGCCTACGACGGCGCCCAGCGGATAGCCGATGTACATCAGCGTCACCGTGCCGCTGCGTTTTCCGGGCGCGGCAAAATCGGCGGTCAGCGCGATGATAGCGGGGATGGCGCCCCCCAGGCCGAGCCCCGCGATAAAGCGCAGAACCAGAAGGCTCTGGAACGTTTCGGCGAGGGCGCACAGCAGCGTTGCGACGCCTGCGAGCAGCAGAGACAGGACGAGCATCGGCTTGCGGCCGAGTCGATCGCCGAGCGGCCCCATCGCGAGCCCGCCGATCACCGCCCCGCTGTAGCCCGCGGCGAACACGCCGCCGATCTGGGGATGTGTCAGGCCCCAGTTCTGCGCAAGGAGCGGCGCGATGAACGCGATCATCAGCGTATCGTAGCCGTCCACCATGGCGATGAAGAATGCCTTCGTCGCAACGCTTTTCGATGTGGTGCCCGTAGACACTGGTGCGCTCGTCATTTCCGTTCACTCCCCCGGATCAACCGATTGAACCTCTCCCAAAGGCGCGCGCCGATCCAATTCAATCCTCCTTGACGATTGATGGGCGTTCTAAATCAATTGCCGGGTAAAAATGAAATTGTGCGAACCATTCGGCCGCAATACCCATGCCATGGCAATATAAGCGCAATCCGGGCGAGGCAGGTGATGTCCATCCTTTCGATCCACCAGCGCCTTGAAACCTCGGGGGCAAGAACGGCGCTGCCATTCAGGCGCGGGAACGACATCTGGCTTGGGGTGGCGCAGCTCGCCGAAGACATCGAAGGCACACCGCCGCACATGAACGGCGGCAACAACGACGTCGATGCGCTTCTTTTCAGGTGGAACGATGGACGCTTCGAACTGCAAGCGCGTATTCCCGCGCACGGCGGCGAGGACATCGAGGTCTTCCAGATCGGCCATGCCGTGTTTCTGGCTCTCGCCAACCTCAGAAGCGGGTCGGGGCCTTACGAGCCGAACGTGGCGTCCGTCATCTATCGGTGGCGTGCTGGGGGATGGGAGGTCTTTCAAACAATCGATACCTTCGCGGCAAAGCAGTGGCGCCACTTCACGTTCGACGGACGCCATTTCCTGGCGCTCGCGCAGGGGCTCACCCTGCCGCATCTCACTGCCGTGAACCCCGCGCAATCATGCATCCTTGAATGGGATGGTGCGCACTTCGTGCCGTTTCAGGTGCTGGACGGCATGTGGGGGTATAATTTCACGCACTTCACGGTCGATGGTGCGCACTATCTCGCCTACGCGGATCATACGAGCGAGAGTCTGGTCTGCCGATGGGACGGCAGGGCCTTCGTTCGCTTCCAGTCGCTTTCCGACAAGGGCGGGCGGGCGTTCAGCCATTTCCGCTGGGACGGGACCGATTATCTCGCTTTCGCCCGGATCGACGGCGAATCCATGCTTTACCGTTGGAACGGCGGCGAATTCGTGCCTTATCAGACGCTCGGCGGCCCGGCGGGGCGCGAGTTCTGCGTTTTCGAGTCCGGGGGCGATCTCTATCTCGTCCGCATCTGCTTCATCGAGGGAACACCGGCGGACCCGAAGAGCGATCTCCAGTCGGAGCTCTATCGCTGGAAGGGCGATCGCTTCGTTCTCGCCGAAACGTTTCCGACCTTCGGCGGAACCGATGCCCATGTTTTCGAGAAGAATGGCAGCAGATATCTCGTCGTTTCTAACAGCCTGACCGCTGATATCCGCTTCCGTACCGACACGATCGTCTACCGTCTCGGCGTTTGATCAGGGCAATCCGATGCAAGAACCGCACGCAGCATTTCTGGATCTCTTCGAGGCCTACACCGGCCAGCCCGATGCGATCGGCCCGCACCTCAACGCGCACATGGGCAGGTTGTCGGCAGGCGACCCGCTTCTGGTGGCGACTGGAACCGATCTCGTGCTGTTCTCCGGCAGCGGGGCGAAGCCGCGCATCCTGAATTTTCGGCTCGGTACGCGGGGGTTCAAGGAACTGACGGCGATCTCGCACCTCGGTGTCGCGGTTCCCTACCTGCGGCGCATGTACGAGCTCGACTGCGCCCAGTGGCGGGATGACGCGATCCGGCTCAAGGCTGCCATCGAGACTGCCCAGCGTGTGAATTCACCCGCGTTCTGGCGTGACGATGTCGCCGCCGTCGCATTCAGGGGCCGCGAAGAGGCAATCGCCGGAATGACAGCCTACGCCTGCAGGGTGACGCTCCGGGTTCTGGAAAACCTGCTTCGCGATCCCACGCGCATCGACTTCGAATATCTTCGAACCGAATGGCTGGACGTCCTCTCGGGCGGCGATTTTCCTATCGCGATGAACGACGTGATGGCCGCGACCTTCGCGCTTGTCTTCCTCGATGCCGCATACCGGACGATCACATGGCTCGGCGAGCACGACATCGCGTGGGACCGCGCAATGGTCCTTATCAGCGGAAAGGCGGGCCGGCCGACGGCGGGGGTGACCTGGCAGACGAACAGCATGTGCCACCTGCTGTGGCAGGCGTCCGGGCAACAATTGTCTCCCGATCGTCTGTACATCGCGCCGCACGGGCCCGATCTCGATCTGGCCCAGCTGGCGGATGAAGCCGCCGCCAGTAGAATCGAGGCGCGGTTCCGGGAAATCTGGTTCAGCACCAACGCGACGGTGGAAATGGGCCGCCTGATGTTCGACGGATATCCCGCGTTTCACCGGCCGGCCGAGGCGGCGCCCGTCATTGATGTCGAAACACGGGAGGCGACCGAGCTCCCCCGCGTCCGCTCCGTCGACGATCGCAGGGCGATCATCACGCGGCTCCGTTTCGTCATGGAAGATCCTGCGCAGCAGCTCGCAAACGCCGGTGCGCAGTTCATTGTCGACCAGCTCTGCAGTAACGGCAATGTACCGGAAGCCGTCGTCATCCCAGGGCTCGACAATATTAATTACCGCGCGAGCTGATCCGGACAGCACGTTATCAGGTCGACGGGCACGTGGAGATCATTAGAGGGCGCTAAAAGTACACGGTTTGGGAATCGCATTGAGCATGTTTGTTTTGACGGTATATCTGACGGTACATCATGCGTACCGCGTGCAAATAAACGCATGATATATTTGTAGAAATTTTCCCTTTTCGATTCCGTCCCCGGCACCATTTGTTCTCCATAGCCGTCCATAGCCGTCCAAGAAAGTACGCATTTCTGCGGCTCTCCGGAGATTTGAGTCCGGCGCAGTTCGGGGCCAGTTGTTGGTATCCAGAGCGTTCAGTGGTAAAAATGATGGTATCTGCCAACACTCGAACGGGAGATACCATCATGGCGCTATCCGCAGTGGCGGTGCTGCACGCGAAGGGCAGGCAGCAGCCGTACAAGCTGACCGATTCTCCGGGTCTCGTGCTTCTAGTGAACCCCGACGGCCGGAAGTATTGGCGCTACAACTACCGCTTCGACGGCAAACAGAAGACGATGGCCCTCGGCGTCTACCCGGATATCAGCCTCGCTGAGGCGCGCGAGAAGCGCGATGCTGCGAGAAAACTCGTGGTTTCGGGCATCGACCCGATGAAGCAGCGCAAGGAAGCCGAGCGTGAAAAACGTGTCCGCGAACAGGAAACCTTCAAGGCGATTGCCGAAGAGTGGCTGGAACGCCTCGAGCTCCAGGGACGCGCGGCAGCGACGCTGAAAAAGAACCGGTGGCTGATGGAGTTCTCCTACCCGCGCCTCGGCGATCGTCCCATCGCCGAAATTACGGCGACGGACCTCCTGGAGGTGCTTCGTAAAATCGAGGTTCGGGGCCGCTACGAAACAGCGAATCGGTTGCGCGGGACGTTCGGCACGCTCTTCCGTTTTGCCGTCGCGACTGGCCGCGCGCCGCGCGACGTCGCCATCGACCTTCGCGGAGCCCTCATCCGGCCGCAGGTCACGCATCGTTCCGCGCTGCTGGAGCCTGGAGACATCGGCGCCCTTCTGCGAGCGATCGACGGGTATGAGGGTCAGCCTACCGTTCAGATCGCGCTACGCCTCAGCGCGCGCGGCGGCCTTCGCGGGCGCTGGCCAGCGCGTGGGCGAGCGCGGCAAGGCCGAGGCACAGCATGGCCGTGAGGACGACGCCATAGAAACCCGCGCTCTGCTTTGGCGGGCCATGGAGCAGGTGATCGAGCGTCGGGACGAGCAGCGACAGCATCAGACCGCAAAAGGCACCCCATGCGGCGACGATCGCCGAGGGGCCGAGGCGCTTCGTCAGAAGCGCGGCGAGCGCGAGGCCAGCGCCCACCAGCACCTCGTCGAAGGCCAGCGGAACGAGGCGCGGATTGCCCCACCAGCGGGCGAGTTCACTGGCGGCGAGGAGGCTTCCGGCCGCGAAGGTGATGATGCGAAAGCGTTTCATGCCGCACGGCTACCAGCAATCGGCAAAGAGGGCGAGACAGGCGCCCGGCCGTTAACGTTATTTACAGTCGTGTGACGGCATGATTCTCTGTGCACCGGTTCCAGATTTGCGTGGAAGGGAGCATGCGATGCACGGCGTTGATGACGACTTCACCCGGCAACTGCAGGACTGGCGGATGCTGACCGCCGAAGTGCTTTACCACATGCCCGATCACCCGCATGTGCTGCAAAGCTTCACATGGCAGACACTGGACGTGCCGCCGCGCTTTCCGCGACTGATCGGCTTCCTCGATTTCTGGTCGCACAGCATCGACGGCATGCTGCATTCGGTGCGGATCATGCACGATGCCCTGATCCGCCCGGCCGAATACCGCTTCGTCGACAAGGAACTGCGGCTGAACTGACGCCTACTTGAGGACGGCAATATCGAGCGGCGTCAGCGCGGCCGCAGCGGCGGCGCTCGCCTTGCGCTCGGCATCAGGCTCGGCGATGAGACCGCGTGCCTTGAGATAGCCTTCGGGCCCGAACGCCGCTTCGCTCGTGTATTCCTGCAGGAACACCGCAAGTGCCGGCTTGGCGCGAGCATGCTCGCCCTTCACGTAGATGTAGAGCGGGCGCGAGGCGGGATAGGTTCCGCTGGCGATCGCTTCATACTCTGGCGCGACGCCGTTCATCTTCACGCCCTCGATCTTGTCGAGATTCTCTTCGAGATAAGAATAGCCGAAGACGCCGAGCGCGGTGGGGTTCGCCACCAGCTTTTGTACGATGAGGTTATCGTTCTCGCCAGCCTCCACATAGACACCGTCCTCGCGCAGCTTCGTGCAGCGCGTCTTGTATTCGTCCTCGTTCGAATCCTTCAGCGCCTTCAGGTTCGCGAAGGTGGCGCAGCCAGCTTCCATGACGAGTTCATTGAAAGCGTCGCGCGTGCCCGAGGTCGGCGGCGGGCCGAGCACCTCGATCTTGCGGTTCGGCAGCTTCGGATCGATCTGGTTCCACGTGGTAACGTCGTTCTTCGAGCCGTCCGGCTTCGTGGCAGCGAGCGCGAGGAAAATCTGCGCGGGCGTCACGTCCATCTCGGCATCCGACTTCGCCTGCGCGACGGCGATGCCATCGATACCGACCTGCACTTCGACGATCTGCTTGACGCCGTTGGCGTTGCAAAGCTCGACCTCGCTCTTCTTGATGCGGCGGGAGGCGTTGGCGATGTCCGGGTGCTGCGTTCCGACGCCGCCGCAGAACAGCTTGATGCCGCCGCCGGTACCGGTCGATTCGACGATCGGCGCCGCCGCCGCCGGATACTTGCGGCGGAAGTTCTCAGCGACTGCCGTGGTGAATGGGTAGACGGTGGAGGAGCCGACGATGCGCAGCGCCGGGCCAGAAACGTTGATGCCGCCCGTCGCAGCCGTATCGCCGCCCTGCGGCGGTGTGGGCGCGGGGGACGAATCGCAGGCGGCGAGCGCCAGAAGACCGATACCGGCAAGAGCAAGGCTGGTGGTGCGCATGGGATTTCGTCTCCGCTTCAAGGATGACCTGTTCTGACGCCGCCCCTAGGCGTGTTCAATGACGCTTTGGTGACAGACAAATGTCGGATGCATGACAGCTACTCTTGTTTGCCCCTCTCCCCAACCCTCTCCCCGGGTGGGGAGAGGGAGTCTTTAATGCGCGGCGTTCCAGTTTTGGCCGGTGCCGACCTCGACGACGAGGGGGACCGTCATTTCGACGATCGGCGCACAGGCATCCTCCATCACGCGCTTGATGACCGTGCCCGCCGCTGCCGCCTTGTCCACGGGAACCTCGAACACGAGTTCGTCGTGCACCTGCAGCAGCATCCGTGCGGCTGACAGGTTTTCGGCTTCGAGCGCATCTTCGATGCGGACCATGGCGCGGCGGATGATGTCGGCGGCTGTGCCCTGCAGCGGTGCGTTGATCGCGGCGCGCTCGCCGAAGGCGCGCTCGGCCTGGTTGGAGGACTTGATGAGCGGCGTGTGGACGCGGCGGCCGAACAGCGTTTCGACATAGCCGTGATCGCGCGCGCTCATCTTGGTGCGCTCCATGTAGTCACGGATGCCCGGGAAGCGCTCGAAATAGCGCTTGATATAGTCGCCAGCGACACCGCGATCGATGCCGAGGTTGCGCGCGAGGCCGAACGCCGAGATACCGTAGATGATGCCGAAGTTGATCGCCTTCGCCTGGCGGCGTACGGACGGGTCCATGCCCTGGATGGGCACGCCGAACATTTCGGACGCTGTCATTGCGTGGATGTCGAGACCGTCCGCGAACGCCTGGCGGAGCGCCGGAATCTCGGCCATCTCGGCAAGCAGGCGCAGCTCGATCTGGCTGTAGTCGGCCGAGAGCAGCACATTGCCCGCTTCCGGCACGAAGGCGTCTCGGATCTTGCGGCCTTCCTCGGTACGAACGGGGATGTTCTGGAGGTTGGGATCGGTGGAGGAGAGGCGCCCCGTGGTCGTGGAGGCCAGCGCGTAGCTGGTGTGCACGCGGCCCGTTTCAGGGTTGATCTGTTCCTGCAGCGTATCGGTGTAGGTGGACTTGAGTTTGGCGAGCTGGCGCCAATCCAACACCTTCTGCGCGATCTCCACGTCTTCGCCGGCGAGCCGATCGAGCACATCCACGTCGGTTGAATAAGCGCCGGTCTTGGCTGATTTCTTGCCGCCCTGCAGGCCCATCTGTTCGAACAGGATCTCGCCGAGCTGGCGGGGCGAGGCAACATTGAAGGGCGCGCCCGCAAGCGTGTGGATTTCTGCCTCCAGCCGCTCGAGGCCCTGCGCATAGTCCGCCGAAAGGCGCGCGAGCGCTGCCCGGTCCACCTTGATGCCGCGCCGCTCCATACGCATCAGTACGGGAACGAGCGGGCGTTCGAGCGATTCGTAAACTCGCGTGAGCTTTTCCCGCCACAGGCGCGGCTTCAGATGCTGCCAGAGACGGAGCGTGCAATCGGCGTCCTCGGCGGCGTATTTCGTCGCGGCATCGAGCGGCACCTTGTCGAACGTGATCTGCGCCTTACCGGTGCCCGCGACCGTCTTGAACGCGATTGGCTTGTGACCGAGCAGCCGCTCCGAAAGCCCGTCCATGCCGTGACCCATCGGGCCGCCGTTTTCGAGCGCCTTGCCTGAATCGAGCGCGTAAGACATCAGCATCGTGTCGTCGAACGGCGCGATTCCGATGCCCTGCCGCGCGAGCACAAGCATGTCGTACTTGAGGTTCTGACCGACCTTCAGCGTCGCGGGATCTTCGAGCAGCCGCTTCAGCCGGGCGAGCGCTTCCGCCCGGTCCACCTGCACCGGTGTTTCGCCGAGCAGCCCCTCGCTCGCGACATGGCCGAGCGGGATGTAGCAGGCGCGGTTCGGCGCGGTCGCGAGGCTGACACCGACGAGGTTGGCGCGCATGGCATCGAGATTGTCCGTTTCGGTATCGACCGCGACAGTGCCGACCGCCAGCGCCTCGGCGATCCAGCGGTCGAGCGCCTCGAGCGTCGCGACGGTCTCGTACGTGTCGTGCGCGAAGGGCAGCAGGGGCGGCGAGAAGGCATCGGGCGGGGGAAGCGCCGCACCCGGCGCGCCGCCTGCCGCTTCCACCGCCGCGTGCTTCCCGAGCTTGGAGAGGAGCGTGCGAAAGCCATGCTTCTTGAAGAATGCCGAGAGCGGCTCATGCGGCGGATCCTTGAGCGCGAAGGTCTCGATCGGCTCGGGCAGCGGCCAGTCCGTCTTCAAGGTGACGAGCACGCGCGACATGCGGATGGCGTCGACGCTTGATGTTATCATCTCGCGCAGTTTGTCGCGCTTGATCTCGGATGCGCGAGCGATCAGTGTCTCGACGTCGCCGAACTGCTGGATAAGCTGCGTCGCTGTCTTGGGGCCCACGCCGCGCACGCCGGGGATGTTGTCGACCGCGTCGCCCATCAGCGCCAGCACGTCGCCGACCTTTCCGGGCGGCACGCCGAACTTCTCTTCGACGTGGGCGACGTCCATCCTGAGGTCGCGCATGGTATCGAGCATGTCGATGCCGCCGCCGACGAGCTGCATCAGATCCTTGTCCGACGAGACGATGGTGACCTTCATGCCGTCCGCGCGCGCCTTCACGGCGTAGGCGGCGATGATATCGTCGGCCTCGATGCCGATCTCCTCGATGCACGGCACGGAAAAGGCGCGCACGGCATCGCGAATCAGCGGGAACTGCGGGATCAGGTCCTCGGGCGGCTCCGGCCGGTTCGCCTTGTATTCGGGGTAGATCTCCATGCGGAAGCTGTGCTTCGAGGCATCGAGGATGACCGCCAGATGCGTGGGCCCCTCGCCCCGGTTCAGCTCCTCAATCAGCTTCCAGAGCATCGCGGTGAAGCCGAACACGGCGTTGACGGGCGTGCCTTCGGGATCGGTGAGCGGCGGCAGGCGGTGGTAGGCGCGGAAGATGAAGCTCGACCCGTCGACGAGGTAGAGATGCTGGGGGGAGTCGGTCATGAAGGTGCGTTTAGCAAGCCCCGCCCAGCTTGGCGACTAGGGGATCAGCACCGTGTCCTCCGCGACCGGCGATGGCTGCGGATAGTCGAGCGTGTAGTGGAGGCCCCGGCTTTCGTGGCGGCGGAGTGCCGAGCGGACGATGAGGTCGGCGGCCATCAGCAGATTGCGCAGCTCGATGAGATCGGGCGTGACGCGGAAGTGGCCGTAGAAATCCTCAACCTCGCCTGTGAGTAGCTTGATGCGGTGCTGCGCGCGCTCCAGCCGCTTCGTGGTGCGGACGATGCCGACATAGTTCCACATGAACCTGCGGATTTCCGTCCAGTTCTGCTTGATGACGACTTCTTCGTCCGAATCCGTCACGCGGCTTTCGTCCCACGCGCGGATCGGCGGCGGCGCGGCCAGCCCGTCCCAGTTCGCGGCGATGTGCTTCGCCGCCGCTTCCCCGAACACGAAGCATTCGAGGAGCGAGTTGGAGGCGAGGCGGTTGGCGCCGTGGAGGCCGGAGTGGCTGACCTCGCCCGCCGCGTAAAGGCCGGGAAGGTCGGTGCGGCCGTCGCGGTCGATGACGACGCCGCCGCACGTATAGTGCTGCGCGGGGACGACCGGGATCGGGTCCTTCGTCATATCGATGCCAAGCGAAAGCAGCTTCTCGTAGATGTTCGGGAAGTGGCCCTTCACGAAATCGGCGCCCATGTGGCTGATATCGAGGTGCACGTAGTCGAGGCCGAGGCGCTTGATCTCGTGGTCGATGGCGCGGGCGACGATGTCGCGGGGGGCAAGCTCGGCGCGCGAATCGAAGCGCGGCATGAAGCGCTCGCCGCCGCCGGGAACGCCGGGCGGTAGTTTCAGGTGGCCGCCCTCGCCGCGCACCGCTTCGGTGATGAGGAAGTTCTTGACCTCCAGATTGTAAAGGCAGGTTGGGTGGAACTGCATGAATTCCATGTTGGCGACGCGGCAGCCCGCGCGCCACGCCATCGCGATGCCATCCCCCGTGGCGCCGCGCGGCGCGGTCGAGAAGAGATAGGTGCGGCCCGCGCCGCCGGTCGCGAGCACCGTCGCGCGCGCCGTCAGCGTCTCGACACGACCGCTGGCCCGGTCGAGCGCGTAGACGCCCCAGACGTGTCCGTCGCCCGAATAGCGCTCGCCATGGCGGCTGGTGACGAGATCGATTCCCACCCTGTCCGGCAGCAACGTGATGTTGGGGCTGGCGGCAGCGGCCTTTTCGAGCGCCTGCTGCACCGCCCAGCCGGTCGCGTCGTCGACGTGCACGATGCGGCGGTGGCTGTGCCCACCTTCGCGCGTCAGGTGCCAGCGCTCGGTGCCGCCTGCGTTGAAGGGCACGCCGATCTCGGCGAGCCGCTCGATCGCGGCGGGGGCGTTCTCAACGACGAACTCGACAATGTCGCGATGGTTGAGCCCAGCGCCCGCCACCATCGTGTCCTCGATATGGCTTTCGAACGTATCACCCGGCTCCAGCACGGCGGCGATGCCGCCCTGCGCCCACGACGTGGACCCGGCGGAGAGGTCTGCCTTCGACAGCACGCCCACCTTGAAGCGCTGCGCGAGGTTGAGCGCGCAGGTGAGCCCCGCGGCGCCGGAGCCGATGACGAGAACGTCGAACTGCATCACGCGGCCACTTGCCGCGTGAGGTGAAGGAACACGTCTTCAAGGTCCGCCTCGCGTGTCGAGACATCGACGACGCCGAGGCCGGTGGCGCTGATCGCCTGCAGAAGCTCGCCCGCGGTGAGCGCGCCGCGATTGTAGGTGAGGATAAGCTGGCGCGCGCCCTTTAGCTCGATCTTTTCGGCAGGGAGACCGGCGGGCGGGGTATCGAGGTCGCGGTCCACCGTGACGATCAGACACTTTTCCTGCGCGCTGGCGAGGAGCGCGTGCGTTTCGTCATTCGCCACCACCTCGCCGTTGTTGATGATGGCGATGCGGTCGCAAAGCTCCTCCGCCTCTTCGAGATAGTGCGTGGTGAGCACGACCGTGGTGCCTGCTGCGTGGAGCTGGCGCACGTAGGACCAGAGCTGCTGGCGCAGCTCGATGTCGACGCCCGCGGTGGGCTCGTCGAGAATCAGGATCGGCGGATTGTGGACGAGCGCCTTGCCGATCAGCAGGCGCCGCTTCATGCCGCCCGAGAGCGTGCGCGCGTAGGCGTGCGCCTTGTCCTCGAGCCGGAGCGCGCGGAGAATTTCCATGGTGCGGCGTTCCGCCTTCGGCACGGCATAGAGCCCGGCGTGGATTTCCAGCGTCTCGAACGGCGTGAAGAAGGCATCGAACAGGATTTCCTGCGGCACGATGCCGATCGCGCGCTTCGCGTTCCTGCGGTCTTCATCAATGTCGAAGCCCCAGATGCGCGCGCTGCCGCCGGTCTTGTTCACAAGGCCCGCGAGGATGTTGATCAGTGTGGACTTCCCCGCGCCGTTGGGGCCCAGAAGGCCGAAAATCTGGCCGCGCGGCACATCGAAGCTGACGCCCTTCAGGGCGCGCTTGCCGTCCGAATAGGTTTTTTCGAGGTCGCGGATTTCGATGGCAGGCTGCATGGACGCCTCGCATAGCGCGGACGTCCATGCCCGCCAAGCGACTTACGCGGCCTCCACCATTGCGGCGATGGCATCAGGCGGCAGATTCGTCGCTTCCTTGGCGATCTCGGCGACGATGCGGCCCGAGACCTCCTTGTGATAATGCTTGCGCATCTCGCCGAGCGTCGCTGGCGGCGCGATGATGATGAGACGGTCGGTTTTGCCGCCAAGCGCGCGCTTTTTCAGGATTTCGGCAACCTCTGCGGCGAAACGATCCTCGGCGAGCTGTTTGAAATCGGTTTCCTCATAGCTGCTACGCCGCGCGCCGACGCTCTGGAAGCTGCGGCCCGGCCTGTCGGTCGAAAGCTCACGGTCGGGGCGGAGGTCCTGCTCTTCCTCGCGGATCACCTGCAGATCGGGGAATTTTGTGTCGCCTTCGTTGACGAGGAGGAGCAGCTTGCGCCCGTCGGCGACGCAAATCTCGGTCTTGTGCTGGAGGATCATGGCCTCTCCCTTTTCTGCCTGTGTGTGAAGCTTAAACGAAGCAAGGCGAAACCGGTTGCGGGCCAAAGGCACCCGTTCCATAGAGCCTTCGCCATGCACGATATCCGTTATATCCGGGAAAACCCCGCCGAATTTGATCTGGGTCTAGCACGCAAGGGGCTGGCGCCCCTGTCGGCGGACATTCTTGGCCGAGACGCCGCGCTGCGCGAGACCGTGACGACGCTGCAAGCCGCGCTGACGCGGCGCAACGAGGCCTCGAAGGCAATCGGGGCCGCGAAGGCTCAGAAGGACGAAGAGAGCGCCTCCGCGCTGATGGCAGAGGTGAGTGAGCTAAAGACACGCATTCCCGACCTTGAAGCGAAGGAACGCGCGCTTTCCGATGCGCTGAACGCGCAGCTTTCGGCCATTCCGAACCTGCCCGCCGCCGATGTGCCGGAAGGGCCGGACGAGACCGCAAACGTGGTGCTGAAGACATGGGGCGAACCGCGCACCTTCGATTTCGAGGTGAAGGAGCACGATGCCGTCGCCGCGCCGCTCGGCCTTGATTTCGAGCGTGCCGCGAAGCTTTCCGGCGCGCGCTTCGCGGTGATGAGCGGCGGCGTCGCCCGCCTTCACCGCGCGCTCGCGCAGTTCATGCTCGACCGGCAGGTGGAGAACGGCTTCACCGAAACCGCCGTGCCGCTGCTGGTGCGCGACGAAGCGGTGTACGGCACCGGCCAGCTTCCGAAGTTCGCTGAAGACCTGTTTCAAACGACGGACGGCCGCTGGCTGATCCCCACCGCCGAGGTGAGCCTTACCAACCTCGTGGCGGCCGAGATCCTTGATACGGCGAGCCTGCCGCTGCGGCTGACCGCGCTTTCCCCCTGCTTCCGCGCCGAGGCGGGCTCGGCGGGGCGGGACACCAAGGGCATGATCCGCCAGCATCAGTTCGAGAAGGTGGAGATGGTGGTGATCGCGGCGGCGGACCAGTCCGAAGCCGAGCACGCACGCATGACCGAATGCGCCGAGGGCATCCTGCAGGCGCTCGGCCTTCCCTACCGGGTGATGCTGCTGTGCGCTGGAGACATGGGCTTTGCCTCGCGCAAGACATACGACCTTGAGGTCTGGCTGCCTGGGCAGGGCTGTTACCGCGAGATTTCGAGCGTTTCCAACTGCGGCGACTTCCAGGCGCGGCGCATGAACGCGCGCCACCGCGCGGCGGGCGAGAAGGGTACGGCGTTTGTCCACACACTGAACGGCTCCGGCCTCGCTGTCGGCCGCACGCTCGTCGCGGTGCTCGAGAACTACCAGCAGGCAGATGGATCGGTAACGATCCCCGAAGTGCTGCGGCCCTACATGGGCGGTTTGGAGGCGCTGCGGCCGTGAGAATCCTGCTGACCAACGATGACGGCTACCATGCCCCCGGCATGGCGGTGCTCGAAGCGATCGCGCGCGAACTCAGCGACGACATCTGGGTGGTCGCGCCCGCCGAGGAACAATCGGGCGCGGGCCATTCGCTGACGCTGTCGCAGCCGATCCGCCTGCAGAAGCACGGCGAGCGCCGCTTCGCGGTGCGCGGCACGCCGACCGACAGCGTGATGATGGCGCTCGGCCTGCTGATGAAGGACAGCCCGCCCGATCTCGTGCTTTCGGGCGTCAACCGCGGTGCGAATCTTGCCGAGGACGTCACCTATTCGGGCACGGTGTCGGCGGCGATGGAAGCGACGCTGTATGGCGTGCCCGCGATCGCGCTCAGCCAGTGCCTCGGTTCGATGCGCGCCGTTGAGGCGTTCGAGACGGCGGCGAAATGGGGCGCCACGGTGGTGCGCGCGCTCGCCGCGAAGACGTGGCCGAAGGGCGTGCTCATGAACGTGAACTTCCCCGCCGTCGCGCCGGACGCGGTGAAGGGCGTGCGCGTGACCGAGCAGGGCTTCCGCGACTACGGCGCCACCGCCATCGAGGAGCGCGTCGATCCGCGCGGCTTCACCTATTACTGGTTCGGCCTCGGCCGCGAGGCGACGGAAGCCGGACACCTGACCGACCTGCAGGCGACGCATGAGGGCTTGATCGCGGTGACGCCGCTTCACCTCGACCTGACGCACTACGAAACGCTCGATTCGCTGAAAGATGCGGTGAAGCACATCTCTTAGGCGCGATCGGCGATTCAAATCCGTATCGCACCGGGTTAGAGACTTACCCATGTTCCGCTTCGCCGTTCCGCTCGTCCTGCTTTTCGTCGCCGCCTGCTCGGCCCCGTCGCGGCCGCAATTTCCCGTGCCGACGCCCAAGAAGCCGATCGAAAGCACGGCTACCCCCACACCGGCCGCGCCCAAGCGTGCGCCTTGGAAGCCCGTGAAGGTTGTGGCGGATGCGGTGGACGTGCCGCAGCAGACGGTCACCGTCGTGCGCGGCGATACGCTCTCCGGCATCGGGCAGCGCACGGGATCATCGGTGCAGGCGATCGCACAGGCGAACAGGATCGCGCCGCCCTACACGATCGAGGTGGGGCAGGTGCTCACCATCCCGGGCGGGCGCTATCACACGGTGAAGGCGGGCGAGACGGGCATCACCATCGCGCGCGCCTATGGCGTGGACTGGGAAGGCATCGTCACCACCAACGAACTGAAAGCGCCCTACACGCTCCGCGTCGGCCAGCGGCTGCGGCTGCCGACGAAGGCGCAGGTGCGCGAGATGACGCTCGCCGAACGCGCCGCCGCCTTCACCATCGACATCGACGACCTGATCAACGGCAGCGAACCCGCTGCGACCGAAGCCGCCGCTGCAGCACACCCCGCAGGCGAAACCGCGCCCCCGCAGGCCGTGGCCGCGCTACCCCCACCGCCCGCCTTCAACGGCCGCTTCATGGCGCCCGTGGAGGGCAAGCTCATCAGCCGATTCGGCGCCAAATCGGGCGGGCTCTACAACGACGGCATCAACCTCCGTGCGCCTGCAGGCGCACCGATCCGCGCGGCAGCGAACGGCGTGGTCGTCTATGCCGGAAACGCAGTCGAGGGCTTCGGCAACCTTGTGCTGCTGAAGCACGATGGCGGCTGGGTGACGGCCTATGCCCACGCCGAAGACCTGCTCGTGATCCGCGGCGACACCGTGCGCCAGGGCGACCCCATCGCCCGCGTCGGCAAGACCGGCTCCGTCGACGAGCCGCAGCTTCACTTCGAGATCCGCCAGGGCAAAAAGCCGGTCGACCCGCTGCCGCTTTTGCCGGGGGCGGGGTGAGGATGGGCTATGATAAACGTACTGAGCTTTGAACGCGGCCATACGAATGATGGTGACGTCTCTTTCATACCCTGTATCGACAGGGTGAGTTTGGTAGACCTCGCTACAGCTTTCGAGAAAGCTCAAGGGTACACTGATCCCGCCGGAGGATACGGCGGCATTGTACCTTCCCATTCAGAACTCAGTTCGATCGCAAACAATTTTTCATGTCAGGGAGAGCCCGCCAGAGACTGCGAGCAAGGACGAATCTACGCATTATTCTGCGAATGCGGAGAGGCTGGCTGTTGGCCGCTCGTAATGCATATCGAGCAAGACGACGGTCATGTGATCTGGAGAGGCTTCAATCAGCCACATCGACAGAACCGTGATTATACTACGTTTGGACCTTTCAAGTTCAATCGCGCACAATACGAGTCCGCGTTAGCCGAGATTACGGCCTCCAAGGCCCCCGCTTAGTATCTACCCATCAATACATTTCAGGACGCTACTTCCTCTTGCGTCTCAGCCCTTTTTCCGTCAGTGGCGCGCGTCTCATGACCGTGAAAACGCTCCCCGCGCCGCCGAAGGTCGGCATGGTGTCGCTCGGCTGCCCGAAGGCGCTGGTCGACAGCGAGCGGATTCTGACCAAGCTTCGCGCGGACGGCTATGCGATGAGCCCGGACTATGCGGGCGCGGACGTTGTGCTGGTGAACACCTGCGGGTTCCTGGATTCGGCGAAGGAAGAAAGCCTTGCCGCGATCGGCGAGGCGATCGCCGAGAACGGGCGCGTGATCGTGACCGGGTGCATGGGGAACGAGGCGGACGTGATCCGCGCGCGCTTCCCGGACGTGCTCGCGGTGACGGGCGCGCATCAGTATGAGGCCGTCGTCGAGGCCGTGCACGAGGCCGCGCCGCCGGTGCCCTCGCCGTTCGTCGATCTGGTACCGGAGGCGGGGCTGAAGCTCACCCCGCGCCACTATTCGTATCTGAAGATTTCCGAAGGTTGCAATCACCGCTGCAAGTTCTGCATCATCCCGAGCTTGCGCGGCGACCTCGTCAGCCGGCCTGCCGCCGCCGTGGTACGCGAGGCGGCGAAGCTGGTGGAGGCGGGGACGAAGGAACTGCTCGTCATCAGCCAGGATACGTCGGCCTACGGCGTCGATATCCGTCACGCAGCGTCGAAGTGGGACGGGCGCGAGTATCGCGCGCACATCACGGACCTTGCGCGCGATCTCGGATCTCTCGGCGCATGGGTGCGGATGCACTACATCTACCCCTATCCGCACGTCGATCAGCTGATGCCGCTGATGGCAGAGGGGCTGGTGCTGCCCTATCTCGACATTCCGTTCCAGCACGCGAGCCCGGCGGTGCTGAAACGCATGGCGCGGCCCGCGAACGAGGCGAAGGTGCTGGAGCGCATCCGGTCCTGGCGGACGCAAGTGCCCGACCTCGCCATCCGCTCCACCTTCATCGTCGGCTTCCCTGGCGAGACGGAAGAGGATTTCCAGTACCTGCTCGACTGGCTGGAAGAGGCGGGAATCGATCGCGCCGGCTGCTTCAAATACGAAGCCGTTGAAGGTGCCGCCGCGAACGCGCTGGATGGCGCCGTCCCCGAAGAGGTGAAGGACGAGCGCTGGCACCGCTTCATGGCGGCGCAGGCCCGGATTTCAGCTGCGCGCCTGCAAAGCCGTATCGGCCGCGAGATCGACGTGATCATCGACGAAGCCGACGACGAAGGCGGCGCGACCGGGCGATCGCAGTGGGACGCGCCGGAGATCGATGGCCAGGTGCTGCTGCGCGATGCCGATGTCGCGCCGGGTGACATCGTACGCGTGCGCATCGAGGATGCCGACGAGACGGACCTGTTCGGCGTTCCCGCTTAAGACTTCAGACGAAAATCTTGCCGGGGTTCATGATGCCGTTCGGATCGAGCGCGGCCTTCACTGCGCGCATCGCGGCGAGCTTCGCCGGATTGCCGAGTCGGGCCAGCGTTTTCGCCTTCGATGTGCCGATCCCGTGCTCGGCGCTGATCGAACCGCCATACCGTGCGACGATATCGTAAACCTGCTCGCTGAGCTCGTAGCGGCGGGCCATCAGCTCGGTTCGCGGCCCCGGCTCGGCCGTCTTGACGTTGTAGTGCACATTGCCGTCGCCAAGGTGGCCGAATGCCATCACCTGTGTGCCCGGCCAGTCCGCCTCGATGATCCGCGTCGCCTCTTCCATGAAGCGCGGCATGTCGGAAACCGGCACGGAGACGTCGTGCTTAATCGAAGGTCCATCGAGACGCTCCGCCTCCGGCAGCTCCTCGCGCAGGCGCCAGAAATCGAGGCCCTGCGTGCGGTTCTCGGCGAGGGCCGCGTCGACCACGAGCCCGTCTTCGAACGCGGCGGCAAGCGCGGTTTCAAGCGCCTGACGCTGGGTTTCGCCGGTCATCGCCGAAGTCACCTCCACGAGCACGTACCACGGATACGGCGCCGAAAGCGGATCGCGCGCGCCCGGGATGTGCTGCAGCACGAGATCAAGGCCGTGGCGCGGGATCAGCTCGAAGGAATCGACATTGTCTCCCGTGGCCTTCTTGAGATGACCGAGCAGCGTCAGCGCGGCGTGCGGATCGGCGAGCGCGACAAATGCCGTCGCCACTTCGCGCGGCGCAGGCACCAGCCGAAGCGACGCGGCGGTGACGAAGCCGAGTGTGCCTTCGGCGCCGATCAGCAGCTGCTTGATATCGTAGCCGGTGTTGTCTTTCCTGAGCGGCGTGAGTTGATCGAGGATGCTGCCATCCGGCAGCACGGCTTCGAGCCCGATCACCTGCGCGCGCATGTTGCCGTAGCGGAGCACCTGCACGCCGCCCGCGTTCGTGGAAATAAGGCCGCCGATCGTTGCCGAGCCCTTGGCGCCGAGCGAGAGCGGGAACATGCAGTCCGCGTCTTCTGCGGCCTTGTGCAGCGTTTCCAGGACGACACCCGCCTCTGCAATGACCGTGAAGCCCGGCGCATCGAGCGCACGGATGCTATTCATGCGATCCATCGAAACGAGCACGGCCGCGCCGTCTTCCTCGGGCACACCCGCGCCCACGAGGCCCGTATTGCCGCCCTGAGGAACGAGCGGCGTGCCGGTTTCATTCGCGATCTTCACGATACGCGCCAGCGTTTCCGTATCGCGCGGAAGCAGCAGCAACGGAGAAGCGCCGGTTTTCTGATTGCGCCAGTCCGTGAGTTTGGGCGCGAGACGATCAGGATCGTCGGACCAGCCGCCGGGTCCGGCAGCGTCGCGGAGTCGGTCGAGGGCTGTCATATCGAGGTGTGTCGCCATGGGTCCGACGCTCTAGGCGAAACCGGTACATTGCGGAAGATGCAACGTTTGGCGACATGGACCCTGCAAAAACCGATAGGCTGAATGGTCACAAACGTTGCAATCGGGCAACGCTCTGCTGTCAGCCTTGTTATATACCTGTCCAAAACCGGGGGGGCAGCGCAGCGCCGCTGGACAAGCCCTTGAATCCGGGTTTCTATGCCCTTCGAGCGGTACAGGAACGGCTGTCGCTGTGATGGGCAGGGCCTTCCTCCGCCATCCGACGCGCTACATGAGACTGGCGCGCGGATGCAACGGTAACCTTGGGAGGGTACTCGTCATGCAATCTCGTTTTCGCGCCCGTAGTGTATTCGTTTCCAGCGCATCCGCACTTGCCGTTCTTGCCGCTTCACCCGTGTTCGCGCAGGTGACCGAGCAGAACGATTCCGGCATCGAAACCATCATCGTCACCGCCCAACGCCAGGCGGAATCGCTGCAGGATGTGCCGATCGCCGTCAGCGCGTTTTCATCGGATGCGCTGGAGCGCCAGCAGATCGAGAATTCGAGCGACCTTCAGCTTACCCTGCCCAACGTGACCTTCAGCAAGACGAACTTCACGTCTTCTAGCTTCACGATCCGCGGCATCGGCGACCTCTGCGTCGGCGTGACCTGCGACCAGGCAACCGCCATCCACGTGAACGATACGCCGCTGCTGCAAACCCGACTGTTCGAGACGGAGTTCTTCGACCTTGAACGCGTCGAAGTGCTGCGCGGCCCGCAGGGCACGCTGTTTGGACGCAACGCGACCGCCGGCGTCGTGAACGTGATCACCGCGAAGCCCGATCTCGGCAGCTTCGGCGCCGCGGGCGATGCAGAATACGGCAACTTCAATGCCTACAAGCTGAAAGGCATGATCAACCTGCCGATCGGCGAAACGATCGGCATCCGTCTCGCCGGTTTCTATCAGAAGCGCGACGGCTATACGGAAAACGTCTACGACGGCAGCGACATTGACGATCGTGACATGTATGCGATCCGCGGGTCACTGCGCTGGGAGCCGACCGACTCCACAACCATCGATCTGATGGCGTATTACTTCCGCGAGGACGACAACCGGTCTCGCGTCCAGAAACAGAAGTGCCAGCGCGACCCGACCGGCATTCTCGGCTGTCTTCCCGCCAACCTGAAGTTCGAGACGCTGAACGGCAATGCGACGATCGCGGGGCTCCTGACGTCGCAGCAGTTCCTCTCCAGCCAGGGCATCCCGACCGCGTTCGCGCTTGGCAGCATCTATGGCACGGACGTCTATGCAGGCTTCACGAACCCCGCCGACGTCCGCAAGGTGAATACGGATTTCAGGCCGACGTATTTCACGGATGAAGAGCAGTATCAGGCCCGCATCACGCAGGACATCGGTGCGTTCACGGCCCAGCTGACGGGCCTCTATCACGTAAGCCGCGTCGATTCGATGCAGGACTACAACCTCTCCGTGCAGAACCGGGCCGGATATACGCCCGGCCTCACCGCGCTCTATGCAGGCGCGAACGGCCTGATCGCGCTGCCGCCGGGCCTTGCGGGGTATCTCGCTCCCGTCGCGTCCGCGCTCATCCCGAGCGGCCCGGGCGGAGAGCTTTGCACGTCCCAGGCCGAACCGAGCGGAACCGGCAGCTACGGCGGCCACACGGTCTGCGCCATGACGCCGCAGGATTTCGACCGCTCCGTCCAGACCAGCAAGGACTGGTCGATCGAAGGCATCCTCACCAGCAACTTCGATGGCCCGCTCAACTTCCTTGTCGGCGGCATCTATGCGGACCTGAAGCTGAGCGAGAACAGCTACTACGTGAACGCCTTCGGCCTCGACTACGCAACAGGCCTCCTCGGGGCATTCAACTCCTACAGCAACGGCCTGCCCCCGAGCTTCCTGGCAACGCCGTCCTACCGCAACAACACGGATTATTTCCGGCTGAAATCGTACGGCATCTTCGGTGAGGCCTATTACGAGTTCAGCGACCGCGCGAAACTGACGCTCGGCATTCGATACAACAACGACAAGAAACTGGTGCGTGCGCGTACCACCCTGGCCAACTTCCTGGTCCCGCACGGCCTTGATCAGGCCTTCGACTCCCCGTTCGTCGGCCTCTACGACGCTGATCCCGGAATGGCAGGCAACCAGATCATTCAGGAACGCCGGGTGTCGTTCAAGGAATGGACTGGCCGCGCCGTGTTCGACTTCAAGCTCACCGACGACAGCCTGCTCTATGCTTCGTACTCGCGGGGCTATAAATCAGGTGGCATCAACCCGCCGCTGTCGCCGATCTTCGCGGTTTCCGACAGCTTCGAGCCCGAGTTCATCGACGCCTTCGAGATCGGTTCGAAGAACAGCTTCCTTGACGGCTCGCTGCAGCTCAACCTCACGGCGTTCTACTACAAGTACAAGGCTCTGCAGCTGAGCCGTATCGTTGCGCGTACTTCGGTAAACGACAACGTCGATGCCGACATCTACGGCATCGAGGGCGACGCGATCCTGAGCCCAACGCCGGGGCTGCTGTTCAATGTCGGGTTCAGCTACCTGCACACCAAGGTCGCCAGCGACAAATACCTGTCGAACCCGCGCGATCCTTCGGGCGGCCGTTCGGACGTCGTGATCATCAAGGACATCACGAACGCTTCGAACTGCGCGGTGGTGCCCACCACCGCCGGCAATGCCGCGGGCGCCAACGCGTTTGTGAACTACGTGAACGCCAACGTGATCAACCCCAGCATCGTCACCTCGGGCGGGCTGGTTCCAAGAACGCCTTCGCAGCCGAATACCGCACCGCTCGCCGGAACGACGCCGTTCCCATCTGACAGCGGTATCGGCGCAACGGGCGCGTTCAGCATCTGCAGCGTGCTCAACGCAGCGGCCGCTTCGGCCGGCGCGCTGTTCGGCGGCATCTCGGTCGCGCCTTCGGGCGTCGAAGTGAACCTGAAGGGCAACAAGCTGCCGCAGGCGCCGAACTACAAATTCTCGGTGGGCGCCCAGTACACTGCGGACTTCGACAATGGCATGTCGCTCGTTCCGCGCGTTGACCTGACCTATACTGGTGAAAGCTACGGCAGCATCTTCAACGGGCAGGTCAACAAGATCTCGGGCTACGCCCAGATCAACGCCCAGTTGCAGCTGAACGGCGCGAACGACCGCTGGTACATCCGCGGCTTCGTCCAGAACCTTCTGGATAACAGCGCCACGACCGGCCTTTACGTGACCGACGCCTCTTCGGGTCTGTTCACCAACATCTTCACACTGGAGCCGCGCCGCTACGGTGTGGGTGCCGGCTTCAAGTTCTAGAACAGTTTTCGTACCGGGATGTGGGCGGGACTTCGGTTCCGCCCGCGTTTTTTATAAAGGCTTAATTCAGGTTCCACGCTATATCGCGCCCTAAACGGGCGGGGACTCATGCTGAATCAAGGCTTCTACATGACCGAGAAGCGCGCGGTGCGCGCGAAGGGTCCGTTCACCACGGGCCCACTCATCGTCGGCCTTGCGCATTTCATCGTCGCTCTCATCAACATCCGCCTGACGGGCTGGTCTGTCGGCATGGCGACGGTGTGGGCGGCGAACGCGCTGGTGCTCGCCGCGCTGCTCGTCGTACCGACGCGACGCTGGACCGCCTATGTGATTTCGGTCTGGATCGCGGGGTTCGCGGCCAATCTTCTGGGAGGCTACCCCGCCTTCGCCGCCGCGCCCTTCGCCGCGCTCAACATCGCCGAAGCCGCCCTCGCCGCCCTCCTCACCCGGCGTCTGATCGGCGGACCGCTACAGCTCGAACATCCCGACCACCTGCTGAAGTTCATCGGCTCCTCCATCGTCGCCGCTGCATTTTCGGCCTCGCTCAGCGCACCGTTCATGTCGGCGGCTGTCGACGAGGCAATGGGACGAAGCTGGTTGTCGTGGTTCGCGTCCGACACGCTCGGACTCTTGTTGGTAACGCCTATCCTGCTGATCGTTTTCGCGATCTGGTCCGGCAAGCGCTCCTTCCTGCAGGGCCGCAGCGCCGTGGAGGCAGCAGGACTGTTCGCGCTCGTAACAGGTCTCAGCGTCCTCGTTTTTGCGCAGACACACTGGCCGATGCTGTTCCTGCTACTACCGCCGATGCTGCTGACGACCTTCCGCCTGCGTTCGGCAGGTGCCACGGTCGCCATCGTGACCGTCGCGTGCATCGGCTCCTACTTCACAACCATCGGTTCCGGGCCCATCGCGCTGATGCCGGGCGACCTTGCGGACCGAATCTACTTCTTCCAGTTCTTCCTCGCGGTCGCTTTCCTGCCCTCTCTCCCCGTCGCTTCCGTGCTTGACGAGCGCGACGCGCTCGCGGCGATCGCCGAACGGCAAGCCTCCACCGACGAGCTGACCGGAACCGCTTCGCGCCGCATGTTCCTCGCCCGGCTCGAGGCCGCTGGCGAAGCCGCCAATGCCAACGGCACCGCCTTTTCGGTCGCGCTGTTCGATGTCGACCATTTCAAGTCCGTCAACGACCGCTTCGGCCACGACGTCGGCGACGCTGTGCTACGCCACGTCGGCGCGCTCGCGATGGCCATCGTGGGGCGCCACGGACTCGTCGGGCGGCTCGGCGGTGAAGAATTTGCCGTGCTGATGCCGGGCCGCAGCCTCGACCAGGCGGCGGGGCTGTGCGAGGCGCTCCGCAAGGCCTGCTCTGACACCGACGACATGCCGGAGGGCGTCGTGCCGGTCACGATCAGCGTCGGCGTGGCGGCACTCGCGCGCGGCCGGGCGGCCGCAGACGTGCTGAAAGCCGCCGACGCGGCGATGTATCTTGCCAAGTCGAGCGGCCGCGACCGCGTGCAGATCGTCCGCTGAGGACGCGGTCTCTTGTCGCTGCACCGCGCAGTTTCCTTGACATTTTGCGGGGAAACGCCAAAAGCGCGGCGCAAGGCACTCTGTTAACGCCTGCACAAGGTCATTGAATTTGAGCTTTCACGCCCTCGGCCTTTCGGACGAGCTTCTCGCGGCTGTTGAAGACAGCGGCTACACTGAGCCTACCGCCATTCAGCGGCAAGCGATTCCGCTTGTTCTGATGGGCCGCGACATCATCGGCGTTGCGCAGACCGGCACCGGCAAGACCGCCTCTTTCGTGCTGCCGATGATCGACATCCTTGCCCACGGCCGCGGCCGCGCCCGGATGCCACGTTCGCTCATCATCGCGCCGACGCGCGAACTTGCTGATCAGGTGGCGCAGAACTTCCTGAAATACGGCAAGAACCACAATCTTTCGATGGCGCTGCTGATCGGCGGCGTCGGCTTCGGCGATCAGGACAAGGCGCTGGAAAAGGGCGTCGACGTGCTGATCGCGACCCCCGGCCGCCTGCTCGACCAGTTCGAGCGCGGCAAGATTCTGCTGTCGGGCGTCGACATTCTCGTCATCGACGAGGCCGACCGGATGCTCGACATGGGCTTCATTCCCGATGTGGAGCGCATCTGCTCGCTGCTCGGCCCGAACCGGCAAAGCCTGCTGTTCTCCGCCACCATGGCACCGCCCATCAAGAAGCTCGCCGACCGATTCCTGAACGACCCGCGCATGATCGAGGTGGAACGGCAATCGAGCACCAACGCCAACATCGCGCAGTCGCTGCTGATGACCGGCGCGCGCGAGAAGAAGCAGGCGCTGCGCGAACTGCTGCGCGCCGACGAGGTGACGAGCGCGATCGTCTTCTGCAATCGCAAGCGCGACGTGAAGGAACTGGTCGAGTCGCTGAAACGTGACGGCTTCCGCGCGGGGCAGATTCACGGCGACATGGAGCAGCGCGACCGCCTTTCGACGCTCGAGGACTTCAAGGCGGACCGGATCTCGATCCTCGTCGCCTCCGACGTCGCGGCCCGGGGCCTCGACATCAAAGGCGTCAGCCACATTTTCAACTTCGACGTGCCGTTCAACGCCGAAGACTATGTGCACCGCATCGGCCGCACCGGACGCGCGGGCAAGACCGGCATTGCGGTGACGCTGGTAACCTCTGCCGACGTGGACCTCATCGCCGACATCGAGAAACTGATCGGCGCCCGCATCGAGCGTCGCGGCGAGGTGCCGCAGCAGGACGGCAGCGCCAAAAGTGCTGACACGGACGCCGTCAGCGATGCGGAAAAGGACGCCCGCCCGGCAGGCAGCCGTGCGCGGGGCGGAAAACGCGCGCGGGGCGGCGATCGCAAGCCGGAAACGCCGCGCACAGAGCCAGCCCCCAAGGCGGCTCCCAAGGCAGCCACGCGCCCTGCGCGCGAGGAAGACTCCGATGATGGTGGCTGGAACGGCCCCCTTCCCGACTTCCTTTCCGTATCCGCACGCGGCTGATTTTATCTTCCTTTTCGGAAATTTTAACCTGCGCCTGCCATAGCTTGCAACGAATGGGCTGGTCGGTGGTTCTCCGTGCGCCGCAACGGGCATGGAAATCCGCGACTTTGGTCCGAGGGGACATTCGGTGGGCTGTAAATGACGGATTCGAAACAGATCTTCGAAAATATCCGCCAGCACTTGGAGGCTGGGGCCATTTCGCCCACGCCCGCCAACTACGAATTCTGGTATCGTTACGTCACTGGGTCCGATCCTGAACTTCGCGTTGCCGTAGACGCCGTTATGCACACGGTGGGTCGCGTATCGACGCGCGCGATGCACAACATCCGCCGCGAACTCTACGGCGCCTCGATGCCCGCCGATCTCAGCGTTCTGATCGACCAGACGCAGGCACAGCTGAAGCGCATGTCGCACTTCGTTGAGGAAACCGGCGGGGACGCCAAGGATTACAGCCGCACGCTGCGGGAAAGCTCCGACAGCATCAACGCTGCCGCCGACATCGACACACAGCGCGCGCTTCTCGCCGATCTTGTTACCGCCACGGGCGCGATGATCGACAAGACCGAGCGGCTGGAGGCGCAGCTCGCGATTTCCGGCCAGGAGATCAACATCCTGAAGCAGGACCTGGAAACGGCGCGCACGGAAAGCCGCACCGATCCGCTCACCGGACTGTCGAATCGCAAGGCGTTCACCTCGTATCTGGAAGCGCAGGCCGGCCGTGCGCTTGCCGACCGCAAGCCGCTGTGCCTAGCGTTCTGTGACATCGACCATTTCAAGCAGTTCAACGATACGTGGGGCCACCGCATGGGTGACGAGGTGCTGCGCCTCGTCGGACAGAGCCTCGAACAGCTTTCGCACGGCGTCGGCTACCCCGCACGCTTCGGCGGCGAGGAGTTCGTGATCGTGTTGCCGGGCAAGACGCTGCAGGCGGCGCACGACATCTGCGAGCAGATTCGCGACTACATTTCGTCGCGCAGCGTCCGCGCCAAGAACAGCAACAAGGAAGTGGGGCGCATCACCCTGTCGCTCGGCATCTCGCAGCTGCGCTGGAACGACACGGTCGACACACTTGTCGAGCGCGCCGACATGGCGCTCTACCGAGCGAAGGCGACCGGCCGCAACCGCGTGGTGGGCGAGGGCGAGCTCGAAGCCGCCGCTGCGCCCAAGGCGACCGCACACGCCGCCTGACCGGCGCCGAGCCACGTCTCAGCCGTTTCTGAAACGATCCGTCTCTTCGATGAGCTGGTGGAGGATTCCCGGCTCCGAATAGGCATGGCCGGCACCCTCCACGAGATGGAAGGCCGCATCGGGCCACGCCTTGTGAAGCGCCCAGGCATAGCGCGCAGGGCACGGCATGTCGTAGCGGCCATGCACGATCGCGCCCGTAATACCCCGAAGCCGCCCGGCGCTGTTCAGCAGCTGGTTGTCCGCCAGCCAGGCGCCGTGATGGAAATAGTGATTCTCGATGCGCGCGAAGGCGAGCGCGTAGTGGCCGTCGTGGAACGGTGCCGAGAACGACGGATCGGGGAGCAGCGTGATCGTCTCCCCCTCCCACACGCTCCAGGCCTTTGCCGCCGCGAGCTTCGCAGCCTCGTCGTCTCCGGTAAGTAGGCGGCGGTAGGCGCCGATCATGTCGCCCCGCTCCGCCTCCGGTACCGGTGCTATGAAACGCTCCCACTTGTCTGGGAACATCTCCGAAACGCCGAACTGGTAATACCATGCGAGTTCCGGCCGCGTGCACGTGTAGATCCCGCGCAGGATGAGCGCGCTGACGCGTTCGGGGTGGGTTTCTGCATAGGCCAGCCCGAGGGTGGAGCCCCACGAACCGCCGAACACCAACCACTTTTCGGCACCGACCATGACGCGCAGCCGCTCGATATCGGCGACGAGGTGCCAGGTCGTGTTCGCCTCCAGCGACGCATAGGGCAGCGATCGGCCGCAGCCGCGCTGGTCGAACAGCATCACGTCGTAGACATCGGGATCGAACAGACGCCGGTGCGCGGGCGAAATGCCGCCGCCGGGGCCGCCGTGCAGGAACACTGCAGGCTTGCCGCCGGGCTTCCCCGATCGCTCGTAATAGACCTGATGCCCATCGCCCACGTCGAGCAGCCCCGTCTCGTAGGGTTCGATCTCCGGATACAATGTCCTCATCGCCCGCTTCCTTTCGTCTGGCGGGAAGCGATGCCGCATTGCCGGCGCGAGGACAAATGCCTTTAGCGCCAGGGGCGCAGCGGCACCGTGATCGCGCTCGCGGCATCGGCGCCGAGCGATACGCGGAACCGCTCCGGTCCCTGCTCGGGATAACGGCGGAAGACGTCCGCGTCCGCACCGGCAATGGCGACGCGCAGGCGATGGCCTTTGCGGATGAGCGCCGCGGTGGGGTTGAGCGCGAATTCGATGCGCATCGTCTCGCCGGGCATGACGGGAAGCGCATCGGCGCGGCGGAAGCTGTGGGGTGCCGGCCCCTGATCGTAGGGCAGGGTGGCGGGATCGGCGGGCGCGCGGTGGATGGCGCGGAGCTGGCCTTCGGTGATGTACGTCACGCGGCCATCGGGGGCGACGTCTTCGAGATAGACGAAGAAGACCGGATCGGAGGATTGCGCGGCGGCGAAGAGTTCGATCACGGGGGTGCCCGCCACTTCCATGTCCGCATCGAAGGGCGCGGTGTCGAAGACGAGGAGCTTCGCGTCGGCTTCGCGGCGATCGGGGTAGTTGGGCGGTGCGCCGAACTGGGTGGACCAGCGGGTGTTCTGGCCGGTGCCGGCGGTGAAGTTGACGATGTAGTCGACGGTGCCCTTGTTCGCGGGGCGCTGGGGCTGGAGCGTTCCTTTCGCGAAGTAGAAGCGTGTTTCGGTGATGCCGAGGGGCGGCCAGACCCTGGTGTCGCGGAAGGCATCGGCGCCGAGGACGTAGTAGTGGATGTTGCGCGTGACGGGCTTGCGCGCGCGGACGCGGTCCATGAAATCGAAGACGGTTGCGAACTGCGCGTCGCGGGTCGGCACCGGGACGACGCGATCGGGGAAGAAGGGATCGGCGCTGCGGTCGTGGCCGTGGTTGTTGGCGGTGATGACGATCTCGACGGGCGCATCGGGCGTCGAATGGAAGCGCGTGAGCGCCGCCTGCGCCGTGGTCGCATCCATCCACGAGCCCCAGATCATCACCGGCTTGTTTTCGCGGATGAGCCCGGCGAGTTCGCTTGCAGGCGAGAAGTCGAGCATCGAATGGCCGTTGCCGCCCTTGTCGTCGCGGAACGGGGCGTTCACGTAGTCTTCGGGCGTCCAGTGGCGGCGGCCATTGAGCGCCTGCCGCAGCAACGTGAAATCCTTGTCGCTATCGACCGGCTGGATATCCGGGAACAGCCCCGGGCAATCCTCCACCCTCAAACGGCAATCGAGCGCGTCGTTGCGGGGCGAGCGGCCGAGATCGACCTTCAGCGTGTAATTGCCCCACGTGTAGAGTAGGAAATTGTTCTGCACGCCGCCCGGCAGGAAACCCTGCAGATAGGCATCGAAATCCATCTGGCGCGGGACCGAAGCGATGAGCGCGGGCGCGGGGCGGCTGGCGGCGAAATCGGCCGTGTCGGCCATGTAGGAAATACCGTAGCCGATCACGCGCCCATCCGACCATTTGCGCGCGGCGAGATGGGCGATGATCTCGTCCATGTCGGCGCGCTCGTCCGGCCCCATCTCTACGTCGCGCGGGCCGAACGAGGCCGTCGAGCCGCGCGTATCGACGACGGCGACGACGTAACCACGCGCAAGGAACATCTCGATGTCGGTCGGCGCGCCGCCCCTGCGCGCTTCCACGGCGCGGCCGTAGCGCGTCTGAATGAGGATCGTCGTCGCCTTGGCGGCGGGCGGCTTGCCCCCTGGGAAATGCAGGCTGAGCGCGACGCGCACGCCGTCGCGCATCGGGAGATAATAAGACTGATCGCTCCAGCCCGCAGGGCGGGACGCCGGCGCCGGCGCGGCACAGGCGCCGAGCAGGCACAAACCGATGAGTGCGGCCAGACGACGTGCCATCAGAATGCCCTTTCCTTCCGCGTGCGGGCGAATGCCCACATCGCCGCGCCGAGACCTGCCCAGAGCGCGAGAGCAGTGGCTTCGGGCAGGCGTTCGCCCACATTCGCAAGGATCGTCCACGCCGAATAGGTGGCAACCCCCGCGAGCGCGAGCGCCCCCACCCATGCCGCGAACACGGGAAAGCGGCTGCCGCCCGCGCCGCGCCGAAGCGCAAGGCTCGACAGGCAGGCGCCGATGAAGGCGACCGCGAACCCCATCGCGCCGATCTGAACGAGCGGCTCGATGAACGCGCGGCCCATCAGGCCGCCGAGAAGCGCAATGACGCCGACGAACACCACCGCGATCGACGGCGTGCCGTTCTTCGGATGCACGCGCGCAAGGGCTGCGGGCAGCGCGCCGTCCCGCGCGAGCGCATAGAGCAGCCGCGACGCCGCGAACATCGCCGCGTTCCAGGCACTGAGCAGCGCGACGACACCCGCGACGAGCACGATGCGGCCACCCCACGGGCCTGCCACCGCCTCCATCGCTGCCACCACCGGAAGCTCCGCGCCATCGAGCACGCCGCGCGGCGCGGCAAAGGCGGTCGCGGTGATGACCGAGACGTAGAAGAGCGTCGTCAGCAGGATCACCATGCCGAGCAAACCGGCGAGCGCGCGTGCCGCCGGGCGCTCCCGCGCCTCGCCAAGCGCCTGCGGCAGCGCGTTGAAGCCGCAGAACCACGCGGGCACCATGACGAGCACGGCGAGCACGCCGTGCCACGGCGTTTCTGTCGGCAGGAACGCGGGCTGAAGATTGGCAGGCGTGCCGCCCGCAAAACCGATCGCGACGAAGCCGAAGCTGAGCAGCACCTTGCCGACCGTGACCGCCACTTGCACACGCGCCGATTCGCGCGCGCCGAAATGGTTGATCGCGGTGAAGAACAGCGCGCCGCCGATGATGACGGCAAGATCGAGCAAGCGCACCGGCACGCCGACCGCCGTGTAGAGCGTCGGCCCGGTGAAATCCGGCATGAGCACCCCAAGCAGCCACGCCAGCGCCAGCCCTTCGAAGCCGCAGATGCCGACGTAGCCGAGAAGCGCGCTCCAGCCGACGATGAAGCCCCAGCCGCGCCCGAACGCCATCGAGACATAGCCGTATTCACCGTTCGCCTGCGGCGCGCGCGTCGCCGCCTCGGCGTAGCAAAGCGCAACGAGGCCCATCACAGCGCCGCCGATGAGGAACGCGAGCGCCGCGCCGAGCGGCCCCGCGCGCGCGATCCAGCCGCCGGTGACGACGATCCAGCCGACGCCGATCGTCGTGCCCATGCCGATCGCCGCCAGCTGCATGGGCGTGAGCGTGCGGCGAAGGCCGGGCGCACTCATCCGCGCGTTGCCGCGAACAGGCGTTTCAGCGCGGGCTTGTCGATTTTTTCGGTGGGCGTTTTCGGCAATGCATCCAGAAAGACGACGTGCTCCGGCACCATGTAGCGCGCCATGCGGCCTTCGCAGTAGGCGCGCAGTTCGCCGTCCGCGAGCGCGGCGCCGGGACGAAGCACGACCGCCACGGCGACATCCTCCTCGGTTGCCGGGCTCGGCACGCCGAACGCCGCCGCTTCCAACACCGCCGGATGCGTTTCGATGCCGCGCTCGATTTCGAGCGCCGACATGTTTTCGCCGCGACGGCGGATGATGTCCTTCTTCCGGCCCGCGAAATAGAGATTGCCCGATGCGTCCAGCCGCCCGAGATCGCCGGTGTAGTACCAGCCGTCACGGATCAGTTCGGCGTTCACTTCGGGCATACCGAGATAGCCGCTGAACATCAGCGTGGGATCGCGCGGCCGCGTGACGATCTCGCCGACCGCACCGGTGGGCACTGGATTTCCTGCATCATCGAGCAATCGCAATTCGAACTCCGGCGCCACGCGCCCGCAGCTGCCCTTGGGATAGGTTTCGCCGAGATCCTGGAAAACGCAAACGCCGCCTTCGGTGCTGCCGTATCCCTCGTAGAGCGGGAAGCCGAAGCGCGCTTCGAAATCCGCGCGGAATTCGGGCATCGGCAGGCCCCACGCAAGGCGCACGCGATGGTCGCGGTCGCGCGGATCGGGCGCGCGCTGATAGAGGAAGGTGAGCGTCGAGCCCATGAAATCGAACATGGTGGCGTCGAACGTCCGGATGTCGTCCCAGAAGCGCGAGACACTGAATCGCTCGCCGAGCGCGGCCGTCGCGCCGGTGACAAGCGACCCCATCACCGTGCCGATGGTCGCGTCCCAGTGATAAAGCGGGAACGGACAATAGACCACGTCGCTGTCCTTCAGATCGAAGTAGCGCGCGGTGAGCCGCGCCTGCCCGACGAGATAGCCGTGGCTGAGCTGCACGGGCTTCGATACGCCCGTCGAGCCCGACGTGAACTGGATCATGGCGATCGCCGTGCGCGCCACATCGGAGCGGGGCGCAGGCGCCGGCGGAATTTCCTCAAGCGTGCGGAAGCGCACGGGCCCCACATCCTGCGTATCCGCGCTGGAAACGATCACATCGCGCACAGTCGGAAGTTCCGGGAGAACGCCCGCGATCAGATCGACGTAGCGCGGATCAACCAGAACCAATCGCGCCCCCGTCGCATTCAGCGCGGCGACAAGCTGCGCACCCCGGAATTCGGTATTGATCGGCGCCCACACCGCCCCGAGCCGCATGAGCGCAAACCATATCGCAGCCGCCGTGATACCGTTCGGGAAGAAGGTCGGCACGATGTCACCGGGGCGCACACCGGCGGTGTGAAGCCGCCCCGCCGTGGTTTCGGCAAGCGCGCGAAACGCGGCATAGCTGACACGCCCGCTGTGGAAACGCAGAAAGTCCTTGTCGGCACGCGTTTCCGCCTGCGTCTCGAGAAGATTCCAGGCCAGAAGGTCGATGGTCTTCATCACAGCAGCCCGTCTGCGCGGCAATCGTCGAGCGCCTCGATGAACGCGCCGGTCGCGCGGTCGATCATCGCATCGTCGTGTGCGGCGGAAAGGAAATAGACGTGGAAGCTGGGCAACAGGATGCCGCGATCGAGCACGAGCGCGTAGAACGCCTCCTCAGCGGCGCGGTTGCTCGGGTACGTCTCGCGGAAGGACTGGATCGGGCCTTTGCGGAAGTGGAAGCACTGGATCGACGCGGCGTGCATCAGCGTCACGTCCATTTCGTGCGTCTCGCAGTGCGCGGCAACCGCGCCTGCCATGCGCGCACCGCGCGCTTCAAGCGCGGGATAGAGCGTATTCTGGCGCGCCTTCAGCGCTCGCAGTGTCGCCGCGCCCGCGCTCATCGTCAGCGGGTTGCCGTTGAAGGTTCCGCCCGCGAACACACCCGCCGTGCCACCCTTGGCAAACAGGCCCAGAATATCGGCGCGCCCGCAGACCGCGCCGACCGCCGTGCCGCCGCCGATGATCTTGCCGAACGCTGCGAGATCGGGCGTGACGCCGTAATAAACCTGCCCGCCGCCGTAAGCGAGGCGGAAGCCGGTCACCACTTCGTCGAACATCAGGAGCACGCCCGCCTCGTCGCACACCGCCTTGAGGTCGCGCAGATAGGCGCCGTTGTCGAGATGCGGCACGGTGTTCTGAACGGGCTGGATCACGACCAGCGCCAGCGCATCGCGGTGCTTCCGGATCAGGTCGAACGCGGCGGCGTTGCGATAGGGCAGCGCAAGCATCGTCTGGTCTCGCACCGCACCTGGAATGCCGGCGCCCACCGTCTTGGTGCCGGGCGCCGCTTCGGGCGTCGTCGGATCTTCCTGCACCAGTGCATAATCATGCGTGCCGTGATAGCCGCCGCCGAACACCGCGACACGGTCCTTCCCCGTGAACGCACGCGCGAGCCGCATCGCAAACATCGTGGCTTCCGTGCCTGAATTCTGGAAGGCGACTTTCTCCGCGCACGGCACCGCCTCCGCGAGCAGCTCGGCAAGTTCGATCTGGGCGGTCCCTGGAAGGATCGTATGCCAACCCTTGTCGATCTGGCTGTGCATCGCCGCTACGACCTCAGGCGGACGATGGCCGAGGATGAGCGACCCGAAGCCCATCGCGAGATCGAGGTAGGTGTTGCCGTCGACGTCCGTCATCCACGCCCCGTCGCCGCTTTCAATGTAGAGCGGCACCGGCATCGCAAAGGTTGGCACCGCCTCGAGCGCGAGGCGCCGTTTGGCGCGCGGGCGCAGCGCCGCAGACCTCGGCGTGCGTGCGCGCAGCCTTTCGAGCGCCGCAGCTTTGCGAGGCGTGGCATTAGACATCATGTTCTCCGAAGGTGATGGCGCGCCCGCGGACGCGGCGGG
>TARA_R110000850_G_scaffold91742_14_pt1 | contig 50315 bp, 41 predicted proteins | sample TARA_R110000850 | Tara Oceans TARA_R110000850 (sample SAMEA4397586) | marine metagenome | biome: Polar Biome; feature: [SRF] surface water layer (ENVO:00010504); material: water (ENVO:00002006), including particulate matter (ENVO:01000060) such as... | depth 5 m
TGCAGATGACGTCTACGCCCTGGCCTGCATCAGCTACGAATTGCTCGGTGGACGCCACCCTTACAACAAGCGCAATGCCAGGAAGGCGCAAACAGAGCAGCTCGTTGCGCCCAGGATTGAAGGCCTCAGCAACCGTCAATGGCGTACGCTCAAACGCGGCCTAGCATTTCGCCGCGAGGATCGCATACCCAGTGCAGACGCTTTCGTAGAGGGCATGCAGCCACGTGCACATGACAGCGATTTGATCATGCGTACGCTGTTATGGCTTGGCATTGCAGCCGCAGTCGCCATTCTGACCTGGCTCCTGATGACCCCTGAACCGGCCAATTCAGGCAAGAACCCACGCAGTATTCACGCACCTGCAAGCGCAGAATCCAGCTTGCCCTTCCTCCACCCATCCGGGACATGATTGCTTGAGAAACATTCGTTCCAGCCTTGGTATCGGCCACGCGCAGAATCTGTTTGCAGGCCGGGCAGTACCACGCAAAGTCATGCCTTGCATCTGCCAATCTTTCCCGGTGCAGATGCGCCCGACGCAGGATGCCATTCAATGACGGAGATCAGTCGCGTTGCCCTGTTTGGCAAACTCAATACTGCGGGATACAAGACGGTGGAAGGCGCCACGGTGCTGTGCAAACTTCGCGGCAACCCGTATGTGGAGCTCGAGCACTGGGTTGCGCAGATCGTGCAAACCGAGAATGGAGACTGGCCCAAGATTCTGGATCACTTTGAGATCGACAGTTCCAGCCTGGCCAAGGACATCACCGCCAGCGTAGATCGCCTGCCCCGAGGCTCCGACGCGATCTCGGATCTGTCAGATCAATTGCTACTGGCCGCCGAACGGGGCTGGGTCTACGCCACACTGATGTTCAGCGACCCTGCGGTACGCACCGGGCACCTGTTGTTCGCAATGCTCAAGACCAAGCCGCTGCGAAACAGCCTTTTCGCGATTTCCAGGCAATTTGAAAAAATAAAAATCGATGAACTGGCCGAGGCTTTCCACGAGATCATCGATGGCTCTGCTGAAGCAGGGCAATCATCCAATGACGGGATCGATCTTGCGTCGGGCGGCAATATCGCGAAGGAAGGAGAACGCGTCGCGCCCGCCGCGCTGGGTCGCAAGGAGGCGCTGCGCCGCTACACCACCGACCTGACTGAGCAGGCGCGGAGTGGGAGCATGGACCCGATCGTGGGACGCGATGAAGAGATTCGGCGTCTCATCGACATTCTCATGCGGCGCCGGCAGAACAACCCGATGCTGGTAGGCGAAGCCGGTGTAGGCAAAACCGCCATCGTCGAGGGATTTGCACAGCGCGTTGCGCGCGGCGATGTCCCGCCTGCACTCAAGGATGTCAGTTTGCTGGCACTCGACGTCGGCTTGCTGCAGGCCGGAGCAACGGTCAAGGGTGAATTCGAACAGCGACTGCGTTCAGTAATTGAAGAAGTTCATTCCAGTTCACGACCCATCATCCTGTTTGTAGACGAGACGCATACCCTGGTTGGCGCGGGCGGCCCTGCAGGAACCGGCGATGCCGCCAACCTGCTGAAGCCCGCCCTTGCCCGCGGCACGCTTCGCACCGTGGGTGCAACCACCTGGGCTGAGTACAAGAAGCACATCGAGAAAGATCCCGCACTGACGCGTCGCTTCCAGACGGTTCTGGTCAGTCAACCGGATGAGCAGCAGGCCATCCTGATGATGCGCGGCGCGGCCAGTTCCATGGAACGGCATCACAAGGTGCAGATTCTCGACGAGGCATTGGAAGCTGCGGTCAGGCTATCTCATCGCTATATTCCTGCGCGGCAGCTGCCAGATAAGGCGGTGAGCCTGCTGGACACCGCCTGCGCACGCGTTGCAGTGAGCCTGCACGCGACACCTGCCGAAGTTGATCAAGCCCGCCGCAAGATTGATGCGCTGAATACCGAGCTGGACATCATCAGCCGGGAAAAAAATATCGGCATCGATGTCGCAGAACGAGAACTGTTGGCGCGGGAGCACCTGGCAACGCAGAGCAACGTTCTCGCCAGCCTTGAGTCTCGCTGGGAGAAAGAGCTCTCACTGGTCAACGAACTGCTGGAATTGCGCAAGCAATTGCGCATTGGAGGCAATGTGCCCGGCCAGGCCAGCCGGCGCCCGGTTGCCATGGGTAGCCCGGCAACGAGCGATGCAGACGGAGCATCCGCTCGTCTGGATAATCCGCCGCTCAGCGCACAGGCGCGCGTTCAATCCCTTGCGCGCCTCACAGAGGTACAACAGGCGCTCAGCACCCTGCAGGGCGATGCGCCCCTCATGCTGCCCATCGTCGATTACCAGGCCATTGCCAGCGTGATCTGCGACTGGACCGGCATCCCGGTAGGTCGCATCGCGCGCAATGAGCTGGACACCATTCTTCATCTGCCGGAGCTGCTGGCCAAGCGCATCGTCGGGCAGGATCACGCCATGCAGATGATTGCGCGGCGCATCCAGACTTCGCGCGCCGGACTGGACAACCCCGCGAAACCCATCGGCGTGTTCCTGCTGGCGGGCGCCTCCGGTGTCGGCAAAACCGAAACCGCCATCGCCCTGGCCGAGGCCCTGTACGGCGGCGAGCAGAACATGATCGTCATCAACATGAGCGAGTATCAGGAGGCCCATACCGTCTCCTCGCTCAAGGGCGCCCCGCCGGGCTATGTGGGATACGGTGAAGGCGGTGTGCTCACCGAGGCGGTCCGCCGCAAGCCGTATTCCGTGATCCTGCTCGATGAAGTGGAAAAGGCCCATTCCGACGTGCACGAGCTTTTCTTCCAGGTCTTTGACAAAGGCTTTATGGAAGATGGCGAAGGCCGCGTCATCGACTTCAAGAACACCCTGATTCTCTTGACCACCAATCTGGGAACTGAACTGATTGGCTCCATGCGCAATACAGCACAGCCCAAACAGGCTGACGAGATTGCCCTGGCCCTGCGTGAGCCGCTGCTACGCATTTTTCCGGCGCCGCTGCTCGGCCGGCTGGTCAGCATCCCGTACTACCCGCTCTCGGATGAGATGCTCGGCCAGATCGTGGTGTTGCAGCTAGAACGCGTCAAGAAACGCATCGAGTCGCGCTACAAGATTCCCTTCCAGTATGGCGATGACGTGGTTGATCTGGTGGTCTCTCGCTGTACGGAAAGTGACTCGGGAGGCCGCATGATCGACGCCATTCTGACCAACTCAATGCTGCCGGAGGTCTCCGGCGAGTTTCTGCGTCGCATGATGGAAGGGCTGCCTGTCAGATCTGTTCGAGTCGGCGTATCGGACGCCGAGTTTGCCTATCACTTCGAGTAACCGGCCGCCCCTAGGCTCTGGGCAAGTTTGTGACAGGCGCAAGGCCAGTGATATCTTTTCCCGTTCCGCCATCCGGATGGACAGCCCTGCAGTGCTGAACTGCGTCTGGGTACGGATGTCCAAACCTCTCATCTCGCCATCATCGCTTGACGCGACCCGACTGCATGACTGACCGGTCCATTTGCGCAAGCCACCACATGACCCGACTCATCATGCCGCTCTTTCGCTCCGTTCTCCTGTCCCGCAGCATCATCTACCTGAGCCTTTGTGCGGCGGTTGTGTTGAGCGGCTGCGCAACGACCATGTCGCGCGAACCCAAGGCCTCGCGCCTGACCTTCAGCGCCGTGGGCGCCGCCAACCTCAACCCGGATTCCTCCGGCAACGCGTCACCGCTGGTGATCCGGATCTACGCGCTGCGCGATCTCACTGAATTCAATGTTGCCGATTACTTTGCTCTGTACGACCGCGACGAAGAGGTCCTGGCCCAAGATCTGGTCAAGCGTGATGAAATCATCATTGAGCCGGGCCAAACGCTGACACTCGACCGGGAATTCCCCCCTGAGATGCGGTTTGTGGGTGTACTGGCCGCTTTCCGCGAGGTCGGGCAGGCAAAGTGGCGAGCCAGCACCGATATCTGGCCGGGAACCAACGGCGTGCTCATCATCCGCGCCGACGATGACGCCATCAGCCTGGAGCTTGAGCCCTCGAAATAAGCCGCATGGCTCGCAGGTTGCGAGCCGGAGGGTTGGGATCTAGCGGGGCGGCAGCATCCCGGGCGGCAACTTGCCGCCCATGCGACGCATGAGCTTGCCCATGCCGCCGCTGGCCACCTTCTTCATCATGTCGCGGGTCGAGTCGAACTGGCGCAGCAACTTGTTGACGTCCTGAACCTGTACACCGCTGCCTGCGGCGATCCGGCGTTTGCGCGAGGCCTTGAGCAGGTTCGGAAACTTTCGCTCCTGCGGCGTCATTGAATTGATGATGGCCACCGCGCGTCCCATTTCCTTGGTGGCATTGACGTTCTTCATCTGCGCCTGCATCTGCGCACCGCCAGGCAGCTTTTCCAGAATGGATTCAAAGCTGCCCATGTTCTGCATCTGCTGCATCTGTTCGCGAAAATCTGCGAGGTCAAAACCTCGCTTGGACGAGATCTTCTTGGCCAGCTTCTGCGCTTTTTCAGCATCAACCTTCTTGGTTGTTTCCTCGATCAGGCTCAGGACGTCACCCTGGCCAATGATGCGGGTCGCAATTCGATCGGGATGAAAAACTTCGAGTTTGTCGGTCTTTTCGCCAACGCCCAGGAACTTGATCGGCTTGCCGGTCACCTGACTCACCGACAGCGCCGCACCACCGCGTGAGTCGCCATCGACCTTGGTCAGCACCACGCCCGTCAGCGGCAGCGCATCACCAAAGGCCTTCGCGGTATTGGCTGCGTCCTGACCGGTCATGCTGTCCACAACGAACAGGGTTTCGGTAGGCGACAGCGCCGCGTGCAGGGCGCTGATCTCGGCCATCATTTCGGCGTCTACCGTCGTGCGACCTGCCGTATCCACAATCAGGACGTCAGCGTACTGCTTCTTAGCCTGTGCCAGCGCATCGGTCGCGATCTTGACCGGCTCCTGGCCCACTTCAGACGGGAAGACTTCAACGCCCACCTGCCCGGCGACAATGCGCAGCTGCTCGATGGCAGCGGGTCGGTAGACGTCGCAGGACACCACCATCACGCTTTTCTTGTCGTCCTCTTTGAGCCGGCGTGCGAGCTTGGCCGTGGTGGTGGTCTTGCCCGAGCCCTGCAGGCCCGCCATGAGAATGACCACCGGCGGCTGCGCCCGCAGGTTGAGTGGCTCGGCCTTGCCGCCCAGCGCACTGGTCAGCTCCTGCTGCACCACCTGAAGAAACGCCTGCCCCGGCTTCAGCGAGGCCGTTATTTCTGCGCCAAGCGCACGTTGCTTGACCTTGTCGATGAAACCCTTGACCACCGGCAGCGCCACATCGGCTTCCAGCAAGCCCATACGCAATTCGCGCGCCGCTGCATTGATCTGGTCTTCTGTGAGGCGTCCCTGACCACGGATGCTGTCGAGCGTCTGGGTCAGGCGTTGAGTCAGTGAATCAAACATGTAGGGTGGTGCGCTGAAAATCGAGGCGAAAGGCTAACCGATTCGCCCGAGCAATTCTCGTTCAGATCTCGATGACGTCGCCCCTCTTGAGGTGGCGATGCTTCCAGCCTTTCATTGCGCGCCGGCATTGGGCATCCAGGGTCGGGCCACAGCCGGGCTTATGGTGGGTCAGCAACAACTCTGGTCGGTGGCGGAGCGACGACAGCTCGTCGCCGAGCAGCGCCGGTGTGTAATGTTTCGCGATCTCGCCCAGGCAAGCTTCCTGATCGGGAAACGCCACATCAATCATCAGATAGTCGAGCCGCTCCAACCCATTCAGGAAGTCCCACATCTGCGGGCAGGAGCCGGTGTCACCCGTAAATGCGAAAACGCCATTGGGCGTTTCCAGCACGTAGCCAACCGCTGGAACCGTATGCCGGACGGCAAAGGCACAAAGGCTGCGGCCCTCCCCCAGATCCACACGCCGTTCGCTGCGAATGGATCGAAACTTGATCACGGGTGCCTCGCGACTCGGCAGCTTGGTGAAATCCGGCCACAGCTTCCAATTGAACAGATTGCGCCGCAGGATCCGCAGGGTCTCGCTGATGCCCATGATCTCGACCGGGCGCTGGATTTCATCGAACAGATTGTCAGCCATGAACGCCAGACCACATACGTGGTCAAGGTGGGAGTGGGTCAGGAAGACGCGCCCAATTTTGCGCATTTGCACAAGATCGAGGTCGCAGACGCCGGTCCCGGCATCAATCAGAATCTCGTCATCAACCAGCAGAGCGGTGGTGCGCAAGTCGGGCCCGACGCCTCCACTACATCCCAGCACCTTGATTCGCATCACGTTCTCGCAAAGTTCAAAGTGATCCTAGCATGCAGCTCCTGCCCTTAGCCCTCGCTTGCCAATGCTATTCTCCGGGGCTCGGATGAATGCCCTGACTGCTTCCCTAATCGCTCTGGCGTGCTACAGCGCCTGTGGCCTGTTCGCCTGGAACAGGCCCGAACGCATTCGCTGGCTGGCGCCTTTTGCTCTGAGCGCACATCTGCTTGCGCTTCTGCTGGGGCTGGTCCACGAAGGCAGCCTGCGCATCGGCACCACCGAAGCCGCCTCCCTGTTTGCCTGGCAGTCCTCACTTCTACTCTGGGTGTTCTCGTTCAGAGAGCCGGTCAGCATCAATGGCGTAGTGGTGTATCCGCTCGCCGGACTATTCGCATTGTGGGCCGCGCTGGCCCCCTCGCCGCTCAGTCAGATTAAGGTTGAGGAATGGCAGGTGAGCTCGCACATCCTGATATCGCTGCTCAGCGCCGGGCTGTTGACGCTGGCTGCTGTCCAGTCGGTCGCCCTGGCCATTCAGGAAAGGCTGCTGCATCGACACAGGGTGAGCCCGTCCGATGGCCGCATGCCGCCGCTTCAGACCATGGAAAACGTGCTGTTCCAGCTCATCGCCCTCGGCTTTGTGATGCTCAGCCTGACCCTGCTGACTGGCCTGTGGTTTGTACACGACTGGCTGGCCCAGCATCTGGCCCACAAGACGGTTCTATCTATCTCTGCGTGGCTGATCTTCGGCGTCCTGTTGTGGGGCCGGTGGCGCTATGGCTGGCGCGGAAAAACTGCGACTCGCTGGGCGCTCTCGGGCTATGCGACCCTGATTCTCGCGTACTTTGGCAGCAAGATAATTCTTGAACAAATCTTTGGAAAACATTGGGTTTGAACACATACTTCAAGTCGCATGGCTTGACACCCAAGCCCTTCATTCAGTAACAAACAAGCTCAGCGGCCATCGGCTTTTGCCACCTACTTGAACGACATACCCTTACCTGCGCTATTCGGACTCCTGGTAGTTCTGCTCGCGCTCTCAGCATTTTTCTCAGGCTCGGAAACCGGCCTGATGACCCTGAACCGTTACCGCCTCAAGACCCGGGCGAAGGCTGGTCATCGCGGATCGAAGCTGGCACATGAGCTTTTGGAGCGGCCCGACCGCCTGATCGGCACCATCCTGCTGGGCAACAATTTCGTCAACAGCTTGGCCGCCGCGGTCGCCACAGTGATTGCCCTGCGCATTTTTCCAGGCGATACCGGCATTGCCATCGCCACCGGCTCGCTGACGATCACCCTGCTGATTTTCAGCGAAGTCACACCCAAGACCTTGGCTGCATTGCACCCGGAAAGAATCGGCATACCGGCGGCCTATGTCTTCTGGCCGCTCCTGCGCCTGATGTTTCCGCTGGTGTGGGTAGTCAACCTGATCAGCAACGGACTGCTGCGCATTCTCGGGGTCAGCCCTGAAGAAGCCGCGCAACACAGCCTATCAACCGAAGAGTTGCGTACGGTGGTGGCTGAGGCTGGCGCCATGATCCCGCAGCGACACCAGAAAATGCTGTTGTCCATCCTGGATCTGGAACACGGCACCGTCGAAGACATCATGGTGCCGCGCAACGAGATCGTCGGCGTTGATGTGTCCGAGCCATGGGAAGAGATCCGCGAGCAGATCCTCGCCACCCAGCACACGCGTCTGCCCCTGTTCAGCGGCTCCATTGATGAACTCTGTGGCGTGGTGCATGTGCGCCGCCTGATGACCGCACTGGCTAATGACACACTGGATACGCGTTCACTGATTGATATCGCCAAGGAACCCTACTTTGTTCCGGAAGGCACACCGCTCAATCAGCAGTTGCTCAATTTCCAGAACCAGAAGCGCCGCATTGGCTTCGTCGTGGATGAGTACGGCGATATCCAGGGGCTGGTGACCCTGGAGGATATCCTCGAGGAAGTTGTCGGAGAATTCACCTCCGATCCGGCCACGCGCATCAAGAACGTCTACGCCGATCCGGACGGAAGCTTCAGGATTTCCGGCTCCGTCACGCTGCGCAGCCTGAATCGTTCGCTGGGCTGGAAGCTACCAACAGACGGACCGAAAACCATTAACGGCCTGTTGCTCGAGAAGCTGGAAAACATTCCGCAACCCGGAAAGAAGGTTGAGATCGAGGGCTATCAGTTCGAGATCACAGACACTCGCCTGAATGCGGTGAAGGCCACGGTTGTGCGCCCACCGGCCAAGCTCGTCGCCAAGAACAAGAATCGAAAGGCAGCCTGAGGCCGGCAAAAGCCCCCGTCCTTCTGCTTGTGGATCAAGCCTCGAAGCAGACGCCTACCGGGCTCCCTCGCCCTCCGCAGATTAAGATCTTGCTCGCACACTGTTGCGAGTTGAGGCCGGGCTCCAGTTGAGCGAGCACACCAGCACGCCAACCGACCATATGGCGGAATCAGCTTCGGGCGGCTGCGATGGTCGTCCGGTGCAGCAGGCGATCATGTCCTGCATAGCCGCCGGTTGCAGCGTGCAAAAGAGAACGGTTATCCCACATCACCAGCATCTTCGGCTGCCAGTGATGCCGGTACTGGAATTCCTCGCGGGTCTGCCACTGGTACACATCCATCATCGATTCCATGGCCGCGTTGTCATCCATGTCTTCTATGCCAACGATGTAGCCAAAACAGCCGAACAGGCCTTCCCGTTCCGTTTCGGGATGTTTGCGGATCAGTGGATGCCGCTGTGTTTTCTCGGCGTCCCTGGACGGCAGGATCACCATCGAACGGCTCTTGGCATCGCCCATGCCGTACATGCCGTCGGGCGCATAAGCACGCTTTGCAGAATGGATGGCATTGCGCCCTTCAATGCGCGCGCGCAACTTGTCAGGCATCGCATTGAGAGCTGCGTGCTGGTTGGCGAACAAGGTGTCGCCGCCCACTGGCGGAATGGTGATCCCGTAGAGACAGGTCCCGGCAGGCGGCTGCGCCTGAAAGCTCCAGTCGCTGTGCCAGTTCTCCGCAAACAGCGGCGAGGTCTCCGTGGCGCGACGCTGCACCGCGATCACGTGTTTGCGACCGGGAATCGGTGCGATGAAAGGATCCTCGCCGTAGCCACCAAAGTAGAGCGTGAAACGTTCCAGATCGTCATCGCTCAACGCCTGGTCCGGGAACGACAACACATGATGCTCAAGCCAGGCCGATCGAATTTCGGCAATGGTGGCTGTGTCGAGCGGCTGCGACAAATCGAGGCCCGTTACCGTCGCGCCGCAGGCTTGGCCAGATGCGATCGCCTGTAGCTTCATGGGGAGAGCCCGCAGCGCGCGAAAGGCAGGTCTCTGCCCTGCCAGGACCTGCCCGAAATCACGGGAGCAACTCGCGTTGCGATTCCGCTACAGACGCCCCGCACGCTATTACCCTTTCGCCGTGAGTTTCACCATCATCTTGGAATAGCCGCGCACAAAATTGGACTGCACGCGCTCAGGCGCTTCCAGAACCTCGATGTTGTCAAACCGGGCCAGCAATTCTTCCCACAGGATCTGCAATTGCATTTCTGCCAGACGGTTGCCCATGCACCGGTGGATACCAAATCCGAATGACAAATGACTTCGCGCGCCCTTGCGGTCGATGATGAATTGATCCGGGCTTTCGATCTTTCGCTCATCACGATTACCGGAGGCATAGCACATCATCACGCGATCACCCTTCTTGATGGTCTGACCACCGAGTTCCACGTCCTGCTTGGCAACCCTGCGCATGTAGGCCAGTGGGGTCTGCCAACGGATGATCTCCGACACCATGTTCGGAATCAGTTCTGGATTGGCTTTCAGTTTGGCGAACTCTTCCGGGAACTCATTCAGGGCCAGCACACCCCCGCTCATGGAGTTGCGAGTGGTGTCATTGCCACCGACGATCAGCAAGACCAGATTGCCCAGAAACTCCATCGGCCGCTTGATCAAGTCGCGCGTGTCTTCGCTGCTTTGCATCAGGCTAATCAGGTCAAAGCTGCGCGCCTCACCCGCGGCATGGCGCGCTGCTTTGTCATGCCACAGCTCGGAAAAATGCCGAGCCATATCAGCCGCCCCGATAAATATTTCGTCCGGGTCGGCATAGGCGCCACCGGTGGTTTCGGGTGACCCGGTGACCAGATCAGACCAGTACACCAACTTGTCTCGCTTGTCGTAGGGAAAATCCAGCAAGGTGGCAAGCATGCGCCCGGTCAGTTCAATGGACACCGTGGACACCCAGTCAAACGGCGTGTCTAGGGGGAGACTATCCAGCACCTCCTGCGTACGCTGGCGGATCAGGCCTTCCATCTCTTTCAGGTTCTGCGGTGCCACCACACCCTGCACCGCCTTGCGCTGCACGTCGTGCTTTGGCGGATCCATCGCAATGAACATCGTCAGCGGCAAACCTTCCGGAGTATCGCCAAGAATGATCACCGGTTCGGATGAAAACAGATCGTGGTGCTTATCCACGTACACGATGTCCTCATAGCGGGTCACCGCCCAGAACGGACCGAAGGGGCTGTTCTTCTGATAGTGCACCGGCGCCTCATCACGCAGCCGCTTGTAGTAGGCGCGCCACTGATCCTGACGGAACAAAAACGGATTGCTGACGTCAACATCTTCCAGCGCTAGGCTGCTGACGTCCGGAACCGGCTGCTCAACGAACTTGGGCACCGGGCGCGCACCGAGCACCGTTTTCTTGGCCTTCACCAATGCCTGAAGCGCGCGAATCTGCCAGTGCATCGGCACCAGGTTGCTGGCGGTGTTGACTGCCCGAGTTTGCAGGCTGTCCATAACGCGAGTTGCAGTCGTCATTTTGACGTTCTCCTCATTTTTATCATTGATTCTGGCAAGCCAAAGGAAGCGTCGCAGGTCCTTGCCCGATGAAAGCAGAGTAAACCGCCGATGTACCGACCATGAGGTCATTTTTTGACACAATGGAGTCATTTCAAGACACTGGTGCCCGCTATCGGTGGTCGGCCCTGGAGAACGACTTGGAGCGTGCAAAGTCTCAGAAGGACACCGTAGCCGATATGCCATCGAGCTATTCGCGCCTGATCGCGCGCGAGTTGGGCCTGACCCCCAAGAGCTTGTCGGGTTTATTGCTTGGCACCGAGCTGAGACCCGAGCAGTTTCTGCGCGACGATCAACGCCTGACTGCCGCGCAACAAATTCAGATTTTGCGCAACGCGCTACGCATTTCTCCGCATCCGGATTTTGGTCTGCGCCTGGGCAAGCGCCTGACACCGGCGGCCCACGGCGCCATGAGTTTTGTCGCCAACAGCAGCCCAGACCTGTTCACCGCGACGCACGCGATTCAACATTTTCTGCCCACACGGATCAACTTCGCGCAATTCGCCATAGAGGAGCGCCTCGATTGGCTGGAGTGCACGATCGTGTTCACGTTTCCGATGGCCCCCGAGATCCAGCGTTGCCTGTCGGAAACCTTGACCCGGTCCTATTTCGAAATCGCTGAGTTCCTGGTGGGGCGCGCTCCGGATGAAGCTGAAATCAGGTTCGCATACGCAGCACCGGAATATCAGGCTGTCTATGCCCGATCCCTGCCGGGAAAAATTACATTCGGCTGCGAGCGCCTGGTCATCCGCTTGCCCATGGCGCTGTGTCGCGAGCCAAATGCATCGGCCAACCACGAAAACTATCTTCTCGCCATGCAGCAATGCGAGACCATGCTCGCTGAGCTACCCGGACATAGTCAGCGCTATTCAACGCGCATCAAGAAAATGATGCTTTCGCACCCGCCCGGAACGCTCAGCGAAGACGAAGCCGCCGCCGCCCTGTTCATCAGCAAACGAACGCTGGCTCGAAAACTGGCAGAAGAGAACACCAGCTTTCGACGCATTCGCGACGACATCCTCTCGCAACAGGCAGCCGATTATCTTTGCCGAAACCGGCTCCCGGTTGAAGCGGTGGCGGCGCTGCTGAATTACCACGACAGCGCCAATTTCCGTCGCGCGTTCAAGCGTTGGTTCGGAAAGCCGCCGGAGATCTACCGCCAGGATGCGATGCGCAGGACCTGACTATTGCCACGGCCCAGCCGCTAATCGCAGGGCAGCCCCTTGCTTAGGACGAAAAAAAGCCCGGCTTCGCAATCACGAAGCCGGGCTGATATGCAGCAACGGTCTATCTTGCGCTTAGCTCAGGCGCTCGATGATCGTCACGTTGGCCAGACCGCCGCCCTCACACATAGTCTGCAGGCCGTAACGCTTGTTGGTGCGCTCCAGCTCGTGCAGCAACGTGGTCATCAACTTGGTGCCGGTAGCGCCCAGCGGGTGACCCAAGGCGATGGCACCGCCGTTAACGTTGGTGCGCTCCGCCGGGTAACCGGTTTCCTTGAGCCACGCCATCGGTACTGGCGCAAAGGCTTCGTTGATCTCGACCAGATCGATATCTTCGAGCTTCATGCCTGCCTTCTTCATGGCCCTTGCGGTGGCCGGAATCGGCGCGGACAGCATCATCACCGGATCATCACCCAGCACGCTCATGTGATGAATGCGGGCACGCGGCTTCAGATTGTATTTCTTCAGGGCTTTTTCAGACACCAGCAGGATGCCGGAGGAGCCGTCGCAGGTCTGACTGGCCACGCCCGCGGTGATCTTGCCGCCTTCGCGAAGCGTCTTGAGCTCGGCCATCTTTTCCAGCGTGGTTTCGCGGGTGGTCTCGTCATTGCTCAGACCATTGAGTGGCACGATCTCGCGATCAAAGTGACCGGCAGCAATAGCCGCACGTGCGCGTCGATGCGATTCGAGCGAGAACACTTCCAGGTCTTCACGCGAGAAGCCCCACTTGTCGGCCATCAGCTCGGCGCCGTTGAACTGGGAAATCTCGGTCTTGCCGTAGCGGGCGGTCCAGCCCGTGGACCCGGAATAGGGATCCTCAAAACCCAGCGCCTTGCCGGCCATGGCGGCGGACATGATGGGAATAGCGGTCATGTTCTGCACGCCGCCCGCAATCACCACATCGTTGACGCCCGACATGATGGCCTGCGCGGCAAAGTGAACGGCCTGCTGCGACGAACCACACTGCCGATCAATGACGACACCCGGCACGGTTTCCGGCAGGCCCGCAGCCAACCAGGACGAGCGACCGATGTTGCCGGCCAGAGGGCCGATGGCGTCGAGCGCGCCCCAGATCACGTCGTCATATTCCTCTGCAGGAATGTTGTTGCGCTCAACCAGATTCTTGAGAACATGTGCCCCCAGATCAGCCGGATGAATATTGGCCAGCGAGCCCTTTCGCTTGCCAGTGGGGGTGCGCAGCGCGTCTACGATATAGGCCTCAGCCATGGTATCTCCTTTGCTTGGATCAAAATTTCAGTCCGCCATTATCGCTCAGATGGAAATAGCCACGAACCATACCTTTGACAGGGCCAGTTTCAGGGTCAAACCCGGCCAATCACCCTGCTGAGGGCATGTCCAGACCGGGAACCAGCCCCTTCAATTCTTCGGTACTCAGGTCACGCCATTTGCCAACGGCAAGCCCGGCCAGATCAACGTTGATGATTCGAATCCGCTGAAGACGGCGCACCTTGTAGCCGCACGCGGCGCACATTCGCCGAATCTGGCGGTTAAGGCCCTGCGTGAGAATGATGTGGAAGGTCTTTGGACCGGTGCGGCGCAAGCGACACGGCAAGGTCGTGGCGCCGAGTTCAGGCAGCTCAACGCCTGCGGACATGGCTGCAAGAAAGGCGCCGTCGATCGGCCGGTCCACGGTGACCACGTATTCCTTCTCGTGCGCGTTCTCCACGCGCAGGATCTGATTGACGATATCACCCTGGTTGGTCAGAAGAATCAGGCCTTCCGAATCCTTGTCCAGGCGCCCGATGGGAAAAATGCGTTCGCGGTGCCCCACAAAGTCGATGATATTTCCCTTGATGTGCTTCTCTGTGGTGCAGGTGATGCCTACCGGCTTGTTCAGGGCGATATAGACGGCTCTTCGCTTTTCCCCTACTTCCTTGCCATCGACGGTGACGACGTCACCCTCCTCTACCTGCGTACCCAGCACAGCCACGGCCCCGTTGACCGATACTCGTCCTGCGTCGATCCACTGATCCGCTTCCCTTCGCGAGCAGACGCCGCTTTGACTGACAAATTTATTCAGACGCATTCGGGATTGATCCGCTCGAAAAGCATGGCTGCAGGGATAGAAAGGCGAGGAAAGGCGGCAACGATACGCGAATCCAGAGGCAAATCCACGACCCTCTGCCGCGCACGCAAGCCGCACCCCGGCTACAATGCACGCGTCTACAGGGCGCCCGTAGCTCAGCTGGATAGAGCACTTGGCTTCGAACCAAGGGGTCGGAGGTTCGAATCCTTCCGGGCGCGCCAATTCCCTTCCCGACAGCGAGTACCGATTCAGCTCAGCGCTGTCCCAGAGTTCAGACGAACCTCCGTGGAGGTTGGGTCGCTTACACTCCCCGCCACTGCCGGCGACGCCGTCCGTGGTCGAATCCTTCCGGGCGCGCCAATTCCCCCTCCCGACAGCGAGTACCGATTCAGCTCGGCGCTGTCTCAGAGTTCAGACGAACCTCCGTGGAGGTTGGGTCGCTTACGCTCCCCGCCACCGCCGACGATGCCGTCCGTGGTCGAATCCTTCCGGTCGCGCCAATTCCCTCTCCCGACAGTGAGCACCGATTCAGTTCGGTGCCGCCTCAGAGTTCAGACGAACCTCCGTGGAGCTTGGGTCGCTTACGCTCCCCGCCACCGCAGGCGACGCCGTCAATGGTCGAATCCTTCTGGGCGCTCGCTCAGAGATTCTCGTATCGGCTCATGTCGAAAATTCCGGTCTCGATGGGCTGGGTCCGATCCACGTAGCGAGACAGATCGTGAAAGAGCGCCCAGAAATTGGGGTGAGTGCGGCGCACGCCCCACTGCTCTACTACAGCTTCAAGCGCTTTTGCGTCTTCTGCGGATGACAAGGCTTTGACGAAGTCCGCTACTTCGGTCGACGGAACATCGAACATGAAGTTCGGATAGCTGCCAATGGCGCCTTCCATCACGGTTAGCGTGTCCTTCTCCGGCTCAAAACGCAGCTCTTCACCGAGCAGAAACGCGACGTTGGTGTGAGCACGGTTATGAACCAGCGCGTAGATCAGGGGCGCTTCTCCGGCAGGCTTAATCCTCAGGTAAACCAATTCAGGAAGAAGCGGTATGACGGGCAACTGCGCGCCGGTCTTACCCGCCAGTTCACGCAGGGCCGCGTGGATTGGCCGCAGCGCTTCAGGTGTGCCGGACTCGTCGCAGGCACCATCCACGCAACGATTGAGCACATCATCCGGGCCGGTGATCTTGCTCATGTGCGAGAAAAGCTTGTTTGCAAACTCAGCCTTGGGATCGTCCGTTTGATAGGCGATGCGGGTCGGCGCGGCGTCATCCGCCTTGGCATAGGTGGTGAACAACTTGACCTCGCCCATCCCGCGATACCAGGACTTCCGAATTTTCTCGCGAGCGCTAGGGGGCATGAAACGAAGAAAGTTGTACTCGCCCTCATTGCGGATCAGATCAAAATAAAGCCGGGTCTGAAGCTGATGGGAAACACTGCCGAACACGTTGAAATTGACGACCAGGTTGTAATACGTGCGTTCAAGCAGCGGGTAATCCATGACCCACAAGGATTCTGGCAAGGTGCCGTGCAGGCCGCGCCGCACAGCCGCACTGTCGTGATGCCGAAATACCGTGAGCAGGGCATCGCGATTGCTGCCGTCGCCATCCCACAGATCATCAAGACCAGGACCTTCGGGCTGTGCACGGGCGTACTCAGCCTGGCGACTTTCCATGTATCGATTTCGCTGATCGCGATACTTATCCCACTGCTCAGCAACATCAATCAGGTCGGAGTCCTGCCCGGGCACGCCAATCAATGGTGTGACCTTCTTTCGATAGTCAGCACTGTTGACGTAGCGCTCGGTCTCGGGATCTTCGAAACTCACCCAGAACTGATCGCGGATGACATCGGTTGCGATCTGGCCAGCACACACCGGTCCGCGAATAAAGGTGCGCACAAAGTATTCAGCGTCATCCAGCATGAACTGGTAACGCGCCCTGGCTGGAATTGCCGCAAATGTGGCAAAGGCATTCGCCCGATCGGCCTTGGAATAACCGGGCAGCTGATCCACTTCCCAGTCGTCTGCATAGAACAGGGATTCAAAACGACGCAGCTTCTCCTCGCTGAGGGCATAGGTAATGTGCGTCTTCTGGACCAGCGTTTCAGTAATCAGGCGGAAACGATAAAACACCGGGCCATCGGCCTGTCCATTGGGTCTTGTTGTCGCCACCGGCACCACCGCCTGCCCCGGCGGCGTGCGAGAGCGCACCAACTCATAGAAATTGGGTTTGTCTTCGCTGGCGAAATGCAGATGCGCGATGAACAGATGCTCAAACAGATAGCGCGCCACCAACTGCTCTCGTTTGCTATCGCGATTCAGAAACGCCTCCCAGGTCTGGATCGCTTTGGCCTCCGAAGGTGAAGGCGACAACAGGGACGGCTCCACAACGCTGCCTTCCGCCGTCCAGGCGCTGAGTGTCTGGTACTCCTGCTCAGTCAGACCCGTGACGGCCAGCGGCATGCCTTGCAGCGGACGCTCCTCGGCGTAGTCATCAAACTCCGCAATTGTGGGGCAAACGTTCTCTCGCCCGCGGTCCAACTCGATATGTTCCGGAATCTTGCTATTGGGCTCCCAGGGATGGGCGTGACCCAGCTCAATCATGCGACTGATCAGCGAAGACTCCATCAGCGAGGCTTCGTCATTCTCCGGTGCGTAGAGCGCAGAGAAGAATCCGATCTTTCGCCAGTCTGATGTCCGTATTGCATCGATTCCCAGACGGGTCGGTGCCTGATCATCCTTCCTCGTGCCGTTGTAAACCGGCAGCTTTGAGGCACCACGTTCGGTGCCTTCCCAATTGGTCAGCTTGAGCTGACAGGGCGCATCGTTGCAGGCGTGGCAGGCGGCACACTTCTGTTCAAAGATGGGCTGCACATCTTGGCGGTAATGCACGGTCTGGGCCGCGGCCACTGGCGGCGTCAGTGCTTCTGGCTGAATGTAGGCACGACTACAGGCGTAGATCGACAAGGCCGCTCCCACAGCAGCGACGGCAAAAATTAGACGACTCAAGAGCGACTCCAGTTTCTACGAGTTAGGCGAGACAAGACACGCGACACAACAGAAGACACGCGCAACCCTGTGAGCTACGCCAGTTTACGAATCCCTTGTGAACCTCAGCCGACTCGGACCCGGAAAAGCCACGGTTCATCAAATTTTCTACAGCGATACGGGGCAACGCTCAAATCACAATCGAGTCGCCCGCGGCCGTTTTGAAACAACCAGTGCGAATCGAGTCGTTGTTTTTGATTGCTGAGAAGCCGAGAGAATGCGCTTGTAGCAGAAGCGCGATACTCCAATTGCGCTTCCAGAACGCGACCACTCTTGAGCACGCATCGCGAAATGCCAGCAATCATCTTGAGCCAGCCCGTCAAGCAGTCGATATCTGACACGTCTCTAACATGACTGCCGTGAAAGCAGGGTGACTGGTATCGATCACTTCAAATCCATCTTCGAGTCGATACTTTCTCGAACCTTGCCTTAGCGGTCAGGGCCGCGGCGCATCGCACGAGCCATTTGCGTTCGAATTGACGCGCAGCAAACTCACAATGCCTGCTGCCAATGCCAACGCCGCAGCGATACCTAAACCAATGCGGGGCGCAGCGCTGACCGATGTCAGGGTGAAGAGCAGCGTCATGAGGATTGCGCCTGCCGTTTGCCCCGTCAGCCGTGCCGTGCCCTGCATGCCTCCCGCTGCGCCACTTCGCTCGCTCGGCACTGAGAGAAACATGTTCTGGTTATTGGGCACCTGAAACAGGCCGAATCCAAGACCGCACAACGTGGTCAGGAACGCGAGCGGCAGCAGGCTTTCCTGCAGCGGCCACATCGCGGCAGCGGCGAGCCCCAAGGCGAGACATATTCCGCCCGCTGCACAGAGCGAGGCCGTTGACACATGACTCGCAAGGCGCGCCACAAATGGCGCTGCGACCGCCACAGACAGCGGCCAGGGCGTCATGTAAAGCCCGGTCATCCATATGTTCTGGCCAAGTCCATGCTGCAGGTAGAACGGCAAGGCCACCAGTGATGCGGAAGTACTGGTAAACAGCAGGATCGATGCCGTTACTGAAATGCGGAATGAGCGGGCACCGAGCAGATCAAGCGGGATCAGCGGCGCTTTCTTCGGTCGCTCACGTCGAACTAGGACGATCAGCGCGATGGCTGCGGTACCGATGAGTCCGAATGCCATCACAGGACGTGCGGGAAGAATCTCGGCGCCGATCACAAAGGACGCAAACGCACCAGCATTCAGCGCCACACTGAAAAGGTCCAGACGGCGATTGATGCCACTGACATGCGGAAACGCGCGGCTGGCGAGCAGGACCAGCACACCCAAGGGCAGATTGATGGCGAACAGAAATTGCCAGCTCGATACGGACAATATTGCCGCCCCGATTGCCGGACCCGCCGCTGACGACAGGGCCACGGCAACGGCGTTCCAACCGATGGCAGCGCCGAGCCGTCGATGTGGAACGACCGTGCGCAATAACGCGACGCCCAGCGCCATGACCGCTGCGCCTCCGAGTCCCTGCACGAAGCGCGCGACGACGAGCCATGTCAGGGACGGCGACAGCGCGCACAGCACGGAAGCAAGGACGAACAAGGCAACGCCAACCGTGAAGACACGGCGGTAGCCAACACTCTCACCGAGCGCGGCACAGGGCAGCAGCGCCATCACCAGAGCGGACTGGTAGGCGGTGATCACCCAGATCGACTTCGCAGGCGTGACCTGGAGTGATTGCGCGATAGAGGGCAGCGCCACATTGGCAACGGCTGCATCCAGCACCACAAGCACCATGGCGGCCAGAACAGATGCTATCGCAAACAGCGGACGCGACCCCGACAGGCCACCCACTGCAACGTCAGAGGGCGCGTTCATGCGAAGCCCGACATCCAGACGCCGTCCCGCTCCACATATCGCGTCACCCGGTGCTCCTCTTTGTCCTCCTTTTTCAGGTCTCGCTCGGTAAAGCGGTACAGAAGCGCGGACCCCGTGATGCAACGAGTGTCATGAATATCTCCGGGGAGATAGACCTGCACTTGTCCGGGTCGGACCGGGGTCGAATTTCTCTTGACGAGCTTCGCGCTGCCATCCGGCTTTTCGATCCGGGCATAGGTTCCCATTTCGATTTCACCTTGCTGAACCGCGTAGATGACCCACGCCCGGCCGTGATCGTGTGGCGGCCGGTAAAGCCCGGCGCTTTCCGCGTGCGCCAGCAGAATAAATCCATGCGTCGGATCCCTGTGCAGCGCTTTGCTCGCAGGAGCTTCGCTGTGAAGTGATGACAGCCAATCCTCGGTGTCGGGTGCCTTGAGCAAATCCTCCAGGTGACGTTTACACGCGGCAACCACCTCACTGCTCAGCGGTCCCCACGCCGTCCTGATTCCCTCAATAGAAGTTTCGAGTGTATTGCGGGCCATGATCGTTTCTCCGGTTCTGCCCGAACCGAGATTGCCCGGGCTTGTTCCGGCCAAATTAGGGTTTGAGCGTGCATGGCGGAAGGCGCATCATTTGCACTCCATAAGTGCATGCAACGCCCTATATGACGCGACCCGATCTGAATCTGCTTTTCACCCTGGAAGCCGTGCTGTCAGAGGGCAGTGTTGCCCGCGCCGCCCGGCGGCTGCGACTCAGCCCATCGGCGATGAGTCGTTCACTCGCACGACTTCGGGAAGCCACAGGTGATCCGCTGCTGGTCCGCGCGGGACGTGGTCTGGTGGCATCACCCCGAGCCCTGGAGCTTCGCGATTCAATCGGTCAACTGGTCCGCGATGCCGAAACGGCATTGCGACCCGCCAATCAACTGGATCTCAGGCAACTCGATCGCACGTTCACGTTTCGCGCCAGCGAGGGCTTTGTGGAAAACTTCGGCGCCAGCCTATTGGCCCGCGTGTCCGCCGAAGCGCCGGGCGTGCAAATGCACTTCCTGCACAAACTCGAAAAGACCAGTGACCCCCTGCGGGACGGTACCGTTGATCTGGAAACGGGAGTGGTGGATCAATCGATCAGTCCGGAAGTGCGTGCGCAGTCACTATTCCGGGATCGCTACGTTGGCGTTGTACGAGCCGGGCACCCGCTGAGCAAAGGGAAAATGACGTCTTCCCGATATGCAGCCGCCGCTCACGTCCATGTTTCGCGCAGAGAGGGTGACAAGGGTCACGTCGACGATGCTTTGGCAGAACTCGGACTCAAGCGAAAGATCGTTGCGGTCGTCGGTGGCTTTTCCGCAGCGCTGGCCCTGGCCAGAGCTTCGGATATCGTCGCGACAGTTCATGAACGGCATACCGGAAACCTGTTCGCCGGCATGCACAGCTTTCCGCTGCCACTGCCAATGCCGCGGTTCACGGTTTCCCTGCTGTGGCATCCGCGGTTCGATGGGGACCCTGCACACCGATGGCTGCGCGGATGTGTTCGCGAGGTCTGCGCTCAGCGCCAACAAGAATAGTGAGGCATTGTCGAGGATTGCCGTGCGTCACATCCTCCCGGTTCCAGCAGCGCCCGAATTAAAGCCAATATCAACTTTCGCGTCAGCTTAGGAGCGGTCAAATTGTGCTTCTAGGTGGTTTCTTGGCGGCATTGCTGCTGACGAATATCTCCATCTGGCACGATGCGACTTTGTCCATCCTGATCTGACGGTCGCGATGCGACCGAAGTCGGATGCCCGATAGCAGTCATCCCATGTGCGTGGCTAATACGAAGATTCCGCCGCGGATGAACTCCGCAAAGGGCAGCTTTCCGCCGTTGCATTTTGCTTATCGACATCCTCCTTCGGCATCAGATCAGTCGATGTGCTTTGCCGATGCTGACGGCCTGATCGGCTGGGACACCCGCGCTTTCAGCCGATTGCGGCCAATTCGAGATGGCGGCTCGGGCCTGCTCCAGTAGTGTCCTGGCTTGCGCGGGTTTAAGGCCGGCATTGTTTGCGAAACTCTTCAGGTCGTCGGTCTCAAACCCGTCTCGCTTTGCGTTGAGGCTCATCTGATGTTGCTGCGTCCAGGCGCCCTGAGGTGCGTAGGCGTAGCTGACGTCAAAGGCGGGTGAAAGCTTCCAGCGCCCGGTGCGATCCATGAGAAACGCGATGTTCTTGACGTGGTCATCCTGATTGCGCGACAGGATGTTGAACATTGCGCGCAACACCAGTTGAGCGATATCACTGGCACCCAGCTGCAGGCGTCGGGCCACCTGTACGGCCTGCTCGTAGCTGTAGCTTCCGGCCTGGTTGTAGTCGTAGTGCGCCATAGCACCCAGCGACTGCATGTGCAGCTTCTGACCGGAAGCAGTGCGATCGAAGCGGCGTGTCATGAAGTGACTGCGCCCGCCCTCGTGATGCAAGCGGCAGGGGCTCATCTCGATTCCGGCTTCACGCGCCATCAGGTAGTAGGCGTACTCGATTCGCCCATAACCCTGCGGGTCCGCCAGCTCCTTGTCGCGATTGTTACTGACACCATCAAACTTCATCAGCCAGGGTTCGAAACCCTGAGCGCTTTTGACCTGGCCGGAACGAAACTCGTTGGTCTGCGGATTCCAAGCGAGGATGGCCTTGGCACGCGCGCCGCCCGCTGATGTGCCAACACGAAGAATGTCCTCAATGGCTTCGTGGTCATCCGCCTGATTGAAATGTCCGGCCAGATTGGCACGTTGCGCCAGCACCTGCGACGCCAGACCCACCAATCTCGCAATGTCGATCTGGCTGGATTTGCTCGGTGAGGCTGGCAGCGCTGGTTCAAATTCCAGCGCACCCATGCCGCGTGTGCCGATGTAGCACAGCCGCTCCACCGGGTGAAAACTCGATGCCTCCCTTCCCTGTTCCGCCAGCCATGCGTCGATCACGGCGTTGCCGAATTTGTCCGGCAGCGAATCAGCCAGCAGCCCGGGCAGGCCCTTGAAGGTGTTGCGCGGCAAGGCAGGAAATTCGTACGGAAACTCCAACAGCGGCATTGTCAGAGGCGCAATCTGGATGCCGCTGCCCAGAAACTCCGGCACGTACTGGAACACGCCAATTTCGCGATCTTCCAGCCAGCTGACCGCACCAATCGTGCGTCCCCACAAACGCACCCATGCGTCATGGCTCACGGTCTGAGGCTCCGTCCGCATCGGCTTCGGAATCGCCCCACTGCCAAGGCTCACCAGTAGTGTCATTCTGGACCGGCCGCGCGCGCTGACGCTGCTGTCCATGCAAACGTGCGCGCTCTATCGGGCGCACCGCGGGGTCTGGCAGCAGGGTTTCCAGATTCTGCTGGATGCCCAATGCCCTCATGACCCGGATAATGGTGTCAAAAGATGAGCCTTCTCCCTTGGCGATTCGGCTGATGGTGCGCAAAGAGACACCCGCAGTCTCGGCCAGCTGGCGCTGAGTGATGTTACGAGCCAGCCGGATTTCTTCCAGGCGCAGGCAGAGCGCCTGCTCAATCTGCACACTGCTTGCGATATTAAAATCCACCTTATGTGCCATATATGACCTTTTACGACGACATCGTTGATTTAATACGCTCTTTTTTGCGTCTTGTCATTTTATAACTTTTACTCATTGCACGCACTTTTTTACTCTTTCATGTATATATTCACACTTATTACGCCATTTTTGGCGCATTATTAATTAGATAATGAGCATTCCAAGCGAAGTGGATACGGCCTGGGCCTTCTGGATAGACCGCGGAGGCACCTTCACCGACGTCGTTGCCCGCCGCCCCGACGGCGTTTGCGAAACGCGCAAGCTGCTGTCGGAAAACCCCGCGCACTACGCAGACGCCGCTACGGCGGGCATTCGTGCGGTCCTGGAAGCCCACGGCGAAACACTGCACAGCGCAAACATCCAGCAAGTCCGCATGGGCACGACGGTTGCCACCAATGCGCTGCTGGAACGTCGCGGCGAACCGACCTTGCTGGCCATCACGCAAGGTCACGCTGACGCACTGCGCATCGGCCACCAGACCCGCCCTCGCCTGTTCGACCGCAACATCCAGCTGCCGCCGCCGCTGTACGCCGAGGTCGCCGAGATTCGTGAACGCATCGATGCCGACGGCAACATCAGCACGCCGCTGGATGAAGCCGAAGCACGTCGCTCATTGCAGGCGGCCTACGATGATGGTCTGCGTAGCGTTGCCATTGTCCTGCTGCACGCTTATCGGTACCCGGCGCACGAACTGCGCCTTGCCCGCATAGCCAAGGAGATCGGCTTCAGCCAGATCTCGGTCAGCCACGAAGTCAGCGCCCTGATCAAACTGGTCGGGCGCGGTGACACCACCGTTGCCGACGCCTATCTGTCGCCCCTGCTGCGCCGCTATGTGCAGGGGGTACAGAAAGAGCTGGGCAACACCCCCTTGCAGTTCATGCAGTCCAATGGCGGACTGGTCGATGCTGAAAATTTCAGAGGCCGGGATGCGGTTCTGTCCGGCCCTGCAGGCGGCATCGTCGGCATGGCCCGCACCGCAGAAATCGCCGGGCTTGATCGGGTTATTGGCTTCGACATGGGCGGCACTTCCACCGACGTATCGCACTACGCCGGCGAATTCGAACGCCGGCTGGAAACCGAAATTGCCGGGGTCAAACTGCGAACTCCGATGATGGACATCCACACCGTGGCGGCGGGTGGTGGTTCGGTCTGCTGGTTCGACGGGATGCGACTGCGGGTGGGTCCGCAATCTGCCGGGGCCAGTCCGGGGCCTGCGTGTTACCGCGCTGGCGGCCCAATGACCATCACGGACTGCAATGTTGTACTGGGCAAGATTCAGGCATCGCTGTTTCCAAAGGCTTTTGGCAGCGGCGCGGATCAGCCCATTGATCCGGATGCATCTGCAAGGCGCTTACGGGAAATCCGCGACGCCATCCTGCAAGCAGGCGGCGAAGACCTCAGCGAACAACAGCTCGCAGAAGGATTCATCCGCATTGCTGTGGAGCACATGGCACAAGCCATCAAGCAGATTTCCATCCAGCGCGGCCATGATGTTCGCGACTATTGCCTGGTCAGTTTTGGTGGCGCTGCCGGACAGCACGCCTGTCTGGTAGCCGAAGCACTGGGCATGCGCAAGGTGATGATTCATCCCTTTTCCGGCGTGCTGTCTGCCTGCGGCATGGGCATGGCCCAGCGCAGCAACATCCAGCAGCAAACGCTCGACATTCCCCTCGATGCGAACGCCAGCGATGTACTTGCACAAACGCGCTCAAGCCTGGAAAAGCAGGCTATCGCATCGCTCACACTATCGCCGCAAGCTGCGCTGTCCGCTGTCACGCACACCCGGATCTTTCTGCGATACGCGGGCACCGACAGCAGCCTTGCGATTGAGCCCGCAAGCATCAATGAGATGCACGCAGCTTTTGAGCAAAAGCACCGCGCCAGATTCGGTTTCATCGCCAGCGACAAGCCCATCGAAATCGAGATGATCTCTGTGGAGGCGCTTGAATCCAGCCACGCGGCAGCGCAGCCACAAGCTGACGGGAACGCTGCGAGCGGGACCGCGCCATCAGCATCCGAACGAGTTAACTGCTACCTGCGCGGTGAACTGCAGAGCGTGCCTGTTCACCACAGAAAGCATCTACAGACGTCCAGCGTCTTGATCGGTCCCGCCATCGTCAGCGAAGACAATGCCACCACCCTGATCGAACCGGGTTGGCACGGCCGTCTGGACATGCAGGGCAACCTGATACTGGATCGCGTAGCCGATGAAAGGCCGGTTGCAGCGGACGCCAGCGCATACCCGATCATGCGTGAAATTTTCAACACGCTTTTCATGGCGGTCGCCGAGCAGATGGGCGAGGCACTCCAGCAGACAGCGCATTCGGTAAACATCAAGGAGCGTCTGGATTTCTCCTGCGCGGTCTTTGATGCAGAGGGCGCCCTGATTGCCAACGCACCGCACATTCCAGTGCATCTGGGTTCCATGGGCGACAGCGTCCGAGCCGTCATTGAAGGCCGGAGAAAAGAGAATATTTCTGTCCGGCCCGGCGATGCCTGGATGCTCAACTCACCCTACAACGGCGGCACTCATCTGCCGGACATCACGGTCATTGCACCGGTGTTCGACGCGCAGCAGAACTGCTTTGCCTACGTTGCCGCGCGCGGCCACCACGCCGACATTGGCGGCATGACACCGGGCTCCATGCCGCCGCAGAGCAAGCGCATTGATGAAGAAGGCATCTGCATCCACGATTTCCAATTGATGAAAGCCGGTGAGCTTTGCGAAGAACAAACGCGAGACCTGCTCGCTTCACCGCCCTGGCCTGCCCGCAATCCCGACAAGAACCTGGCCGACCTGCGTGCCCAACTTGCCGCCTGCGCGCGCGGCATCAAGGAACTCTCCAAACTGAGCGAACGCTATGGAAGCGATGTCGTGTGCGCCTACATGCGTCATTCCATGGATAACGCCGAAGCATCGGTCAAGCGCGTGCTGCAAGACATCAAGCCCGGACACTTTGCCTGCGTCATGGACAACGGTGCCCGCATTGAAGTGACGATCAAACCCGATGAAAGTCAGGAAAGGATCAGCATCGACTTTCACGGCACCAGCGAACAACAGCACAATAATTTCAACGCGCCGCTATCGGTTACGCGCGCGGCGGTGCTCTACGTCATTCGCACACTGGTTGAAGACGACATTCCGCTCAATGATGGATGCCTGAGACCGGTTGATTTGATCATTCCGCAGGGCTGCATGCTCAACCCGGTCGCCCCGGCTGCTGTGGTTGCCGGCAACGTGGAAACCAGCCAGATCATCGTGGACGCGCTCTATGGCGCACTGGACCTGCTCGCCGCATCACAGGGAAGCATGAACAATTTCACCTTTGGAAATTCAGAGCATCAATATTACGAAACGATATGCGGCGGAACCGGCGCCGGTCCGAACTTCGATGGCTGCAGCGCGGTGCACAGCCACATGACCAATAGCCGGCTGACGGACGCTGAGGTCCTGGAATCCCGCTTTCCGGTCCGGGTTGAGCAGTTTTCAATCCGCAGGAATTCCGGCGGCAGCGGGCAATTCAAGGGTGGTGATGGCGTGGTTCGAAAGATCCGGTTTCTTGAGCCCATGAGCGCCGCCATCCTGTCCAACCGGCGACGCGTTGCCCCGCACGGTCTCGAAGGCGGCGAGCCCGGAGCGATAGGAAAAAACTGGCTGGAGTTTGCGAACGGCCAGCGCCGACAACTTGATCCGACTGTTCAGCTTGAACTGGACGCAAATAACGCCGTGATGATCGAAACACCCGGTGGTGGCGCAATGAAAATGAACAGGCCCCAGTGACGACAGTCTCGCTATTCGACTCAGTAGTCGGAGAAGGAGACTGGCGATTGTCAGAATCGTAAATATTTCATTTTCTCTACAAGTTACAAACGCGGGACACTTGTTGTCAGGCTCAGTCCTTATGTGTATAAAGTTTCAAAAATGCACCAAAACGTGCTGAATCAGAAGTCATCAATCCTCCAAAGCGGGAGCATCCAGACATGAAAAGGCTTTTCAAGATTTGCAGCAGCGCTGTCGTCGCAGCCGCATTTGCCGTACCGGGCGCAGTCAACTCTGCAACTGAATCCGCAGATTTCGAAGTTCGCCTCACGATTCTGGCCAATTGCCAGATCACCGCAGAAGATATTGATTTTGGTACTTACTCGGTCGGCGTCACCGGTCAGTACGACATGCAGGGTGATGTAGAAGTCAGCTGTGCGTCTGCCACCACGCCTTATACCGTTTCACTGAGCACCGGTGCCTCAGGTAACTATGCGGCACGAGAGCTGCGCCAAAGTCCTGTCCTGGTAGTTAACTACAATCTGTATACCGAAGCCGCGCGCACCAACGTCTGGGGCGATGGCAGTGGCGCTACCGTCACGCAGGCTTCAGATCTGAGTTCTCAGGTTCAGCAGTTCACTGCCTACGGTCGCGTCGACCCGAGTCAGCCGGTCACTCCGGGCGTCTATGTAGACACCATCACCGCGACAGTCGAGTTCTGAACCCGCCGAGATCAAAGCCCGCGTTAATGCTTTTCGAATCATGATAACGACGCGCTCGTGTCGTGCCTGGATGCTGAGACTGGCGACCTGCGGGGTCGCCAGTCTTTTTTTGGGAACCGCCCACTCCGCCAGTCTGCGTCTGGCGCCGGTCAACATCGAGGTTGCCGCTCCTGCCACGGCCAGCCTGCTGCGGATCGACAATACCGGTGGCTTGCCGGTGGCCATCCAGGTTCGCACCTATGCCTGGACTCAGGTTGATGGTGAAGATGTACTGACTCCGACAACCGCTGTTGCAGCCAGCCCACCGGTGGGGACCGTCCATCCGGACAAGCAGCAGGTGATTCGCGTCATCCGCACACTCCAGTCACCCGTCGAAAGCGAAGAAAGTTATCGATTACTGATTGATGAGCTGCCCTCCAACCGCGGCAGTGGGTCGACAGGACCTGCGTTGAAAATGCTGCTTCGTTACTCCGTTCCGGTTTTCTTCAATCAGGGGCCGGCACCAAGAGCAACGCTTGCGTGGTCCGCTCAGATCAACGAAACAGGACTCGCGCTTTCTGCGAGTAACGGCGGCAACAGGCGCGTGAAACTCACGCAGTTGAAAATCGAAAGCGGCAAACTGAACATTGAGCCATTTGGTCAGGGTCTGGCGGGTTATGTATTGGCGGGACAGACCCGTTCCTGGCAGATCGACCTGAATGAAACGCAACGTTCGGCACTGGGCGCGCAATTAAACGTGAGCGCTTTCGACGGAACGGAGACCCGGAATGCTCCGGTGGCGCTTGGTACGCCCCGCTAAGCCAGCAGCCGCGCTAGCGGCCATGGTGTTGACCACGGCTGCAAATGCGTCGAGCTTTGAAGCGCCATTTGATCCTCCATTTGAGGCACCTTTCGAGGTACCTACTGACACGCCACTCATCTATTCACCGCTCGCCGCGCCGGAGGACGACATGGCGGCCTCGGGCATTCCGATGGCGACCGTTCTGGCCAATCAGGAGCTGTATCTCACCGTTGATCTCAACGAGTATCCAACGCGCCAGACGGTACGGTTTGTGCTGCGCGACGGCGCCCTTTATGCCGCCGGAAGCACCCTGCAGGAAATCGGTATTGCGGTACCCGATGCCGCGCAGGGCACGGATGGCATGGTGGCTCTGGCCGACATTCCGGGCCTGCAGTACCGGCTCTACAATGATCGCCAGGCCCTGCATCTGTCGGTTCCGGCCAGCAGCCTGAGCGGCGGAACCTATCGCGCACAGGGGCAACGACACAAACGTCCGAGGGCCGCGTTTGGAAGCACGCTCAACTACGATCTTTATGCCCTGCATGGCGAGCAGGACTTTGCTGGAGGCCGGGACAGCTCCGACCAATTCTCCAGCTTTCTGGATTACCGCTTGTTTGGCCGTGCCGGCACCTTCAACCAGACCAGTCTGACCCGCTCTGGTACAGACACGCCATCGGAATGGATTCGTCTGGATTCCACCTGGCTGTATTCAGACGACGAACGCCTCATCAGCTACCGTCTCGGTGATTTCATCAGCGGCGGCCTGAGCTGGACACGCACCGTGCGAATGGCGGGCACGCAGCTACAGCGAAACTTCAGTCTCCAGCCCGACATGGTCACGTTTCCGGTTCCGCTGATCAGTGGCTCGGCGGCAGTGCCCTCCACCGTGGATATCTACGTCAACAATATTCGCCGACTCTCGCAGGACGTGGACGCCGGCCCCTATCGGATTGAGGATGTGCCGGTGGTGACGGGGGAAGGCGCAGTGCGTGTGGTGGTTCGCGATGCCCTGGGGCGCGAGCAGGTTACGACCCAGTCTTTCTACGCTTCTTCGAACTTGCTGCGCGAGGGATTGTTCGACTACTCCCTGGACGTGGGTTATCTGCGCAATGATTTCGGTCTTCGCTCAAACGAATACGACACCAGCCTGGCGGCAAGCTCCAGCCTGCGCTACGGGTTGAACCCCAATGTCACCATCGAATCTCACATTGCCGGCACCCATGATTTGTACAGCCTGGGGCTCGGCACCGTGGTCGGCCTGGGTCGCGTTGGAGTCCTGTCGACGTCTGTGCTGTCCGGCACCGGTGAGAATAATCAGGATGGATTTCGCTATCGCGTTGGCTATCGCTATCAGCGCCGCTCGCTGGGCGTTTTCCTCAGCACGGAACATACGGACGAAGAATTTGTCGAGCTGGCCAGTGTTACGGGCGCGGCCACGATTCGCCGCTTCGATCAGGTGGGGGTGTCCTTCCCGATTCTCAATGCCGGGTTCATGTCGCTGGGCTACGTACACATCGACAGTGACGGTCTCCCCGCCAGTGCAGACGCCGCACGATGCCAATCGACAATTTCCGGGTGCATTCAGGGCGTGGACCTGAGAACAGGCTTTGGCTCCGAAGTTGGAACCGTTTCCTATTCACACCAGTTCAGACGCAACTGGAATGTATTCGTAACCGGATTCAAGGACTTTGCTGATGACGGCGGCGATGGCGTAACAGCCGGCCTTTCCTATTATCTGGGCGATCGCACCAATGCTTTCATAGGAACGGACAGCGGCTCCGATGGCACCACAACGCGAGCCAACATCGGAAAATCAACGCCGGTGGAAGGCACTGGACCCGGCTGGCGGCTCCGCGCGGCCAGTGGACAGCAAGAAAGAGTCGGCGCCGAGGCGAGCTATCGAACACCCTATGCCCGGCTCGAGGTCACCACCGATCACTATGACGATTACGCGCTCAGCTCACTTGCGGCACGTGGCGCGCTGGTGCTGATGGGCGAAAGCTTGTTCGCCTCCAACAGCATCTACGACAGTTTTGCGGTGGTCGACACACAGATTCCTGGCGTGGAAGTGCTGCATGAAAACCGCCCGGTGGGCCGCAGCAACCGGAATGGCAATCTGCTCATTACCAATCTGAGCGCCTTCAATGACAACCGGCTGCAGATCGACCCGACCGATCTCCCTGTCGACGTCGAGGTGGGCGACATCGAGTCCATCGCCCTGCCCATCGAAAAATCTGGTGTTATCGTGCGCTTCCCTGTCGCACGGGTGCAGGCGGCCAACGTTCAACTTGTACGGGCGGATGGCAGCTTCCTGCCCGTGGGCGCCGAAGTGAATCTGAATGGCCAGGTTGTCGACGCCGTGGTGGGCTACGACGGCCTGGTCTACCTGCGCAAGCTAGAAGCCGTGAATACGCTCGACGTCAGCTGGATGGAAGGTAGCTGCGTGGCCGAAGTTGCCTATCAGCAGATTCCCGGCGCTCTTCCCACAATCGGTCCTGTTACTTGTGAATAGTCCCTCAGATCTGGCCAACGTACAGCCCCGCGCGACGCTCAAGCGATTGATGCTCGCGCTGGTCTGCCTTAGTGCGCTGGCGATAACACCCAAAGCGAATGCTCTGACCTGCGCCCTGAGCATCACCGACGTCAACTTCGGTCTGGTCAATGCCCAGAACGGCACGTTTGCAGATACACAGGCCACCGTCGCATATGCCTGTCGGACAGGTTTTCTGGAATTGCTGAGCGGTACCAATGTCACCCTGTGCGCCAGCATTGGCTCCGGTAGCGGTGGCAATTACAACGCAAATCCCGGCGGCTTTCGCAAGATGCGAAATGGCGGTGATGTCATTCCCTTCAACCTGTACTCCGACTCCGGGCGCAGCGTAGTCTGGGGTTCCAGCCATCAGAACAATATCGGCGAATTCCCGCCGACCATCACATTGTTCATACCCGGCAGCCTGTTCGGCACCACCGCCAGCGGCAGTCGCCCTCTCTATGGTCGCGCATTCGGGCAGGCCGGCATCAATACCGGAACCTACCTCAATCAGTTCTCGACCGGTGAAGTGCCCGTCGATTACGGATACAGCAACCAGATTCCCAACTGCAACCGCAGGTTCAATGGCAACGGAGATACCACCGCCAGCTTCGTGGCACAGGCGCAGGTTCAGATTCAATGCACCGTCAATGCCAGTGACATGGATTTCGGTACCACCATCAGCCTCGCGTCCTCGCGCCAGGCCAGTTCTTCGGTGAACGTGACGTGTGCCAATGGCGCGCCCTATCAGATTGGACTTTCTGCAGGCACGAGCGCCGGCAGCACAGTCAATAATCGGGCGATGACCCGGGTCGGTGGCAGCGAGCGGGCGAGCTATCAACTGTATCGAAACAGTGCCAGAACCGAAGTCTGGGGCGTCACACTGAATAACAACACGGTGAGCAACGTCGGCACCGGCCAGGCCCAGTCACATACGGTTTTTGGTCTGGTGCCCGCACAGGCAACACCCCCGCCAGGCAATTATCTGGATACCGTCATCGCAACTGTGACGTTCTAGAAGTCTCTACAATGCCGCCCCTCAATCAAACCGAGCGTGTACAGACATGAACTTGACCAAAACCGATTCCGGCCTGCAGTACGAAGACACCATACTTGGCGAGGGCGCTACTGCTGAAGCTGGCCAGAGGGTCAACGTCCACTACACCGGTTGGCTGTTCAAGGACGGTGCGATCGGCAACAAGTTTGATTCCAGCAAGGATCGCGGCCAGCCTTTCACCTTTGCGCTGGGAGCCGGTCAGGTTATCGGGGGCTGGGATGAAGGCGTACAGGGCATGAAAGTCGGCGGCACCCGCAAGCTCGTCATTCCTCCGCAGCTGGGCTACGGCGCAGCCGGCGCTGGTGGCGTGATTCCGCCCAACGCCACCTTGCTGTTTGAAGTGGAGCTGTTGGGCGTCTGAGGCTGACTGCAAAATCTGCCCGATACCCGTCGGGCAGATTTCTCAGGTTCGCAGCGGCGGCAGCTCAGCCCCTTCAGGGACAAACAGCAAGGCCTCTCCGTTGCTGCAATAGCGCTTCCCGGTGGGCCTGGGGCCATCATCAAAGACGTGCCCGTGATGCCCGCCACAGCGAGCACAGTGGTACTCCGTTCTTGGATATCCAACGTGATGATCGACGGAGGTCTCGAGACTACCTGGCAGCGGCTCCCAGAAGCTGGGCCAACCCGTTCCGCTTTCAAATTTGGTGTCCGATTTGAACAGCGGCAAAAAGCATCCTGCGCACACAAAAGTACCGGGCGCTTTCTCGAAATTGAACGGATGCGTCCCGCAGACTTCGGTCCCTTCTGAACGAAGAATCCGGTACTGCGCCGGTGTCAGCAGTTGCCGCCACTCCGCATCAGTTTTTTCAAGTCGATCGAATTCGGCAGGCTTATCTGAGTCATTCATACTCATTCCATTTACAAGGGCGGATGGACAGGCCGACAGACTATCGCTCGTCGTGCCCACGCGCCACGTTAGAATTTACACATGAACGTATTTGTCATTGTTGGATGCATCATCGGATTTGCGACGGGCCGCTGGACCGGGCTCATCATTGGCGGCTTCATCGGCCACTGGATCAGCCGGGCGCTGCGCAATGTCATGGTCAAAACCGTGCAGACCCGCTTTCTGGATGCAACCTTTGCTGTCATGGGCGCTGTCTGCAAGGCCGACGGTCAGGTCACAGGCCAGGAGATTCGAGTTGCCGAAGCGCTCTTCGAGCGACTGCGCCTGTCACCCGATGCCAGACGTTCCGCCAGGGACGCCTTCAATCGAGGCAAGCAAGCGGGGTTCGATCTGGACGGTGAAGTCGCTGACTTCGCCAAGGCCTGTCGTGGCCAGCAGCCGATCATCATGATGTTCCTGCAAGTGCAGCTGGCAGCTGCCACGGCTGATGGCGACATTCATGAGGCCGAGCACCGCATCATGGTGCGCATTGCCCGCGGCCTGGGACTGAGCGAGGCCGAAGTGCTTCGTATAGAGGCCAGCCTGCGTGCCCCCGGACAAGCCAACCAGAACAAGCTGGATGATGCCTACGCTGTCTTCGGCGTGGATTCCAACATCAGCGACGCGGAACTCAAGAAGGTTTATCGCAAACTCATGAGCGAAAACCATCCGGACAAGCTTGCCGCACGCGGTCTGCCCGAAAGCATGCGCCAAATGGCCGAAGAGAAGACGCGCAACATCACGGCCGCTTACGACGCGATCAAGGAAGCACGCGGTCTGGCCTGAGCCCTGCCCGCCCTACTTTTTCAGGCGAAGCTGTGACTTGAGGTCAGCAAACGGGTTGCCTGTGGCAACCTCACTGTCACGACCCGAATTCGTTGAACTCAGATTGGCATCCAGACGACGCTGGTGCTCGTTGTCGTGGCAATACAGGCAGAGCAGCTCCCAGTTGCTGCCGTCATCCGGATTATTGTCGTGATCGTGGTCACGATGATGCACGGTGAGTTCATGGCGATTGGCGTGCGTGAACGTACGCGCACAGCGGCCGCACACCCATGGATACATCTTCATGGCACGCTCTCGGTAGCCCAGCGCACGCTGGTCTGCGTCGCGCCGGGCCTTTGCGATGGCCTCATCGGCCTTTCTGGATTTGTCGCCTGATGTGCTCACGTTCTAGATCCCTTTTTGGTAAGGAGCGTGTTCCAAATGGCTAGGGCGTCACGACCGCCGCCGAATTCCTTCTCCCCGACAACAAGACAACGCCTGTCAGCACCAACGCGGTGCCGGCAAGTTGCAGACCGGTAATGGGCTCGCCAATCAGCCACCAAGCCAGGAACAGGGTCGATACCGGCCCCACCATCGAAGCCTGCGACGCCATGCCTGCACCAATGCGTGATACCGCAATCATGGTCAGAAACACCGGCAACACCGTACACAGGCTGGCATTGATCAACGACAGCTTCCAGACCTCTGCGCTTTGCTCAAACAAAGTACCGAACGGATGAAGCAGCGCGTACTGGCCCAAGCAGGCCACGGCGCACACCGTCATCGCCAGCGCTGTCAAACGCATGGTGCCGACCCGCTTGAGCAGTTCAGCCGAGAACAAGAGGTAAACGGCATACGTCACAGCTGCGCCCAGCACCAGAGCACCTCCCAGGAAGACCGTCGCCCCGCCCAGACCCACATCGTGCCAGAACACCAGCGTGACCCCGGCGTAGGCAAATGCCAGCGAGTACCACTGCCGCCTGCTGACAGAATGACCAAATACGAAGATGCCAATCAACAACACAAAAGTCGGCATGAGATACAGGATGAGTCGCTCCAACCCCGCCGTAATGTATTGAAGCCCCATGAAGTCGAGCATGCTGGACGCGTAATAACCGAGCAGCCCGAGGAAGGCGATCTTGAGCAGGTCCTTCGGCAGCAGCCTGGGTGCGTCACGCCATGTCAGTAACGCCACCAGTAGAAAGGCCGGAACGGACAGCAGCATGCGCAAAGCGATCAGCGTCACCGGGTCAATGCCCTCGGCGTAGAGCATCTTGGCGATCACCGCCTTGGCCGACAGCATGATCGCTCCGATCATCGAAAGGCTCAGTCCCAGCCACTGGGAGGGAACTAGTGTTGTGCTGGTCAGGTCAGTGGAAGCGCTCGGCGTGTTCATGAGCACGCATTATCGCCCACGACGCAGCCTTGTATGGCCTTGATCTATAGCTATCAGTGCAGCGAAACCTTGATCAAACAGCCTCTGGATGCCTTTCCGGGCACCGGTCGGCGCCCGAATTTCGCCGGGCAAGCATGCCGCCTGTCCATGTTTGCGAACCGGCCAGCAGGGTCGGCGCCTCAAGCTGCACCCTCATCATTAAGCTGAACTTCAGATTCATGGCATTGCTTGATCTATTCACGAAACGCCGTAATACAACATGCGAAAAACAAGAATAAATATCCCTCAGATCATTGCGATCGGAATGCTGATGACGCTGAGCAGTTCCATTGCCTTTGCACAATCGACGCCTGCACGCGAAGTCCCTGCCCTGAAACTGAGTGATTCGATTCAGGCGCCCTGGGTACAGGCCAAACACCAAGCCGTAGCGCAGTACGGCATACATTTGAAAAGCGATCAGGACATTGGCAGCAGCCTGATTCGCGAACTGGTGCTCTACAAGGGCGAGGAAATGATCGGCACTCAGTACATTTACGGTGCCAATGATGAAAATGCGGTGGACTGTTCTTCACTGGTCCAGCAGATGTTCCGGTCCGCCGGGGTCCAGGTTCCACGAACCACCCGCGAACAGATCCGGATCGGCCAATCCGTTTCCATGGACGAGCTTGAGCCGGGAGATCTGCTGTTCTACCGCTTCGGCCCCTCAGGCTTGCATGTCGCGGTCTACCTGGACGATGGAGAGGTGCTGCACGCTTCGACCAGCCAACGCAAAGTGACCAAAAGCAAGCTCACCGGGGCCTGGCACAGAAAACTGGTCACGGCGCGACGCAGACTCTAGATCCGACGAGCCGTCACCCGGCTCCAGAAAATTCAGGCTGAATTTTCCGACATCGCCGTGGCAATCTTCTGCGCAATTTGATCAAACTGACGTCTCGCTGAGGCATTTTCCGTCGGCCTGATCTTGAGCATGGCCACGTTTCGTGCGAGCAGTCGCAGGGTTTTCCATCCGTCTGCGGCATATCGTGGAATAACGTGCAGGTGAACATGCGGAACGCTCTGGTTAGCCACCGGGCCGTCATTCATCAGGAAATGCTGTGCACCGCTACCCAGACTCCGCTGCTGCGCCAGAGCAATTCGCTGTGCCACATTCCACAGGTGCATCTGAACATCATGCTCCAGCTCTGCCATGGTTGCCACGGACTGGCGAGGCACGATCAGGACATGCCCCATGGAGATGGGCCGGATGTCCAGAAAGGCAACGCAAATACCATCCTGGTGAACGAAGCTGGCCGGAATATTCCCGGCAATGATGTGGTCGAATACGGTCATTTTCTGTTTTATTGATAATGGATTTGCTCAAAGATAAGGGATGCCGGTCAACTGCTCGGACAAGGCCCAGAGTTGCTTCGCTGCTGCCTCATCTCGGGCGGCCTTGCTGCGGCCTACTTTGCGTGGCGAACCACGTAGCTGCTGAAAACCGCCCGGTCCGATGTAATCGCCGTTACTGATGTCATCCGCTGTGGCGGCGTACAAGGAAGGCAGGGCGCCAGAAGAAGCAGGCTGGCCCATTAATGCATTGCCAATCTTCATGAAGCCGGCTGCAAACTTCGACCCTTCCTGCTCAGGCCCGACAAACTGAAGGTTGGTGGCAGCGTATCCGGGATGCGCTGCGGCAGCCAGCACGCCGCACGATTTGCTATCCAGGCGCCGCTGCAATTCAAGCGTGAACAGGAGGTTCGCCAACTTGGATTTCCCGTAGGCATCCCACTTGTTGTATCCACGATCCTCGAAATTCAGATCATCCATATCAAGGCCGCGCGTCCATCGATGCGCCAGGCTCGCGACATTGACCACGCGCGCGCCCGTGGTTTCTTGCAGCGTATTCATCAGCAATCCGGTGAGCGCGAAATGACCCAGGTGATTGGTCCCTATCTGCATCTCGAAGCCATCTTCAGTACGGCCAAGCGGTATGGCCATGACGCCCGCATTGTTGATGAGCAGATCTAGCTGATCATGCTCCGACAGGAACTGATGTGCGAAGTCCCGGATCGATGTCAGGCTGGCCAAATCCAGACGCATCAGGCTTACATCTGCGTCAGCAATCCGGCTTCTTACCGTCTGCAACGCCGCGTCCGCCTTGACCGGATTTCGACAGGCCATGATGACCCTGGCACCTGCCCCGGCCAACGCCACGCTGGTCTCCAGACCGAGGCCGCTATTGGCTCCGGTGACAATCGCGACACGACCGCTCTGGTCGGGAATGTCTTCTACGCTCCAAGACTGCGGCATGTGCTTTTCTCCTGATTATTCGTGGGATCACTCGAACCGGGACCCAGCGGCACGACTCGACAATAATCACTCTGTACGCAACGGCACGGATTCTCAGGCCATGTTCAGGCCGCGAGATGCAAGCCTTGCAGCGCCTCTCCCGACGGCTGCCCTTACCCCGCACTCGGATACTGACCTGCTGAACCGGCTCGCCTCACTGCTGACCTCGGGCTTCTGATGCTGTGCTGGCTTGCATGCGAATCACCTGACCGCTGTCAGCCTCAAGAACCAGAACCAGGCCCTGCCCCAATTGGCGGTCCAGTCCCTGCCCCATGACGACCCAATAATTGTTTCGCCTGAACGCACGATAAGGTGCCTGCGCTCGCAGCTCATCCATGCCGTAGGCTTGCTCCCACAGGGTTTTCGCCAGTGCCAGCGCTTCCTTACCCGATTGAACGGCGCCGCGCGGGGCAATGTCATCGCGCTTCTCACCGGGAAGCAGATTACCGATATAGCGGTCTATCCAGGCGACCCACTCTGATGTCGGAATCGACTTCGGCGCTGTCCGGTCCACCAGATCGCTCTTCTTCTTGAGGTGCAGATCGTAAGGTTTGGGAAATGTCGTCGGCACCGGCACGGCCTTGTCGCCGAGCATTTTGTTCAGGGCCTTTCGCACGTCAATGGCCACCGCAATCGGCGTGGGCGGATCGGCAGGCCGGGTATAAACGATGTTCTGCTCAGCATCCATCACCACAAGCCAAGGCGTGCGCGTGATCTGATATGGCTGCATCAGCGCATCGCCGTTGATCAGCAGGGGGAAGCTCAGCTTGCGGTCACGCATGGTCTGCACCGGGTCGCCATCTTCACGAATATTGATGGTCCACAACTTCACCCCAGCGTCGCGATAGTCCTCCCAGATGTCCTGCACATAGGGCTGCATTGCCCGGCTGTACGGGCACCAGGACGGCCAGAAGAACAGAACACTCGGCTGGCCTTGCGCATCTTGTGGATAGCGCACCGTCTTTCCATCGGGCGTCTGCAACTCGAACCCCGCAGCATGCGTGACCTCATCACCGGCGGTGACTGAAGCGGGTAGCAAGCCGATTAGGGCCAGCAACAGTGGCGCCAGCAGAGCGTGCAAGGTTCTGATCATGAATCGGGCTCCTGGCGCATGGCCTCCAAGATGATTTCAATCTGTTCAAGTACGAGGTTGGCATCGCGCTCCTGCAACAGCCGCAATTTCTGATCCGTGGATACGGGCAGGACTTCTGCCAGCCGATGCCCGACCCAAAGGGCATCATCAGCGCGCAGTGGCTGCACGAAATGCTGCGCTCCAATTTTTCCAATGATCTCGCTCACCATGCGGCCCAGAACGCGACGCTCGGGCGACAGCACCTGAGGCCCCGGAGGATCCTCAACAATGGCATGAGCCACGATCAATCCGTCCGCCTGCACCTGTTGATCGAGGATACGCAGCACTCGCTCACCGTGAGTCACCAGAGAAAACAGGCCGGGCGATGGCACGTCCCATTCAAAGATTCGCGCCGTACATCCCACCGGGGCGCACGCCGCTGGAACACCCAGTTCTTGGCCCTCGAGAATCTGGCAAACGCCAAAGACCGAATCATTGGCAATACAGGCCTTGGTCATATCCACGTAGCGGGCCTCGAAAATCCGCAGAGGCAGGCGCCCGCCCGGGAACAACACCGTGTCGAGTGGAAAGATCGGGATGTCGACAACCGTGCTCATCGGCTAATTGTGTCTGCAACACATCGCAATGACCAATGCAGGAGGCCATCATCCTCCTGCATTGGTCATGCGTAAGCTCCGGTGCGCTACTTCATGAGCATTGAGCGCGCCATTTTCTTGACCTCTTCGCCATCTCCGCCGAGGTCGATGGGTTCTGGAACAGCAATTCCCTTGATGACCGCGGGCCGCGCTTCAATCTCCTTCATCCAGCGCTGCAAATGTTCGAGGCCATCCACCGATACCCCCGCCCAGTAGTACAGCGACACCCAAGCCCAGTTGGCCATGTCGGCAATCGAGTAATCACCTGCCAGGTACTGATGCTCGCTCAACCGGGTATTGAGCACCTCATACAGGCGCCGCGTCTCGTTCTGGTAGCGATCAATAGCGAAGGGAATTTTTTCCGGCGCATAACGGAAGAAAACGTTGGCCTGCCCTTGCATCGGCCCGATGCCACCCATCTGGAACATCAGCCATTGAATGACCTGTGACCGCCCCTTGGCATCCACTGGCAGGAACTTGCCGTATTTCTCAGCGAGATAAATCATGATTGCGCCAGATTCGAACACCGCGAAATTGCCGGCTTCTGGGTCCACGATGGTGGGGATACGACCATTGGGGTTGATCTTCAGATAATCCGGCTTCTTCTGATCACCATCTGACAGGGAAATTCTGTGCACCTTGTAGGGCACTGCGAGTTCTTCCAGCAGGATGGACGCCTTCCAGCCATTGGGCGTTGAGGCGGTATAAAGATCAATCATTCAGCATTCTCCTGTTTGTTCTTCCGGATAAATCAAACGATGGCGTGGCGATCCAGCACTGAGAAAAAAGTCGCCGGTTCTGGACGCACACGGTAGTTGTCGGTCATGTCCACATGAAGCAGCTTGCCGCCGGTCGCCGTAATGAAGACGGTTGGACGCGGCACGTCTGAGTCATAGCCCAGTGCCTGAAAGCCTGCTGGCAATCCGCCCTTGACGAGAATGCCCAATTTCTCTGCGACAACATTGTTCTTGTCCGTCAAATAGCGCATGGGCGCACCCATCTTCTTGGAAAGCGCCACGCTGTTTTCCTCAGCCTGAGGACTCACCAGAAAAACCTCGACGCCACGACGCGCCAGCTCGCGATACTGCCCTGCAATTTCCTTGATCTGCGCCGTGCACAAAGGGCACCAGTTGCCGCGATAGAAGATCCACAGCGCCGGCTTGTTCGTCAGTTCCGTGGATTTCAGCACGCTGCCGTTCTCGATGATCTCGAAGTCCGGCAACGTGTTTCCTTCTGCCAGCGCATCATTGTCTGGACGACCAAACTTGGAATACCAGAACACGTAGGCCAACGTACCCACGATCCCGACAAGCGCTGCAATCAGCACCGGGGCTGACGTCAAAGCAGCACCCAGGTACACGCTCACCGCCGTTCCGAGGACACCCGCGACGATCATGAATGTCAGGTGTGGTGATGTGCGCGCGCGCGGCATCAGGATCAGGTGCGTGAAAAACAGAGCCGAAGCGCCGCAGGCAATAGCGGTACCCAGCCAGGGGGTCTGCCAGCCGCCCTGATACATCATGACAAGAGCGGCGATCAGACCGACATTGGCGGCCATGATGAAGCTTGTAACGTAGATTGATTTGATCATGAGAATCTCTCCCTTATGGATAAGGTGTGCACTCAGTTTGAGTTCTTGTCGAGCACGCTGAGTGTGACGCGTGCAATGTCTTCCAGAACGGCCTTTCCCGGTCTCGATTTGGCCACCAGATTCAATCCCGAAACGCTGCTGCCGATGAACCGGGCCAAGACCAAAGCCGATTCCCGACTGGCGATGCTGCCGTCCTTTTGCCCACGGCGAATGACCTGAACCAGGCGCCGCTCCAGGCCTTGACGCGCCATGCGTACCGCTGCCAGAACTTCCTCATCATGCGGCGCGAGTTCGGCCATGCAATTGTTGACAAAGCAACCACGCTGCCCGTGTTCACACACACCATGCGCGATCATGTTGCCGACGAATGCCTCAATTTCCGTGCGCGATGCCTGATCCCTGAACAATGGCTCAGCCAGGCCGCACATGCCGCTGTTCACGTATCGGGCAAGCGTGGCCAGCAGCAACTTTCGCTTGGTCCCAAAAGCCTCATAGAAGCTGCTGCGACTCAGATCCGTCGCCTTGAGCAAGTCGCTCAGGGAGGCTGACTCATAGCCACGCTCCCAGAAAAGCAACATCGCTTTTTCCAGAGCCAAGGCTTCGTCGAATTCGCGGGCTCGTGCCATGAAAATTTATTCCGGACTGATCGGTCCAGAATCTGCCTGATGATGAGATTTGTCAAGAAGGACGAACACGCTCGGCATCACCCTAGATCAACTGATCAGACAACATCCGTCGGCAAACTTATGGGCCCGGGATTCTGTTTACGAACCCAGGGCGAGGTCATTCCTTGACCGGAATGTGTTTCATCAACGCGTCGTCAAATTGTCATGCGCAAGCGATCTAATTCGCGCACCCAATTTCTGTCGCAGCCTCGGAGAGCCACGTACATGAAGTCACCGCAACACATCGCCTGCCAACCCCACATCCAGAACTCGACGACCGATGCCTCACCGGTCAAATCCCCCTCACTTGAACTGAACCGACGCAGCCTGCTGCGCGGCGTATTCATGGGCCTGGGTGCCACAGCAATCCCCACATGGATGATGCAAGAAGCAATGGCGCAGAGCGGCAGTAGCGAGATTGATGTTCCTCTTGGCCCACTGGCCGCACAGGATTTTGGCCCACTGGAACTCAAGAACGTCGCGGACGACATCACGACGGTGAATCATCAGCTCTACGCGCCGGCAGGCTTTGACGTGCGCGTGATCATGCGCAATGGCTTCAACCCCGTATCCAAGACAACAAACGGTGTCGTTGGACACCTGGACCCGGACGGTGGCGCCGTTTTCATGCATCCCTCCGATGGCGGATGGGTCTACGTTTCCAATGAAGAAAATACCCCAGGCGGCGTTGGCGCCACGCGCTTTGACGCGGCTGGCAACATCATCGACTACTACCGCATTCTCGATGGCACCCGAAACAACTGCGCCGGCGGCGCAACCCCATGGGGGACCTGGATGTCCTGCGAGGAAACCAGCGGCGGGTACGTCTGGGAATGCCAGCCTTTCGGCACCGCAGCCGATGCCGTCAGAAAAGACGCACTCGGCGCTCGGCCGGGTCGCGAAGCCGTTGCCGTAGATCCGATCAACAACGCGATCTATCAAACCCTGGATAGTGGCAACCAGCCTTTCGTGCGCTTTGTTTCCAACGCTGATGATCTGGAAGTACTGCCCAATGGCGTTACCCGCATGCGCTGCGAAAGCGGCGTGTCGCAGCGCCTCTACATCCCGGCATTCAATGAACTTCCCGCATTCAACGGCTCGATTCCGAACAATTCGGCAACCAGCGCGCAGCTCCGACTTGCACGCCCTGTTCAATGGGTGGCGGAAACTGAAGCACACACCACATTCAATGGCGGCGAAGGCATCTGGTACTACGAGATTCCCGAAGCCCTGCGCACCACGCCTGCTGCTGGCACGGTACCGACCCGCGGCGTGATGTTCTTTGCCACCAAGAACGATGGCCGCGTCTGGGCACTGGATTTGGAAAACAATCTCATCGAACTGATCGTCGACGGCCAGAACGGCCAGGCTTTCGAGAACCTGCGTCCGGGTCAACCGGCACTGGCCAACTGGAATCAGGTCGATAACGTCGTGGTCAGCCCCTCGGGCGACGCCATGGTGGCCGAGGACGGCTCCAACATGCGGCTCGCCATCGTGATCAACAATCAGCCTTCAAAACTGCTGATGCAGATCACCGCCGGCAACTCCGAGATCACGGGCCCTGCTTTCACGCCAGACGGCTCGCGCCTGTACTTCTCGCGTCAGAACGGCCCGAATGTGCCGGGCAGACTCACCCGCGGCACCACCTACGAGATGACGATTCCGCCGGCGTTCCGCGCTATCCAGAAGGCGGATGCCTTCAGCTTTAACGAACGTGATACGGGTGCGCCTGCCACGACGATTACCTCTGAGCCCGTCGTCGTTACGGGCTTCCTTGGGGTGCTGACCGTCAGCATCGGTCTGGTCAATGGCGCCCAGTTCAGTATCGACGGCGGCAGCTGGACCAACCAGCCCTCAGCCATTGAAGCCGGTCAGAGCCTGCGTGTGCGTCATACCAGCGCAGCACTGGTTGGCGAAGCGGCTGAAACCATTGTGACCATCGGCAGCCTGAGTCCGGCGAGCTTGCAGTCAGCGACCTTCCGCACAAGCACTTCAGAACCGGATACGCGCCCGGACGAATTCGATTTCGGCATGGTCGAAGACGTTCCTGGAAACTCCTTGACCGAATCCGCAGTGATCACCTTGAGCGGTTTCAATATGCCGACTCCGATCAAATGCGGCCCGCATTGCGAATACCGGATTGACGGCGGCCAATGGACCGACGCCAAAGGCACCCTCGCGCCGTACCAAACGCTTCAGATGCGGCACATCTCCAACAAGCCCTCGAACTCCGTGCGACGCACCCATTTGCACGTGGGCAATGTTCCGGGACACTTCGCTACTCGAACGGCGTAAGCCATCAGGCAGCTCCAGGGCCTGCTCATCCTGGGCGCTGATCGGAGGCGGTGAGTTCTCACTCGCCGCCTCCGACTCATCGTCTCAGTTGCCGCGTTGCCCCAACCACACACCTGCCGCCGCCAGCCCGAAACCCACCGTGTCCATTGCGGTAAAGCGTGTTCCCAGCACAAGGGCACACATCAGCGCCGTCACTGGCGGTACCAGGAAAAACAGGCTTGCCACTTTGCCCGCTGCGCCGCGACGGATCAGCCACAGGTACAGCAGCAATCCGAGACAAGAGTTCACCAGGGTGACCCAGACCACCCCGCCAATCGCCTTGGCACTCAGATGCAGCTCGAACCCTTCGAGAAATGCGGCAAATGGCAGTACTACCAGAGAGGACACGCCCACCTGCACGACCAGCCCCAGCCTGGCGTCAAGCTGTCCTCCGTGGCGCTTCTGGTAAACGGTTCCAATACTGAGCGACAAGAGCGCGCAGAGCGCCAGAACATAGGCCACTCCACTGCCAAAAGTCTGAAGGTCGGGCACCACCACGATCAGCACCCCAATGACGCCCAGCCCCAGCCCCATCACGCCAGCAAGACGCATGCGCTCACCCAGTAGAAGAACGGCAAACAGGCTGGTGGTCAAAGGCATCAGGCCCGCGATCAGCCCCGCAGCAGACGGCGGCACTCCCGCGCGCATGCCTGCATAGATGAATCCGAAGAAGCCGGCATGCAGCAGTAAACCCGCAATGCAGGCATGTGCGAGTTCACTGCGCGCAGGACGCGCCGGTGCACGAATCATCAGCCATAGCCCCACCAGCAATGCGGTTCCCACGAATCGCATTGAAGCCAGGGTGAAGCCGCCACTACCTTCCAGTGCAAACGCTGCGGCTATATATCCGGTGCTCCAGATCAGAATGAAACCCAGCCCGCCCACCAGGTTGCGTTGAGAATCACTGATATTTTCGGTGGGGGATAAAGAAGTCATCGTGGCGGTAGCAAGTTGGGCGTCATGTTGAAAACGCAGAATTGCGGGTATGGTACGGACTCGGCACAACACTGGCCCTGCCCGGACGTCATCTGGGCCACGACTATCACACTGAAATGGCAGAGATCATCAATTTGAACAAGCGGCGCAAGCAGGCCGCACGCAAGGCCGAAGCGGATCAGGCTGCGGTTAACCGCCAGCGCTTCGGGCGCACCAAACTGCAGAAAGCCCGGGACCAGAAATCGGCCGAGGACGCTGCACGAAAGCTCGACGGACTCCGACGCGAAACGCCGGACTCCGACCTGACATCTACCGAGGACTAAGGCCGGCCGAAGCTGCGACTAGGCAGCGCGCGGATCGCCGGGCAGATAGTGGCCGGTGATCTGGCGGAAGGCGTGCGAGGTCCGGTCTCCGGGTACGCCATCGACCTTGACAAAAATGCCCGGAAAGGTGTTTAGCCAGACCTGCAAGGCTTCCGCGCGACGTACCTGTTCGGCGCTGCGTGGCTTCTTGTTGGCGTGTCGTACCAGCAGCGGATCATCATTTTCCACCGGCGCCGGCTGACCATCGAATTCGATCTGCCGGTTCTCCGACATGCGTCGCAACAAGACCGCTGCGCCAACCTGTCTGGATTTGGCACTGTCTGACCAGCGGCCGTCGGCGACGTACTTGCCACTGGTGTAGTGCTCTGAAAAGCACCATAGATAAGGCGAAAGCACGTGCGAGTGATACTTGCGATAGCCCCACCCGTTATAGCCTTCCAACTCGTACAACAAGCTACCCAGGCTCCAGTCCGTGCTGCCATCCAGGCCTCTCAACTGAAGGGCATCGGCGGCGCTTTCCTCCCAGGTGAAGGGTGGTGAACCCTTCTTTGGGTGACCAGCCGGGACATGCGTGGTTCGCTTGCTCAGCGTGTCTCCATTGTGGAGATGCTTGCTGAAATTCAGGCTGGCTTCCATGTTGTGGATCACCGCAACGAAGTACCAGGGAATGCCAATCCGTGAGGCCACCTCCTCGTACCGCGACTGGCTGGCCATCAGCTTGGCGACCGTTGCATCAACCTCTCGCGCACGCTCCGGAAGAATCCGGCATTGATTAAATAGGTTCTCGTACTCCTCCCGGAGCAATTGTGTCAGTCGGACACCCGCCATTTCGTTCTCCCCTGCTGCAATCAATCTCAGGGATCGCACAGGCACTCTGCCGCGCCCCGCCATCCCCGTCGGAATATCTCTCTGATTCAGGATAGCCCAAATTTGGCCGCCGTCTGCTGCTCTAGTTCTGCGCCTCGAAAGCCTGTAGCGCCTTCATCAGATGCGGGCGTGCATCAACCTGGGCATTGAGCGTGGCCAGCATGATGAAAACGCCAGAGAGCCGTCGGTGCAGGAACACGATCTCCCGCGGCGGCACCCTGAAATGCTTTGAAAAGGCGTTCTTCGCTGCAAGCTGGCCCGCACGCATCGGCAAATCACTTGCGCCCCAGCGATACGCACCGTCTTCTGTGAGCAATTCTGGCGAGACACGCTCCGGATCATTGCCGACGAAAGGCTCGGTTATCATCACGCACATCTTGCAGAAAGCCTCCAGCACCGAGTCCGGAAAGCCACGGCTCATCAAGCCGATACCGCAGGCGCCACTGACGATCTGCTCGGAGTTTGCCTCCACACCACCACGGACGACGTCAGCATAGTGGCCAACGAACCCATTGCCGAAGATGCGCGTTGCACCGAAGTCGAGCAGCACGATGCGATCATTTCCGTCTTCATCAACCCGAATCCGGTAATTGCCGAAGTGCGGGTCGGTCTGAACCATGTTCCAGTCAAACAGCTCGGTCACGAACAGCTCGATGAATGCATCGCCCAGCGCGTTGCGCCGCGCCTGAGACAGATTCTTCACGCTCGCATGTTTGACGTGTACCCCGCTTTCATAGGTGGTGGTGATGACGGTATCGCTGCAGTACTCCTCGATTACCTGCGGGACCGCAAAGCGCGAATCATGCGCAAGGCGTTTGCTGAAGGCTTCTGTAAACCCTCTCTCAGCGGTGTAGTCCACTTCCCGATGCAGCATTTCACGCAATTCGGAAAAGATCGGGTTCAGATCAAGCCCCTTGGGCGCCATGCGCGTCATCATGATCAGCCGGGAAAGCGTCTTGATGTCGCTTTCGATCGCGTCCGCCACGCCGGGGTACTGAATCTTGATGACCAGCTCAAGGCCGTCACTCTTGCGTCTGGCGCGATGGGCCTGACCCAGTGAAGCTGCCGCCAGCGGGGTTTCATCAATATCAAGCTCCGCGAGCTTCTTTGCACCCAGCGCACGCTCCAGAACCGGGCCAACCACCGACCAGTCGACGGCAGGCGTATCATCCTGAAGTTGAGAGAGCACCGTGACCGCTTCTTCTGGCAGGAAATACTGACCGTATAGCGAGAGCATCTGCCCGGCCTTCATCACGCTGCCCTTGAGCTGACCCAACTCATCGCGCAGCACTTCAGCTTGCTTCTGGTAGAACTCGCGATCCGACTTGTCGCGGGAGATTTCGCCGCGAAAGAGATTGGCCACAGAGTGCGCAACGATCCGGCCACCGGCGCCTACTCCCAGACGCGTCAGCGCCAGGTTGCGCTCGAATGGCCGGGTACGCAGGCTCATGAGGTTTTTTTTCCGGCTGACTTTTTCGTCGTCTTGATCCACCCTGTTACAACCCTCCCGAAAAGATTTGATTGGCGCGTATGCCCAGCCTTGCCCAGCGTCTGATTCAGAATCATCGCCGTGAACAGCTGATTGATGAGGTTTCTGATCTGGTGCATTTCCAGGTCGAGAATCAAACTGGACTCCGTCGGCTGGGCTTGAAAGCCGCGATTGCTGTCCTGAATGCCATTCAGTCCAATGCGGTACGTCACGTGGTCAGCGATCTCCTTCCAAAGTTTGCTGACGCTCTGGACCCCTTGTTCCAGGAATTCCACCGCTCGAGCGGCCGTGATTTTAGCGACTTCCTGCGTCAGCATCCTGAAGAGACTGTGAATGCGCTCATTTCTGTCACCGATGAGCGCGCCGAAAGCTTTGGCCACGCGGCGGTGAGCAAGGTTTATGCACGATTGCGTCCGACGGCAGAAAACGAGGTGCGCGCAGCCCTTCCCGCGCTGTCGATCATTCTCGCGAACCACCTGGATATCGCTGAAGCAGCCTGAGTCGGGCGCGAAGAAGCGGCAGCGCGCAGGCCCACACGGGTTGCCAGACGGCCAAAATGGTCCGCCTGGATGATCTGATCCATACGGCGGGTCGATTCAAGCAGGCGCTCAGCCGCTATAATCGCGCCCCCGCTTTGATGCGGCACCCATTTACTCATTACGTCCACGGAGTTCCAGCCATGACGGACAGCTTCAAGTCCAAAGCCAGCCTCAAGGTCGGGTCAAAGACCTACTCGTACTACAACCTCAAGGCCCTGGAGCCGCAATTCAAACTTGATCGACTGCCGTATTCGATCAAGGTCCTGCTGGAAAACCTGCTCCGCCACGAAGATGGCGAGAACACCACCAAGGCCGATATCGAAGCCCTAGCCGGCGCGGACTTCAAGAACGTCCCGAATCAGGACATCGACTTCACCCCCGCCCGCGTCATCCTGCAGGATTTCACCGGTGTGCCCTGCGTAGTCGATCTGGCCGCCATGCGCGACGCCATGAAGAATCTGGGCGGCGACATGGGCAAGGTCAATCCGCTTTGCCCGGTTGAGCTGGTCATTGACCACTCCGTGATGATCGATCACTACGGCAGCAAGGAAGCGCTGGACCTCAATGCCCAGGTCGAATTCAAGCGAAACGAAGAGCGCTACACCTTCCTGCGCTGGGGCCAGGAAGCCCTGAAGAACTTCAAGGCCGTGCCGCCGGATACCGGCATCGTGCATCAGGTCAACATTGAGTACCTTGCCCGCGTCGTGTTTGAAAACGACAACGGCATGCTCTACCCCGACTCCTGCTTCGGCACGGACAGCCACACCACCATGGTCAACGGCATCGGTGTGCTGGGATGGGGTGTTGGCGGTATCGAGGCTGAAGCCGCCATGCTTGGCCAGCCTTCTTCGATGCTCATTCCGGAAGTCATCGGCGTTCGTCTGACCGGCAAGCTGGCCGAAGGCGCCACCGCTACGGATCTGGTGCTCACCGTGACCGAAATGCTGCGCAAGCGTGGCGTGGTTGAAAAGTTTGTCGAGTTCTTCGGCCCTGGCGTCGGCAATCTCGCCGCCAGTGAGCGCAACACCATTGCCAATATGGCACCGGAATACGGCGCCACCTGCGGCATCTTCCCGATCGACGAAGAAACCCTGAATTATCTGCGCCTAACCGGCCGAAGTGACGAACAGGTCGCCGCTGTCGAAGCCTATGCCAAGCAGCAGGGCATGTGGTGGAGCCCCGACGCCCCCGAGGCCGAGTACACCGACGTGCTGACGCTGGATCTGGGCAGCATCCAGCCTTCGCTGGCGGGCCCCAAGCGCCCTCAGGATCGCGTGCTCCTGTCCGACATCAAGAACAACTTCCGCAAGGCCTTCGAGTCAGAGCAGAAGATGCGTCCTTCTGCCGGCCCGGCAGAAGTCACCGACATGGGTCAGACCTATGAGCTGAAGGACGGCGCCGTTGTCATCGCGGCCATCACCAGCTGCACCAACACCTCCAATCCGGGCGTGCTGATCGGTGCCGGCCTGCTGGCCCGCAAGGCCCGCGCGCTGGGCCTGAAGACCAAGCCCTGGGTAAAAACTTCGCTGGCCCCTGGCTCCAAGGTTGTCACCGAATATCTCGAGAAAGCCGGCTTGACCGAGGATCTCGAGCACATGGGCTTCCATGTGGTCGCCTATGGCTGCACCACCTGCATCGGCAACTCCGGCCCGCTCAACGCCCCTATTGGCAAGGCCATTCAGGACAACAAGCTCAGCGTTTCCGCTGTGCTGTCCGGCAACCGCAACTTCGAAGGCCGCGTGCATCAGGACGTGCGCATGAATTATCTGGCCAGCCCCCCGCTGGTCGTGGCATTCGCGCTTGCAGGCACCACGGACATCGACCTGAGCTCCGAGCCCATCGCGCAGGACAAGGATGGCAAGGACGTGTTCCTCAAGGACATCTGGCCGTCCAATAAGGAGATTCAGGACGCCGTAGGCGCTGCCGTGACGCGCGATCTGTTCGACGCCACCTACGCAGACGTCCTCAAGGGCGACGCTCGTTGGCAGTCAATCAAGATCGCCAAGTCGGAAACCTATCCTTGGGATGCCAAGAGCACCTACGTGGCCAACCCGCCGTACTTTGACGGCATGACCATGACCCCGCCCGGCGTTCAGCCGATCAAGGGCGCCCGCTGCCTGGCCGTTTTGGGCGACTCCATCACCACCGACCACATCAGCCCTGCTGGCGTGATCAAGAAGGATGGCCCGGCTGGCAAGTTCCTGATGGAGCACGGCGTGCAGGATGCCGACTTCAACAGCTTCGGTTCACGGCGCGGCAACCACGAGATCATGATGCGCGGCACCTTTGCCAACACGCGCATCAAGAACCAGATGACTCCGGGCGTCGAAGGCGGCGTGTCCAAGTACATTAACGGTGCCGAAGGCCCGGTTGAGCCGATCTACGACGTAGCCATGAAGTACCAGGCGCAGAAAACGCCGCTGGTGGTCCTCGCTGGCAAGGAATACGGCACTGGCTCCAGCCGGGACTGGGCCGCCAAAGGCACGATCCTGCTGGGTGTGAAGGCCGTGATCTCCGAGAGCTTCGAGCGTATTCACCGCTCCAATCTCGTCGGCATGGGCGTACTGCCGCTGAACTTCGCAGAAGGTGATTCCGCCGCGTCGCTGGGCCTGGACGGAACCGAAACCTTCGACTTCGACGGCCTCGACAAGGGCGCCAAGGAAGTCACGGTTCATGCGAAGAAGGCTGATGGCACCACCAAGACCTTCAAGGCCAAGGTGCGTATCAACACGCCGAAAGAATGGGACTACTACGCCCACGGCGGTGTGTTGCAGTACATGCTGCGCCAGATGGCTGCCTGAAAGCTGTCTTGAAGCTTTGAAAATCCCGCGGA
>TARA_R110000850_G_scaffold274786_2_pt1 | contig 50284 bp, 50 predicted proteins | sample TARA_R110000850 | Tara Oceans TARA_R110000850 (sample SAMEA4397586) | marine metagenome | biome: Polar Biome; feature: [SRF] surface water layer (ENVO:00010504); material: water (ENVO:00002006), including particulate matter (ENVO:01000060) such as... | depth 5 m
ACCCACAATAAAAAATGGCTACTGTTCTACTTCTAATAAAGTTATTTTCTTTCCAGCGTTTCCGTCTTTACAATCGCCCAAGCAATCAGCAATTCCATCATTAAGCCAGTAGTGTATTTCAGTCATTTCTTTGCCATTATGGTAGCTAGTTCTTACGCTTGGTCTTAATGTTGGTTTATCCAAAGAACCGTTCCAAGTCCAAGCATTTAATTTATCCCTACTTCCTTTAGTTATTACAGGTAATTGTGTCAACCCAACTTCTTCACTTACTTTAAAAGTCAAGTAATCAATTCCGTTATGTGTTTCTAATTTAGCTTTCATTTTCCGCCATTTTTAAAAGTGGGTAACACTGTATAAAAAACAGCTTTTAGTCCGTGCTTACCCAAAGGTTATTAATATTTATTTTGTTCGTTTTTAATCTTAAAATCAGTGCTTATTTACAAGCCGTTTCTTATACTAAACGTTGTGCAACATTAAAACGATTGCACAACAGCAAGTATAAGTAATGCTTACTGTCGTGCTTAAAATCGAGTTTAGTGTTCTAAATGCCATAATTAAACCTTTTCTGCCAACGCTCTAAATAAACGTATCAATTCACGGTCATTCACTTCAATTGCTCCGCGTTCCAACGCTTTTTGCTTATTCTGTTTGCAAACATCGTAATGCGGCTTTCCTTCTTTATTTTGAAAGTGTCTTTTTGATAATCCGATATTTTCAGCCATCAAATGAAGTTCTTCAAGTGTGTCAGCCGCCATATGGCTCATTATCATTCTACCATATTTATATTCGTTTTTGCCTATATATACCATCGCTCAAAAGGTTTAATTATTAATTCTGTGCTTATTCAAAGTTCCGTATTCCAAAGTCGCACTACTCATACTTGCGTTACGTTATGTGCAAGCTATAACGTCTTTTAAATATTGTCCTGTGCTTAATTCAATCTTTTTACAACCATTCTGATTTTGCAGTTGTGTTATCCATTCATTCCAGTTCTCACTTACCAGTTTAATAAAGCTTTCTGGGCTTCCTCGTTGTTTGTACCTTTCTATAAACTCTTGCTTCAAGTCAATATTTGGGTAAACCAAAGTAAAGTGCAAACCCTCTTTAACAAGTGCATCTCTTACAACTTCGTGGCTACTTATAAGTATAATGTCTACTTTACCCAAATTTGCCTTAATATGGTCTATGTAATTTTTAGGAAAAAAATCTTTATCAAACTTACTACTATCACTATCTAAAACTTTTAGCTTAGAATGGTTGTAAAGGTAACTTTTGCCAACTGCTGGAAAGCCTGCACATAACAACGTGTATAATTCATTGCTATTTTCTGCATTTTTGGAATCTAATTGTTTACTCATAATTTATTTTTTATTAATTAATATTTATTCTTAATTTACGCCCGAAATCATACACGAGCCGTTAACTACAAGCACTACTTATAGGTTAAAATGTAAATTTTGTACATAACACCATCTTTTAAAGTGTTAGATGGTTTTATCCACCAATCACATTCGCTATACAATTGAAGTAGTCTTTGAATCTTGTTTATTTGTTGGAGATAAAATTCGTTTCTATCTATATAAATGATGTCGTTTTCAACTCGTAAGAGCATTTCACCTTCATCAACTATTTTTCCTAATCCATCTATTAAATCTGAATAAGTAAACGTTTTTTTTGCCATAATTTTTTAATTAAAGTTTCTGCTTAATTCACCGTGCCAGTAGTTAACATCGGCTATAATTCAGCGTTTAGTTTGTGTTTAATTCAATATTCTGTTTTTGTTTACTGGCTTGATTTCTATGTGGAAATCCTGCGGATTTACCACGCCGAAATCATAGCCACGGGCGTTACAATGCATAACCTCACCGCCTAAACGTCAGCGCGGCATAGATCATAATGATAATCAGGATGATGACGATGATTTTCATTTCATTGCTTTTTTTAAGGTTTTAACACACGCAAAGACAGGGATGCCCACTTCACCACAAAGCTTCAACTCAAGCTGGGCGCCCTTGCTGGTTTCCACACAGGGCAATGCAAACACGGCATCTGCTGTCATTAAGAACCTGATGCATATTTTCATAGCATCCTGCCAGGGCATATTACTGTTGCCCACCAATAAAATGGGGTTAACCGTGTTATATCCCAACTCTTTTAAAGCTTTTTCCTGAGTGCAAAACTTTGTCAAACACTCAGCTTCCGTTACCCCGGTCACTTTGCCTGCGATGTAGATGGTTTTTTTCATCGATTTGTTTTTGTTTATGCCAGATCACTGCAGAAAAGCAAAACCCGGCGGTTAAAAAACATAAGTAGGCAAGGCACATCTTATTCAGCTTGGGATTCTTCTTCCTGAGGGGCATCAGCAAGGTCACCGGCAAGTGTGGCCGTGGTCAAACGGTAGTTCTTTGCTTGCTTCTTGTAAGTGAGGGTTTTGCCTTCACCATACAGCAATACTTCAAAGTGTGGGGTTTCTTTTTGCTGTTGCTTACCAATGGCAGCATCAAGCTCCTCACGGGTTTCATAAGTGCCTGAGCTGCGGCGCTTCTCTACCCGGCGGGCGGTTTTGTCTTTTACTTTGGTGCTGGTGGTGATCACAACCAGCTCATACTTCTTTTTTGTTTTTGACATGATTTAATATTTAAGGGTTAATAATTACTTCTACTTTATTAGTGAGCGGGCTCTCGGCCACATAGATCATCCCGTTTTGATACCACGTTCTAAACTCATCGCGGTTCAAACTGTCTGTGATAAAATAAGGACCGTCAAAAGCTCCGGTATTGATGCTCTTTAAAAAATACATCAAGCCTTCACGCGGCGCGTTCATATGCCCCACCAGCTCGTGCGCACGCGCCGGGCGTATGGGTATGACAACCTTTACTTTTTCTTCTGTTTGTGTTAGTGTTTCCATAGCGTTAATTTTTTCCGGTTAACCAGCTCATATCTTCATTGTCACCGGCTAAAGCACCGGCAGGCGTCACTTCATCCCTATCGGGCAATTGCTCAAGGGTCAATATGCCCTGCTCATTCAGCATCGTGTAATCAAAGGCATAACAACTGCTCATCGCATGCTTAAACCTGCGGTTGCTCACCGGCCCAATGAAATAGCGCTTGCTCTTAAAGTAATTGCGCATCGTGTTTTCACCAATCACCTCACTGCCATCACGGCGAGAAACCTCATTGTGATATTCCTGGTGCACCATAGGCAGGCGCAGGTAGAGTATTTTGTGATGGGTGGTGTTTTCAAACACTTGCTTCACACCGCGCTTGGGCGATACCGTGACCGTGGTGTCTGCGGTAATTTCAAACTCGTGGCCGTCTCTTATGCGGCCTTCTTTAGCCAGCTTGGGCAACACGCGCCAAAACTCTGCAAGGCCTTCACTTTCAGTAATCAGGTCGCTGGTGTCAATAATGGCTTCTTTAAATTGCTTGTAGAGCTCTTCCCAGGTAAAGGGAAACTCAAAGTAAGGCAGCAACACCTTGATCACGCTCAGCAGGGCGTTGTAGTTGCCCAGCATACGCTCCTCATAGTCCATATTTTTAAGGTCGTTTTTTAGCTTTACGCTCAGGTCTGCAAAGGTTTTGTGAAAATTTGCCTCCATTATCTTTCGGTACTTGAGCACATCGAGTATCAAACTGCTCAAGCCTTGCTCTTCCCAGCTTTTTAGCGCATTATAGTTGGCAATTCTTTCATCACTAAAGGCCTCTTGCGGCTTGATAAAATGTTCAATAACACTTCTTATGGTAAGTGAGTTGTCATCACGCGAACTCAAATACTGCCCGGCAATGATGCAGCTGGTGTTGACCTTGCTGATCACCGTGCGGTTGTCTGTAGTGGCCTGCCCTTTTTCGCGACCGCGTCCATCAAAAGAACCTTTGATTGACTGAAACATCCTGTCATCTATCTTGTCGTGGTATTCTTCTAAAAAAGTAGGTATATTTTTTATCCGTGCTAAACGGCGGTAGAAACCAACCAAAGTTCCCGCGTTCAGGTCAAAAGGTTCCAGTTTATAGGTAAAAAAGCTGGCGATACTATCTCCATATTTGGATTTACCGCTTCCCTTTTCTCCAGTAAGAAACAAATGTGGAAAAAAATGATACCTACTCATTATAAAATCCCTGAAGATGGATGCAAAAGCAAAAGCAATGGCGGTGTTGCCTTTTTTGCCATAGACCAGGCACATTTGCTTCATCCATTTTTCAATACTAACCGGTGATTGCTTATAAACAAATGCGCGGTCATTCTCATAAGGGTCATCATCATCGCGCGAGTGTTTGTAAATTTCAGAAAAGGCGGGCGAGTAGAAGTGTTTTACCTTGTCGAGATACTCACTTTCATCGCCGTCAACGTCAACCTGAATGATGCCATATTTATTAACCTCTTTAAATTGCCCATCCACATAAACGCCATCTGCAAAAGCAAAAAACTTCTCCTGCTGCCAGCCCAGTGTTTTTAATTCATAAGCCATTATAAACTCCTTCAGCACACGCTGTGTCATGAGTTTAAAATGGTGTGTCTGCACTTCCGGCAGGAAAATAAACATCCCTTCATCAATGCATTTTTCCTGAAAGCTGGTGAAATTCACAAAATCCTTGCTTTCAAAATCAATGATGCGTTGCTGGCCGTCTGTATTGATCAGCTCACACAAGCGCTTGTTGTCACTCTTTCCATAAATGTGAAATAAAGCCGTGCACAAAAAGTTGGTGCCTCGAAAAAAACCGTTTTTCCCTTGAAAATAAAAAGCATTGCCACTGGCCACAAACCGGAAGTTTTTAAAGTCCTCCCAACTCGCGCCTTCAGGCAGGTTCAGTATCTCTGCATCCTTGATTTGGCCGTTGCCGGCTGTAAGCTTTTGTTTTGCCTTCTCATATATGATATCAATGGCTTGCTTGATCTCAAGTTGCTTCACCTTTGCAGACTTGGCCACCTGCTTTAAATATTCATTGCGCGATATATCATTGGTCAACTGTGCCAGCATTTCAGCAATTTGCTCAATCGCGCTTGCCTTTGCCATGGGGTCGTTTGCAGACGCCACCAGCAACTCTTCTGCTTTCCACAGCACACCGTCCTTGGCATTTTCGTTTAAGAAATCGTTGATGTTTTGCTTACGCGAAAGCGAGTCTGGGTCCTCTCCATTGGGGCACAATACCACCAAGGTGCGCAGTCCCGAAGCCAGGCAAATATCAATGTCGCGCAGGGCAGCTTTTTTGCCTGCAGCATCACCATCACGAAAGATGACTACCGTGTCTGTATAGCGGCTCAAAAGCTTGGTTTGCTCTTTGGTCAAGGCCGTCCCGCTTGTAGAAACAGCAATCTCACACCCAGCTTTGTGAAGCGATATCACATCAGTATAGCCCTCAACAAGCACGGCTTTTCGCTCTTTGGAGATGGTTTGCTTCGCTTGAAACAAACCATAAAGCACCGTGCTTTTGTTGAAGAGCTCACTTTCAGGGGAGTTAATATATTTTGGAAATTTTTCAGCTTCTTCAGTATTATTTCTGCGGCCGCCATAGCCCACCACGCGCCCGCGCTCATCCTGCACCGGGAAGATGATGCGGTCATAAAAGAAATCATAGGTGCGGTTGTCCTTTACCTTGATGATGCCGGCACTTTTGGCTTGTGAGACCAGGGCTTTTTCGATAAGGGGCTTGCTCAAATAGTTGTGATCTGCAGGCGCATACCCCACTTGAAAGTCAAGCAAAATATCTTCATTATACCCGCGCTCGTGCAGCATCTTTTTTGCCCAGTGGGTGGGTTCCTGCTTGCGCAGCTCATTAACATAGCGGCTGGCAACTTTATCAGTGAGTTCATAAAGAGATTGCCGGCGGTTTTTGTGTTTTACCTGATCTTCAGTAAGGGCTTCTTCCTCCAGGGTGATGTGGCATATTTCTGCAATAATTTTCACCGCCTCAATAAACTCCACGTTTTTAAGAAGCATCACAAACTTAATAGCATCACCCCCGTTCCCGGAAGAAAAACACTTAAAAATCCCTTTTGCGGGAGACACCATAAAACTGGGGGTCTTTTCATTGGCAAAAGGGCTTAAGCCTTTGTAGTTGGCTCCCGCTTTGCGAAGCTCCACAAAATGCGATATCACTTGAAATATGTCGGCGTTGCGAATCTGGTCAATGGAGTTTTCGGTAATCATTTATTATGGTTGGTTTTATTTTAATGAATCTATTTTTTTTAATAAAGCTGCTTTTCTCTCACCCATAACCCTGATGAGTTCATCCATCACCTTCATTGAAGCACGGTCGTCAAGGTTAAGCTCAATATTGAGTTCATTTTTTTTGGCTTCGCGTATTTCGTTTACATACTGCATTTCATTGCCTAGAAGTTCAAAAAAATTATCGCATTCAATTTTTTTCTTCTTTTCAGGAAGAATTTTTACCTGAGTTTCAACAGTAATTTTTATGCCGTGATCTAATTCAAGAGCAGCTTGAGCGGCCTTGTTTAAGTCTTCTATAATATTTTCAATTACTTCCGCCTGTTTAAAGGTGTCAATAAGTTTTTTCAGGTGCTCTTTTTCCATGTCTGTAGCGTTTTTTGATTTCACCGGCAACGGTGGCGTTGAGTTGCTGTTCCAGCTTTTTAACTTCCCTAGCAGCAGCTTTAATTTGATTGATATGATCTTGAAATTGTTTTTCACTTTTCCTGATTTTGCATTTTTGAAGGGTTCTCAAATATTGGGTCATGAACTTCAATTGAGTTGATAAGCTCGGTTCGTTGTCGTTCATATTTTTCAATTTGTCTATCATAAAAGGGAATTAAAATTTCGCGGTCGTCGTCTGTAAAAACGTGGTGGGTCATTACCTGCTCCCGGCTGGCGTTGATCAGGTTTATTTTGCTGTCAAGGGCTTTAATGGCTTCCATTAGTTAATAAGTTTTGAGCGCATAGCTTTGTAGAGCACGCCGGTTTTGGTTTGACAATCAAGCTTGATAAAGAGGTTCTTTTTATGAAAACCCAGTGTTGAAGTGGTAACGCCCAGGCGGTGGGCTATCTCGGTGTCAAGGGCATCAAGGGCAATCATATCGATGATGGTGATGTCGCGCTGGTTGAGCTTCTTGCTTCCCACTTTAAATTTTTTGCGTGAAAAAAGGCGTGAAATGCATTTCTTACTGTGCCTGAAGTTTTCATTTTGTTGCAAATAGCCATTTTGAAGATCTGCTTTATGATCAAGGTCACCATACATATAGTATGCATATAATTCTACCTGCCTGATTAAATTGGGGCTTTCACGGTTGAGCAGTTCTTTTGCTTTTTCGTCCTTTTGGTAAGCGTTAAAAAGCAATGCAAAAGCCTCTTTGGGCAGTGAGCGCCATTGATATGTTTTGCCATTCATTAAATAACGCACTTCGCGGGTGGCCTTAATGCCATAAAACTCGATGTTGTCGTTTTCCTGAAGTCCCGCCACGATATGATTGTCTTTTTCTGAAAATGTTGTAATTTTGCGATGCATAGTAATTATAGATTTAAAGGTTAATTATTATGTTTTTTGCCGGAGTTGCCGCTCCGGCATTTTTTATACTGCCTGTTTGATGGTTTCCAACGCGGCTTCTTTTTTCTTTTGATCTTTTTTTAATTTTAAGGCAAAATGAGCTGCACACGTCACAATATGCCCCTCGAGAAGAATATTTTCCCTGATGCCGTTTAGCACATGTGAAATATTTGTCTTGGTATAAAGTTGCCCATCCGGACGCTGAATATCCTTTTCCTTAAGCCACTCAAAAATCTTGGTGGTATATGGCTTTCCAACAGCTTTGACAATCGTCTTTTTTTCGGTTTTGCTAATCATACATTTATATTATTGCAGGCTTGGTGCTTATGTATTATTTTTGTACTGTTTCTGTAATTGTTTTGTATCGCAATATTACATACTATTTTCCGCACTACAAAATAATTGACAAACTATTTTCCCTATGCCTAATAAAATCATACATAGAATCGAGCAGTTAATTAAGCACTACGACCTGTCTTTAAGCGGTTTTGACCAGCGTTTGGGATTAGGAAAAAATTATATAGGAAAAATGATAAGGGCAAATGGAAATGTGGGGTCAGACATATTACCGAAAATAGTATGCGAGTTCCCGGATGTAAATTTAAACTGGCTCATCACCGGAGAAGGTGAAATGCTGACAACCGAAGCGTTAAATTTTGTTAATGAACCAGGTAAAGATTATTACAAAGAAAATATTGACCGCTTTCAAGAGCTCATGTTGATCTACCTGGAGCGTCCCGCCATCAAAGAAAAAATAAAAAAAATTGTCGATGAGAAAGGCTAATTACATCATAGTAAAATTGACAGATGATCAACAAAGCGAGCTGTTCAATGATTTACAGCGGCTTCTCGATAAAAAAAAGAAGTCCGGCACCGGGGCAGATTTGGGGCAAAACAAACCCAAAACTCCAAATCAACAACACATAAAAGACTGATAATCAATATATATATATTAAAAACGTCGCAAAATAGAAACCGGTCTTCCACCCAAAATACAAGTCTCTGTGAAAGCAGGGACTTTTTTTGTGGGATAAACTTTCCGGCTAAAGATTTTTGTATCTTTAAATTTTCACAAAATCATTTCAATGAGAGTATCTTTACTTATTGTTTCTGCTTTGCTATTCTTTCCTGCTTGTATTTTTTCAATCCAGGCTCAGGATATTGAATTGTATGAACAGTTTAACGGGAGGTATGACTATATTGCAATCGGCAACACTATGAACCTTCAGGAAAACGGAAGCGGGGTTCCTTGTGAAATTTTAACAGCATCAGCTGCCACGCTTCAGTTTGATACTTCTCAAACCATTGTTGCCGCATATCTTTACTGGGCGGGTTCAGGAAATGGTGATTTTGAAGTTGAACTTAACAGCACTCCCATTGTTGCAGAACGCATGTTTAGTGATGCCATTGACACAGAACGTGTTTTTTTTGCCGCTTTTGCCAATGTGACTTCGCTGCTACAGAACACAGGAAATGGTGTTTATACCTTGTCTGATCTTGATTTAACTAATGTAATCCCTCCTTATTGTCCCTCTGGAACTAACTTTGCAGGATGGTCTATTGTTATTGTATATGAAGACCCTGATTTACCGCTTAACCAACTCAATGTGTATGACGGACTTGAAAGTGTTTCCGTAAATAATACATCGCTTTCCATTGAACTTGAAAACCTGAATGTTATTGACAATCAGGGTGCAAAAATAGGCTTTCTGGCCTGGGAAGGTGATTCTTCTATCGCAGTTAATGAAACCTTGCAGGTCAATGGAAACATCATTAGTAACCCCCCTTTAAATCCTTCAAACAACGCTTTTAACAGCACCAACAGTTTTACAAACAGCAGTGAACTCTGGAATATGGATATTGACTTTTACAACATCCAGAACAACATCCAGATTGGTGATACAAGCGCTACCATAAGCCTGACTTCCGGACAGGATTTTGTAATGATCAACAATATCGTGACCGTTCTAAACAGTCAGTTGCCTGACGCCACTGTTGAAATTGATCAGATAACCGCCGGTGAAGAATGCGGTAACCGTGAGATTTTCCTTGAATATACAGTTTACAATGTTAACAGTACTGATGTACTTCCCGCAAATACCCCCATTGCTTTTTATGCAAACACTACTCTGCTGGATACTGCTTTCACACAAAATGAAATTTCTATAGGCGGGTCTGAATCACAAACCATAACCTTGACAGTACCTCTTTCTATCACACCGGAATTTGAATTGAGAATTGCAGTTGATGACACCGGAAATGGAACCGGTATCGTAACTGAAATTGATGAAACAAACAATGAAGACAGTGTTGATATTATTTTGCTTCTCTTTCCTGAAATACCCGGACTCACAGACCAGGAAAAATGTGAAGCATTAGGTAATGAATCATTTGATTTAACGCTCTCAACACAACAAATTGATCCGTCAAACACCATCACATTTCACCTTTCTGAAGAAGATGCTGAAAACAACCAAAACCCAATTTCAACACCTGAAGACTATATTAATATTTCTAATCCTCAAACCATTTATGTAAGGGTGGACAACGGTGATTGCTTTGTGACAGGTAGTTTTACTATAGAAGTGGTTATCTGCCCGCTACCTGATGCCACTATTGAAATCACAAACAACCTGAATGCCTGCAGACAACGGAACCTGTTGATTGAATTTAATGTTTACAATACTAACGGAACCGGGCCGCTTCCCTCGCAGACCCCCATTGCTTTATATATAGATAACGCTTTGATTGCTACAGACATAACCCCGGTTACAATACCAGTGGGGGGACAGATTTCAATGACCAAAGAAATCGAAATCACAGATAATATAGCAGATGTTTTTGAACTTACATTAATTGTGGACGATCTTGGAGACGGCACCGGAGTTGTTGAAGAACTTGATGAAACAAATAACACATTTATTACAACAGTAACTATTTTTAGCATTCCCGAAATTGGCAATCTTGATAATCTTGAGGTTTGCAATGAAGGGTTTGGTTATGCCCTTTTTGATTTAACTGAACAAAATGAGAATATAAGCACGGCACCCGGAGACGAAATAACCTTTTATATTTCTTATGATGATGCACTCAGCTTGAATAATCCCATTTCCTTTCCTGATGTCTATGAAAGTGTTGCTAATCCCCAAATTATTTATGTGAGGCTTGAAAATGAAACCTGTTTCAGAATTGCGAGTTTTTACATCTCCACTAAAGACTGCCCGCCCAACATCCCCGAAGGCTTTTCACCCAACAACGACAACATCAATGATTATTTTGAAATAAAAGGTTTATTAGACATCTTTCCTGACCATGAAATTTTAATTTATACACGAAACGGAAACCTTATTTTCAGGGGAAACAACAACACCGGTTTTTGGGATGGAAATGCAAATGAAGGTTTACTCTATGAGGGTCCCGTTCCTGCAGGAGTGTATTATTATGTTTTAAACCTCAACCATCCTGACTATGAACTCTTTATTGATTGGTTGTATTTAAACAAGTAAAATTGTACTTCCTGAGATTTTATATTTTGAAATAATAGTGTTAACATTACGTGACTTAAAAAACAAATATTCAAGAAAGCTTCAAACTGATTTATGGACTTCTACATTCCTTATAAAGAAGAAACACTCAAAAAATTCATTAATAAAAGACCCGGTGAAACAAAATTTGGTGAATCTGTCGTTACAATCAATAACCTTCAGGATCTCAATACTTCTTCGGCGCAATATGTATTACTGGGGATTCCGGAAGATGTGGGCGTGAGAGCAAATCGCGGTATAGCCGGAACCTCAAATGCCTGGAATGCATGTCTCAAAGCCTTGTTGAACATGCAGGCAAACATTTATACAAACCCGGAAAACCTCGTTGTTTTAGGTGAAATTAACTGCAAAACAGAAATGAAAGCAGCTGAAACCCTGGATAAAGAGGAAGAACATTATTATGAAGAGCTTAGTAAAATAGTAAATCAGATTGATATAAAGGTTGCAACTGTTATTGAGCACATCGTTCAGGCCGGTAAAACACCAGTTATCATAGGTGGCGGTCATAACAACAGTTATGGAAATATTAAAGGCACCTCCCTGGCATTAAAAAAACCGGTTAGTGTCGTCAATTTTGATGCGCATTCAGATTTCAGGAATACAAAAAACCGCCATAGCGGCAACGGTTTTTCGTGTGCTTATGAGCAAGGGTTTTTAAAGCATTATTTTATTTTTGGTTTGCATAAAAATTATTCTTCACAATCACTGTTTGACCGTTTACACGAAAGCAAAGAAAACATACATTATATTCTTTTTGAGCAAATCAAATTAACACTCACAAAACCTTTTGAACAGGCACTGGCCGATGCAGAAGATTTTATGGGCAATAACAAATTTGGCCTTGAACTGGATCTTGATGCCGTTCAAAGTATTCCCAGCAGCGCAAAAACGCCCAGTGGATTTTCGGTCAATGATACCCGAAGGTTTGTCTCCTTTTTTTCAAATAACAGCAATGTTGCTTACCTCCATCTTTGTGAGGCAGCTCCTCATCCCGGAACCGATGCAGAAAAACAAACGGGAAAGCTCTTAGCTTACCTTGTTATTGATTTTATGGGATAGTTAACATTTGTTTTGGATAACTTATTGTACTTTAACGTTTCAAACCAAAATGCTAAGATCATGAAACTAAAAGTACTATTTCTCATTTCCTTTGTACCCATTTTATTTGCCTGTAAAAACAATACTGAAAAGAAGCAAGAGGTTCAGGTAGACACTGAAATTTCCTTAAATAATACAGAAGCTCAAGGACCGGAGATACTTCCCATTTCTCACGGTAGTATGGTTTTAGATTGGGATGACACCGTTGTTTATGCAGATCCCGTTGGAGGAAAAGAAGGTTTTGAGGGAAAGAAAGCTCCAAACCTTATTTTAATCACCCATCAGCATGGTGATCACTTTCACCCTGAAACGCTCAAAGCCGTTAAAACAGACAATACAAAAATAATCCTGCCGCAATCGGTAGCAGATTTACTTCCCGAAGATTTTAGCAAGGAAAATCTTATTGTTATGGCAAACGATGAAACGAAAAATATTATGGGTATGAGCATCACTGCCATCCCGATGTATAATTTACGAGAAGAAGCACTTAACTTTCACCCTAAGGGACGCGGCAATGGCTATGTTCTTGAAAAAAACTCCTATCGGGTTTACATTTCTGGAGATACAGAAGATATTCCGGAAATGCGAAACCTTCAAAACATTGACCTCGCTTTTGTGTGTATGAACCTTCCTTACACGATGACCGTAGATAAAGCTGCATCAGCAGTTTCAGACTTCAAACCAAAAACAGTAGTCCCCTATCACTTTAGAGGCTCTGAGGGTTTCAGTGATGTAGATTCTTTTGAAAAACAGGTGCGTGAAAAGACACCTGAAGTAGAAGTATTACGCCTGGAATGGTATCCTGACAGGAGTGAGTAAATTCAGAGAATATCTTCCAAAAACCATTCATAAAACAACACAATGAGATTTCACACCAGAAAATGGATTAAACCTCAAGATCTTAATCCAAACGGAACTTTGTTTGGCGGCAGGCTTCTTGAGTGGATTGATGAAGAAGCAGCATTATATGCCATCATCCAACTTGAAAACCCAAAGACAGTCACCAAGTTTATGAGTGAGATTGATTTTAAAAGTTCTGCTAAAGAGGGCGACATTATTGAAATTGGTCTTGATGTCGTCAAGTTTGGTGCTGCGTCACTCACCCTTTGTTGTGAGGTGCGCAATATTATGACCCGTGAAAGCATTATAACAATAGAGCGCATTGTTATGGTAGGCCTGGACGAAAATGGCAAGGCAAAACCTCATGGAAAAACAAAAATTGAGTTCATAAGAAACAGGCTTGCGAATGACACATAAACATATAATCTGAAAAGGAGGAGTCCTTATTCTTATAGTCGTTAAACTTCTATTAAAGACCCTGCAAGGTTTGCAAAATGTTAAAATTGGATGTAATTTTATGAAATAACTAAAAAACTGAAAAAACAATGAATTACCTGAATTTAGACAAGAAAAAAACAAATAATACCGTAAATGAACTCAATATTCTTTTGGCAGATTTTCATTTATACTATCAAAAATTACGAAACTTCCATTGGAACATAGTCGGTAAAAGTTTTTTTGACCTTCATATAAAGTTTGAAGAAATGTATGACGACACCAAACTCAAGGTTGATGAAATTGCAGAACGCATTCTCACATTAAGATACCAGCCCACAAGCAACTTGAGTGAATATCTGAAAATGTCTAACATTAAAGAATCAAAAGCAAACCTGGATGATGTCACAATGATTGACACACTTATCGAAGACCACGCTACCCTTTTGAAACAAATGCGAAAAGTTGTAGATGTAGCTGATGAAGCAAAAGATGAAGGTACCATTGACATGATAGGTGCATACATACGAGAGCTTGAAAAAACCACATGGATGTTAGATGCCTGGAGGATGAAATCTTCAGACAATCATCCTAAAGTATAGTTTATTAGCAGAATAAAAACTAAGTTACTCAATCACTATACATCCTTTAAATAAACATGTTCAACAATTTTGATATAACAAAAGCAGCAGAAAAACTATTAGAGAAACTTTCAGGCTGGGGAGAGGCCATCATCCTCAAAGTTCCTAATTTTTTAATTGCGATTATTGTATTTATCATATTCTGGTATATCGGTAAATATACAGGTAAGCTAATCAGTAAGTATTTATTGAATCGCACCGGGCAAGAATCCATTAAAAGGATTATAGCCAGAACCTCTTTTATCATAATTGTTATTATAGGTTTTTTTATCTCGCTAGGCATTCTAGACTTGGATAAAGTATTGACTTCTGTTCTTGCAGGTGCCGGTTTAATTGGTCTGGCAATTGGTCTGGCACTGCAGGGTACTTTAAATAATACTTTTTCAGGTGTCATTTTATCCTTTTTACCAAATATCCAAATTGGGGACTGGATTGAATCAAACGATTATTCAGGAAGGGTAATTGACATTAACTTAAGAAACGTTACTATTCTTCAGCCAGAGAATAACCTGGTATTGATTCCAAACTCAAAAATAGTCGAAGCCCCTTTTAAAAATTACTCCAGAACTACCCGTGCACGTATAATTCTGCCGGTGGGTCTTGGTTATGAAAGTGATCTCGAGTTTGTAAAAGAACTTACAATGAAAGTTATTGCTGAACATTTTGAACAAAAAAACAATGAAGAAATTGAGCTTTTCTTTACTGAATTTGGCGACAGTTCCATAAACTTTGTAGTAAGATTTTGGGTAGATGCAACAGACCAAAGAGAAATGTCAGCTAAAAAAAGTATTGCTATTTTAGCCATTAAGAAAGCATACAATGAACATGATATCAATATTCCATTCCCCATTCGCACACTAGATTTTGGAAAAAACAAATTCAGGTCAGAAACCCTGACGGTCAAAAACCAAGATGACTAAAAACAGGCCGAGCTTTTTCTTCATTCCAAACAAATTTTTATATTTTTTTAATAGAATATCCTCTAGTAATCAATAAATTTGCTGAAAATAAATAATTATGAGATTACTAATATCAGCCATCCTTCTCTTCAGCCTTTTGGGATGTCAAGACAATGGTAAAGATACTATACAGTTCACCGGCAAAATACCCGGTGCTGCAAACGGTTCAAAGATCTATTTTCAAAAAGTTGATGGGAACAATCAGCCCTTTGATGTAGATACAATTGCTGTTCAGGACGAAGCCTTTTCATTTGAACTTGAAAAACTGAAATATCCTGAAGTAGGGTTGCTCAATTTTAGAAACCTTAACACCACGCTCATATTTTTTCAGCAAGATGAAGACATCAATGCTGAATTTGATATGGCCAATTTATATGAATCTACTTTTGAAGGTGGTAAAGAAAATGCATTGTTCCTTTCATTCAAAAATGACATACTTGAATATGACCGAAGGAAAAAGGATAATATGGAAGCTTTAAACGAAGCCAGAAAAAATATGGCCAATGCTGAGGTTGTACAATTACAGACTGAAGCTGCTGTTATCTCCAATGAAGAGAAAGTCTACAAAAAAGAATTTATTGAAAAAAACATCAACTCTGTGATTGCGATGATGATGTTAAATGAAATGATTTCCAAAAGGGAACTTAAAAAAGATGAAGTGGAAGCACTTATGAGCAAACGCAATGCAAATATTCCTGAAAACGTATTTACACGTCTGGTAGAGACAAATCTGGAAATGCTCAGCACGGCAGAAGTTGGCAATACCGCCCCTGATTTCTCGGGTCCAACCCCTGAGGGTGATCAATTATCATTGAATGAGGCTATGGGCAAAGTTACTTTAATTGATTTCTGGGCGTCATGGTGCAGACCGTGCCGAATTGAAAACCCTAATGTGGTAAGAGTTCACAATCAATACAAAGATCAAGGCTTTAACATCATAAGTGTATCTTTAGATCGTCCCGGTGAACGTGAAAAATGGCTCAACGCCATCAAAGATGACAAAATGGACTGGTATCATGTGTCAAACCTTCAGTTCTGGAACGACCCTATTGCAAGAAAATATGGTGTAAGGTCTATTCCTGCTACATACATTCTCGATGAAAATGGTGTTATTGTAGCTAAAAACGTAAGAGGTCAGGCACTTGGACAAAAAGTGGGTGAGCTCATACAAAAGCAAAGCAACCCACCTCTATAAAAACTTAAACCATAATGTTGCTCTATTAGAAAAGTTCAAAGCTCACATTGATTTCGGCTTTGACTGACATTTCGCCTAAAGCCAGTGTTTCGCCTGAGGCATCACCTGCTTCCATATTCACTAAAGCTCCCCTGTAACCGGGTGAAGGCATTTGCGCTTGTGATGCTTCGCTAATTTGAACAGCTTTTCCAATTTTCTGATTCAGTACTCCGGCATATTCCTCTGCCTTTTGTTTTGCATTTTCAACTGCTTTTATTCGTGCCTGTGACTTTAATGCTTCCATGTTTTTAGCCCCAAAAGAAATTCCGTCAATCCTGTTGATACCCTGATTTAAAAGTCCTGTGACCAGGGTATCATATTTTTTGAGATCACGCACCAGGACCGTAATGGTTTGTGTGGCCTTATAATTGTATGTTTTTTTACTGTAATCATAATTCTTGCTCAAATTGACATACTGTGTCTGGATGTCTTTTGAGTCAAGGCCCTGCCCTTTCAGATACTTTAAGACTCCGTCAACTGTTGTGTCATTTGAAAGTTTGACCTGCCGTGCATCATCACCTTCAGTTTCAACGCTCATCCTGATACTTACCTGATCAGGAACCACTTTTACGATTCCTTCCCCCTGGACACTTACCAGTGATTGTAACTTTTCCTGTGCTGAAGTTTGGGAAATCGCAAGTGCAAAAAGCACTACTATAATTGATTTTTTCATAATTGATTGTATTAGGTTTCATCTTAATAAAAGGCAATTTATGTGCCATTATCTAAATTTCCAGAACGTTGCATTAGAAAAAGTATCACAATGGGAATGGCCAGCAAAATAATAATCCACATTTGTTCCTGAAAAAGAAAAGGCGCAAAAGCCAGCGTGAGAATATAGCCTGCAACAGCTCCACCAAAGTGTGCATCGTGGCCAATATTACCCAATTGCTTTTTCATTCCATAAATAGAATAAAATAAGTATAATATCCCAAAAATCCACGCCGGTATTGCTATGGGGATAAAGAATAAATACAAGCCCATATCAGGATAAAACAATATTGCCGAATAAAGAATACCCGTAACAGCACCACTTGCTCCTACCGCGCTGTAGTAATATTCATTTTTATGAAAATTATATGAAAGCGCGTTTCCGGCAAGAAAGCTTACGATATAAATAATAAGGAATGCCGTAGTACCCACTGAATGCAACACCACTTCAGCAAAGAAAAAAAGCGTAAACATATTAAAGAACAAGTGGGTCCAGTTTACATGTAAAAAAGCTGATGAAAACAGCCGGAAATATTCACCTTTACGAATAGCAGCTATGTTGAATTTATATTTTTCAAAAAAGGCATAATCATTAAATCCTTTCATAGATATAATCACATTTGCCGCAATAATCATAATGGTGATAATACTTATACTACCCATAAAGAATTCTGGTTTTTAAGTTTACACGAAAATAAACAATTCTAATGAAGCCTTGGGTTTCTCAGTAAAAATTTAGGAAAATACTAAGAACATCAAGCTTAAAATAAAACTTATATTTGCACAAAAGACGCTGCATGAAATTAGTGCTTTACCTTATTACCTATCCTATCCTCTGGTTGATTTCCATTTTGCCGTTCCGCTTATTGTATCTGCTGTCTGACGGAGTCTATGTTTTGATGTACTACATTATAGGGTACAGAAAAAAAACAGTCCGGGAAAACCTTGCGTTGGCTCTTCCACACCTTTCCAATGAAGAACGGCTCAAAATTGAAAAAAAATCATTTCAACACTTGTGTGATATGTTTTTGGAAATGATCAAAACGATGACCATTTCACAAAAGGAAATGGACAAGCACTTTCAATATACCAATCTGGAAGTGTATCAAAACCTCGAGAAAAAAGGAAAAAGCATTGCCCTTTTATGCGCCCATTATGCAAGTTATGAATGGGTGATCTCGATGAATAAATATATCACTTTTGATGGTTTTGCCATTTATAAAAAAATTACAAATCCTTATTTTGATAAACTTGTGAAAGACATTCGTTCAAAATTTAAAGCTTATCTCATCACTACCAAAGAAACCATTAACGTTATTGAAAAGAATCACAAAGAAAACAGGCTTTGTGTCTATGGATTTGCAGGAGACCAGTCACCCAAAGCAGGCAAAGCGCATCATTGGGGGACATTTATGGGTGTTACGGTACCTATTCATACGGGTGCTGAAATGCTCGCCAAGCGATTTGATATGAACGTTATCTTCCTTAAAGTTAAACGAGTCAAAAGAGGCTACTATGAAGCGACCTTTGAAGTTATGTCTGAGGATGTGAAATCCATACCTGATTATGAAATATCTGATGCTTTTATTCGTAAAGTCGAAAAGCAAATCCTGGAAGCACCCGAGTTTTACTTCTGGACCCATAAACGATATAAGCACAGAGTCAAGCCATAATCTATAAACCGGCAATATCCTTTATTTCGGCAATGAACCGGTTCGCCAATTCATCTGCTTTTTCCTGAGATTTTGCTTCGGTATAAATTCTTATAATGGGCTCTGTATTTGACTTTCGCAGGTGTACCCAATTTTCAGGAAAATCGATTTTCACGCCATCAACTGTGGTGATATTTTCAGAAGTATATTTTTTTTCCATTTTTTCAAGCAAAGCATCAACGTCGAGTTGGGGTGTTAATTCAATTTTTTTCTTGCTCATAAAGTAAGAAGGGTATGATGCACGCAACTCACTCACCTCCATCTTCTTTTCAGCCAGTAAACTCAAGAATAATGCAACTCCTACGAGGGCATCCCTTCCATAATGTGAGTCAGGATATATAATGCCACCGTTGCCTTCACCACCTATTACAGCATGAGTATCTTTCATCATTTTAACCACATTCACTTCACCCACTGCACTTGCACGGTAAGTCCCGCCGTGTTTTTCGGTAATATCACGTAAAGCACGCGATGATGACATATTTGAAACAGTGTTACCGGGTTTCTTGCTTAAAACATAATCAGCACAAGCTACCAGCGTATATTCTTCTCCAAACATCTCCCCGTTTTCAGATATAAAAGCCAGGCGATCTACATCAGGGTCAACGACTATACCGAGATCAGCTTTTTCCTCTACCACCAATTTTGAAATTTCACCAAGGTGTTCCTTTAAAGGCTCCGGGTTATGCGGAAAGTTACCATTGGGTGTACAATAGAGTTTGACAACGTGAACACCCAGACGTTCCAGCAATAAAGGAATGGCAATCCCCCCTGTTGAATTTACAGCATCCACGACCACTTTAAAGTTTGCATCTTTAATCGCTTCTTCATTTACGAGTTCCAAATCCAGCACTTCGTCAATGTGTATATCAATATAAGCATCATTTTTATTCACTTCCCCCAGGTCATCCACTTCGGCAAATATGAAGTCTTCACTTTCTGCAAAAGCCAGTATTTTTTTTCCTTGGGTATCGTCTAAAAATTCGCCTTTGTGGTTTAATAATTTTAGTGCATTCCACTGTTTGGGATTGTGGCTTGCTGTGAGGATAATACCACCGTCAGCATGCTCAGCTGTCACAGCAATTTCAACTGTGGGCGTAGTTGACAACCCCAAATCCACAACGTGAATACCCATTCCTACAAGGGTCTGCATAACCAATTCCTGAACCATCTCACCTGAAATGCGGGCATCTCTCCCCACAACTACCCTGTAATTTTCTTTGCTGCGTTGTTGTTTGATCCAGCTGCCATAAGCGGCGGCATATTTAACGACATCAATGGGTGTTAAGTTTTCTCCCACGGCCCCTCCAATGGTGCCCCTTATTCCGGAAATTGATTTTATTAAAGTCATATTTATTGCTAAATTTAAATGGGTATTAATGAAACTTTTATACAAATATACGATTCCATAACGGGAATACTTCATTGCTATTTTGTAAATTGGCTACATGAATTTTTTGGCCCATATCTATCTTTCAGGAACCGATGAAGAAATCATTATCGGCAATTTTATTGCAGATGGGATTAAGGGAAAACAATACCTGAAATTTCCGCCGGGCATTCAAAAAGGGATTTTGCTTCATCGCGAAATTGACACCTTTACTGATGCCCACCCCATTGTGAGACAGAGCACTAAAAGACTTCACAAAAATTATGGGCATTACAGCGGTATCATTGTGGACATCCTCTATGATCATTTTCTGGCAAAAAACTGGAACCAATACTCTAAAGTTCCTTTAACAACATTTGTAGAAAACTTTTATAACCTTTTGCACAATCACTATCACATATTACCACTCCGTATCCAAAAAATGATGCCCCATATGATTTCAGACAATTGGCTTTTGAGTTATGCCACTATTCCGGGAATTGGTAAAATTTTATTCCAAATGAATTACCGAACACAAAACAAATCAAAAATGAACTTTGCCGTCGAAGAACTGGAGTTGCACTATGATGACTTTGAAAACGAATTCACGCTGTTTTTCGCAGAGTTAATCCCTTTTTGCAATAAAAAAAGAAAGGAAATAGACAATCTCCTTTTCACTTAAAATACCTCTCAGTATCTTTATTGTTCAAACAATAACTTAAGACCATTTAATAAGGAAAAAGTATAAGAAAATACCATATTTTGTTATTTTGTAGGTATTTTACTACTTTCTGTAAGAATTTTATGTAAATTAGCAGGCTTGTTAACTAGTAACTAAATTGAAAAACTAACGCAGAAAGACTATTGGGGACCGTCTTTTACTGAGTTTGCATAAGATAATTTAAAGTTTTTTAAGCTGCTAACTTTCAATATAATGCGTCTTAACAAACTGCTCGTGTGCACTCTTTATAAAAGAAAAGAAAGCAAAATAATATACATTCTATAAAAGACTGTTATTATTCCTCCTCAAGATTTACTGCATTTAAAAATGCATGGGTAATAAATCTTTTTTCAAAGATATATATGGTTTACTTCCGCTTTTTGTGAGCGGCTTGTTCTCTATAGCCCTGTTTTATTTTTTGTGGAACAAGACCACTTCTGATCCCAATTTCATAACAGTACTCGAAGGTATTTTAAATATCATCATCACCATTAGTGGTCTTGTTGCTGTTGCAATAATGTTCTATCTGGCTACCATCGTCATTAATTTGAGAAATACCAGAAACAGTATTGTTTCAGACCTTGATAAATACACTCAAAAAATGCATAATTTCAGGTCTATCATCGACTTGCTTTACCGCTCTAAAATGTGGCTCCCCGGACTAAAACCCTATCTGGATGAAGAATATGCAAACCTTAACTTTTTTGAAGTAAAAGAATTTTACAGGGGTTACTCAAAACTTGCCATTGAATTTTTACAGGAGAACCACCCTTATCAGGACACAGAAAATTTATACCTTGAGTTTAAAGCATTGTTAATAACGTCCCCAAAAGAAAAAGTTGTCACAGAAAACATAAGGTACCCCAGGCATTATGACAATGCAATTGTTGAAAAATGGTTGGAACATAAGTGTGGTTCTGGATTATGGTATTACTTTGGTTACAAGTATGCAACATATAAAAGCGCTCTTGACCTCGATGCCGTTTATGAACGCCATCAGGATAAAATTATGACTTTGGCCCAGTCAATAGATAGTGAAGCCTTTGAAGATTCCTCTTTTAATGAAGTTTTTTTGTCGAAACTGGGTGAGTATATGAACAAGGAAGTTATTCCGAAATTACATCAGTTCCAGACATTTGCCGCACAGAAATTGCCAAAAATGGTCAATTATATTTATGCTCTTTTTATATGTTTTGTGGGAGCCGGGGTTTTACTTCCCATTATGTACATACTACTTGAATTGGAAAGCATCATAGCTGTATTTTCCATTTCGTTTATTCTGGGGGTAATTATCTTCTTAACAACTTCATTTTATAATTTTCTCACCCGCGAGATCGAAGTTTAACCTTAGCTCTATTCCTAACAATAAATTAACAGAGTCAAAAGTATTGTCATGCTGAAATTTGAAGCGAAATAAGTATCTTTGCGGTTATGACAAAAAATGACGATTTTATTGAGGTTTTAGGGGCTCGCGTCCACAACCTCAAGAATATTGATGTTAAAATTCCGAGAGAAAAATTAGTTGTAATTACAGGACTTTCCGGCAGCGGAAAGTCCTCGCTTGCTTTTGATACCATTTATGCCGAAGGGCAAAGGCGCTATATAGAAACCTTTTCAGCATATGCTCGTCAGTTTCTGGGAGGATTGGAACGCCCCGATGTAGATAAAATTGACGGGCTCTCCCCTGTTATAGCCATTGAACAAAAAACCACCAGTAAAAGCCCGCGATCTACTGTGGGAACCATTACTGAAATTTATGATTTCCTGAGGTTGCTTTACGCAAGAGCATCTGATGCTTACAGTTATAACACCGGTGAAAAAATGGTAAGCTATACAGATGAGCAAATACAATCACTGATCAAAGAAGATTTCAGGGATAAAAAAATAACGGTACTTGCGCCGGTGGTTCGCTCCCGGAAAGGTCATTACCGTGAGCTCTTTGAGCAAATCGCAAAACAAGGATTTCTCAAAGTGCGTGTTGATGGTGAGTTGCTGGACATCACCAAAGGCATGAAAGCAGACCGCTATAAAACACACGATATAGAAATTGTGATAGACAGGCTTCAGCTTTCGGGCACTCAGGATAATGACAACCGGCTTACTGAGGCCATTAAAACAGCAATGTACCACGGTGATGATGTGATGATGGTGATTGAACAGAATGAGGACGAAGCCCGATATTTCAGCAGAACACTGATGTGTCCCAAAACCGGTATTTCATACCCCAATCCCGAACCCAATAATTTTTCATTCAATTCACCCAAGGGGATGTGCCCAAACTGTAAAGGTCTTGGTCATTTATACGAAGTGAACGTCGATAAAATAATTCCAAATAAAAAACTGGCGATAAAGCAAGGAGCTATTGCTCCCCACGGCCCTTATAAAAACAACTGGGTTTTCAAACAACTCGAACTCATTGCAGAACGCTTTCAGTTCAAATTAAGTGACCCTTTTGAAAACATTCCCGAAGCTGCTGTCGAAATGATTTTGTATGGCGGCAAAGAAAAGTTTGATGTAGAAAGTAAAACGCTGGGCATCACCCGAAGCTACAAAATTGACTTTGAAGGGGTAGCCACCTTCATTCAAAATACTTATAATAATAACGATACCACTTCACTGAAACGCTGGGCCAAAGAATATATGAATCATATTGCCTGCCCGGAATGTGGCGGAAGCCGGCTAACAAAAGAATCCCTTTATTTCAAAATCAATGAAAAAAACATTGCTGAACTCGCAGCAATGGATATTGACGAATTACAAAAATGGTTTTTGAACTTACCTGAAAAACTCTCTGAAAAACAGTTACAAATTGCCGAAGAGGTTTTAAAAGAAGTCAATGCCCGCATACAATTTTTAGCAGATGTAGGTTTAAATTATTTGTCTTTAAACCGAAGTTCCAAATCCTTATCAGGTGGAGAAGCACAGCGCATAAGGCTTGCCACACAGATAGGCTCACAACTGGTAGGGGTTTTGTATATTCTGGATGAACCCAGTATAGGCTTACACCAGCGTGACAATGAGCGTTTGATTAACGCTCTAATACAGTTGCGGGATATCGGTAACTCTGTTATCGTTGTCGAACACGACAGGGATATGATTGAGAAAGCAGATCACGTTATCGATATTGGCCCTGCTGCAGGAAAGTTTGGAGGTGAAATTATTTCTGAAGGAAAACCTTCAGATATATTAGAACAGGACACTCTTACCGCCCAGTACTTAAACAATACAAAAAAAATAGAAATCCCCGTAAAAAGAAGAACCGGTAACGGTAAATCCTTGAAAATTACCGGGGCTACAGGCAATAACCTTAAAAATGTAACCCTCAATCTCCCATTGGGAATGATGGTTGGGGTAACCGGTGTTTCGGGTAGCGGAAAGTCTACCCTGATTAACGAGACCCTCTACCCTATTTTAAATGCTCATTTTTTCAACGGTGTTAAAAAACCTTTGGAGTATAAAAAAATTGACGGTTTAAAAAACATCGACAAAGTTATTGATGTCAATCAGTCACCCATTGGCAGAACCCCAAGGTCCAACCCGGCTACATATACCGGCGTGTTTTCAGAAATAAGAAACCTCTTTGCAAAAATGCCCGAAGCGATGATCCGTGGTTACAAACCTGGACGTTTCAGCTTTAATGTCAAAGGTGGAAGGTGTGAAACATGCCAAGGTGGTGGTTTACGAGTCATCGAAATGAATTTCCTGCCCGATGTGTATGTGGAATGTGAAACCTGTCAGGGAAAACGTTTTAACCGTGAAACATTAGAAATACGATATAAAGGAAAGTCTATTTTTGACGTTCTTGATATGACTATTAACGAGGCTGTACCCTTTTTTGAACACATTCCTAAAATTTACAGGAAGGTAAAAACCATTCAGGATGTTGGCTTGGGTTATATCACTTTGGGCCAGCAATCCACAACACTTTCAGGAGGAGAAGCACAACGCATTAAACTGGCTACTGAACTTTCCAAAAGAGACACAGGAAACACCTTGTACATCCTCGATGAACCCACAACAGGACTTCACTTTGAAGATATAAGAGTTTTATTGCTGGTATTAAACAAACTGGTTGATAAAGGCAACACCGTTTTAATCATAGAACACAACCTAGATGTTATTAAAACGGTAGATTATATTATCGATATCGGGCTGGAAGGCGGGAAAAAAGGCGGGAAAATTATTACGGAAGGAGTTCCTGAAAAAGTTGTCCAACACAAAACCAGCTATACAGCAAAATTCTTAAAAAAAGAGTTATTTTAGCAAAAATTAAAAGAAAGATACCAACTAAATAGTCATACATAAACACCAATATTACTAGATGAGAAGAGACAAACATTCACGCGAATGGAATGAAGTAAAAACAAATGACTCCTGGGCAATTTTTAAAATCATGGGAGAATTTGTAAATGGATATGAAAAAATGAGCCGCATAGGTCCATGTGTTTCCATATTTGGCTCTGCCAGAACAAAGCCCGACCACAAGTATTATAAACTGGCTGAAGCTATCGCCCAGAAAATAACTGAAAGTGGTTATGGAGTTATCACCGGCGGTGGTCCGGGAATTATGGAAGCCGGGAACAAAGGTGCACATCTCGCAGGAGGGACCTCAGTAGGGTTGAACATAGATTTACCTTTTGAACAGCATGACAATCCCTATATTGACAGTGATAAAAGCCTTGATTTTGATTATTTCTTTGTAAGAAAAGTTATGTTTGTTAAATACTCACAAGGTTTTGTGGTGATGCCCGGGGGATTTGGTACACTGGATGAGCTTTTTGAGGCCATCACACTGATTCAAACAAAAAAAATTGATAAATTTCCCATTATTCTCGTAGGTTCTGATTTTTGGAGCGGCTTGATTGAATGGGTAAGGACAACTTTGCTGGATTCTTTCCAGAACATAAGCCCACCGGACATAGATTTAATTCACGTGGTCGACACTCCCGAAGAAGTTTTGGACATTCTGGATAGTTTCTACGGAGAATATAATTTAAGCCCGAATTTCTAATTCGTTAAAAACAATTGCTATGCTTTTAAGAAAAATCATCCTGCTTTTTTCATTTCTGTTTATCTTTCATGGCGTCTTTTCACAAGGAACGATAAAGACGATGTTTTACAACGTTTTTGAATTTCCAGAAGCCCCACCATCAAACAGGACAGAACTTTTAAGGGATATCATACAGTTTTATGACCCTGATATTTTTATGATTTGTGAGTTGCAAAATGACCTTGGCGCAGACTTGATACTCAATAACTCACTCAATATTGACAATGTTCTATATGAAAGGGCTCCGTTTATAGCAAATCAATCAGGACCGGCTGAGTTGCATCAAATGGTATTTTTTAAATCTGATAAATTTTCTCTTGAAACTGTTGATGTTATTGTCACTAATGTAAGGGATATAAACAGATACCAGTTAAAAGTGAATACAGATGACCAGGCCACAAACCCTTTGTTTATAGACTTGTATGTTGCCCATTTAAAATCCAGTACTGGTACAGCAAACCAACAGGAGCGCTTACAAATGGTTACACAATTCACAGATTATATTTCCAATTTAGATGCAAGCTCTTACTTTATATTTGCAGGCGACTTAAACGTTTACACAGCGTCAGAACCTGCTTACCAACATTTGCTGAATCCCGGAAACCCTGTAACCTTTCAAGACCCTCTTGATGCGCCGGGTTCCTGGCAAGACAATGCTAATTTTGCATACCTCCATACACAAAGCACCCGTTTGAGCAGTGGTGGCTTTGGTGGTGGTGCGGGAGCCGGACTTGATGACCGTTTTGATTTTATTTTATTATCAGAAAATATGTTTGATAATCCTGAGTTAATGTATGTTGAGGACACCTATAAAGCTTTTGGAAACAATGGTAATTGTCTCAACAACCGGATTGACTCTCCGGACTGTGATGGTTTTTACGATCAAAACCTGAGAGACAGGTTGTACCTTATGAGTGATCACTTGCCCGTTGTTATGGATTTGCAGACAGACAGAAATATATTATCCAATACAAGTGTGGCACAATCTGAACTTATAAAATTTCCCAGAGGGAATATGGCCGCTGATTATCTTTATATTCAGGTTGACCCCAGTATCCAGCAAAACATAGCCTTTGAAATATTCAATGTTTTGGGACAAAGAATTAAAAGTGTTAAAAACAATAACTCCACAGAATATCAGGTGAATGTTTCCGGGTTTGCTAAAGGGATTTATTATATTACCTCGACCCATTTAGGAAATACCACTTATAAGTTTATAAAGAAATAATTGAAAAGAATAGTTTCCCATTTTTTAATCTTCTTTGCATTTGCCTGCAGTGGTGTTCTGGTCGCTCAGCACGATATTCATATTGTTGCAGAATTGGACATCAAAGAACACATATTACAAATTCAGCAAAAAGTTGTTTTTAAAAATACTTTTGACACAACCCTTGATACTGTATATTTTTTAGACTGGTCAAATAGTTTTTCATCCAAAACCACACCTCTGGCCAAACGCTTTTCTGAAAATTTTCAGAGTAATTTTCACTTTGAAAAAGATGAGAACCGCGGAAAAACCTTATTGCATTCAGTTTCTAATGAAAAGTATACGGTCCTGACATGGCAGCGGGGTAATGAAGACGATATTCTTAAAGCTATTCCCACACAGCCCATTGCTCCCGGTGAAAGCTACACTTTCAATTTTGTGTATGAAGTGAAACTCCCGGACGCAAAATTTACCCGCTACGGTCATCTAGATAACGGAAACTATAATCTTAAAAATTGGTTTATATCACCTGCGGTTTTTGATGGTGAATGGCAAGTGTACAGCAATAAAAATCTCGATGATTTTTATATGAACCCCTCCCATTTTAAGATACGGCTCAAAACCCCGTCTCAATACCATTTGATTTCAGACCTCAATGTCTTGAATACAGAGGAAGAATATGGTTTTAAAACACATATACTCGATGGAATCTTCAGAAATAGTGCCACCATCTACCTGCAACAGGACAATCAATTTGAAACAATAATAACAGACGACCTTGAAGTATATACAAGCATAGACGACAAAGGGCTGTATCCCCCTTTAAAAGCAATACAAGTTGACAGGATTGTAAAGTTTCTAGAAAAAGAACTTGGTCCCTACCCGTTTGAGAAAATGGTTATTTCTCACGAAGATTACAAACAAAACCCTGCCTGGGGCCTCAATCAACTGCCAAGTTTTATCAGACCGTTTCCAGACGGTTTTCAATTTGATATAGAACAATTAAAAACCATTACCGGAAACTATATCAAAAACACCGTAAATGTAAACCCAAGAGATGATCACTGGTTTCAAAACGGCTTGCAAATCTATCTGATGACGAAATATACAGACTTAAATTATCCTCAAATGAAAATTGTGGGTAATCTGAGTAAGGTTTTTGGCGTAAGATGGTTTCACGCATCCCAACTTGATTTTAACGATCAGTACTCATTACTATATATGAATTCTGCCAGATTGAATCTTGATCAGCCACCTTCCGCTCCCAAGGATTCCCTAATCAAATTTAATGCACAGATTGCTTCGGGCTACAAAACCGGTGTGGGCTTTCATTATTTAAATAATTACCTCAATGACGATGTGGTTTCTGAAAGTATTAAAGAGTTCTATCTTACAACACTCTTAAAACCTGCAGATGTTGATACATTTAAAAACATTGTCAATACAAAAGCCAAGAAAAATACGGATTGGTTTTTTGAAGAATATATTGACACCAATAAAAAAATAGACTACAAAATAAAGAAGATAAAAGAGGAAGGTGATTCCCTTAAGGTTACTATAAAAAACAAAAGGAAAAACACAATGCCTTTCACTTTGTATGGGATGTACAAAAAAAATGTGATATCCAAACAATGGGAAGAAGGTTTTGAAAGTACAAAGACAATTACAATTCCAGCAAAAGGTATTGACAGGATAGCCATTGACTATGAACAAAACATTCCTGAATTTAACAAAAGAAACAATTACAGAAAAGTAAAAGGCCTTTTCAAAAAGCCTGTTCAGGTAAGATTATTTCTTGACGTTGAGGACCCTGAATACCACCAGCTTTTTGTGATGCCCATTTTTGAATACAACCTTTATGACGGACTCACAATGGGCCCCAGGATGTATAACAAGACAGTCCTTGCAAAAAACTTTATTTTTAAAATCGACCCTTTATATGGATTCACTTCCAAAACAGTTGTGGGCGGTGGAAACTTAAGCTATTTGCATCACTTCGAAAATACAAAGTTGAATTTTATACGCTTTGGAACCTCTTACAACAGGTTTTCTTATAATGAAGATTTGTTTTACAACAGGTTTAATGTAAACAGTACCCTTGCTTTCAGGGAAAAAAACCTGAGAAGTAATAAACGAAATTTTATCAATTTTAGAAATGTATATGTAAAAAGGGATATTAATATAGATGTTGTCAACCCTGAAGAACCCAATTACAATGTTTTTAATGCGCAATTTGTACATTCCAATGTAAACCTCATAGATCATTTCAGGGCAACATTTGATTATGAAATTTCAGATAAATTTCAAAAAGTACACACCACTATTGAGTACAGAAAACTCTTCTTAAACAACCGTCAAATTGATTTACGCCTGTTTGCAGGAGCTTTCCTGAGCAATTCAGAACCTGCAAATTCCAACTATTTCAGCTTTGCATTAGATCGCCCCACAGATTACCTCTTTGACTATAATTACTATGGCCGTTCTGAGGATTCAGGTCTGTTCAGCCAACAAATTATACTGGCCGAAGGTGGATTCAAGTCAAAACTGGAGCCGGCATTTGCCAACCAATGGATGGTTACCCTGAATACCAGTACCAATATCTGGAAATGGATTCACGCATATGGTGATGTAGGGATGCTACACAACAATCCCGGTGGGACCAAGGCTGTTTTTGATACCGGAATAAGGGCAAATTTAGTTACTGACTATTTTGAGCTTTACTTTCCATTGTATTCCAGTAATGGTTGGGAACCCGGTCAAGACCGATATGACCAAAAAATAAGGTTTATCGTTACCTTAAGCCCTGAAACGTTGCTGAGGCTTTTTACCAGAAGGTGGTATTAAACTCGAAAAGACTTTGCTTTACAGCAGCTCAATTCCATCTTCTTGTATGGAAATCATCTTATCTTTATAGAGCGCCCCTATGGCTTTTTTGAAAAGTTTTTTACTAAGGCCTAATTGATTTTTGATATCATCTGGTGATGATTTATCGTGTAGCGGCAAGAATCCACCAGCGGCTTTAAGTTCATCGAGAATAAATTCAGCATTGGGTTCTATACTTTTATATCCTTCCGGTTGAATGACTACGTCAATTTTACCATCATCACGCACTTTTTTAATATAAGCTTCCATCTGGTCGCCCGTGCGAATGTCTTCAAAAATGTTTTCGATATAAATCAACCCTTCATGTTTTTGATTGATAATCACATTGGCTCCTTTTTCAGTTAAATGAGTAACCAGTATGTTTACCTTGTTAAATTTCTGAAGTGTAATATTTTCATTTGAAAGGTATTTTTTTGTTTTACTGGAACCCACGAGTCTATTTGTCTTCTCATCCAGATACATATAGACAATATACCAGTTGCCTTCTTTCATAGGCCTGGCCTGTTCTTTAAAGGGCACAAACAATTGTTTTTCCAGTCCCATGTCCATAAAAGCCCCTATCTCGTTTACCTCCATACAACGCAGGTAGGCAAACTTGCCTAGAGTTATATAAGGTTCAAGTGTCGTAGCAACAGGACGCTCTTCATGGTCCAGATAGACAAATACTCTTAAAGTGTCCCAGATTTGAAAGTTTTCCGGGATATATTTTGTTGGCAATAATACTTCATTTGCTTCTTTATCGGCAAGGTAAAGACCCTGTGGTGTTTCCCTGATAATATCAAGCTCATTGTATTGACCTAATTGAATCATTTAAGATGTTTTTTTGCAAAGGTAACTTAAGTTCATAAAAAAAGCGCCTGATTTGCAGACGCTTTTCTTAATATACTTATTATATTTTATTTGTATACTGATTCTTTTTTGAAATGTTTTGTCAATAGATAATAGACCACGGCCCTGTATTTATTCCTGTTTGATTTACCATACAATTCCATAACAGAGTCTATGGCTTTTTCCAATTCAGGACTGTCTTTTAAGCCTAATTTCTTGATTAAAAAATTATTTTTAACAGTTGCTATCTCACTGGGGTCAGTACCTGAAACCGTGGAAGCATCTGCATTGTAGATTGAAGGTCCACAACCAATGGTTACTTTTGTCAGTAGATTCATGTCAGGTGTTACTTTACACTTTTCCTTAAGATCTGCTGCATACTTGGCGATTAGTTCATCTCTTTTACTCATAATTTTAGTTTTAAATTAATAGTACTATAATTTACAAAAAATCATGAAATCTGCCTAAAGTAATCCATTAAAACTTTGTCATTTACTTGTCGGGGAGTAAAAATTTCAAGCAGTCTAGGTTTATTACTTTCTGAAAAGAAATTTTCCAATAGCTCTCTCAGGTTTTTTTCCTCGCGTGTCGAAATATAATCAAAGTGGTGCATCTCACAGAGCTGCCTCGCAGAAAGATCATGCACTGTTTCAAAAAATTTATCAAAATTCTGAGAATCTTTCTCGCCGGGGAGAATCCTAAAAATACCTCCCCCACTATTATTTACCAGGATTACCCTGAATGAATCCGGAATATAATTATTCCACAAACCATTTGTGTCATAAAAGAAACTCAAGTCTCCTGTTATTAATGTAACAGGTGTTTCTGAAACCACAGCATTCCCAATTGAAGTTGATGTGCTTCCATCTATACCACTTGTCCCCCGGTTACAAAATACAGCAATGCTTTTATCTATTGTGAACAACTGGGCATATCTCACAGTTGCACTGTTGCTTAATTGAAGTATACAGTTTCCGGGTAAATTTCTGAATAAATATTCAAATACTTTTAAGTCAGAAAAAGAAGCATTTTTCAAAAACGCATCGTGTTTTTGCTCCCTGAATTGTTTTTTTTGAATCCAGATGTCTTGGTAAGTAGATTTTACCGGATTTGTTTTTGCTAAAAACATTTTGAAAAACGCATTGGGACTTAGCTTAAAATGTTTGTTTAAAATAAAATAAGTATCATATGCTTTTTTCTCATCAATATGCCAGTGATATTTAGGAGGATACCTGCGAAGAAGGGCTTTAATTTTCTTCGAAATTACCATACCCCCAAAAGTGATGAGGAGTTCCGGTTGAAATGCTTTAAAGTCCTCATCAGTGAAAGAGGCTATCAATTTATCAATGGAACAGACAAAACGCTTATGATGCAGGTTTGAAGTGGTTTCTGTTAAAACCAATATACTTTCATCTTCCGCAAGTTGATTAATAACTTTTGTTTCAATAGATCCCGGAGCTAACACACCTACCAAAACCAGTTTACGTTTTGACTGGTTCCAGATGTCCGCATAATCAGAAATGTCTTCAGTAATTTCATTTTTGTCAAGCTTCAACGGAACATGTTGCGGTTTTACAGTCAAACTCTCAACCTTTTGATATAAAGGCTCTTCAAAGGGTGCATTTATATGAACAGGTCCTTTGAGTTCAATACAACTATTAATAGCTACATTAACCTGCGTTTCATTATAAATCTGATGTTCTTCTTCAACCTTAAGGTTTGCTGAATAAATAATATGGTTTTGAAAAACATTTTCCTGCCTGATGGTCTGGCCGTCACCAATATCAATAAAATGAGGGGGTCTGTCTGCAGAGATCACCAAAAGCGGAATATCACTGTAGAAAGCTTCTGCGACTGCCGGATAAAAATTCAATACAGCCGAACCCGAAGTACATACAACAGCTGCCGGATGACCCGTTTGCTGTGCAATACCCATAGCAAAAAAAGCAGCACTTCTTTCATCTACTATACTGTAAACTTTAAAGTATGGGTTTTCTGTAAAACTAATGGTGAGCGGAGCATTTCTGGAGCCCGGGCAAATAACGATATGCTTGATGTCTTTTGCAAAGCAAAGTTGTGTAATGGTCTGGGCTAAGGGAATTTTTGAAAACTTCATCGTTCCCGCAAAGGTATTGAAGAAATTCTGTTTGGTGAAACAGAATCAGGATAATATTTGCATCATGGTACTTGCTTTTTGGACTGTCTCATTCCACTCATCTTCAGGTTTGGAATCCCTGGTAATCCCTCCGCCCACAAAAAGTGTCGCAATATCTTTTTGGATTTTCATGCATCGCAGGTTTACATACAAATCTGCATAAGAATTACTGACTTTTGTTTTATCATTGAAAGCTTCATCATTGAAGTTTATTTCACCTAAAAACCCGGTGTAAAACTCCCTGTCATAGTTTTCATTTTCCATAATAAAGGTTTTTGCAACTTCTTTTGGAAGTCCACAAACAGCAGGTGTAGGATGTAATTTTTTTATCAAACAGGGAATATCACAAAGGCGTGTGTTTATGGTTCCCCCAACTTCTGTTTTGAGGTGCAGTACATTGCCGGCTTTTACTGTTGCCGGCTTGGAAATCATGAGTATGGGAACCACTTTTTCCAGTGTATTTTCCAGAAAATCTGTCACCATGCTCTGCTCTTCTTTTTCCTTCTCACTCCATACAACTTTAGCGTCTTCCTGATATTTTTGTGTGCCAGCAAGTGCCATAGTTCGAAACGTCTTTTTCTCCAGAGAGAATAAAGACTCAGGTGTTGCTCCCAGCCATAACCCTACCATGGGATGATACCAGCAGTAAACAAATGCAGAGGGGTATTTTTCCAAAAGATTTTTAAAAAGTTCTATCACTGCAGCAGGTGAAGAAAGGTCACTTACCTTCACTTCTTCTTTTCTCGAAAGTACAACTTTTTTAAAATCGTTTTCTTTAATTGAGGCTATACCTTTATTAATCAGTTCAATATGAGTGGACTTTAAAAATTCATTTTCAGGAGTCAGTTTAGATAATTTTGGGTTTTCCGTGAAGTCATTTTTTTGCACATAAAAGCCTGAATGCAAGTCACATTTTTCCAGAGGAAAAAGAATCCCATTTAAATCTGTATCAAAAGGAGCAAACACAAAACCGCTTTCTGTATATTTTGAAGAGACATAAAGCTTATCGTCTTTTTGAACAACTCCCCTTATGATTTCCTTATTTGGTTTTCTGTAAATAACAAACGGTAAATCAGAAGCATACTGCTTTTGAATTCTAGCAAATAAATTGTCTAAATCCATACATATCAGGTTTTTTGGGTGGGGATAGTTATGGTTGTTAGTTTTACTAAAGATACTAATTCTTTGTTAGAATTTAAAATTTTAATTTGCCAAAGCTGGGTAGTTCTTCCTTTATGTATGATGGTCGCTACAGCATCTACAAAACCATCTTTTACAGACTTTACATGATTTGCAGAAATCTCAATGCCTCTCACTGCGATATTTTCAGTATTTAAAAACAGAAATGCTCCGGCACTGCCCACGCTTTCAGCTAAAGCAACAGAAGCACCACCGTGCAAAACACCATCGGGTTGGTGTACTTTTGAATTTACCGGCATTCTGGCAGTAAGGGAGTTATCATCAAAGTCAATAAAGGTAATGTCCAGTGTTTCCATCAGGGTGTTTTTGCTCATAGCATTGCACTGACTTAATATGTCTTCTTTTCTATTTTCCATAGCTTTAGGTTACCTTTGTAAAATTACAAAAAAACAAAGTATCATGCAGCACAACGAAAAAGAAGTTTCTTATAAAACCATCAACACATATACCGTTAAAAACCAACTTAACAATAAAACTAAAAATGTATGGGTGGCGTGTCATGGTTTGGGATATCTGAGCCGTTTTTTTGCTGACTATTTCAAATCTCTTGATCCCCAAGAAAATTATGTCATTGTTCCACAGGCGCCTTCAAAATATTATCAGGGCAAGGATTTCAAACACGTGGGGGCATCATGGCTTACTCGTGAAAACACGCTGCTTGAAACCGGCAATGTACTCTCCTATATGAACGCCGTGTCTGATGTGGAAAACCTCCTTCAAAATACAGAAAAACTTGTTGTTTTAGGGTTTTCTCAAGGTGTTTCAGTAGCACTGCGGTGGGTCGCCCATAGTAAGATCAATTGCAAAGCCATTGTGATTCATTCCGGTGGCATTCCCAAAGAATTGGGTCCTGAAAACTTCTCTTTTTTAGATGTCAACACAAAAGTCTATTTACTCTATGGAACGAAAGACGAATACATTACCGAGCAGCGTATCAAAGAAGAGCGGGCAAAAGCTGAATCACTTTTTGGTAAAAGGTTAAAAGTTATATCCTTTGACGGCCCACATATCGTAAACACTGACCTCCTGTTGGAAATTTCCAAAATGTTAGGCCATTGATATGAATAAATTAATAGGCATATAGTCTTATCTGTTTTAAAATAAAGTGCACTTCATCGAAAATATTTGCATATTAACTTTGAATAGTGGTATATTCGTTAATATATTTAAGATTTACCCCAAATTAATCTACTTATGAAACTACTTATAGCCTCAATTGCACTTTGTTTTGCAGTAACAACTACCGCACAAATTTCATCAACTGAAAAGCAAGCCCTTCTTGATTTATACCACAGTACAAACGGCCCCGAATGGAGCACCGGCTGGGATCTTGAAACATCTGAAGACAGCTGGTTTGGTGTGGAAATAAAAAACAACACTGTTGTAAGTATAGATTTGGGCTTTAACAACCTAAAAGGTGAAATACCTCAATCAATCGGTAATTTAGAAAACCTGCAATCTCTTAAATTATTTTTCAATCAAATAAACGGTTCCCTACCTGCTGAAATTGGAAACTTAAAAAACCTGAAAGTCCTTGACTTAAACAGCAATGCAATCACAGGAAATATCCCTTCTGAAATTGGCAACCTTGTTCATTTAAAAGAACTTTTATTAAGCAGTAATAACTTTACCGGTACACTACCTTCAGCAATAGGCAGTCTTGACAAGCTTGAAACACTTGTACTTTTTGACAACCATTTATATGGAGACTTTCCGGTAGCTATTGCTTCAATGGAAAACCTTAAAGAACTCATTATAGCAAGTAATAATTTTAATTCTGAAAGTTTACAAACCTCTCTTGCTACCCTATCCCTGAACGGGACGGTTGTAGATTTTGATGAAAACAAATCCATCCATTCAAACAATTCAGAATTTGCGATTCTGGTAATGGACGAAGATAACTAACCTTGCTTTTCTCATAATAGAAAAAGAGCGCTTCAAATTTGAGACGCTCTTTTTTTTGAATCATAGTTTTTTTCCTATTGAGAGAGTGTTTTTAGATCGAACATTTATAGGCTCATATCACCCACTTTATTGGAAGGGGTTGCCATAAAGCAACGGTTGTTTATAAGCGAAGCGTATTTCTTCTTTTAGATGAGTATCAGCAATAAACTGACACACACAAGTAGCGCTTTGTTATGCTCAAGGAATTTATTGGTTTACTGTATATAAAAAAAGATGCTGCTTATTAAGCAGCATCTTTGAATATTCCTAGTCTAACTTTACGTTATTTTACTTCTTCAAAATCTACGTCTTCAACATCGCTGTTTTCCTTTTCAGATCCGTTGCTGGATGCTTTTCCTGAAGTATCTCCTCCGGGAGCGGCTCCACCACCTTGCTGTTCAGCTTGTGCTTTGTACATTTCTTCAGAGGCTGTTTTCCATGCTTCGTTAATTTTGTCCAAAGCGGGTTGAATAACATCCACATCTTTTGTTTCAAAAGCTTTTTTCAGTTCTTCCAAAGCGTCTTCAATCGGCTTTTTCTTATCATCAGATAATTTATCGCCAAACTCTTTCAATTGACTTTCTGTCTGGAAAATCATTGCGTCAGCTTCATTCAACTTGTCTGCTTTTTCTTTTACAGCCTTATCTGCTTCTGCATTGGCTTCAGCATCAGCCTTCATCTTTTGGATTTCCTCTTCGGTTAAACCGGAAGAAGCTTCAATTCTGATATCCTGAGATTTGTTTGTAGCTTTATCTGTAGCACTCACCTTGATGATACCATTGGCATCAATATCAAAGGTCACTTCAATCTGAGGGGTTCCTCTTCTTGCCGGTGGAATTCCGTCAAGGTGAAAACGACCGATGGTTTTGTTATCTGTTGCCATAGGACGCTCTCCTTGCAGCACGTGAATTTCAACACTTGGCTGATTGTCTGCTGCCGTTGAGAAAACCTGCGACTTCTTTGTTGGGATGGTTGTGTTTGCTTCAATCAATTTTGTCATCACACCGCCCATCGTTTCAATTCCTAAAGATAATGGTGTTACGTCAAGAAGCAATACATCTTTTACATCTCCTGTCAAAACACCACCCTGAATCGCTGCACCAATAGCTACAACCTCATCCGGATTTACTCCTTTACTGGGAGCTTTGCCAAAGAATTTTTCCACAGCTTCCTGCACAGCAGGAATACGTGTAGATCCACCCACAAGGATAATCTCATCAATATCACTTTTTGATATCCCCGCAGCTTTCAATGCTTTTTCACACGGTGCAATCGTTCTTTTGACAAGGTCAGCAATCAATTGCTCAAACTTAGACCTGCTCAATGTGCGCACCAAGTGTTTCGGGCCGCTGGCAGTTGCCGTTACATAAGGCAGGTTGATTTCGGTTTGTGTTGAGGAAGACAATTCTATTTTAGCTTTCTCAGCGGCTTCTTTTAAACGCTGAAGTGCCATTGGATCCTTTTTAAGGTCCATATCTTCTTCTGCTTTAAACTCGTCAGCAAGCCAGTTGATAATTTTTTGATCCACATCATCACCTCCCAGGTGGGTATCACCGTCTGTTGAAAGTACTTCAAACACGCCGTCACCCAATTCAAGGATCGAAACGTCATGAGTACCACCACCGAAGTCAAATACTACGATTTTCTGGTCTTTTCCTTTTTTATCCAATCCATATGCCAATGCCGCAGCTGTTGGCTCATTGATAATACGTCTCACTTTAAGGCCTGCAATCTCACCGGCTTCTTTGGTTGCCTGACGTTGTGAGTCATTAAAATATGCAGGAACGGTAATTACCGCTTCAGTCACGCTTTGTCCTAAATAGTCTTCAGCAGTTTTCTTCATTTTCTGAAGAATCATTGCTGAAAGTTCCTGTGGCGTATACATTCTGCCGTCAACGTCTACACGTGCGGTATCATTATCACCTTTTACTACTTTATAAGCTGCATTTTCTGCTTCCTTTACAGATTCAGAATATTTATTCCCCATGAAACGCTTGATAGAAGCAATGGTTTTTGTGGGGTTTGTAACGGCCTGACGTTTTGCAGGGTCCCCTACTTTAATTTCACCACCTTCTACAAATGCGATCACAGAGGGTGTTGTTCTCTTTCCTTCCGCATTAGGAATAACCGTTGGCTCGCTACCTTCCATTACGGCTACGCAGGAGTTGGTTGTTCCTAAGTCGATTCCAATTATTTTACTCATAATTATAAATTGATTTTAATTGTTTATTCAAATTTTCATTACCAAATAGTCAATGATTGTGCCAGCGGAAAGATTATGACAGGATGTCACCCATAGGTCTATAAATATGACGATTGCTGCTTTTCCCTTATTAAAAAGACAGCGATTTGGCTTTGGAAGCATTGATGGTCAAAATTTCATCCCATTGCGTGGTGTATCGCGGGCTGCGTTCTTCCTGTATGAGCTGCCACTCCTTTTTACGATTGCCGCACTGGGCCGAATAAACAGTTGCTTTACCATACTTCATATTGAGCCTGTCAAAAACGTCTAAAAGTGGTTTTGCCTTTTTCTCCGGCGGATGAAACAAATTACCCTGCACATAACTTTCAGGTAAGATACCTGATAAAGAGACACCCACTTTTTTATATTTAAAGCCGGGTCGGTATATTTTGCGCAATCCTTCATTGGCTGCTTCAATAAGCCTGAAGGTATCATTGGTTGCCACCGGAAGGGTCACGGTAATGCTGTTTGCATATTGCTTGTCAATGTCACTAAAATTATTGGTATGCATAAACACCTGTATATAGCTGGCACAGGATTGCTGGGCACGCAACACCTCTGCAACTTCTGAAATATAATAAGCACAAACCTCTTCAATCAGGCTGGGATCTTCCAGTTTTTTCCCAAAAGACTTGGCAGTGCCTATTCCCTTTTTGGGTTTGGGCATTTCCACAATATCCAGACAGGGTTTACTATTGAGTTCATTCCAGATACGTAAGCCCACAATGGTCATATGTTTTTGGACCCAGGCCGGTGAAAGCTTGCTGAAATCATAGGCAGTATGCACGTTTATCGCTTCGAGCTTTTTGGTATGTTTTCTGCCAACTCCCCATACATCTTTGGCTTTTGTCCATTTTAAAGCTTTAATACGTTTTTCTTCAGAATCAATCACATACACTTGTTGCAATTGTTCCGGAAACTTTTTGGCAATCCTGTTTGCAAGCTTTGCCAGTACTTTGGTTTTTGCAACCCCCACACCAACGGGAAGTCCGGTATATTGAAAAACCCTTTCTTTTATTTTTCTTCCGTAAGTAGTTAAATCAGATTCAACAATCCCGGTGAGCTCCAAAAAGGACTCATCGATACTGTAAATTTCAACATAAGGTGTAAACTCGTGTAAAATATTCATCACACGCTGTGACATTTCACCGTAAAAAGCATAATTGGAAGAAAAGAAATGTACCTTGTTTTTAATCAACTCCTCTTTTATTTTAAAAACCGGTTCAAACATTTCAATATCAGCAAGGGCTTTAGCTTCTTTATTGGCCGCTATGACACAGCCGTCATTGTTGCTCAGTACAACTACAGGTTTCCCCCAAAGGTCCGGCCGGAAAACCTGTTCGCACGAAGCATAAAAACTATTGCAGTCTACCAGCGCAATCATATTACTTTGTGGATTATATGTGTAATCACACCCCAGAGTGTATAAGAACTTCCGGGCTCTTCTTTTGTGATTTTGATGACCGAAAAATCACTTTCAATGACAACCAGAGCAAGGTCTCCGTTTTTGGGGATAAGGGAACGGTCTACAAGCAGCACGTCATTGTTATAAATACGGAAATATTCCATTTCATTTCCTTCTACACGGATAAAGAAAGTAGCATCCTGATGAATAACAAGCTCTTTGTTCAAGTCAATGGACAACTCAGCATAATGCGTTGCTGCACTAGGAAATCCCGTTTGTTTTGAAACTTCAGCCTTATGTTTTGATTTTGATTTTGAGAGTTTTCCTGCTGTCTTTACTTCCATAACACAAAGGTATAAAATTTGGATTTATTCCAAGTGTTAAATCTTTATCTCAGGAAATTTATTATAAAAGGTTTCGGTAAAAAGAAAATATTACTCTCTGATAAGCTGGTAGAGGATCTCACTTTTAAAACTGCCGTTGTGATAGTTCCAGTCCCTCTTTATGCCCACCCTTTGAAAACCGATCTTTTCAAACAGCAAAATGCTTTTTGCATTGTCTTCATTAATGTTTGCATAGAGTTGATGCAGTTCTAAGTGAGAAAATGCGTATTCACAAAGGAGTTCCAAGGCTTCAGTGGCATAGCCTGAATTTCGGTGTTTTTCTTCAGCAATAACAATCCCTATGCCTGCCCGTTTGTTTTTAGGGTCAAAATCAAACAAATCGATGAGACCCACAGCTTCCCCTGAAAGGGTTGTAATCACCAAGCGTAATTGTTTGACCTCATAAATATCACGAAAAGCATTGTCAAGATATTGCTTTAAGACAAAACGCGAATAAGGAGTTTGGGTAGCACTGTATTCCCAAAAATTTGGATTGTTTTCAAGTGCGTATAAAAAATCAAGGTCTTCGGGCTCCAGGGCTCTCAGTGATATTTTTTTTCCGTTTATCATGACCATGTACCTTTAAATACCTGCACCGCGGGGCCGGTTAAAAAAATATCGTTATAGCCTGCATCCGTTTTCCGAAAAGAAACTTTTAATTGACCTCCCGGCGTGTGTAACACAACTTCTTCTGCTTGGGTTTTACCACTGTGGTACATTGCCAGCGCAACGGCAGTAACTCCCGTTCCACATGAAAGTGTCTCTGCCTCAACACCACGCTCATAGGTACGCACGGCAAAATTGTTATCTTTCAAAGGTTTTACAAAATTAATGTTAGCGCCTTCTTTTCCGTAAAGGTTGTAACGCAATTTTGAACCCTCAGTTTGAACATCAAGGGTATCGAGGGAGTCGCAAAGCGATATGTGATGGGGTGAACCCGTATTTAGAAAAATATAGCCATCATTGCTTTGAATATCAGATACATTATTCATTTTTAGAGAAACAATTCCATCTTCATGTATAGTGGTATGGTGCGTTCCGTCAATAGCTTCAAAGAAAGCCTCTGAAGTAATAATACCCAGAAATTTTGCAAAATGTACCAGGCACCTGCCGCCGTTGCCACACATCGAGCTTTGATTTCCGTCTGCATTGTAGTAAACCATCTTAAAATCAAGCGTTTCATGATTTTCCAAAAGGATTAAACCATCTGCACCTATGCCAAATTTTCGGTCACACAAATGTGCAATGAGTTTGGTATCATTTTTGGAAAATATATCCTGACGATTATCAATGATAACAAAATCGTTACCTGTACCCTGGTATTTATAGAATGTAAAATGCATCGTACAAAGGTAGCATTATTTCTTGGTAATTTCGGTTGTTAAATGCCCGTTAAAGGCATTTTAAGAACATAACAAATCTTTTATTTTTACTGAATTAAAAACACATTTTAAAAATTTGAACTATGAAAAAATATGCAAGCTTATTTATCATCGCGCTTTTTTCGGGTGTTCTCACTTTGGGCGGATACAAGTATTTTGTTGAAGACAATCCACGCAACGATTTCAGTTCGCAGGATTCCATTTCGCTAACACCCACTTCTTACACCTCTCCTACTTTTGTTGAAGGCACCAATATTGATTTTACCTTTTCTGCCGAAAAAACAGTAAATGCAGTGGTGCACATAAAAAACAGGACCACCACTACCCGACCCACAAATATTTTTGAATACCTCTATGGAGGCGGCCAGCAGCGTGAAGTGATTGGCTCGGGAAGCGGTGTAGTCATCACACCTGATGGTTATATCGTTACAAACAACCATGTTATTGACAATGCCTCACAAATTGAAGTTGTATTGAACAACAATAAATCATATCATGCAGAACTCGTGGGCACAGACCCAAAAACAGATATTGCGCTTCTGAAAATTGATACCGATGAAGAATTGCCTTATGTACCCTTTGCAGATTCAAACAGTATTAAGGTTGGTGAATGGGTGCTTGCAGTGGGAAATCCGTTTAATTTAACATCAACGGTAACAGCCGGAATTGTAAGTGCCAAGGCCCGAAACCTGAGTGAGTTTGACGGCAACCCTCAATCATTCATACAAACTGATGCCGCCGTAAACCGTGGTAACAGCGGAGGTGCGCTTGTAAATGTAAATGGTGAACTCGTGGGTATTAATACTGCTATTTCATCGCAAACAGGGTCTTACATAGGATACTCTTTTGCGGTCCCATCAAACATTACCCGAAAAGTGGTTGAAGACATTCTTGAATTTGGAAATGTACAACGTGCCATTTTGGGAATACAAGTTCTCAATACCCACTCAAATGAAGCCAAAGAACTGGGCATTGATGCCATTCAGGGCGTGTATGTAGCAGATATCGAAAAAGGAAGCGGTGCTGATCTGGGAGGAATCAAAAAAGGCGATATCATTAAAAAACTTGATCATATAAAGGTTACAAAATTTTCTGATCTTTCAGGATATCTAAGCGCCAAAAGACCTCGTGATGTTGTCAATGTGACCCTTGAGCGAAAGGGAAAAGAAATGATTATTCCCATCACTCTGGTGAAACTTGAGATCTATGAAATTGGACCTTTGGGCCTTGAAGTCAAAAATATGAACCCAAAAGAACTGCGGGATTCAGGTGTTAAAAACGGGGTTATGGTAACACGTCCCACCACACGTGAAATGGCTCAATATAACCTTTCAGGTATTATCATCACCAAAATTAATGACCAGGAGATTAAGGATATTGATGATGTAAAAAACATTGTTGAAAGGAATAACAACACCTCCTATAAGATAACGTTTATAGACCAGCAGGGTGAAATAAACACCTTTATTTTCAGGTAAAACAACAAAGCCATTCCGGAATTTATACCCCTTTGAAAATCAATCTTCAAAGGGGTTTATATTTTTAGTTTTATTCTTTACTAAAACGTTTGAAATAACTATTTTTGCAAAACATTTAGTACACCATAAACCATTAAATAAATTACGCTATGAGTTATCAAGAAGTTTATGAAAAAGAACTTTCTTTTCAGGCCGACAGAAGACGTGCTTCGGTAGAGTTTATTAAAATTATCAGTGACCTTTGGTATGACAAATCTATTGAATTGGTCTTATTCAGAAATCAACTCATTGACAGAAATGTAAGTGAAATCTTAAACTTACATGAGTATGCCGGTGAATTTGTGCAGAAACCCATTTCCATTTTCGATTCTGTTGAAATTGCGCAAGCTATCAAAATGCTGGACCTCCCGCCTGCAAAATTAGACATTGGAAAGCTTACCTATGAGTTTCACCTCGAGGATGACAAATACAGTGATGCCCTTGCATTTGTTTCCGACAAACTGAAAGATGCAAGCAATTATGAAAACAAACAACCCAAAGATGTAGTCTTATATGGTTTTGGACGTATTGGCAGATTGCTCGCAAGGGAGTTGATGGCCAGAACAGGAAAAGGAAACCAACTTCGCTTAAGAGCTATTGTTACACGTGGCACCATAGACCAGACAGTTCTTGAAAAAAGGGCTTCTCTATTAAAGTATGATTCCGTTCACGGTGATTTTCCGGGTACCGTTCAGACAGACCTTGAAAACAGTGCTCTAATCATCAACGGAACTACCGTTCATATTATTTCTGCAAATGCGCCTGAAGATATAGATTATACACAATATGGTATTAAGGACGCCTTGGTTATCGACAACACAGGAGCGTTCAGGGATGAGGCTGCATTAAGTCGTCACCTGAAATCTAACGGTGCCGCAAAGGTTTTACTCACAGCTCCCGGGAAAGGTGTACCAAACATTGTTCACGGTGTTAACCAAAACAATTATAAACCTGACGAAGTACATATTTACTCTGCTGCTTCATGTACAACAAATGCCATTACGCCTGTTTTAAAAGTTATTGAAGACACCTTTGGTATTGTACAAGGACACCTTGAAACCATTCACGCGTATACCAACGACCAAAACCTGGTTGACAACATGCACAGCAAGTACCGCAGGGGCCGTGCTGCAGCATTGAACATGGTTATCACAGAAACCGGTGCCGGTAGCGCTGTCGCGAAAGCCTTACCGGAATTGGCCGGAAAACTTACTTCAAACGCCATCAGGGTTCCTGTTCCAAACGGTTCTCTTGTTGTTTTGAATTTAGAGCTAAAAACAAAAACATCTGTTGAAGGCGTTAATGCCGCGCTTAAAAAATATGCGTTGGAGGGAGACCTTGTTGAGCAAATCAAATATTCTTTAAACAATGAATTAGTTTCCAGCGACATAGTTGGCACTTCAGCACCTGCAATTTTTGACAGCAACGCCACCATTGTAAACGATGCAGGAACCAATGTGGTTCTGTATGTTTGGTATGATAACGAGTATGGATACAGCCATCAGGTGATTCGCCTGGCAAAATACATTTCCAAAGTAAGAAGGTATACATACTATTAGTAGATAGAGTACTTATATAAAACCACTTTGGAGCAATCTGAAGTGGTTTTTTTTATACACTTAAATGTTATCAATGTATTATTTATAATCCTAAATTTGCATTTCAATCTCTAAATAGTATAGTATGGATCATCTTACCAGAATGGAAGAATTGCTCAACCAGGCAAATCTGGATATCAGAGATGGGCTTTATGAAGAGGCATCTAACAAATTAGAAACCATTATAAACCAGGATCCGGGTTTTGGAAAAGCCTATAATCATTTAGGTTATTTATATGAAGCCAAGTTCAGGGATTTTGAAAAAGGAGAAACCCTTTACAAACTGGCTCTTGAAAAAAGTCCGCTTTATACTGCCACTTATTGTAATTATGCAATCCTTCTTTCTACTCTCGGGAAGTTTGAAGAACTGAAAGAACTTTTGGAGACAGCCCTCACTGTTCCGGGAATGGTAAAGTCTACCATATACAATGAGTATGGGATTATGTATGAACAAACGGGTAATTTTGATAAGGCCATTGAATATTACAAAAAATGTGCATTGGAATCACTCGACGGAAGCGTAATGGAACGTGCCAAGCAATCCATTGAGCGCTGCAAAGCAAAAAAAGAAATACAACAACTATAATCCCAACTGCTATGCGCATTGATATCATAACCGTATTACCTGAATTGCTCACCAGCCCGTTTGAAGCCTCTATTTTAAAGAGGGCGATAGAAAAAGGACTGGTAGAAATCCATTTTCATAATTTAAGGGATTATGTTACTGATAATTATAAGCAGGTGGACGATTACCAGTATGGCGGTGGCGCCGGAATGGTCATGATGATTGAACCCATTGACAAATGCATCACCAAATTAAAAAATGAGCGGGACTATGACGAAATTATCTATATGACTCCTGATGGTGAAACCTTACAACAACGTATGGCAAACCAGCTGTCAATGAAAGAAAATCTTATTATTCTCTGCGGCCATTATAAAGGTGTGGACCAAAGGGTAAGGGACCATTTTATTACAAAAGAAGTTTCTATTGGCGATTATGTTTTGAGCGGCGGCGAACTGGGAGCTGCAGTTTTATGTGACACCATAATCAGGTTGATACCCGGAGTTTTGGGAAACGAGGCAAGTGCTTTGACAGACTCCTTTCAGGATGATTTGCTGGCACCTCCCATTTACACCCGCCCGGCAGAATATAAAGGCTGGAAGGTTCCTGAAATATTATTGAGCGGCAATACCCCTAAAATTGAAGAGTGGCGGGAAGATGAGGCATACAAAAGAACAAAGGATCGACGTCCTGATTTACTGAATGAATAAATTTGTTTTAATACTTAAAATTAAATATAAATAATTATATTTGCACCCGCATTTTAGACGATGCACCATCGTTTCAACCTCTGGCGAAAATCGTGAATGTTGTTCTGATGTAATTCCAATTAACAATACAATGGAAGATTTAGTAAAATTTGTACAGGACGAATTCATTACAAAAAAAGAATTCCCAACTTTTAGTGCCGGTGACACCATCACTGTGTATTACGAAATTAGAGAAGGTGAAAAAACAAGAACCCAGTTCTTTAGAGGCGTGGTAATCCAATTAAGAGGAACCGGAGCATCTCAAACCTTCACCATCAGAAAAATGTCTGGAACAGTGGGCGTAGAGCGTATCTTCCCTATCAACCTTCCTACATTGCAAAAAATTGAAGTAAATAAAAAAGGTAATGTTCGAAGAAAACGTATTTTTTACTTTAGAGAACTTACCGGTAAAAAGGCAAAAATTAAAGAAAGAAGAAACTAATTTTTGTTTTAACCACAACAAAACAAAGGCCTCGTTTAACGAGGCTTTTTTTATGAACGATTGTTAATAAGTCCCGTGAATAAATTGTTGATTTCTAAACAGGTAAAAAATTTGCATATTAAAAATCAGAAACTATATTTGAATATCAAAAATTACAAATCAAAGCAGTTAACACTAAATTGAATTGTATTTTGATATAAAGCAACGTTCTTTACCATAACTTTTATTATTTGCCTGAAGTGTTACCTACGTTCTTCGGAACAAGAAAGTAGCATTAGAATATAAAAGCGTCGATGAGGGTTGTACAGAGTTCGTTTTAGGACGTGCCTCACTAAGTTGCAATCTGACTCAAATAAAACTTTTCACGATATGGGATATGTAATAATCCCATCTTGGCAATCGCAAGATTGATCGGTAACGAATGTTTTATTTTTAAACTACAAATCGAAGCAGTTAACACTAAATTGAATTGTATTTTAAGGTAAAGAAATGTACTTTATTAACTTTTGTCATTTGTTTGAAATACTGTTTATGTTTTCATAGACATACAACAGTACCAGAATGCAAAAGTTTGGACGATGACTTGTTTTAAACAGTGTCAAAACTGTCTAAAACCTCAGTCTGAGATCCGGTGAGGTAATTCACGACACAGGACCCATAATAATCCTGTCTTAGTAATCGAGAGATTAGTCGGCAAAGAATTATTTTCAAGAAAGCCATCCACCTCTTGAGGCGGATGGCTTTTGTCATTTAACACATCCTCGCCCCTTGAGCATATCAAATAATAGCCTCCGGTTACTTTTAAAAAGAAGTTCAAATATGTATATTTGCAACTCCTGAAATTTTCAACCGTCATTTCCTGCTGAAATGCGTATAACAGCTCAAAATAAAATATATCCTTATGACAAAAAAATCAACGATTATCTATACCAAAACTGATGAAGCACCCGCTTTAGCAACCTATTCTTTTTTACCCATTGTTCAGGCATTTACGGCACCTGCAGGAATCCAACTCGAAACCAGGGACATCTCCCTTGCCGGAAGGATTCTGGCCAAATTTCCTGACGATCTCACTGATGACCAAAAAGTAAATGATGATCTTGAAGAATTAGGAAAACTCGCAAAAACACCAGAAGCAAACATTATTAAACTTCCCAACATCAGTGCTTCAGTACCACAGCTTATAGAAGCCATCAAAGAACTGCAGGAAAAGGGATATGCAATTCCTGATTATAATGAAGAGCCCAAAACCGAAAAGGAAAAAGAAGCACAATCCCGATATGACAAAATAAAAGGAAGTGCTGTAAATCCGGTTCTCAGAGAAGGGAATTCAGACAGAAGAGCTCCCAAAGCTGTAAAAAATTATGCAAAAAAACACCCACACTCAATGGGTGCCTGGTCCAGCGACTCTAAATCCCATGTTGCAACGATGCAGGAAGGCGACTTTTTTCATAATGAAAAATCAATGACACTCCCGCAAGATGACTCACTTCAAATAAAACATATTGATAAAAACGGAAATATCACAGTATTAAAAAATGAAGTAAAAGTGCTTTCGGGTGAAATTATTGACGCCAGCGCAATGAACAAAAAAGCCCTCTTGACTTTCTTAAAAGAGCAAATTCAGGATGCAAATGACAAAGGGATTTTATTTTCCCTGCATATGAAAGCAACTATGATGAAGGTTTCAGACCCGATTATTTTCGGTCTTGCAGTAAAAACATATTTTGCAGACGTATTTGAAAAACACGGCTCTCTACTTGATGAAATTGGCGTCGATACCAATAATGGTTTTGGTGATCTGGTTTCCAAAGTTTCAAAATTACCACAAAACCAACAACAGGAAATTTTAAATACCATTGAAGCGTGTTTTAAAAAAGGTCCATCATTGGCTATGGTCAATTCTGACAAAGGCATCACAAATTTACATGTGCCCAGTGATGTGATTATCGACGCATCTATGCCGGCCATGATTCGCACTTCCGGCAAAATGTGGAACGCTGAAGGAAAACCTCAGGATACAAAAGCAGTAATTCCAGACAGCAGTTATGCTTCAGTTTATCAGGCTACCATAGATTTCTGTAAAGAAAATGGCGCTTTTGATCCCACCACAATGGGAAGTGTCTCCAATGTTGGTCTTATGGCACAAAAAGCAGAAGAATATGGATCACACGATAAAACTTTTCAAATAAAAGAGAATGGAAAAGTCCAGGTTATCAACTCAAATGGAGTGGTTTTAATAGAACATAACGTAGAAAAAGGTGATATCTGGAGGATGTGCAGCGTTAAAGATGAACCTGTACAGGACTGGGTAAAGTTAGCAGTAAACAGAGCTAAAGCTACAGGTAATCCGGCTATCTTTTGGTTAGATAAAAACAGGGCACACGATGCAGAGTTGATTGAAAAAGTAAACACATATTTAAAAGGTCATAACACTACCGGACTTGACATTCAAATCATGTCACCTGAAAAAGCAACCCATTATTCTCTAAAGAGAATCAAAGAAGGAAAGGACACCATTTCGGTTACAGGAAATGTCCTTCGGGATTATTTAACAGATTTATTCCCCATACTTGAAGTGGGAACCAGTGCTAAAATGCTCTCCATTGTTCCTTTGATGAATGGCGGCGGCTTGTTTGAAACCGGTGCCGGAGGCTCGGCTCCAAAACACGTGCAACAGCTCCTGGAAGAAAACCACCTTCGATGGGATTCATTGGGTGAATTTCTTGCGCTGGCGGTTTCACTGGAACACTTAGGACAGGTGGATCATAACCAGAAAGCCTTGCTTCTGGCAGAAGCCCTTGATGAAGCTACAGAAAGTTATCTTGAATATGACAAATCGCCTTCGCGTAAAGCCGGCGAACTCGATAACCGCGGAAGCCATTTTTATCTGGCCATGTACTGGGCTGAGGCTTTATCAAAACAGTCCAGGGACAAAGACTTACAAACACTCTTTGATAAAATTGTTGGCGAAATGAAGAAAAATGAAATGAAAATTGTTGATGAATTGAACTCAATCCAGGGGGATTCTGTAAATATAGGTGGTTATTACAAACCTGATTCAGCACTTACAGATACAGTCATGAGACCAAGTAAAACCCTGAATGATATTATTAAAAGTATCACTGTATAAAAACAAAAAAAGCTGTCTTAAACGACAGCTTTTTTTTATAAGAATTAATTAATTTTCGGATAAAGAGTTTATATAATCTGTTAATTCAGATTTGCTGCTGCTGTAACTAAGCGCTTCCCGTACCAAAAAATAATTTTCAGGGTCTACCACACGAGTGTATGCCGCTTTGGCAAATTCTAACCTCCCGGAATCAAATGTGAGCAACGTCATTAATTCCTTTATTTGGTAAGAATTAAAATTGTGATGTTTTATAGTAGTTTCAAGCAATTCAATTTTCCCTGAATCAAAAGATTCATTTTTAACCGAACTCTTTAATTGAAAAAACAATTCTTCCGGGATTATGGGAATGATTACTTCTTCCTCTTCAAAAATGTAGGGCTCAATAAAAGTAACTTCAAAATTTCCGTTTTCAAAATAGGAAAATGTTGTTGCATTGCGTGCTAAATTTATTCCGCCATTATAAACCAAATATTTTCTATTCCTTCTGTGCTCATAAATCTGAACAGGGTGAAAACCACTTCTGAGTTCTTGAACAATTAAGTTGCGGTTTGCCTGAAAGGATTCATTACCAATTTGAAAGGTATAAAGCATTCTTGTTTCAGAAAAATCAACCTCGAGGCTTGCACTTCTTTGCTGACTGTATCCAAACTGAAATAACAATAAAAATAATACTGAAAATAGTAGTTTTGCTTTCATAACATTTGGCTTTTTGGTTATTATCTTAGGAAGTTTTCAATTCCCGTGCCAAAAATAATAATATTCTGGCTTATAAAAGGATAGGATTTTATTAACATAAGAAAAAAATTAAAAAACATATTTTTACAAAAAAAAAAAAAAAA